>Ga0307478_10003970_pt1 | contig 10712 bp, 13 predicted proteins | sample atmos_gasesECM4C_2_FD_203713 | JGI IMG/M metagenome (GOLD analysis project Ga0307478, IMG submission 203713) | Hardwood forest soil microbial communities from Morgan-Monroe State Forest, Indiana, United States - atmos_gasesECM4C_05 | ecosystem: Environmental > Terrestrial > Soil > Temperate...
GCAGTGGAAAATCCCGAAAACATAAGAGGGAAAAAATCTTAAAACGCAGGACGCAAAGAAAGACGCAGAACGCAGAGGACCGCAGAGAGAAACGGTTCAATCGGCCGGATCACCTGTCGTCAGTCACATTTGCGGGTCAGGAATAACACCGGGAGACAGGGAGGGGCGAGAAATGTATGTAATGTCCGATAACAGGTATTATGTCAATCTAGCGAAGCTTCTGGCGTGTCGCTTCTGGCTGGTGGCGGAGGTTTTCGTGGCCTGTGGGGGCCGAGTTCCGGGTTGGGCCGCCCCCGCGCTCAAGGCGTGCAGATTCCTTCTGGTTCAGGTGCTCGCGCGTCGGAATGACAGGACGCGGAGGATCTCGGCCGGCTGATTTTGCAATTAAGCAACTCGTTGGTGCCATAGGCGCTGGCACTTTGGCGCCATTGTGAAGGGCATCCAGGTCGCTTAACCTCGCGACGCGCCGCTGATCGACTGCTCTTCGGTGTTCGCTAAAGCCGAGGATTGGCCCAAGAGTCTTCGGGGAGGAAGCTTGGGGGCTTCATTTTTCTGCATTCATCCGGCGCCCGGCCAGGATTCACAAGAGTCGGGTGACTCTTGCAAGGAACCAGTAGCCCACAAGTGGTAGGCATAGGAGCAGGTAAAAAAAGGGCCCCGAAGATCAGGCTGCAGTATCGGAGCGATCTTCTGTTCCGGTTTCCGATTTAAAGTGCCGATGTTTTCCGTAAGTCATTTGTACCCTCCCAAGGGGAGTGGCTGTGGCTGGGAAGCGTCTTTTTTGGTTATCCATCATCATCGTTGAACTGGTGGCTGTGTACCTGTTGTGGAGGCCGTACCGGGATCGGTCGATTCCGGTGCCACATCGAGTTGCGGTTGCACCAGCAGTCACGCATCCGGCGGGGTCGGCGATGTTGCCACCACCTGCGCCGCGGTCCGCGGCGAAAGCTTCAGAACCGAAGCCGTCAGAAGCCAGGCCGTCTTCGCAGGTCACGGCACACCGCAAACCGCCGGCAGCGCTGCGTTCCAGGCCTGCCGCTAAGACTGTGGTCGTGAACGCAGGTTTGAAGACGCCGGAACCGATTGTGATCAAGGCCCCGGCGCCGATCTCGCCGACGACCGAAGGGGGCACGGACTCGCTGGCGAGCTTCTGGTGCCGCATCTCGATGGTGGAACCGAAGTGCGATTGCCAGCGATTGAACGCCGAGCGTGCCAACAGTCAGCCTTTGATGCCCGGGGAATTCAGTCATTAAGATGGACCTGGCGACTCTGACCGTCTGAGTTTCGACGTTCCGCTTCCCTCTTTGCGTGCCTGAGCGATCATTCTTTCTAAGCAGCTTCCTGGCGTCGGTTCGGCTTCTTTTTCTGTTGATCGGCAAAGGCGCGCCCGGCGCCGCGCGATGGTACGATCGGTTTCCTTACTGGCGACAAGGAGTCATCAGTCATGAGCGAAACGGCCGGACAGTACAAGCGGCGCTTCGAAACGTATGTGACGGGGAACGATCCGATCGCCATGCAGCGCGAAGCGCCGAAAGCGTTGGCGCATCTTATCGGCGGCGCGTCGGAGGGACAACTGCGGCAACGTCCGGCAGCCGGGAAATGGTCGGTGACGGAGATTCTGGCGCACCTGGCTGAGGACGAGTTTGTCGAGCACCTGGCGCTATCGGCAGATGCTGGAGCATAGCGGGCTCGATTTACAGGGATTCGATCAGAACTTGTGGGCCGAGGTGGGAGACTACGGCTCATGGAGTGCTCAGGACGCGCTGACCATGTTCCGACTGTTGCGCGAAGCCAACCTGCGGATGTTTGACCGCTTGACGCAGGAACAGTGGGAAAGCTACGGAGTTCACGCGGAGCGAGGCAAACTCACAATCCGCAGCCTATGCACGCACATGGCGGCACACGACATCAATCACATCGAACAGATTCGAAGAATTCTGGAGAAGTAAGAAGTAGTTGTCGTTCGGCGGTCTACGAGGCGCCTCGCGGTCCGGAAGGAATTGGGGAAAGCGATTCTAACAGTAGGGGATGGGCGAGGGCGGGACGCCCTCGCGACCGCCAGGCGAACCTGCCTTGCGACTGGAGAAAATCTTAAAACGCAGAGAACGCGGAGGGCGCCGCAGAGAGCGCAGCGGGCTTGGGTCTCGCCTGACTCTCTTTGTTGCGACGCGAGAAAGTTCTTCGACGTTGCGATACGAGATTCTTTGACGCAATCCTGAAATTCGGACGGCAGTCTACTTTGGTTGCATGGCGTGCTTCAGTTCTTTGACCAGGTGGGCGGCGACTTTCTGTTCTCCACCGTGCTTAAGGTCGAGAAACACTTTCTCGCGATCGCCTCCGGTGCCGGACCACAAGACGACTTTACCGTTGGGATCGACGAGTTGAATGGTGGCTTTGGTGGTGTTCTGGGCGCCGACATTGATGCCTTTGATGATGCCGTCTGCCTTGGAACGATCGAGCACGACTTCGAGCGATCCGTGGAATTGCTTGGAAATCTCCGAGGTGATGTATTGATCGAGGTTGTTGTCCATCTTCTCAACGTAGACCTTCTTCACGTTGAACAAGGCTGGATTGATTTGAGCGAATCCGAGGAGGATAGCAGCGACGAGCACGAGGCAGGCTAGTCCGATTGGGCAGAAACGACGCATGGAACTCTCCTGATTCAGGGGTTCGGCGATTATAGCGTCAGAGCGCGTGCTTAAGGCAGTGACAGAAGGGACACTGTCTGGTTCGGTTACCCGGCGGTTGGATCGGTGGGTGCGGAACTCAGGAGATTCTTCAAGTCTTGCTTGAAGCGTTCGAGCAGTTGCAGGCGTTCGGGGGTCGCTTCGACGATCTCGTGTTTGTTCTGAAAGACCTGGCGGCCTTCCCTTTCGACCAGCACGCCGATGGCTTCGCCCATGCGCCATCCCGGGGTTCCAAGGATTTGAAGGCCGTCGACGCCCGGAACAAGCAGGGCGACGCAGCCATCGCGCACGACTCCCACGCATTTGGGAAAACGGAGGAAGGTTTCAAATTCAAAGCCAGCAAGGTAGATACGTTGGAGTTGGTGGGCTGGGTCCAAGGGAAATTTGTAATTTGGTAATCGGGTAATTTGTAATTTCCAAGCTGCACGGCGGCAGAGCGTATAGGCCAGATCACAAGTTACAAAATTACCGATTCGCTACATCTTGTATCGGCCCAGGTCTTCGTCGTTGAGGTCTTCGAGCATTTTGCGGAGGTCGTCGGGAGTGAGGCGCTCGGAGTTGTTGGCGGCGACCTTGGAGGATTTCAGGACGTCGTCTTCGACGAAGATGGGGCAATCGACGCGGAGGGCGAGGGCGAGGGCGTCGGAGGGGCGCGAGTCGATGCTGATGATGCGGCCGTCGCGTTCCACCCAGATTACGGCGAAGAAGGTGTCGTCACGGAGCTCGGTCACTACGACCTTGCGCACCTGGGATTCGAGGCCGACCAGCACGTTCTTGATGAGGTCGTGGGTCATGGGGCGCGGCGTGGTGACCTTCTCGATTTCGAGCGCGATGGCGTTGGCTTCGTACACACCGACCCAGATGGGCAGGACAGTGTCGCTACCAATGTCTTTGAGAATCACGATGGGCATGTTGGTGACCGGATCCATCATGAGGCCCCGAATTTTCATTTCTACTTCCATCGCGAATCCCCTGAAATACTCCTACTCGATCGAACCTCAGCGGGCAAGGCCGCGAGGGTTTTGGTATCGGTTGCGGCCCCCTGAAGCGGGACCCTTTCAAAGCCCACTTATACCACCAATTCTCCGACGAGGCTGTTGGGAAAGCTCGCAGTAATCACAACGGGCACGTAGCTTCCCGGGCTGAGGGAGGCGGATTCGGGCGCGGTGAAGTTGAGGGTCTTGTTCTGCGAGGTGCGGCCGATCCACTGTGCACGAGCCTCGTTCTTGCCCTCAACCATCACTTCGGCGATTTCGCCCAAGTGCTTCTGGTTGCGCCGTTTCTGGATGTCCCGTTGACGCTCCATCAGAACCGCAAGACGGCGAGCCTTGTCATCGTCCGGGATCGCGTCGTTGAGCAGCAAGGCAGGCGTATTGGGCCGCGGGGAATACTTGAAGGAAAACACGCCATCGTATTCGACGGCATCGAGCAGGCAAAGGGTTTGTTCGAAATCGGATTCCGTTTCCCCCGGGAAGCCTACGATGATGTCAGTAGTGAGGCTGATTTCGCGGCGCGCGGCCTTGATCCAGGAGATGCGCTCGAGATATTGCTCGCGCGAGTAGAGGCGCTGCATGGCATCGAGGACACGGCTCGAGCCGCTCTGCACGGGAAGATGTACGTGGTCGCAGAGGGTGGGAACGGCGTCGATGGCATCGACGATGTCTTTCCCGAAGTCCCGAGGGTGGGACGTGGTGAAGCGCACGCGGCGAATGCCGGGCACCTCGCCAACGGCAGCGAGGAGTTCGGCGAAGGACTTCTTCCCTGCCGGGTCTTTGTACGAATTCACGTTCTGGCCGAGCAACTGGATCTCGGTGTAGCCGAGATCGCCCATCTGGCGGGCTTCGGCGAGCACGGAGTCGGAGGTGCGGCTGCGCTCCTTGCCGCGGGTGAAGGGGACGACGCAGTAGGCGCAGAACTTGTCGCAGCCTTCGATGATGGTGATGTAGCCGCGGTGCGGGTTGGTGCGGGAGGTGAACTCGGTCTCGAAGCACTCGTCGGTCTGGCGGTCGTCGAGTCCGGTGACATGGCGGTTCCCTGCCTCGATCTGCACCAGCATCTGCGGTAGGTTCCGGTAAGAGGCGGATCCGCAGACCATTGAGACGTGCGGAGCTCGGTCGAAGATTTTCTCGCCTTCCTGCTGGGCGACGCAGCCGAGGACACCGAATATCTTGCCTTCCTTCTGATACTTTTTGTAGTCGGCGAGGCGGTGGAAAACCTTCTGTTCGGCTTTATCGCGGATGGAGCAGGTGTTGTAGAGGACTAGATCGGCCTCCTCGACGGTGGAGACCTGGTGGTAGCCTTCGGAAATGAGCGTGCCGATGACTTTTTCGGAGTCATGGACATTCATCTGGCAGCCGAAGGTCTCGAGGTAGAACTTCTTGTCGGGGTTTGTCGCCATCCGAGTCAAGTATAACGCAGGGTTGGAGGGGGTACCGAGGAGCGGTGAAGTGCGGCAGGAAAAGCCTTTAAAACACAGAGGGCGCGGACAAGCTCGCAATGGGCCGCAAAGCCCGCGAAGAAGGTTCGGGGTTTCTGAACTTCCCCTACCCTCTGCCTGGCAGCCGAAGGCTTTCGAGGTAAAACTTCTTGTTGGGTAGTGAGGAGCGGGTGGTGCGGCAAGAAAAACCTTAAAACGCAGAGGACGCGGAGAACTGCCGCAGAGGGCGCGGAGAAAAACATTCAACCGCCCTTCGACTTCGCTCAGGGCAGGCTCCGGTCGCGAAGAGAAAGCCGCGAAGCACGCGAAGAAGGGCAGTTCCCTGAACTTCGCGCTACCACCGGCCGATGCAGTTCGCGGCTGCTGGAAAGGAGATGCTTTCGAAACGAGGGGTGCATACGTCTATTGACTTGGTTCAATTTCGCTTGGGAGAGGGATTTATGGAGCGCATGCTGATTGTCCTGGTGCTGTGTTTGGCAGGGGCTGCTTTTGCGCAGGAGAAGCAGGAGAAACAGGCCCCGGTGACGCTGCGGAGTATCTTGCTTGAACAGTTGCGTACTACTCACAACAACAAAGACTGGTTCGTTGATGCGAACACGGCCGTATCGGGGCTGACGCCGGAGCAGGCCAACTGGAAAGATGGCAGCGGCAATCACTCGGTGGGGCAGCTTGCTTATCACCTCGTGTTCTGGAATCAGCGGGAACTCCAGAAGTTCAAGGGACAGACTCCGGCGCAGTTCAGCGGTAACAACGACGAGACCTTCGACAAGTTCGACAGCAAGCAGTGGGCGTCGATCGTGCAACAGCTCGATCAGGTAATGACCGACCTGGAAAAAGTGGTGGAAGGCGCCGATGACAAGCAACTGCAAGCTTGGGCGTCAGAGATCGCGCATATTGGGACGCACAACGCCTACCACGTCGGACAAATCGTGTTTGTGCGCAAGCTACAAGGATCGTGGGATCCGAACAAAGGGGTGAAGTAACTCGTCCGAATCCCAGTTGATCTGACTTATGCGGAGGCGGGCTTGCGCGTCTCCGCAGTTTCTCCCTTTTCCAGGAAGGCTTGCAGCCAGCCGAGGACGCGTTCCCAGCCCTGGCTGTGCTCGCGGGCGGATTGGACATTTCCGGCGAAGCCGGAGTGGCTCATCTTCACGGCGGTCCCGGTTCCCATCTTTTGTGGCCCTTTCGACTGCAGGGCATGCACCTGGCGCGGCGAGAGTTCCCAGCGCACGATCGTGCTGGGGATGCTGCTGAAGCTGGGAATCCAAGTGTGAACGAGGAGGCGTGGAGGATCGACCTCCAGGTATTCGCCGTCGATGCGAAACGAAGTGCCGTCGGCGCTCACGCCGACACTCGACCACTTGCCGCCCGGCCGGAGATCGGCTTTCCATTCGGTGATGCGATACATCCCCGACTGTCCCCACCAACGCGGCATCTGGTTCGGGTCGGTGAGCGCCTGGAAGACGCGCTCGGGCGGAGCGGCGATGAAGATTTCGGCTTCGATCGTGTCGTGGTCGGGCGAGACGGCGATGGGGGCCATGGAGCCTCCTGGGTCGTGGTGGAACATGCCTCACCGGCTAATTTGGGCACGAGGGGCACGAGTGAAGTCGTGCCTTCTCGAATGCGTTTACGGACCCGCGAGGGCGAGACGCCGGCGCTACACTGTCTAGGCCGAGATCGGCTTGCGCATTGCGACCGTTTCTCCTTTCTCGAGGAAGGCTTGCAGCCAGCCCAGCATTCTTAGCCAGCCTTGATAGGCTTGGGCGATTTCGGGATGCGCCGCCAGGCCACTGTGTGTAAGCCTCACGAGAGTTCCCTGCTCCACGGGTTCGAGCTCCCAGCGAACCGTGGTTTTCACGTCCCCAGTCCAGCTTGCCACCCAGGAATACGTGAGCACACGAGGAGAATCGATCTCCAGATACTCGCCACTGACGGTGAAGCGATCGCTTTGCCCGCTCAAGCCGGCACTTCGCCACTTACCGCCGACGCGGAGATCGCTCGCGAATTCCGTGCAGTGATAGATGCCCGCTTGTCCCCACCATTGCACGACCTGCTGTGGTTCGACCAGGGCTTGAAAGACGCGCTCGGGAGGAGCGGCAATCAAGACCTCGGCCTGAATCGAATCGTGATTGGGGGTGACTGCACTGCTTGCCATGATGCCTCCTAGGTAATGCGAATCTCAGCGGTTGAAGCCGCTCTTTATTGACGTGCGGTCGGCGTGACTAAAGTCGTGCGCTTCGTGACGGGTGGCGGTCGGAAGGAGAAAAGGATTTCGGCGGAAAACGTAGTCGCTCCTGTCCTCATTTCTCACCAATCCTATTTCTCAACGAACTTTCTGACGGCCTCGAGCAGCCCAGGCCAGCCCTGGCTGTAACTTGTGCGATCTTCGGGCAATGAACTCAGCCCGCTGTACGTGATTCTGAGCAGAGTGCCTGTGGAGGTCGGCGCGAGATCCCATCGAACCAACGTGCGCTGGGACGGAATTTTGTGGAACTTGGCGAACCAGGTGTGGGACAGCACGCGGGGCGGATTGAACTCGATCACCTCGCCGTAGTGGACATACTCGCGTCCGGTTGCCAGGTCTTTGGCAGTAAATTTCCATTTTCCCCCGAGGCGCGGGTCGAGGTCCCATTGCGTGATTTGAAATGCTTCGCCGGCGCCCCATTGCAGCGCTTGCTCGCGCGTGACAAGGGCCTGGAACACGCGTTGCGGTGGAGCGGCGATCTCGATTTCCGAGATCACCGCATCCTGGTCGGGAGTAATGGTGGCGATTGGCATTCGCGTCTCCTTGCAATGCGAAGGGAAACTACATGGATTTCGTGCGGGCGAGATCGAAATGCTCCTTGGTTTCCTTGCCGTCCTGCACGAACGTCCAGTCTTCGCTGTGGTGGTCCGCATCGGGCATGGTGAGGACCAGGTGCTCCATGTGACCGGCCTTCGGGCCGGCCAGATTGGTGGCATCGACGAAGGTGAAGGTAATGGTCTTTCCGTCGGGCGACATGCTGGCCTGCATGCGGGGCTGGTTGCCTGCAGCACAGTAATGGGTCATGAGAACGCGGTCGTTGTCGACATGGAACATGCTGATCATGTCCTCGTCGCCCATGATCTCGCTCATGAGGGCCGACCCGCCACTGGTGGAGCGGAACACGATCTTTACGGGATTGCTGTTGTTCGCCTTCCCTTCCCAGGTGCCGTTCAGGGATCTGAGATGTTCGAAAGTGCTTTTGGCATCGGATTGCGCAACGGCCGCGGTGGCGGCCAGCAGGAACGCGAGGGCAGCAGCGATGCGATGTGATTTCATGTTGAAGCTTCTCCTTTGTTCACCGTGGTGAACTCTGATTTGGCAAGGCCGGCGTGCAGCCTCGCTGTCGTTCTATTCCACGCGACGGGGTTTTCCTTTCGTTCTACGGACCGGGTTGCGATGCGAAGGTTTGCGAGGCGCAGCTTGTCCGGCCAATTCTTTGGCGTACTCGGATTCCACAAACGCTTTCAAATTCGACAAGCTGGCGGACCAGAAACTGCGGTACTGCTCGAGCCAGGAATCGACAGCGCGCAAGGGCTCGGGATTGAGGTGATAAAAGCGGTTTCGGCCTTCGCGATGTTCGTGGACGAGATGGGCGCGGCGCAAAAGACGCAAATGCTTGGAAATGGCGGGACGGGAAATGGGGAACGCTTGCGCGATCTGCCCGGCGGGCTGGCGTCCCCTGCGCAGCAGGTCGAGCACGGCCCGGCGGGTAGGGTCGGCCAGAGCGCTGAAAGTGGCCTCGGCGGAATATGTAACCGTTCGGTTCCGCATAATATGTAACTGTACGGTTACATGATTATCCGTGTCAAGGGAAAAATCGCGGAGTCCGGAAAGCACCTGAGATTGGCGGACAACCGGCGATCAGCGGAGGACGGAGATCAGTCGTTGACCTGAAGCTTGATGGAGGGGCGAACCAGCATGAGGGCCTGCCGCTGCGCAGGTTCGGGGTTCTTGCGGATGCGCGCGGCTTCGCTGCCCAACGGCTTTTCGAATGCTTCAAGGGTCCTGGCGAAGGACTTGGCTTCGGCGCTGTCGGGAGCGAACTTGATCAACTGCTCGGATTTCAGCAGACTGGCAAAGGAGAGGCGCGGGGGGAATCCGGCGTCGCGCAAGAAGAACGCGTAGTTGTACCAGTCGACCCCTTCGTTCTGGCGATCATCCATTGCGGCGTCGAGTTGCAGGGCGTGCTGGTAGAGGCGCAGTGCCTCGTCCGTCTTGCCCAATCGAACGAGGGTGGTGGCTTCGCCGATGCTGGCCAGGCTTTCGAGCTTCCCTTCTCCGGTTTGCGCCGCGATTCTGCGAGCCAATTCGTAGGAGCGAGCGCCTTGTTCCGGCTGGCCGGCGCGCACCTGGCAGTCGGCCAGCTTCAGCGCGACTCCGATGAGCTTGGGAGCGGGCGGACGCATCTCGGCGCCGTGATGCGCGACGATTTCGAGGAACGCGCCGTAGTGCGGGGTCGCGTCGGCGGGCTTGCCTTCGCGGTCGAGTTCGGCAGCCAGATAAAGTTGCGCGTCGGCCTGCGAGGGATCGGAGGCGATGGCTTTCTGCCAGCTCGCGAGGGCTTCCTCGGGGTGGCCGAGTTGCAGGGCGAGGATGCCGTGATTGACCAAAAGTTGGGGGTCGCGAGGCGTGCGTTGCATGGCGACCTCGGTCACGGCGTAGGCTTCGTCGTAGCGCTGGTTGCTGGTGAGATATTGCAGCAGCGCATTGCGCGGTGCCGGATCCACGGGGTCGGCTTGCATGGCGTGCTTCCAGGCGACCACCGCTTCTTCCGGCTTGCCGGCATCAAGTTCCTTGCGGGCCAGGCGCATTTCGAGCGAGGTGTCGTAGGAATTGAGCGCGATGGCACGTTGCAGGTCGGAAAGATTGTCGGCGTGCAGGGCGAAGTAATAACGCACCTGGTCGACGGTACCCCAGGCGAGCAGAGCGACGGCGGCACCGATGCGGAGGGCGCGGGCGGACCGAGCAGGGCCGACCAGCCAGCGGGAGGCGTCAGCCAATGTGTTTCCGGCGTCGCTGGCGGCGTTGCTGATGCGCGCCTGCGAGTTGAGCAACAGGCTGGCGATGCGGCCATCGCGCAGCTTCCAGATGGCACCGTCGAGAATGAAATGATGGATGTTGACCAGGGCGGTGAAGATCAGGAAGCTGCGCGTGAAGTCGAAGTGAAAAAGGTGGCTGGCGATCCAGGGGCCAGGGATGAAGAGCGCGATGCCCCCGGCGATCAGGATGGCGAAGTAGGCCAGCGGGCGCCAGTTCTGGCTGCCTTCTGCATTGGCTTCGCGGCGTGCGTAGAAGCTGGTGATCCAGAGATATTGCGCGGAGTGCATCACGGCGAGCACGCCGGTGCTGTAACGACTTTGCGGTAAGTGAAACCGCTCCCCAAGCGAAAGCACTGTAGGAAGAAGGAACCATAGGAACTGGGTGGTGAACAGTGTGAGAGAAGGCACCATGGCCCGCCAGCCCGCCTGCCCGATCAGTCTAGATAGTCCGTAGGAACTACAGGCGACGAAGGCGACCGCCAGCACGATCTGCAGCTGCGAACTCACCACGCCGGGAATGTTGA
>Ga0307478_10003971_pt1 | contig 10712 bp, 8 predicted proteins | sample atmos_gasesECM4C_2_FD_203713 | JGI IMG/M metagenome (GOLD analysis project Ga0307478, IMG submission 203713) | Hardwood forest soil microbial communities from Morgan-Monroe State Forest, Indiana, United States - atmos_gasesECM4C_05 | ecosystem: Environmental > Terrestrial > Soil > Temperate...
GAAAATCATCAGCGCGGTTGTAGTGACTGCCAGAAGGAATGCCGAGTTGAGAGAGATTCGAGGGTTTCGCAACCTATGGTGGACTCCCAAGATCGCCGGCAAAAGAAAGAGGAACGGGCAAAGTTTGGGCAGAAACTCAAAGGGGAAGGCAGCCAGGCAAAACACACACGGGAACACGCAAAAAGCGGCACTGACCCACAGAGTCCGGCGCGAGACCGCTCCGACTACAAAGCCGCCGGCCCAGGACCAAGCGATCAGCAGAATTATGTGGCAGAGAAGCAGCAAGAAACCTTCGTGGCCCGTCGGCCAGCACGGGGCAAATCTGTGGTAGACGAGCCGTTGATAAGTGCAGCTCACGGAGAGGGAAACGTAGGTAAGGAGGTAGCTGCTTGGAAGGGCCACGCCGAATGCCGCGAGCCAGGGACTCAACTGCTTCCAAAGAAGAGCTTGCCGACGGAGGACCAAGCCGAACACATTAAGCAAAGCTTGCCAGGTAGTTTCGTTTGCTTCGAGCAAATCGCCCACCACCGCCTCGCGTTCATCGCGATCGAGCAGTCTCGAAGCAAGGTCCACGAGTGGCCAGCCGACGCCAGTCATGACGAGTTCCCTGCGCGGTGACCCGCCCAGGAAGCGCCGTGGCTAACGCGCATGACGGCGTCGTAGAACTCTTTCGCGGCATGCACACCTTTGGAGGTCACCCGAACCATGCGCTTGGCGCGGCCACCGCGCTGCGGGGTGGCTTCGCCCATCCATGTTTTCAGCAGACCTTTGGCTTCCAAGCGATCGATGGTGGTATAGAGCGCGCCCATGGAGCATCTTCGATCGGTAGTCGCTTCAATTTCTTCGCGAATGGCAGCGCCGTAGGCGTTCTCTCCGAGGCCGGCGGCGGCGGTGATCAAGAGATATTCAAATTCACCAAGCATGATTAGGAATACATTGTAGTAGTAATTCGACATAGGGTCAAGGCGTTCCCTCTTCGCTCGGCCGGGCAAACCGCGGACATCCCGCTTGTGAGTCACTCGCCGATCAATTGGGTTCCCTCGCCCGGAATCACGTCGACAAGACTTATGAAATCTACCGTGTGCTTCCAATGAACAATCAGGAACGCTGAAGTCTGATCATTCAAATAAAGATCCTGACGCAAGAGGCACCAGGGGGTGAGGGGCCTGGCGTTGGATGCAGCTTGCGGATCGTCTCGATTATAGCCAAATGCCTGGATGTCGCTGACGACCTCTCTTTCAACAGCCAGGACTCGTTCGAAAGGAGGACGAGGACTTATGCGGCTGTCGTGATCGATTGTAAGCACGCGCTCTCGCAAATTGAGGGGCGTCTGGGAGTGCGCGCGCGAGCGGAAATCGTAGCGGGCAATGGCAATCGAACCCACGAATCGTTCCAGGCAGGTTCGGTCTTCCTCTCCGTTTGCGGAGAGGCAAAAGGCGCGGTTCGTCAGGCGATCCCGGAACCGAAAACTGCCGGTCGAGGAATTTGCAAAATATTGAACGCTCATGCGCACTTCACACTCGGGCGTCAAGAAGCGGTAAGCCGGCTCAGATCGCTTTTTTGATTTTCGTGTTTTCGTGACCAGCGCAAGACTCGCTAAAGACCAGAGGAAGAATCGCCGGTCCGTCCTTTGCAGAAGTGGTGTCGTGTTAGGAACTGCTGCCATCACTTCTCCGAAAACGCCAGTTGGCCTGTGGCCCGCGGGTGCCGCTCACACGCTAGGCATTACACCTACATTGTAGTAGTAATCGGGAGTGACGTCAAGAGCGTCAGGCGTGCGGACTGCGATGCACCGAACGAAGACAAGGACTTTGGGGTGCTGGCGGTGCAGGGCGCGGCAGGTGCGGTGGTTTCGTTGACCGGGGCTGGCGGCTCCCCTATAATTTTTGTGCAGGGTAGATCAGGGTAGACGGAAATAGCCCGCCGAATTGCCGCAGGGTAATTCCTGACATTTCCGGAGAAGGCGCGGGGGTAAGCCGGCAAATTTGCGTGGTTGCGGGGTTCTTGCCGCAGTGGCGCGGCCTCGATCAACGTACAAAACTGGCCAAAGGGAGAAACGAGATGGCGGACGCGAGTTGCCGGAAGGAACTGGATCTGGAGATCCCGGCGGAAGAAGTGTCGAAAGCGACCGAGAAGGTGGCCAAGGAATTTGCGCGTGTGGCGCGTGTGCCCGGTTTTCGTCCGGGCAAGGCGCCGATTTCGCTGATCAAGAAGCGGTTCGCTGAGGACATCAAGGGCGAAGTGCTCCAGACGCTCGTGCCGCAGCAGGTAGAAAAAGCGGTGTCGGAGCAGAAACTCACCCCGGTGTCACAGCCGCAGGTGGACAAACTCGAGTTTAACGAAGGGCAGCCGGTGAAGTTCCGGGCCAGCTTCGAAGTGCTGCCCGAATTCGCGCTGGGCAATTACAAGAGTCTCGAGATCGAAATGCCTGAAATGCAGATCACGGACGAGAGCGTGGCCAACACGCTCGCAGAAATGCAACAGCGCGCAGCCACCTTTACTCCGGTGGAAGGTCGAGCGGTCCAAAACGACGATTTCGTCCAGGTGAAGTTGCATGGCACGCCCGAAGGCGGCGGCGAACCACTGCAGGCAGACAGCGTGTTGTGCCACGTCGGCGCCGAAGAAACCATGGAGCCTTTCAACGAGAATCTGAGGGGCGCCAACGTTGGCGATCACAAGGATTTCGACGTCGAATATCCCGCGGACTATCCCGACGCGAAGCTCGCTGGCAAGAAATTCCACTACGGCGTCGACGTGCTGGGTATCAAGACCAAAACCCTGCCCGAACTAAATGACGAATTTGCCAAAGATGTGAGCGACGCCACCTCTCTCGAAGAGTTAAAGAAGAAAATCCGTGACGGGCTTGAACACGAACGCGATCACCGGCAGAAGGAACTGCAGCGCGAGAAGGTTCTGGCCGAACTGGTGAAGCTGCACGACTTCCCTGTACCGGATTCGTTGGTGGAGCATCAAATGGACGTGCGGCTAGAGCGAGTGGTGCGCTCTCTGGCACAGCAGGGTGTTGATCCGCGAGCCGTCAACGTAGACTGGGTGAGCCTGCGGCACCGTCAGGAAGAGCGTGCACGGGACGACGTCAAGGCAGAGCTTGTGGTGGATCGGATCGCTACCGAGGAAAAGATCGACGTGACCGAGGAAGAGATCCAGCACGAGCTGGAGCATATGGCGGGGCATAGTGGTGAGTCCGCCGAAGCGATTCGGGCGCGTTTGACAAAGCAGGGTGCGCTCGATAGGATGAAAGCGAAGCTGCGGAGCGACAAAACGGTTGACTGGCTGGCGCAGAACGCGCGGGTCAAGACGGTTGCCGCGGCGAGCGCCAAGTGAATCCAACCCCGCGCCTACAGGCAAATTTTCTCACATGAAAAACAACGACGAACCGTTTTACCGCGCCACGACCCTGGTTCCCATGGTAGTGGAGCAAACCAGCCGAGGCGAGCGCGCCTACGACATCTATTCGCGGCTGCTGAAAGAGCACATTATTTTCATCGGGACGCCGATTGACGACCACGTCGCCAATCTGGCGACGGCACAAATGCTGTTCCTGCAGGCGGAGGATCCGGAAAAGGATATTCAGCTGTACATCAATTCGCCGGGTGGATCCATCACCGCGGGTTTCGCGATTTACGACACGATGCAGTTCGTCAAGCCGGACGTGGTGACCACGTGCGTCGGGCAGGCGGCTTCGATCGCGGCGGTCCTGCTGGTCGGGGGCGCAACCAAAAAGCGTTTTTCGCTGCCCAATTCCCGTATCCTGATTCATCAGCCCTGGATGAGCGGGCTTGGCGGCCAGGCGACCGACATCGATCTGCATGCCAAGGAAATTCTCCGCATGCGTTCTACGATCAACCAGCTTCTGGCCAAGCACACCGGCCAGCCCATCGACCGCATCGAAAAGGATGTTGAGCGCGATTACATCATGAATCCGGAGCAGGCCAAGGAATACGGGATGATCGACGAGATCATCTTCAAGCACCGTTAGGAAGAGTTGAAACCAGTAAGTTCTCTAGTGAAGGCTGCGACGCAAGGACAGGCCGCGCAAACAAGAGGTCCGGAGTTTTCAACAGTGAGTTCCTCATTGAGGGCAGGGCTTACGATATTCTATTTCGCGGGGCAAAAATTCGGCCTACAATGGTTGGCAATCGCGTCGGGGGTTAATCCGGAGGAAAGGCCTGCTCACACGTGAAAAAATATAGCCCAGACGAGCCTTTGCGCTGTTCCTTCTGCCACAAGACCCAAGAGCAGGTGGAAAAGCTGATAAGTTCGCCTTCAGACTACCCGCGGGCGTACATCTGCAATGAGTGTGTGGGCGTTTGCCAGACAATTCTAGAAGACGAGAAGCGCGAACAGGCCGCGGCTCCGGCCCGGCGCCTTCCCCGCCCCCCGGAGATTAAGCAATTTCTTGATAGCTACGTAATCGGGCAAGAGCGCACGAAGAAAAAACTGGCGGTTGCGGTATACAACCACTATAAGCGCATCTTTCTGAACAAGCAGCCCGGCGAAGTGGAACTGAGCAAGTCCAATATTCTTTTGATCGGTCCGACCGGCACCGGCAAAACGCTGTTGGCTCAGACGCTTTCCCGTATGCTGGACGTGCCGTTTGCCATCGTCGATGCGACGACGCTGACGGAAGCTGGCTACGTGGGTGAGGACGTCGAGAACATCATCCTGAAGCTGCTGCAAGCCGCCGACGGCGACGTTCAGAAGGCCCAGCAAGGCATCATTTATATAGATGAGATCGACAAGATCGCGAAGAAGGATGAAAACCCGTCGATCACTCGCGACGTGAGCGGCGAAGGGGTTCAGCAGGCGCTTCTAAAGATTCTGGAGGGTACGGTAGCGAATGTGCCTCCGCAGGGTGGCCGCAAACACCCTCACCAGGAATTTACCCCGGTGGACACGACGAACATCCTATTTATTTGTGGGGGGGCGTTCGTGGGGCTGGAAAAGACGATCGAGCGGCGGGTGGGACGGCGCTCGCTGGGCTTCCACACCGATGCGGCGCCAAGCACGCCGCAACGCCGGAATACGGAATTGCTGGAGCAGGTGCAGCCCACCGACCTGATCAAGTATGGCCTGATCCCGGAATTTGTGGGCCGGTTGCCGGTGGCCGGGGTGATGAGCGACCTCGACAAGGCCGCGCTGATGAAGATTTTGACGGAACCAAAGAACGCGCTGCTTAAGCAGTACCAGCGGCTGTTTGAGTTCGAAAATGTGCGGTTGCGGTTTACGGACGACGCCCTCGACACCGTGGCGGAGTTGGCACTTCAGCGCAAGGTGGGGGCGCGCGGCTTGCGTATGATCCTCGAAGACCTCATGCTGGAGTTGATGTACCACCTGCCGATGCAGAAGCGGCTGCGGGATTTCGTGGTCACAGCGGACATGGTTCGGGGCCACGAGATCAATTGGAGTTTGCTCGAGAAGGCCGGATGACGGCCTGGTTGGGCAACTGAGGGGAATTTCAGGGGCCTGCATGTTTAATCGCGAAAAACAGGAACTAAAGCGCGTTCCGATGATGCCGGTGCGCGATATGGTGATTTTTCCGCAGCAGATGACGCCGTTCATCGTGGGACGCGAAGCGAGCGTGCGGGCGCTTGAAGAAGCTCTCGCCGGCGACAAGAAGATTTTTCTCTCGACGCAGCATGACGCCTCCATCGACGACCCGAAGCCTGAAGAGATTTATGCGGTAGGCACCCTCGCCAACATCGTCCAGAGCGTGAAGCTGCCGGACGGCAACATCAAGGTCCTTGTTGAAGGGGTGGAGCGCGCTCGTTCCCTCTCGATCAGCACCGAGGAAGGCTTCTTCCGGGCCAACCTGCGTCTTTTGACCGGCAAAATCGACAGCACCCCGCAGGTCGAGCAACTGGTTCAGAAGGTCACCAATCTCTACGAGCAGTTCATCAAGCTTTCCCAGAGCCTCAACTACGACACCATGATCGCCGCGGCCCGCGTCGACGATCCTTCGCGGCTTTCAGACACCATCGCCGCCAACCTGCAGTTGCCGGTCGACGAAAAGCAAGACCTGCTCGAGACGGCCGATCCTCTCGAGCGGCTGAATCGGATTGCCGACATCCTGGAAATCGAACTCGAAAAGCTGAACGTCGATCGCAACATCAATACGCGCGTGAAGCGCCAGATGGAGCGCGCCCAGAAAGAGTACTACCTCAATGAAAAGCTGAAGGCCATCCAGAAAGAACTGGGCCGCGGGGAGAAGAGCGAGTTCGATGAGCTCAAGAAGAAAATCGATGCGTCCGGCATGCCCAAGGATGTTCACGAGAAAGCCTCTGCCGAACTGAAGCGGCTCGAACTGATGCCGCCCATGTCGGCCGAGTCCACGGTCAGCCGCAACTATATTGACTGGCTCATCGCCGTGCCGTGGAAGAAGCGCTCCAAGGAAATTCGCGACATTAAGGCCGCCGAAGACATTTTGAACAAAGAACACTACGGGCTGGAGAAGATCAAAGAGCGCATCCTGGAATTTCTCGCGGTTCGCCAGCTGGTGAAGAACCCCAAGGGCTCTATCCTGTGCTTCGTGGGTCCCCCAGGCGTCGGCAAGACCTCCTTGGCCATGTCCATCGGGCACGCTACGGGCAGGAAGTTCGTTCGAGTTTCGCTCGGCGGGGTGCGCGATGAAGCGGAGATCCGCGGGCATCGCCGGACCTACATCGGGGCTTTGCCGGGGCAGATCATCCAGATGATGAAGAAGGCGGGCACAATCAACCCGATCTTTGTTCTGGATGAAGTGGACAAAATGTCCACCGACTTCCGCGGTGACCCGTCCGCGGCACTCATGGAAGTGCTTGACCCCGAGCTTAACCACGCGTTCACGGATCACTATCTGGATGTGGAATACGACCTGTCCAAGGTAATGTTCGTGTGCACCGCGAACGTGTTGCACACGATCCCACAGCCTCTTCAAGACCGCATGGAGATTCTGCGGCTGCCCGGCTACACCGAGCAGGAAAAGCTGGAAATCGGCAAGCGGTTCCTGGTGAAGCGCGCGCTGGAGGCCACCGGCCTGGCAGAGAAAAATCTGTCGTTCACCGAAGAAGGCCTGCTGCACATGATTCGCCACTACACGCACGAAGCGGGAGTGCGGAATCTGGAGCGCGAGATCCAGAATATCGCGCGAAAAATGGCGCGGCGGGTCGTGGCCGAAGGCCAAGAAACCAGCGTCCAGATCAGTCCGGCAAATGTGGCCGAATTCCTCGGCGTGCTGAAATTCCGCGAATTCTGGCTCGAAAAACAGAACGAGGTCGGCCTCACCACGGGCCTGGCCTGGACCGAAGTTGGCGGTTCTGTGCTCGCGGTCGAGGCAACGATCATGGAAGGCAAGGGGCGGCTGACGCCAACCGGCAAGCTCGGCGAAGTTATGCAGGAATCGGCGCAAGCGGCAATGAGCTATGTTCGGTCACGTACCGAACAGTTCGGGCTTCAGAAGGATTTCTACCGCGCGCTCGACATTCACGTGCACGTACCAGAGGGAGCGATTCCGAAGGACGGCCCGTCGGCCGGCATCACGATCTGCACGTCGATTGTCAGCGCGCTGACGAAAATCCCGGTTCGCTGCGATGTGGCCATGACTGGCGAAATCACGCTACGCGGCAAGGTTTTGCCCATAGGCGGGGTCAAGGAGAAGCTACTGGCCGCCCATCGAATGGGCTTGCGTACGATCATACTTCCGAAGGATAATGAGAAAGACCTTGCGGACATCCCCCAGGAGATACTCTCCAGCCTGAAGATACACCCCGTGGATATTATGGATGAGGTGTTGCAGATTGCGCTGGAGCGGCCGATTGTGCCACTCGAGCATCCGGGGGTTGCGCCGGTTGCCGAGACGTACACGGGCGGCGCCGATAAAGACACGAGTTTGACCAACTAAGCGGCACATTTCAGGCACGGCCTGCACCCGCGGGCTGCAGCTCAGTTAGGGCCTGGCGCCGCTTCCGGTTGCAGACAGTTTGGTTTGCCCTCCTTGGCGGGATTTCCCGTCCGCCAGACGGTATACCACCACGCAGTCCAGACCCGGAAACTCTAGGTCAAGGTTCATTATCACCATTCATTAAAGTCAGGATATATGGCAAAAGAAACCACTCCCGAAGCAAATAACCAGCCGAGTATCAGCCTTGCTGAACTCAAAGAAAAGAACATCACCGATCTCGCCAAGATCGCCAAGGAACTTAACATCCCTGGCGCCAGCGGCATGCGCAAGCAGGAGCTGATCTTCCAGATCCTTCGCGCCCAAACGGAGAAAAGCGGCCTCATCTTCTCCGAAGGTGTCCTCGAGTGCCTCCCCGACGGCTTCGGCTTTCTCCGCGCTCCGGAATACAACTACCTGCCCGGACCGGACGACATTTACGTGTCGCCGTCGCAAATCCGCAAGTTCGACCTGCGTACCGGAGACACGGTCTCTGGGCAGGTGCGTCCTCCCAAGGACGGTGAGCGTTACTTCGCGCTCATCAAGGTCGAAGCGGTCAATTTCGAGGATCCCGAGGTCGCCCGCAACAAGATTTTCTTCGATAACCTGACGCCACTCTACCCACAGGGTCGCCTGAAAATGGAGACCGCCAAGGAGAATCTGACGGGACGCGTTCTCGACCTGCTCTGCCCAGTCGGCAAGGGGCAGCGCGGTTTGATCAACGCACCGCCGCGCACCGGTAAGACGGTGATGCTGCAGTCCATCGCCAATTCCATCACGACGAATCACCCAGAGGTTGCCCTGATCGTTCTTCTGATCGACGAGCGGCCGGAAGAAGTCACGGACATGCAGCGCACGGTGAAGGGCGAGGTGATCAGTTCCACATTCGATGAACCGCCACAGCGGCACATTCAGGTTGCGGAAATGGTTTTGGAAAAAGCCAAGCGCCTGGTCGAGCATAAGCGCGACGTGGTGATTCTGCTGGACTCCATCACCCGCCTCGCACGCGCATACAACGCGGTGACGCCACCATCCGGCAAGGTTCTCTCCGGCGGTATTGACGCCAACGCGCTGCAACGTCCGCGCCGCTTCTTTGCCGCCGCTCGCCATGTTGAGGAAGGGGGCTCGCTCACCATCATCGCCACCGCCCTGATCGACACGGGCAGCCGCATGGACGACGTCATCTTCGAAGAGTTCAAGGGCACCGGCAACATGGAAATTTATCTGGATCGGCGTTTGGCGGATAAGCGCGTGTTCCCGGCCATCGATATCCAGCGTTCTGGCACGCGCAAGGACGAGTTGCTGCTCCCGCCGGAAGAGTTGAGCCGTGTGTGGGTGCTACGCAAGGTTCTGAGTCCGCTTTCGACCGTTGAAGCGATGGAACTGCTTCTGAGCCGGCTCACGAAGTCGAAGTCGAACACGGAATTCCTCAGCTCCATGTCCGCTCCAACCTGATGATTGCTCTTTTCACGCGCCACCCCCTTCCCGCGGGCAATACGGAGTCCGACGCACCGAGCAGGAAGCCGTAGAGCCTCGCTGCAGTTACGGGGTATTTGATGCATGAAAAGTTCATTGCGCGCCAGCCAATTTTCGACAAGCGGCTGCGGGTATTCGCCTACGAGTTGCTCTTTCGTGGCGGGCCGCAAAATGTCTTCCAGCCTTCTGAGCACGCCTCGGCTACTGTCATCGCCGACTCCATTACACTATTCGATCTGCAGATGCTCACAGGGAACGCGCGGGCTTTCGTCAACATAGATGAGCTGGCATTGCGGCTGGGCGCCGCTCGTCTGTTGCCCGCCGATCGCATCGTCGTGGAAATCCTCGAAACCGTTCAACCCTCCGAAGAAAACGTCAAACTGTGCCGCGAGCTTCGCGACGCGGGCTACCTCCTCGCTCTCGACGACTTTATCGATCCTCCCGGGATGGAGCCCCTCGTCCAGTTGGCGCATTTCCTCAAAGTGGATTTCCAGCTGCTCGACGAAGGCGGCCGCGAACGTCTCGCCAGAAAATACGGTGACCGCAACATTTCCCTGCTTGCGGAGAAAGTCGAAACCGAAAGGGAGCTCTCGGAGGCTCGCCATCTCGGCTTCGGTTTCTTCCAGGGCTATTTTTTCTGCAGGCCTTCCATGATCGAGACCCGCAACATCCCCGGCAACAAACTTATCCATCTTCAATTGCTGACGGCGGTTGCCGCACCTGAACTCAGCTACGGTGCCATCGAAGAACTTCTCAAGCAGGAGCCTGCCCTGCTCTACCGGCTGTTGCGCTACCTGAATTCCCCAGTGCTGGGGCTGCGCGGGGAAGTTCGCAGCGTACGTCACGCCCTCACGCTCCTCGGCGAAGAGGAATTTCGCCGCTGGGTGTCGATTTTCGCGATCGTGGCGATGAGTGGCGGCAAGCCTCCGGAACTGGTCCGTACGGCGCTGACCCGTGCTTACTTCTGCGAAGAATTTTCTGCGACTGCAGGACTTGCCAGCCAGAAAGCTACGCTGTTCCTCATGGGCCTCCTCTCGATCACCGATGCGCTTCTCGACAGGCCCATTGTCGAAGTGCTTCGCGCTCTACCGGTTACGCAGGAAATCAAGACGGCCCTGAACGGCGGGAGCAATCGCTTTCATGATGTCTACGAATTGCTTTTGTCATTCGAGCGTGCCGAGTGGGCTCAGCTCTCGGCCCTGGTCGCGCGCGTCGGCTGCCCCGAAGAGTCCGTCCCCGGTTGCTACCAGACCGCCATCCAAAAAGCCTCTGTCTTTACTGCCTAGAAGACGACTCGCAAACA
>Ga0307478_10003973_pt1 | contig 10711 bp, 8 predicted proteins | sample atmos_gasesECM4C_2_FD_203713 | JGI IMG/M metagenome (GOLD analysis project Ga0307478, IMG submission 203713) | Hardwood forest soil microbial communities from Morgan-Monroe State Forest, Indiana, United States - atmos_gasesECM4C_05 | ecosystem: Environmental > Terrestrial > Soil > Temperate...
GTATACAAATTCGGAGTGCCAATCGTGTAGGGCAGCCAGAGTCGTGGCGAAGAAAGCTTCAATTGCGCAAACTTCTCCGGCGCGAAACGCACAGTTTTGCTTTCGCCTCCCGCGAGATCGACTGCCTGCTTCAGAGTCTGGCCATCCACTTCGGCAACCAGCGTGCCATTCACTGGTTTCTCCGACTGGTTGCGCAATTCCGCGCTGACGGTGAGCTCGGCGGTTCTGTATTCCGAATCGAGCTTCGACTTTACAAACGGATGGCGTATCGCCACTTGCCCGTTCGAAGTGAGCGTCACTTCTTTCCAGATGCCCATATCTTTGTCGGCAGGCGTCGGGTTCCAATCGACCCAGGTGATGCCGAGATCATTTTTTCCCGGAGCGAAGATTTCCAGGGCAACGGCATTGGTCCCATCCCGGTTCAGGACGTTCGTCACGTCGAACTCAAAGAGCCGGTAGGTTCCGGCAACGTCTTTGGCGTCCGCGATTTTCTTGCCGTTCAGCCACACGTTTGCGCGGTAGTTGATGCCGGGAAAATGCAACCAAAAATGATCTCCTGCCAAAGAAGGCCCCACGTTGAATTCCAGCCGCCACCACCAGGAGCACTTGTACGGGCTGCCCTCCGGCATGTCCTGCAGCGCGAAGAACGATTTATCGCTGTAATTCATTCCCGGGAATTTCTTGAGGTTGGTGCCGTAAGTTGGATCGGGGAAAGTTCCGTCATCGACGAGCGTGCCGACAACGGTGTTCGGCACGGTGGTCTTGTGCCATCCCGTTGCGGCGAAGCCAGCACTTGAAATGTGCTCGCCCGTTTCCTGCGCTTCACACGACGACTGGATCTGCCAGCCTTCGTTCAATGACGCTATCGAACTTGCCGGTTCTTCGGCCCGACCCACCTCGACCAGGAACAACACCATCGCAAGCATTCCAAAGACGAACCCGTTTTTGAAACCCGGCATATTTCCTCACTCTGTAGCGCGTGGACCACCATAGCGGAAGCTAATCTTAAACCGTTTTAATACGCCTGCAAAGGCGATTTTGCACTAGGCTTTTCAATCCCTGACCGGCAATCTTTGCCACTAGGCTGAAAACCTGGGGTGATTCTAACTTTGGGAGGGTGACCATCATAAACCGCGGCGAAAATGGATTGGTCCCGGAGGAGGGGGTCGAACCCACACGGTACTAAGTACCACTGGATTTTGAGTCCAGCGCGTCTGCCAGTTCCGCCACTCCGGGTGTGCAACTCAAAAGTAGCATGACGCTGCGTTGCGCTCAAGTAAACCGCTAAGCGGCCTCTTGATTTTCCAGCTGATCGCGGCCGCTATTCGCCGCCGCGCTTTAACTAGACCAACGCGATGCTAGTCACTGGGTCAAATCTTACTTGGGGAGTTTTCCACAGGTCTGCTAGACGCCCACTGGTTCGTAAGCTAGGCTAGTGTGTCTTCGACAGGGGTCCCCCAGGGACAATCGAAGAAGTTTTTTAGGATTCATCAATGGCTTCCGTCACACCGCTGCCTTCCGGCGCTCGTGTCGAGCACCGGGGTGTCGCTTTTTGGATGGACCGCGTCGTCAAGGAACTGGAAAACCTTCGCAATTCCTCCGATCCCGACGTGGTGCACGATCTTCGCGTGGCCATTCGCCGCTGCCGCTCGGTCGCGGCGGTCATGGAAGAGGTGGACCCCGATCCCGTCTGGCCCGAACTGCGCAAGGTCACGCGCAAACTGTTCCGCAGCCTCGGCGCGCTCCGCGACGCGCAGGTTATGGATGAATGGGTGAAGAAGCTGGCCCCGGAAACGGATGCGGTTCGCGCGCATTTGCATTCGGCGTTCGAATCCGGCAAGCCGCGGCTGCGAGAGAGCGCCCTTCGCGTGGCGGCCAAAATTGATGTGAAAAGCTGGAAGCATCTGGAACATACCGTGCGGCGTCGTTCACGGCTTGTGCCCACGGGAAGCCTCGCGGCGGAATGCCTGGCGCTGGAGCGGTTCGAATCGGCCAAGGAACTTCACGCCAAGGCGCTACGCACCGAAAAACCAAAACCCTGGCATGCGCTGCGCATCGGATTGAAGCGCTTCCGCTACACCGTGGAAGGTTTGCTTCCTGACCAGTACGCCGCCTGGAGCGACAATCTGAAGCGCCTTCAGGACATCCTTGGCGAGATTCACGATCTCGACGTCCTCGCTGGCAAGGTGAACAAGTCTGACCATCTCGACACGGAAGACTCCGTCAGGCTTTGGCATGAAACGATCGGGCGCGAGCGTCACGACCGCATGGAGACCTATCGACAGCTTACGCTGGGCCACACCAGCCTCTGGAACACCTGGCGGTCCGGGCTTCCCACGAACGGCCGCCTCGAGGCCGCCGCGATGGCCCGCCTCCGCGTCACGGCCCGCGCCATCGATCCTCGTCCGCGACGGACTTCGCAGATTTCGCGGATCGCGGTTGCCCTTTTCGATGCCTTCAAGCGCCAGGGGGTCGCAGCCGCCTTCACCGATGTTTCTCTTCGCCGCGTATTGCTCGCTGCTGCTCGATTGCATAGTGTGGGCGTGGCCACTACGGGCAAGTCGCGGAAAAAAGCCGCGCGCAAGTTCTTGCTGGCACTCCCAGTTCCCCCGGGTTGGACCCGCGAAGAGTGGGAGGTTCTCGCCGAGACGGTTCGTTATCATCGTGGCTCCGAGCCGTCCACTGAAGGCGGCGCCTTCTCCAAACTTTCCGTGGATCATCAAAGCAAAGTGCGCGCTTTGGCGGGCGTTCTTCGGCTTGCGCGTTCCCTCCGTAAATGTGGCCTCGAAGGCGGCGCCGGGCTGCGCGCGGAAAAATCCGTCGATGCTATCCTTCTCCGCGTGGCGGGCCTGTCCGATGATGTGGAGTCCGCCTCGCGCCTGGCGGCTGGCAAGCACCTGCTCGAGGAGTATTTACATTTGCCCTTGATTCTCAAGCCCGTCGCCAAACCAGAAAAACTTGTGAGCATCTTGCACCGGCAGGCCGCGGAAATTCCCTTGGCTTCGGATTGAAGGAATACTGCGGCCATCTGCTGTGAGCGACTCTCGCTTTGTGCGCGGGCGGGGGTGCGTGGATCACATTTCACGCAGATTCGGCAAACCAGAGTTCCCAAACGAGAACGAACCGTTTATTAGAATTCTTATATTTTCTCTTGCTTCCATACATCGGCCGGGCAACCAATTTCTGTGGATATTCACTCATACACAAGTATAAGCTAAAGCTCCGCCCTCAATCCCCACGAATCGGCTTCTAATCCGGCACTCCCTGGAGGTTGAACTATGTTGCGAAATGTATCCCTGTCGCTCGCTTTCACGAGTTGCGCCTTCCTCGTTGCTTGCGGCGGTTCCATGAGCTCCTCTCCCGTTAGCAACGGTGTTCCCATGAGCCTGGCGATCGGCGATGCGCCTCCTGATGGTGTCGCCGTTCTCTTTTTCGAAGCCCTGATCACCGGAGTGAGCCTGCAACCATCGGACGCGACGAAGAAGGCGGTATCCGTCTTAACCAATCCCACCGAAGTCGAGTTCGGGCATTTGCAGTCCGACACTGCCTTTTTGAGTCTTTCGAACGTTGCCCCGGACACCTACAACAGTATTACGCTGACATTCAGCAACGCAGCACTGACCATCGTGAATCATTCTGCGATGCCGATCGGCTCATGCGTGATTAATTCGGTCTGCGAACTATCGCCGAGCTTCAATCCTTCGATGGCGACGATTTCAAGTTCGCCATTCCCGATTACCATCAGCCAGAATTCCGTAGTCGGCATCCGCTTGGACTTCAACGTTCGCTCCTCGCTGCAAACTGATCTCTCGATCAACCCCACGGTCACCATCAAAAACCTGACCCAGAGACAAGATTCGGACGCAGGTATGGAGATGGAACAGGTTGATGAGCTCGACGGCCAAGTGACTGCGGTCGCGAGCAACCAGTTTACGTTGATGAATGAACGTAGCGGCCAATCATTCACCGTCAGCGTGGACACCAGCACGGTGTTTGAAGATTTCGACCGCGCTGGATGCAGCGCCAGTCCGGAGGACATCCGTTGCGTCAAGGCCGGCCAAGTTCTCAACGTAAACTTGGGCGAGAACGGCATGGGAACGATGCTGGCGAAACGTGTCGAGTTTGAAGAAGATACGAACAAGCGAGCCATCAAGGGCACCATCACGAGCGTGGACAGCAGCACGCAATTTCACATGGTGGTGTTCAACGAAGAGCCGCCGCTCACGACGATTGCCGAAGGGTCGCCCGTTGTGGTTACGATTCTGCCCAGCGCGACGTTTCAAATGGGCCGCGAAGAGATGGGCGAAGATGGCGGCTTCAGCATTGCCGGTCTCAGCTTTATGAGCGGCGCGGACCTGCTTGTGGGGCAAGACGTGCAAGTCCGCCCCGGCACGGTCTCCTCGAGCGGAGGCACCACGACCGTTATGACCGACTTGGTGCGCCTGTGGCCTTCGCAGATCACCGGTCAAGTTGGCACGATTAACACAGACAACGGCACCTTCACGTTGACGGGGCTATCTCCTCTATTCACGGGAGCGACGCCGCCAATCACCACGATCAATGTCCTGACCCTCTCCGAGATGCAATTCATGGACTTTTCGGGGCTTGGCTCGTTGGCCGTGGGCAACACCGTCACCGTGAAGGGTCTGCTGTTCAACACGATGGGAACGCCAACCTTGGTGACGCGGACCATGCGAGAACACCACGGGGATTGAGCTAAAGCAACTTCATTCAAAACGGGGCTGTTCGAACCTGGAATCTGGTGCGGGCCACTCGAGGAAGGCAGGATCGCATTATTTTCGTGCGCGGCGCAACAACTTCGGAGTGGCCAGCCACACCAGAACGCCTATAGGCGGCGAGACGCGCTTCAGTTCGACGTGCGCCACTCCGGCTTTTTTCAGTGCCGTGAAATGCCGCTTTGAACCGAGCGCGGTCGCGACGATATCGTCGAGTTGTGGCGCGTGACCGAAGAGAAATACTGACGACGCCTGCCGTTCCTTGGCAAGTTCACGGAAGAGCAGCGTGGGCTCTGTCCCTGGCAAAAGTAAATTGCTCTGCCGGATTTTTTGCTTGGCGTAGTCCAGCGCGGCCGCAAAAATCTCCGCCGTCTGGGCCGCGCGGACATAAGGGCTTGTGAACAAAAGATCGGCCGTGATGCCGATCGCTGCTATTCCGGCTGCCACTTGTTTCGTTTTTTCTACGCCTTCTTCCGTCAGGTAACGTTCCGGGTCAGGAGGACACTTCGGATCCTCGCGATCAACCGCGATTCCATGACGAACGATGTAGAGCTGCATCCTCTTTCTCTCCCTCTTTCGAGCACGATGCCACGCCCGGCCAGCCTGGCCCGGCAAACGGCTACGCAGCGACCTGCCGGAAGTAAAGCCTCAAATGAAATTCTTTCTCGAACAGCTCCGCGCTGCGATTCGCATTCCGCAAGTCTTCCGTCGCGTCGCCGTTCGCGCGCACTTCCAGAGTAACCGCAACACGCTGGAACGAAGCGTGCAAGTTTAAGACCCGCTGCCGGTGCTCATGATCGAGCGCTTCGGCGATTCGCAGAATGGCGGCAAGTCTTCGTGCGATGCGTTTGTCTGCATTGTTCAACGCCGAATAGGCTAGGTGGTGGCTCGCGGGCTCCGATTTACGGTTATGGTAACGGACCACCGCGGCGACGATGGCCCGGTCGCGCCCCTCCAGCCCCGGAATGTCTCCGTTCAGCGCGAAATACTCTCCATGCTTGTGATGGCCGCGGTGGCTGACCATGTGACCCGTATCATGCAACAGAGCGCCGGCCTCCAGGAGGACGCGCGACTGTGGCAGAAGGTGATGCACGGGCTGCAACTGATCGAAGATGAGAATGCTCAGCTCACGCACGTGTTCCGCGTGTTGCTGATCGTAGCCCAGCCTGCGAGCAAAGCTCCGCGTGCCGACGAGCAATTGCCGCATAGCCTCGTTGTAGCGATGCGGCTCCTTGCGCGAGAAGGCTTCGCGCGCGATCTCCTGCAACAGCCCCTCTCGCACGCCCACGCTGGGGATCGCGAGCGTCCTGACATTCATATACCGCCCCATCGTGATCAGTGTGATCGCGGCGATCCCCATCACGTCCGCGCGGTCTCGCCGCACCGCATAGGTCTTCATCCGTTCGTGAACGTCGCGCTTGAGAATGTCCGGCAACCGCGCGCGCAAGAGGGATAGCTCCAGTGTGGGCAATCCGTTTTCCCGGGGGCCGGGCGCAACCAGCGCGAGCGTTTCGGCATTGCCACCCAGGGCCACCGCAACGTTCTCGGCCAAATTCGGCCGCGGCGTCAATTTCGATTCCAGCAGCGCTCGCACGTATCGCCGCACCTGTTCTTCCTGTGCGGGGCGAATCACTCCGGGAAGATTCAGCATGGTCATGAGCCGCACGGTGCCCACGGGCAACTGGGCGCTTTGCTCCACGCTGTGATCTTTCAGGATGCTGATCTCCAGGCTGCCTCCGCCAAGATCCGCGATGCACCGAGGTGGCGCTTCTGGTCCCAGCGCCGCCAACACGGCTTCCCTGCCGAGGCGCGATTCTTCCGCCGCTCCGATAACTTCAAGGGTGATTCCCGCTCGATGCTTGATGGTGCGCACGAACGCTTCGCGATTTCGGGCTTCGCGCGTGGCGCTCGTTGCCACGGCGCGATAGCGCGTCACTCCAAACTCGTCCATCACCTCGTGCAAATGGCGGAATGCTTTTGCGGCCTTGTTGAAAACCTCTTCACTGAAACGGGGTCGCAGGAAAACGCTTTCTCCCAGGCGTAGCGAGTAGCGTTCGTTGTGCAGTGGCTCGATATCCAGCGCGGAATAAGCGCGCGCCACGGAAAGGCGCACGGCGTTAGAGCCGGCGTCGATGGCGGCGATGTGAACCGGCTCGGACATTTCGGAAGCTACCGCCAAAGGTGTGCAAGTGCGGCCGAAGGAGCGTATTTCGTCGCCCGAATCCCCAGCTGTTCGGCGATGCGCTGGCGGAGCTGCTTGTTGACCGTCGACACACTGGTCTCTCCGTCGAGTTCGATGAAGTTATGCCGCTTGGCCATCACTTCGAATTCGCGCTTGATCATCGTCTGGTAGCGCACGAAGGACCAATAGAGATCGTGCGATAGGGACATATCGCGCCCCGCTTCCCAATAGCTGATCGCCTGCGCCTTCTTGAACTCCCGTCCAAACGCCGTTTCCGGCCGCACGTTCAGCCAGAAAGTCAGGTGCGGCCGCAGTGCCATGGCATATAGGCCGCTCATATAATCGCGGTTGATTCCGCGCACGACGCCGCGCGCGATCAGCGTGAAGATGAATCGATCGGCAAGTACTACCGTGCCCGAACGCAGCGCCGGCAAGACGCGGTGTTCCACTTGGTCGAAGAAGTCCGTCGCGTACATCAACGCCAGGGTCAGCCGCGTGACCGCATTTTTGGCCAGTAGCTCGTCAATGTCTCGGCCCACCAGGTTCGAGCGCCGCAGCCCGCTCGTCTGCACCGCGAATCCTTCGGATTCCAGCCACTCCTGGAGCAGGGCGATTTGTGTGGATCGCCCGGATCCGTCCATGCCCTCGATGACAATCAAGCTGCCGGTAATTTCGCTCGGGTCGAAGCCTACGAGGGGCTCGCCAAAAAAATACTGCGCGGGCGACTCTTCCGCAGGCGTCGCCGCCTTCGTCGAGGTTGACGGCGCAGCTTGTCCATCCGCAGGAGCGGTGGCTGGCGCGGTTTTTTCTTTTTCCTGATCGGGCATGATCACTCCGCTTCCTGAGCGCGCGGGGCGAAACGCTTGAGATCGATCTTGGAAGCCACGATGTCTCGCATTTGTTTCTGAAGTTTGTTCACTGGCAGGGTCCCGTCTAGCACCACGAAGCTGTCCGAGTCCACCATCTTGTCGTACTCCTCGAGAATCCGCGCCTGGAACAGACGGAAACTTTCCGACCGGTCGTAGGACATTCCCAGGTCCATGCCGGCTTCATAGTATTTCAGTTTTGGACGCCCGCTAAGAATGCGGTTCACGGCCACGTCGAGCGGCGCGCGAAAATAAAAGGTGATGTCCGGAACGGGCGCGAACCGGTACAAATTCCGAAGCCAACGCGGCGGGCAGCCCCGAGCCGCGTCGCGCGCGAATGCCGTATAAATATAGCGGTCGGCGAGCACCAAGTAATCGCCTTGCAGCAACGGCATGATCTGGCGTTCGCAGCGGTCCGCAAAGTCCGCAGCGTGTAAGAGCGAAAATGTTGTCGGCGTCAGTAGCCGCCGTTGTTTCCCGCGCCGTGTTGCAGACTTCACCAGCGGCGATGAATTCCATTCCGTGAAATGCAACCGGTAGCCGCCGATTTCCAGCCAGCGCTTCAGCAAATAGAGTTGCGTGCTCTTTCCCGATCCGTCCGTGCCCTCCACCACGATCAACGCGCCGGGATAAGCGCGGCTCGGAATCGGCCGCCCCGGTTGCGGAAGAGTGGATTTGGCCGGCTCGACTCGCGGCGGCTTTTGTATTACTTCCGGATTTTCCATGATCAGTATTCGATAGAAGCCATTTGATCTAAGACAGTAACGCGCGATTGTTACAGCGGCATTACATCACAGGGATGACTTCCCCGCAAAGTTTTCGGACCATGCTAGAAAAGCGTGATCTTGATGTGTAGGAATTTCTTGGGATTCTGCCGGAAGTCTCCGATCAGCAGCCGCATGTCACCGGTCAACCCAGCCAGATTGTCGTACAACTTCGGATCGGAGAAAAGTTTGCCTGCTGTCGTGGTGTTGTCATTCAGCTTGGCCGAGGCCGTCGCAAGATTCGAGCTCGTATCGCGCAGCTTGTTATAGAGCGTATCGTCCGTGGCCAGCTTGCCCAGCGTTCCTTTTCCGGCGCGCACGTCGCCAATGACCGCATTGCCGTTAGTGATCGCCTGTTTCGCCTCGTCGTAGAGACTCGGGTCATACATCAATTTTCCGATGGTGCCCTTCTGCGCCCGCACATCGGCCAGGATCACATTCACGTGCTCGAGCCCCTTGTCCACCTTGCTGTACATCTCGTCGGAGGTGACCAGCTTCCCCAGCGTCCCTTGCCCGGCCTGAATGTTCGAGATCATCGTGTCGCCCTTCGCCAGGATACTGTTTAAGTGGTAGTAGGCTTGGTCATCGGTCAGCAATTTGCCTAGCGAACCTTTCCCTTCCCTCACTCCCTTGATCAGTTCTTTCACATCATCCGAGAGAGCGTTCAGGTTCCCCAGCACCTCAGCGCTCCTCTCCACCACCTCTTTCATCGCTTTCTCTTCCGCCCCGTTAATCACGCCCGCGTCACCAATCGGAGTTCCCGTGAATCCGCGCGTGATATTCACGTAGCGATTTCCCAGCAACCCCTCGGTCACCAGGCTAGCGGTCGAATCCGTCAAAATATCACCCTGGTATTTTCTGTCGACACGCATCACCACTTCGATGTTCTTGTTCTTCTCCGGGGCCTTCCCCGGCGTACGGGGCAGCAGCCGGATCGATTCCACGTTTCCCACCTCGACGCCGTCCACGCGCACGGGTGCTCCATTAGCTAGACCGGACACTTCGGGCAAATAAGTCTTCAGCCGGTACTTCGGCCCGAGCGGTCCTCCCGTCACATAAAAGATCCCCGCGGCCAGCACGAACAGGCCCACCAGCACAAAGAGCCCCACTCGCAATTCCGTCCACGTGAGCTGTTTTCCATGCGCCATTTCTTCTCTCCCTCCGGCTTCCAGTGAATCACACCATGGCAAAAATCAAACCAGAAAACGCTGGATGTATGGATCTCCCGACTCTGCAATTTCCTCCGGTTCTCCCGCAAAATAGATTTTTCCGTCGCGATACACCAGAAATCGTGTCGCCGCAGTGTTTGCCGAGGCCCTCGCATTTCCGTTTCGGGCATTCGGAATAACCCGCTTCGTTTCCGCATCAAAATAAAAATTTGCCAGCGCAAATCCATCTTGCAAGCGATGTGTCGCCAGCAGCGCGGTAACTCCATACACATCTCGCAACCGCAGGATCAGCGTAATGATCGTTTGCGAAGTCACCGGATCGAGCCCGGCCGTCGGCGAATCGTACAACACGATGGGCGGACGGTTGATCAACGCCCGCGCAATCGAAACGCGCCGCCTCATCCCTCCCGACAGCTCGGAAGGCAACTGCTCCAGTGTGTGCTCCAATTGCACAAATCTCAAAACTTCCAAGACTCGAGCCTCAATCTCTTCCTCGCTGATATTTTCCTCGCGCAAGCGGTACGCCACATTCTCCGCCACCGTCATCGAATCAAACAGCGCGCCTTCTTGAAAGACAAATCCAATTTTCTGCCGGAAGGCCAGCAGCTCTTTCTCCACCATCTCGGAGACATTTTCCCCCAGCACCTCGACCCGGCCGCTGTCCGGTCGCAGCAATCCGGCCGCCATTTTTAACGTCAGCGTTTTCCCCGTTCCGGTTTCCCCCAACAGGACCAGCGTCTCTCGCTCGCGGACCTGGAAAGAGACGCCGCTCAGAACCTCTCCGTCCCCGAATCCCACACGCACATCTTCGAACGCAATGGCGCGTACGGTTTCGGGCAAACGCATGTTCAAGGCCGTCATTGGCTGTGCCTGTGATTATAGCGGTAAATGTTCGGCGTTCGAGGAAAGGTGTGAGGAAACTCTTGGGGCAGCGCCGACAAGCTTGTCAAAAAATCTTGTTCGCAAGGTACAACGAAAGCTTTGTCAAAAACAG
>Ga0307478_10003974_pt1 | contig 10710 bp, 4 predicted proteins | sample atmos_gasesECM4C_2_FD_203713 | JGI IMG/M metagenome (GOLD analysis project Ga0307478, IMG submission 203713) | Hardwood forest soil microbial communities from Morgan-Monroe State Forest, Indiana, United States - atmos_gasesECM4C_05 | ecosystem: Environmental > Terrestrial > Soil > Temperate...
AGTACGACGCTATAGGCTTGTCGTAGATTTCGATGCAACGTTGCAGCACACGTTGAGCAAAGTCTTCGGCGCCATCGCGACGGCCACTGAAGCCCGCGCGACCGATTCCACCTGAACGATTAATGACATCCACATCAGCTCTTGCGAACATTCGAACTGTGTCTGCGACGTATGTGTCTCGGTGGCTGTAGGAATCAATGAGCTGGGCGCTCGGAGCGGCCCCGTCGACTAGTCCTCCGGTCAATGTATTTGCGGCTAGAGGGCCAGCCACGAATGCGCCATGATCCCCGCCGATACGAATATAGAGAGCCTTCCGCATCGGGTCGATCTTCACGCCAAAGGGAATGCGGTTGTCTTCGTCACCCTCTTTGGAACCAAACCAGTCGATCTGCTGGTGGTTGGCGTAATCCGTGAGCGCCTTCTGATTGCGAAAGTCCCCGTCGCCATCAGTGTCGACCCAGACATTGTTGGTCTGCTCGTCCCAGAGCACTCCCACCGCAAGAGCGAGTTTCTGGACATTCGGACTGCCGACTGGGCCGAGGGTCAGCTCGTCGCTGAAGATGCCGAATCGATAGGTTTTGTCTTCCGGCGCGTACCAGTTTCGACCTGCAACCTCCAACACACCGCCCTTTGACTTGACTACTCGATCCATTTCCACCCAGCCTGAGTCGTCCTGAGGGGTCGTCAAGGTTCCTAGGTCAGCAACTTTCGGGACAATCTCCCCTGAGCCGTCCCGCGCCTCCCGAAGTGCCGGATGAAGCAGATCGAATCCTTCGTCTGGCACGGCGACACGCACGCCACGACCATCGGCTTGCGGATGCAGCTTCCACAATTCGGTCAGCCCGATTTCGTCTGCTGCAAAGTAGGGGCCGTCTTCGGGAAGAGTTGTGGCTACACGAGGGTACGGAATTTGGATGTGCGGAACTGGCTCGGATCTTCGCTCGCTTTGTGGAATCTTCACGCCTGGATCATGAACGCCGTCATCATCACGTGTGAAGGCATACGCGATACCCCGAATGTCGAGCGTCGCAAGCAGCTTCTCGCGGGGAATGCTGACCAGGGCGTATCCCGACTTTTCATCGGAATAGTCGACCTTAGCTCCCAATCGCAGCAAATTGTCGGTCATCTGCTCGCCACAACCATTTTCAGCTAGAAACTGGGCAGAAACCTCCGCCCGTTGGCTGAGGGCAACTTGGATGAACTGCGTTCTTTCAAACCGGTTAAGCTTCGCGTAGCCGGAGCACTGCGCAGAACACGGAACTGAAAAAACTGAGAGCGAAGCAGCCATAAAGAAAAAGAGGAAACGTGTCTTCAACGAGGCCCCCGATTTTCCCTTGCTTGAATTCGACGGCCTTCGCCAAACACTACTTCTCCGCTAGGTTGCGAACGAGCAACTTCGGCGCGAGCCGTTTACCGGCTGTCGACTGGCCGCGGTCCTTGCCCCGCTGGGTTCTGGCTGACCAATCAGCCCCGGTAGCGTTAAGTGAAAAAGAGCGTTTCAGCTCCGGACTTCTGACTGCCCACGTATGCGCCGATCCAGTTTCGAAGGTCGGCATCGTATTGCCGACCTTGAGTTGCTAGTCCACTAGCGTTTTCGCTCTACCATTGACTGGAGTCTGGACGCGATGCGCCAAGAACACGTTCATCGCAACAGGCACCACGAGGAGAACAACTAGAGTGGTCAGCTTGAGTTCGGTCTCGACATCAAACTTGCTAGCCTCATGTTTCTGACCCCTGGTTACTGATTAGCGTTGCGTTTATCAGAGCGGACAGGGCCAAAACCACCAAGTGTTCGGAGCCACTGCGCATGTGTACTGGGCACCGTCGCCCACCGGACAAACGAACTCTTCCACCTTGAAGTTGCCTAGGCCGTAAGTGTTCTGACACTCCTGCTCGGCGTCAAGGAATGTCTCGCCGCAGTCGCAACTCGATGCGAAGACCGGCTTCGGCGTGAATGTTGCGGTGAGGATGGAATACCCGAGTCCGGCAATTAGAAAAGCACTTGTAGCCCAACCGAGTCCCTTCCTAAGAGTTTCTGACTTCATTGTGTTCTCCTTTGCTCAGATTGCGTTATTTGATCCGTATGCTCTTCAGGTGGTGTATGCGGACAATCAGAATTGCAACTTAAGCATCAGCTGAAATGATCGCGGCGAGCCAGTCGCGTAGAGCGGGTTCGCGACCCCGATGGTCTGGGTGCAAAAGAGCTGGCCGAACTGGGGTGAAGGGATGAACGTGTCGACGCATGTAAAGCTGGGGTGATTAAAGAGATTGAAGGCTTCCGACCGAAACACAAGCTTCAAGCGTTCATGAATCGGAAACGTTCGCTGAATCGCGGTGTTCAGGTTCCAAAAGCCGGGCGCCCGCAGAAAATTCCGGGGTAGATCACCTTGCCTCACAGGGCTTCCGTCCGGATTCAGCGGAACCGGGTTGAAGGCAGCCGGGTTAAGTTGCCAGCCGTCGGGAACGCCGACTGTCCCGTGAAGGTACAGTGGCACCCCACGAACCAAGTCTGGATAGATGCTAAAGGTGTGGAAGAGCGCATCGCTGTAAGTTCCTTGTGTCACACCGAACGGAAACCCGGACTGCGCTGTGAATCGGTTGGAAAGTAACCATCCTAGGGTGAGCGCACGCAAAAAGCTGTTCGATCGTGCCCCCGGAATTTCGTAGTTCATCGCGAGATTGAGCGTGTGACGGATGTCGTTGTTTGAGTTGCCGCGAATGGGTGCAACCGTTCCGAACCCGCTGTAGTCGCTTGAGACATTGTCGATGGCGTGGGCCCACGTGTACGATGCCAAGACCTCTAATCCCGGGGCCACGTAACCCCGATCCTGAAGTTGAAGAGCGTTGTAACTTGACGCGCCAGCATTATTGGTAAGCGCCAAAAATGCGACGTTTGGCAGATTTTGATACTGACCGGTGAAGAGCAGTCTGTGGGCCTCGTTGCCCACGTACGACATTGTGAGTGTATTTCGCTGGCTCAAACCAAAGTCGGCCGACAAATTGTATTCTATGGTGTATGGCAGCTTTAGATTTGGGTCCATCGTGGTTAACCCTTCATACGGTGGACCTACCGGGCTTGTCGGAATCGATGGCGGAGGCACTTCGGCCGCTGATACAGGTAGCGAGATGGTTGGCAGAAAGAGAGTGTTCCCAAATGGCGGTAACGTGGAGGTGTAACTAGCTGCCCACTGCGCCTGACCTGTGTCGAAATAGAGGCCCGAGCCGGCCCGAACCACCAGAGCATGGTGTTGAGACGGAATGACGTTCCAAGAGATTCCTAGTCGGGGAGCAAAATTGAGGTATCGAGCGTGATACGGCGACGTCCCTACCGGGGCAACCTGCAGGTTGGAGAGATTGTTCACCTGAGTGACGGCTACGGGAAACAGTCCGTTGGCCTCGCCGGGAGGAGGGTTGAATTCCCACCTTAGGCCATAATCGACGGTGATCCGAGGTGTCGCTTTCCAGCGGTCCTGCGCATATAGCGAGAGATTCCAGAAAGTCGGGTAGACGGCCTTGCTAGCCTGCAGGAAATCGCCCGGCGTCCCCTGCTGAACTTGCGCGACACTCGTGAAATATAGAAAACCATGATACGACGATTCCGCAAACTCGGGCTGAAGCCTACGATAGTCAACCCCCAGCTTTACCGCATGTGTTCCTGAGACTAATGAAAGCCCATCAACTATATTGTATTGGGTTTGCGTTGACGATGTGTTCGTACCGACTCCAACGCCACCACTTATAGCAGAGCCCGAAAGAAAAAACCCTGCGCCGCCTGAGGTGACTCCATTCAGGTATTGTGGGGGCACAACAAGCGACTCCGGAAAAGGCACTGCTCCTCCGAAATTGTCAAGGTAAGCGCTCTGAACGCTACCGCTGTAAGAGTAATTGAAGCGTAAATCGTTGATAATCTCCTGCCGAATCGATGTGCTTGCGCCGAATGTTAGGCTGCGCGTGTTTAGCGTTGTGGGGGCCACAGCATTGCCTGGAGAGAGGCGCGTTATCGATTTCGACGGAGTGTCGCCGTATCGAACAAAGAGTCGAACCTTCTGCCCCCAATCTTGGTCGACACGGATGCTGAACGCGTTGATACTACTCGGATTGTCATATCCCGCATTGAACTGAGCATCGCATGCAGTTCCAGTCGGCGTGCCGTCGACAGTACAGCCGTCCGACGTGTTGTTCGGCCCGTTTGGTAGCGGGAATGCGTTAAGAAATGGCTGAACAGCAGGGGCCGCTGCGGTTCTAAACGCCTGTGTCGGCACTACGGTTTGAAGGAAGTTCGGTAACAGCAACCGCAGTCCTTCATACGAGAAAAAGAAGAAGGTGCGGTCCTTCCCGTTGTATACCTTTGGCAGCACGACCGGCCCGCCCAATGTGCCGCCAAAATCATTCTGATGTTCAGGTAGACGTGGAATACGTTGCTGATTCGCGAACCAGTTGTTGGCGTCGAAAACCGTATTACGCAGGTAATCAAATGCTGTTCCATGCCAGTCGTTCGTGCCGGATCGCGAGGTTAGCTGCACCTGACCGCCTGGCTGACGCCCGGAATCTGCCGTGTACCCGGACGTCTCAATGCGGAACTCTTGCATGGCATCGACAGAAAGCAACGACTGCGTCGTCCCCAGTGCAGTCGCAGATGGGATAACGCCAGCCATTCCCTGCGCACCTGCTCCGGCATTCACGTTCGCACTAACTCCATCAACCATGAAGTTGTTGGCATCGTCTCTTTGGCCGTTGACGTTGAACGTCCCCCCGACCTGACTCGTCGCCGAACTTACGGTGCCAGGTGTAAGGGCTATTAGATCCTGGAAGGAGCGACCGTTAAGCGGCATGTTCTCGACAAAATCCCGCGTTACAAGAGTGCCCACAGCTGGCGAATCCGTCGTCGACCACATGCCGTTCGTTCCTGTGACCGTCACTGTCTCTGAAACCGCCCCTACCTCCAAGTTGAAATTTCGGCTGACGCTGTCTTGCGTGTTTAATGTCACGTCAGTGAGGGCAACTTGCTTGAACCCTGGTTTCGTGACGATGACGCGGTAGCGCCCAGGCTGGAGCGCCGGCAGAACATAGATTCCATCTCCGTTCGTCTTTGTCTCTCTTGCAACTCCGGTGTCGACATTCGTGATGCTGACATCGGCGCCGGGAACAACCTTGCCGGACGGATCCATAATCGTTCCAGAAAGCGTTGCAGTGCCCGTCTGCCCGTGCAGAATCGTCGGGCTACCTCCAATGAGAAGTGCGATACAAACCAGCGAGATCAAGAGACTTTTCATCAGCCGCTCGCAGCTCATCGCTGCTCTCATCCGCTCTTTGGGCATTCGTTACTCTCCTTGCCCACAGTATTCAAGGCAAGAGCGAAGTTGTTCCCAGCGCCTCACGTTTAAACTTCGGTTACAACCCATGAGGGAAAAAGTTCGTGCGCCACGTTTCTCACCGTTAGGGCGGATTGCCGCCCTGTGCTCGCCTGATCCCCTTTTCGGCTGGCACTGCGACTGGGACCAGTCGGTCTACTTGGCGGGCGCTGAAACAGGCACGCCGCGCAGGCTACGCCCCCTCGCTCCCGGAGCCAGTAATCCGTTCCCGACAACGGGGTTGCCTAACTTGTTCACCGGAATGATCCAGCGGGCGCCGGGACGGCACTGTTCGTCGCTTGCGCCACCAGCCGACCGCTCGCGAAACTCGTCGCGCGCCTGCGGCCAAAGTCGTCGCCGGAAATCGATAGCAGGGAATGGATGGTTTGACGGAAAACACCAGGTTGAAACCTTGAAGCCGCACCCATCGGATCGCCGATTTAGTTCCTAGGGATGGTTGGCAGGACTTCCCAAATACGCGCTCAGCAGCTTCTTCCCCGTCGGAGTTCTTTCGGAGTCGTCCGTTTTTTCCAGAGTGACAAACACCGAATCGATTTCGGACAAGGCCTGCGGGTCGGTGACCTTGAGCACCCAACGCTTCTGTGTTTGGTCGTCGTTATAGAAAATGCCCAAGTTGCGCGCCTTGCCTTCGCCGCTACCGTCCCGTTTGCCCCACGCGTAGAAGGCGTACTTCGTTTCGGGGCGGCGTGAAGGCAGGTCGTAGGCGTAAAAGACCAGCGACTTTCCTTCGGTGTAAAAGACGCGGCCAAAGGATCTCTGCGTCTGGCCTTTCCCACTCGTGTCGTACACGTCGATGATATGAAGATTGCGCGCGGCGATGAGATCGCGAATCTCGCGCCCGTCGGCCATGAGTTCGCGCTCGTGGTCGACGCTTGCCGTTTGGGTATTCAGCTTTTCGCGGAGCTGCTGATTCTCAGACCGAACCAACGTGAATTCCGCCTCTCGTTCCGACTGCGAGGATTGCAATCGCGCAAGCTCTTCGTGCGTCTGTGACTCGCCAGCGCGAACCGATGCGAGCTGCTGCTGGAGAGTTGTTACTTCCAGGTCGGCAGCAGAGTTTGATTCTTCGAGCTGCTTGGCTCTTTGTTCCGCGCGATCCAGGCGAAGTTCGAGAGTCGCAATCTCCACTTCGGACTTCCTAAGGCTTGCCTCAAGCTCGGTTGCGCGATCGTCGTGAGTCTCGACGCTGGGGGGATTCGTAACCGGGACCGCTGCTGGAATTCTGGGGGCTTCGACCGACGCGACAGGTTTCTCGACGGCCCCATCGTGCCGCTCCATAGATCGTAAAATAACTCCCAGGCCGACGACGGCAAAGACGATTGCTGCCGCAATGGAAAGTACCGGACGAAGAAATCGATTGACGCCGGACGAAGGAAACGCGGCACGAGTCGGAAGCGATTGAGCTGCGCGAGAAAATTGCGCTCCCTGTTTGCCGGCGCGTTCGAGAATCAGACGGCGAAGGCCCAGCTCGGAAGCGGGCGTGCGCTTGATCTCAAAGCCCGAACGCTCGGGCAGCCAGTCCGAATGAATCTGGCGCATGTCCTCGAAAACCGCGCAGCACACAGGACACTCCTTTAGATGCACATTCAGTTCTCGCAATTCTTCACCGGACAGCTTACCGATGGCGGCCAGGGCGCACAGCTCCTCAAATTGTTCGTGTTTTGACATTGGCCACCTCCCATCGAAACTTGCGCTTCTCTCGCTCCGTTGGCTCAGATTCCGGCTCGTTCGGGGGCCGCCCCGATTCGAGGAAGTCGCGGATCTTCGCGAGGCCGCGATAGTAATGATGCCGCGTGGCCGCGAGGGTCTCGCCGGTCTTTATGGCCGCTTCAGGGAAGGTGAGGCCTTCAAAGTAGATCACCTCGATCGCTTCCCTTTGTTTCGCATTGAGACTAGCGAAGGCTTGGTCGACCAGCCGGCTTGCCTCGCCCGGTTCGAGAGTCTTGCGGTTGCCGAACTGTTTCACCTCATCCTGCGCGATCCCCTCGCTCAGCTCGACCCTGGAGTACAGTTGCTGGCTGTCCAGGTGTTCCCGGCGGTTCAGGCTACGATGGTAGGCGCACTGCAGGATCCACACCTTTAGTGTTCCGCGCGCGGGGTCGAATTGTGCCGCCTTGCGAAAAATATCGAGAAAGACGATTTGCACTACGTCTTCGGCTTCGCCTTCATCCTTGACGATGCGCACGGCCACACTGAAGACCAGGCGCTGATAGCGGTCGACGATCACCGCAAAGGCGTCGTGGTTCCCGGCCAGCACCTGGCCGACGAGCGCGCCATCGCTTAATTCCTGGAGATGTCCCCAGGCGAGCGCCTTGTCTTGATCCCCGCCCTTTGCCGACATAGCCGCCTACACGCGTCTTCCAATTGAGAAACTGTTTCGCTTCAGGCCGGCAGCGGTGAGCGGAAACGATTGCGCCGGTGCTCTTCCATAGCACACGAGAGAGCGCCTGCGATAGTCCTGGTACGCAAAATTAATATTGTATTTGCGCGGGAAGATTTGACCGTTTCGTCTGAATACTTAGTGTTGTTTGTGTAGTCTCTAGAACTACGCTGGCTCTTCACCTCCTGTGGTCGTTTCCCTCTTTCGCCCTTCCTGCCGAAAGACTGCGCCTAGACCGTCCTCTTGTTCTGTCAAGGGTCTGCGCTGCGCTCCGATGAACGTCCGCTACGGCGGACGCCCTTGACAGCGCGTACGGCTAGTCGCCAGGGGCCGCCAGGAAGGGCATTCGCTTGGAATGCACCGCAGCGCGGTGCCTTAAAGCAAAAATCAAACCCCTCCGAAAGGAGTTCTGCCCATGGAACAAACCGCAAGACAATTTTCCCTTTGGGACAAGCCGTCACTACACCCGCAGTCACAACTCCTAAGAAGTCGATCAGGGAAAAAAGATGCAGGGCTTGGATGTCGCGGCGGCGGGGTGGCGAAGGCTCTGGCGCCCCTGCCAACTCGAATGGCCCCATAAGCAGTATTAAACGGTCACGACCTCAGTTCGTGTTATCCACGAACTTGGTGGTCCATCTCGCGCTTTGTGGCTCAGCATCCCGCCAGCCTCGACCCTGGGCGTCATCTTCGAATTGACTCGGCTAACGCGCCGCGATGAAGGCAAAGGAGGGGTTGTACCCGAGTAAGCTTTCGTTTCTTACCGTCCGCTCAAGATGCTATCGGCAGTGCGAGTGTCTGGAGCGGCGTGTTGAAGAGGACGTGTAAGAGGCTGGTTCGTCTGGTTTCTTTGCATCGCATTGGAGGACTCGCAAACCGAATGGCCTGGTTCTTCGTCTTCTTCTTCATCTCCGGATTCTCGAGCGTTCTCTACGAACTGGTTTGGCTCCGTCTGGCGATGGCCGAATACGGCGTAACCACAGCTCTTGTCTCGATTGTCCTCTCGATGTTTATGGCCGGACTCGGTGCTGGCTCCTGGATCGCGGGCCGTCTTCTTCATCGCTACGGTCAGCGCGTGAAGTTTCCCCCATTGCGTCTCTACGCGTTCGCGGAACTCCTTATCGGAATATCTGCGCTCGTCGTGCCGGTGGAATTGCATTGGGGGAATCGTTTGATTGAATACGCGGCCGGACAGGCCCAACTCTCCTCTGGCGTCTTCTATTGGATCGCCGGTGCGTGCGTTGCTCTTACACTCATTCCCTGGTGCGCTTGCATGGGCGCCACGATTCCGGTCGCGATGTTTGCCATCAAGTCCGATGCCCGCTTCGAATCACGCCGCTCGTTTAGCTTCCTGTATCTCTCGAACGTTCTCGGCGCCGTCGCCGGCGCAATCCTTCCACTTTTCCTAATTGAGCTTTACGGTTTTCACCGAACCTTGCGCGCCGGAGCGATTTCGAACCTCTTCATTTTTGTTGCAGCGATGGGCCTTACGCTTGTGTCGCGACCCCGCTCCGCGGCGGCACCGAGCGTCCCGGCCGTCGGGGAGGACCCTGCCAGCACGGCTCACGGCGCGGGCGTCTTGCAACTGCTCTTTCTTACTGGTCTCGTCACCATGGGCATGGAAGTGATCTGGATTCGCATTTTCACTCCCTACATCGGCCCAGTTGTGTATTCCTTCGCCATGGTCCTTGCCGCGTATTTGCTCGCCACATTCGCGGGCTCTCAGATTTATCGCCTCTGGAGCCGCAGCCATTCGAGCGAGAGCCGTTTGCTATGGATTTCGCTGGGCGTTCTCGGAGCGTTTCCGCTGCTCACCTCGGACGCGCGTGTGCCGCTCCATCTTGTCTTGAGAGTTTTTCTCGGAGTCGCTCCGTTTGCGGGAATGATCGGTTTCTTGACGCCGATGCTGGTCGATCGCTGGTCGGCGGGCGATTCGGGTCGCGCCGGCCGCGCTTATGCAGTCAACGTGGCCGGCTGTATCCTCGGACCCTTGCTCGCCGGATTCGTTCTGCTCCCCTGGGGCGGCGAACACTTGGCCACGCTTATTTTCACGACGCCGTGGATTGGGGCTGCTATTTCGCCGCGAGGGATGCCGGCAGGGACGCTCGCGGCCCGGGCTCCCCGGAACCTCACGGCCTACGCCATGATCGTCGTAGCTCTTGCCATTTTCTTCCTGACCAAGGACTACGAAACGCAGTTCTCGCTCCGCAAAGTTTTGCGTGACAGCACCGCCACCGTCATTGCCACCGGCGAGGGGATGGACAAAAAGCTTCTCATTAACGGTATCGGCATGACCTCGCTCACGCCCGTCACTAAGATGATGGCCCACCTCACGCTGGCTTCACTTCCCCGTCCGCCCCAGAATTCGCTCGTGATCTGTTTCGGCATGGGCACGACCTTTCGCTCAACGCTTTCCTGGGGAATTCCTGCAACTGTCGTGGAACTGGTGCCCAGCGTTCCAAAGTTGTTCGCCTACTACCATTCCGACGCCGATAAAGTTTTGGCATCCCCGGGTGCGCATGTCGTAATTGACGACGGCCGCCGCTACCTCGAACGCTCACCGCAACTCTACGACGCGATCATCATTGATCCGCCGCCACCGGTCGAGACGGCTGGCTCGAGCCTGCTTTACTCCGAGGATTTCTACGCCGTCGCGAGAGAGCGTTTGCGAGCGGGAGGGATTTTGCAGCAGTGGCTTCCCGAAGGCGACGACGCCGACCAGGCTGCCGTTGCACGCGCGCTGAAAAATTCGTTCTCGCACGTCCGCGTCTACCACTCCGTCGAACACGGCGGCTGGCACTACCTTGCGAGCGAGTCTCCGATCCCCCTCCGTACGTCGGCGGAATTGGTGGCACGGATGCCTGCTGCGGCCGTCACGGACATGATGGAGTGGGGTCCCGCGAAGATTCCCATCGAGCAATTCGATCGAGTACTCTCGCACGAAATGACGCTCGATCAATT
>Ga0307478_10003975_pt1 | contig 10702 bp, 4 predicted proteins | sample atmos_gasesECM4C_2_FD_203713 | JGI IMG/M metagenome (GOLD analysis project Ga0307478, IMG submission 203713) | Hardwood forest soil microbial communities from Morgan-Monroe State Forest, Indiana, United States - atmos_gasesECM4C_05 | ecosystem: Environmental > Terrestrial > Soil > Temperate...
TTGCGTGGCATTAAACTGGCTCGCCGGGCCTTTCACAAACGCGTTGAATGGCTGGGTGCCGCTTTCCTGCGTGTTCGGGGTTTCCGAAGGAATAATGAACTGTCCGCTCGGAGTTTTAGCTTGAAGAATCGCCAACGCCACCGGATCCACCTGACCGACCGTCACACAGGCCGGATTGCTACCGCCGCACGGAGCATTGCTGGCGTTCACCAGGTTTACAAGGTCAGCCGCATCCCGATTCGAATCTGTCAGACCCGGAAGCGTGGGCACCCCATTGAACGCTCCACTCAGCGCATCGCTGATTCGCTGTCCCTGGTACGAAGCAAAGAAGAAGAGCTTGTCCTTCTTAATAGGCCCGCCCAGCGTTCCGCCAAATACGTTGCGGTGAAGAGGCGGAGCGCCCTTGAAGAAAGGATTAGGCGCCAGAAATGTCGGCTGCGCATCGAAACCATTATTCTGGAAATATTCGTAAACCTGCCCATGCAGGTGGTTGGTCCCCGACTTGGTCGTGGTTTCGATATGAGCTCCACTGGCTGAGCCCATGGAAGCGTCGTACATCGAGGTGGAAACGTGAACTTCTTCAATGGTTTCAATTGGTGGCGTCGGCAAGGCTTGGCCAATCGCATCGAAAACTGAGCTGTTCGTTTGAACCTGTCCGCCCACTCCGAAAATCTCACCGGTATTCAGCGTGAAACGGCTGTCGGAAATGTTGCTTGTCGAATTTCCATTGAATAAATTGTTCGCGTTCACGCCATTAAAAGTGAATAGATTGCTGGTATCGCGCTGGCCGTTAGCCACGATTCCCTGGTTGCCCAGCCCTTCATTCGATCCAGAGCCCGATAGAAAATCCGCGCTCACCCCCGGCGCCTGAATGGCCAGCTGAGTAAAGCTCCCCGTGCCCAGCGGCACCGACTCAATTTGCACCGCACCCATCGTGTAGCCATTCGTGGTGTCGGTCTGATTCAACAAAGGCGTGCCTTCCACCGTGACCGTTTGCGATATCGCGCCAGGTTTAAGCTTGGCGTTCACGGTCGAAGTGCGGCTGCCCTGCACGATGATCTCCGGATACACCTCTGTCTGAAATCCGTCTTTTGTGAATGTGACTACGTAGGTGCCGATAGGCAGGTCGGCAATGCTGAAAGATCCATCGCCCCGGCTCGTGCCCGCCACTTCCAGGTTGGTCGCAGTAGAGCGCGCTTTCACGCTTACTCCCTGCACCACGGCCCCGCTGCTGTCCGTGACCGTGCCGTTCATTGCGCCTAGCGTTTGTTGCGCCACGGCTGGTTGGGAAATACCGACGACCATGAGCGCCGCGCTTAACAGCAGGCAAGAGGAAAGCGTCGTTATGCGGTTCGAGAAATAGAGACGGCGAGAGGTCACTGCGGACCCTCCTTTTCAGGGTGCTATGAATGGACTCGCCGTTATAGCAAAGGTGGTTGCCGTGCTTCAAGTAGAACAATTAAAGCCAGTTGAATAATTTGTAAATTCTTTTTCAGCTTCAGGGCAGGACGATGAAGCAGAACGGGCGCCGCCGGCTCAGCTTCCCACATACCGCGCGTAGAGGCTGCGCGCGATTCCCGTATCTGTCGTGCCTTTGATGATGGCCCGCCCATCGGGAAACAACGTCATCTCATAAGGCTCACGCCAGAATTTCAGGACAAATTCGTTGTGCCGCACCACGCCCAGCGACTGCAGTCTGCCCTGCAATTCATCGAAGTCGATAGGCCGGGCGCGCTCGTGAATCTGCACCGAATTCCGCCCGCACAAGGTAAGGTGAGGTCGTCCCTCGCCCGCCAGGTGCACAAAATCTCGCTCGCTGCACACCCGGCAACCGGCGCGCGGCCTCGCCGCCGAAATCTCCGCATGCTGATTTGTCCATGCGTCGTAAGACCACAAGGTCTTTCGCAAAGTTTTGGCCGCCTCGTCCCCAATCAGCAGTTTGATCGCTTCCGTCGCCGCGATTGAGCTTATAAGGTTCACCGCTGAATTTAGTATGCCCGCGGTTTCGCACGTCTCAACCATCCCTCGCGGTGTTTCCGGAAAAATGCACGAAAGGCACGCGGTCGTGCCGGGCAGCACATTTAGCGTCACCCCGTAACTGCCCACGGCGGCCGCGTAAATCCACGGCAAAGCATTCTTCACCGCATGATCATTCAGCAAATATCTGGTTTCGAAATTATCGGTTCCGTCGAGAACTACATCCATGCCTTCGAGTAACGAATAAATATTTGACGGCACAACATCGTCCACCCGCGCCTCTACAACGATCTCGGAATTGAAAGCTGCAATCTTCCGCGCCGCTGCGATGGCCTTGGGCACAGACTCCGCCGCATCTTTTTCGTCAAACAGCGATTGTCGCTGCAGGTTGCTCTCTTCCACGTAATCGCGGTCGATAATGCGCAGCGTCCCGACTCCCGCGCGCGCCAGTAACGACGCCAGCGCCGAGCCGGTTGCTCCGCAGCCCACGATCGCAGCACGCCCCGCCGCCAGTCGGCGCTGGCCTTCCACTCCAATGCCGCGGAACAGAATCTGACGCGAGTATCGTTCTTCGAACTTTTCCTTTTCCAAGCCCTGCCTCAAGGACGTCACCAGCGATTGCTCACAAAACCTTTATTATAGTTGGGGATGCTGAAGCCGTCAGGATGCGGACAACGCGGGTCTTTTACGCTTCATCGAATGTAGGCAACGGGTCTAAGGTCTAAGGATACGACTTGCTGAGACGGTACGCGTCATTCGTCATATTGCTCGTGGCCTCGCTCGCACCGCTCGCCCCTGCTGGTTGGTCGGCTGCGGCCGCCATCGGCATATCCCAGGACTCTCAAGCCGGCGAACCTTCAGGTCTCAATTCTATGGCGGAATATGCGGGGCAAATCGTGCAATCCATCGAATTGCCGAACGTCCCGAATGCTGCGCACTTGTTGCAAATGCTTCCCCAAAAAGTGGAGGAACCCCTGGACCGCGAGCAAGTCCGCGAAAGCATTCGTATGCTCTTCGCGACCGGGCGTTTTTCCGATATTCAGGCTGAAGTAAGGCCGTCAGGATCGGGCGTCGTGCTGACGTTCACCACAACGCCCAATTTTTTTGTGGGTGCGGTGGATGTGCAAGGTGCTCCCGGCCATCCCAACTACAATCAGATCGTCAACGCCTCGAAGCTCCAACTGGGCGAGCTCTATAGTTCTGACCTTCTCAGTCACGCCCTGCAGAACGTTCGCCAACTCATGCAGGAAAACGGCTACTATCGCGCGCGGGTCACGGCTGAAAACATCTCGATCGCGGCGACTCAGCAGGTCAACGTTCTCTTCCATATCACCGCCGCAGAGCCTGCTCACATAGGCGAAATCAACGCAACCGGCCACTCGGCCTTTTCCCAACAACAGCTGCAAAACACTGCAAAAATGCACCCCGGCGACCGGATCACCGCGGCTCGCATCACAAATTCTCTGCAGCGCCTGCGCAAGAGGTTCCAGAAGCAGCACCGCGTTCTCGCTCAAGTATCCATCGCCGAACAGAAGTACAACCCCAAATCCAATTCGGTTGACTACACCTACTTGATTGAACCGGGACCTGTGGTCGTAATCTTCGCCACGGGCTTTCATATAGGCCGGGGGGTTCTGAAAAGGGAGATTCCGGTATATGAAGAAAACGCTCTCGACGAAGATCTTCTGAACGAAGGCCAGCGGAATCTGCTCGACTACCTGCAAAGTCGCGGCCGCTTCGATGCGACAGTCGACTTCCGCAAAGAAACGGCCCCTGACATTCTTCGCGTCATCTACCACATCACTCCCGGAGCGGAGCATAAGTTCGAACTCATCGATATTTCGGGAAATAAATACTTCCCTCGCCAGACCCTCCGCCAGCGTATGCGCATTCAACCCGCCGGACTGTTTTCTCATGGACACTTCAGTGGATCTTTACTGAAGAACGACGTCGCGGCTTTGCAGGCCCTCTACGTTTCCAACGGATTTCGCCAAGTCAAGATAGAGACCAAAGTCGATGATAACTATCGCGGCGCCGAGAATCGTTTAGCGGTTCACATTCTTATCGACGAAGGCCCGCAGACTCTGGTGGGAGATTTCCGCATTGTCGGCAACCAGAAAATTGACCTCAAGTCATTTCCAGAACTCAGCACTGCTGCTGGCCAGCCTTACTCCGAGCAGAATCTGGCCAACGATCGCGATGCGATCCTTAGCCATTATTTCAATCACGGTTTTTCTAACGCCACTCTCGACATCACAACCAAACCTTCGACCAGCGACCCGCATCGCGAAGACGTCACCTATGCGATTCAAGAGGGCGAGCAGTTCTTTGTGAATCAGGTAATGGTCGCCGGCCTCGATCACACCCGCGATTATGTGGTTCAGCGCGAGATTCAGGTAAAAGCAGGCGCATCTCTCAGCCAGCAGGATCTGCTCGATACCCAGCGCAAGCTCTACGACCTCGGAATCTTCAACCAGGTCGACACCGCCGTGCAAAATCCCGAAGGCTCCGACCCGCAGAAGAATGTTCTGATTCAGGCGCAGGAAGCCAGGCGCTACACGTTTACCTACGGCGTCGGATTGGAATTCGAAACGGGCTTGCCTGCCGGGACTAACAATCCCGCGGGCGCAACCGGCGTGAGCCCGCGCGTGGAATTCGATGTAACCCGTCTGAACATGTTCGGCCGCAATCAGACTCTCATCTTCCAGTCTCATGTGGGCCGTCTGCAACAGCGTGGCCTCGTCAGTTACGAACTCCCCAAACCGCTGAACAACGATCAGCTCAAGCTTTTCTATACCATCTTTTATGACAACAGCCTCGACGTCGCCACATTCACTTCCCAGCGTCTGGAAGGCAAGATCGATCTGCGGCAACAAATCGGCAAGCTGCAGGCGAACCACTCCACTTCCATCACCTACAGGTTTGATTACCGGCGCGTCAAAGCCAGCAACTTCGCTGCTAACTTTTCCCCCGCTGAATTTAATTTATTGTCTCTGCCTGCGGTCGTTGGTGGCCCGGGTTTTACCTTTATTCGCGACATGCGCGACAATCCCCTCGAAAGCACCAAAGGCCAGTACCTTACCCTCGATGCTTTTGCAGCCTCGAGTTTCGTTGGTTCCCAGTCGGATTTCAGCCGCGCTCTCCTTCAGGATTCGACCTACTACGCCTTCGGACGCACCAACCATAAGTTTGTATTCGCTCGTTCCACCTCCGTTGGACTGGAACAGGGCTATCGCGGTACTCGCGTCCTTCCACCCGGAGCCTGCCAGGTCACCAACCTGACCACCTCTTGCAGCCAGAACATTACCGTTATCCCGCTGCCGGAACTCTTTTTTGCCGGCGGTGGCAACTCTCTCCGCGGTTTCGGGTTGAATCAAGCGGGCCCTCGCGATCCGGATTCCGGTTTTCCGGTGGGCGGCTCGGCGCTCTTCGTCAATAGTGAGGAACTGCGTTTTCCCCAGGTTAGCTTGCCCTATCTGGGAGAAGGCTTCGGTTTTGCCATCTTTCACGATATGGGAAACGTCTACACCGCGGGCCACGATATGTTGAAGGGCCTTCTGCGCTGGCATCAGCCCGATCCCGCCCAGTGTTTGCTGGCCAACCCGGGCGCGATCATTCCAGCGTGCGAGACATACTTCAACAACAGCGGTTACGACTACACCTCTCACGCGGTGGGGCTTGGTTTGCGTTACAAAACCCCCATCGGCCCCTTGCGCTTCGACTTCGGGTACAATCTAAATCCAACCAGTTACTTCCAAGGGGTTACGTTTTCCCCGAGTACGGGCCAGGCGCTCACGTTTGAGACCCAGCGCCTGCGCCACTTCAATGTTTTTTTCAGCATAGGTCAGCCATTTTGAAAATCAAAATTTATTTGTGTAAGGCACTTCTCATAACGACGCTGGCATTGCCCTTCGCGGGTTTCCAGCTTGCTCCGTGTTACGCCGCTGGTCAGGTGATCGATCGCATTGTTGCAACCGTGAACGGCCACGTTATTTTGCAATCGGATTGGGATGAAGCTCTCTGCTATGAGGCGCTGCTCACCAATCGCAACCTGAAGCGGTTTACCGACGACGATCGTCGCGCCGTCCTCGACCGCCTGATCGACCAGGAACTTCTTCGCGAGCAAATGAAGTCGGCCGATTTTCGCCATGCCACCGATGAGGAAGTCGCCTCGCGCGTCGCCGAAGCCCGCAAGCTATATCCTCAAACCGCTTCCGACGACGTGTGGCGGGGAGTTCTCGCCCAATACCATCTCACAGAGAAGGATCTCCAGGAGCATGTCCGGCAACAAATTGATGTTATGCGTCTGATCGATGCCCGGCTTCGTCCCACCGTACAGATTGATTCCAAGTCCATCGAGGCTTATTACCGCGACCAGTTTGTGCCGCAATTGAAAGAGGCCGGAGCATCCGAAGTTCCTCTCGCCCAGGTATCGGCGAAGATTCGCGAGCTGCTCACTCAGGAAAAAGTCAGCGAGCTGCTCGTCTCCTGGTTGCAAACCTTGCGCTCCGAAGGCCAGGTGCATGTGCCCGGAGTCGCCCCCTCCAGCAACGATGCCGGAGTCCGATCGCAGTGAGCGCGCCCACCGCCAAGCGTCTTCGCCGCCGATGGTGGAAGTTCCTGCTCTTCATTACCGGCGCGGCTTTCCTGGCGTTGCTTGGTCTTCTCATCTACATCAACACCGATTCTTTTCAATCTTTGGTGCGGCGCCGGCTGGTGGCGGAAATTGAGCGCATCACCGGAGGTCGCGCCGAAATTGCCAGCATTCACACCATTCCCTTTCGCCTGCAAGCCGAAGTGCGCGGCATCACCGTTCATGGCCGCGAGCCCGCCAATGACATTCCTCTCGCCCACGTCGATCACATTGTCGCTCGATTGAAGATCGATTCACTTCTCCGCTCCGAACTTGCTTTTGACGAAGTTGTCCTCGATCAACCCATCGTGCATGTCGCGTTCTACGCCGACGGAACCACCAATTTTCCACCGCGAAAACAAATCGTTGCCACCGGCGCCAATCCCGTCGATCAACTGTTCGCGCTCTCCATCGATCATTTCGAACTTCGCCACGGCCAGATGCTGTGGGACGATAAGACCATTCCCCTGGATTTCACGGCTCGCGATGCTGCGCTGCAAATGGACTACTCATTTTTGCATCGCCGCTACGATGGCCGCCTGCTGCTCGGTTTCGTCCACACCAAACTCCTGGACTACCGCCCGTTTGCCTGGATGACCACCATGCAGTTCAACCTGAGTTCCAACAGCGCCGACGTCACTTCACTGACGTGGAATTCCGGTCATTCCCGCTTGTCAGGCAGCGGGCAACTTACTGATTTTCGCAGGCCCCATGTTCGCGCTTCCTACGATGCCCGCCTCGATCTGGCCGAGGCTGCGTCCATCGCCCGTCGCAGCGACCTTCGCGGCGGAGCAGCGGAACTCAAGGGCAGCGGGGAATGGTCACTCGATCAGTTTGCTTCCCGCGGTCTGCTAACGTTTCGCGATCTTGCGTGGCGGGACGATCAGGTTTCCTTTTCGAAAGCGTCACTCAGTTCCGACTATACCGTTACCGATCAGCAAATCAAATTCTCTAAAATCGAAGGCAAAATCCTCGGCGGCGGCTTCTCCGGCGATGCCGAAATCAATCAATGGCTCGCCCCGGCTCATCGCCTGACCGCGGCCGCCAGAAAAAACTTCGAAACCGCCGTCATTTCCGCCACGCGGCCCTCGCCCAAAACCCGCGGCAAAGCGGCGAAATCCAGGTCAACCTCATTTCAAAACGCGTCTGTCGTCATTCATCTGCACGATCTTTCCGCGGAAGAAGTTGCCGCCGCCTTTAATTCTCCTTCTCATCCTCTGCCGCGATTCCGCCTGGCCGGCGCAGCTTCTGGCACTCTCGAAACCCGCTGGCTGGGAACTCCGCGTGACGCCGAAGTTAAATTCTCTGTCGATCTCACTCCCCCGGAGCAGCACGCCTCCGCGCAAACTCCCGTCAATGCTCACGCCGTCGGCGTTTACCACGCCGCCAGCGACAGTCTTGATCTTCCCCATTTCACGCTTTCCATGCCTCACAGCCGGTTACAAGCTGCTGGCACATTATCTTCCTCATCCTCCGTCAGACTCACCGTGACCACCTCAAACCTTAGCGACTGGCTCCCGTTTATCGATGCCATTCGCGGCCCCTCTTTGTTTCCGGTTCAGTTGAACGGCAGTGCCACTTTCAACGGAGGCATGACCGGTGCGTTGTCGGCTCCGCAAGTCGCCGGCGCTCTCTTGGTAAACGACTTCGACGTCAACTTGCCCGCAACTCCCAGAACTCGAGCTCTACAAACTCATTGGGATTCTTTTTCCACCTCGCTGCAAGTTTCCTTCGCTGCCATTGCCCTACGCCGTGCCCGTTTGCAGCACGATGACACTTCCGTCGACTTTGACGCCTCCGCCAGTCTGGACCACGGCCATGTCACCGGCGACAGTCATTTCAATCTCCGCGCCAATGTGCACAACATGGACCTTGGCGACCTGCAAGCCCTTGCCGGATATAACTATCCCGTCTCCGGCAGGTCCGATCTTTTCGTTCAGGCCGGTGGGACCGTGGCTGACCCTCATGGCAACGGGCATATTCATCTGAACAATTCCCTGGCTTATGGCCAGTCCATTCAACAATTCGATTCCGCTTTTCGCATCGCCGGCAAGGAACTTTCCTTCGCCGACATCCATTTATTTCATGATGTTTCAATCGTCACCGGAAGCGCCGATTTCAATACTTCCTCGCGTGCCTTCCGCCTTGACCTGGCCGGCAGTAATTTCGATCTAGCCCATATCCATCAGCTCTATACCGATCGCTTCGCCGTAGAAGGCCGCGGAGAATTCACCCTTAAAGCCTCTGGCACGCCAGACGCCCCTGTGATCAATGCGGATGTCCATGTTCGCAACTTGACTCTCGACCATGAGCTCGCGGGAGAGCTTGACTTACACGCCGCTACGCTTGGCGGCGACCTTCAACTCACCGGTAAGTCTCACCTGCGGCAAGGTTCTTTGCTCCTTGGCGGAGCCGTTCAGATGCGCGATGGGTATCCTGCCAATCTCTCAGTTCGAATGGATCAGCTCGATCTCGATGTGCTTTGGCGGCGATACTTGCGCGGACAACTAAGCAGCCACTCTGCGGTTACCGGCTCCCTGGATCTACGTGGCCCCATTCGCCAGCCTCATCTGTGGACTCTCGACGGCACGCTCACGGACCTCGCCCTGGGCGTGGACAAAATCAAAGTTCATAATGAGGAGCCCATTCGCTTCTCTCTGGCGCATCAATCGATAAATATCCAGCAGCTACACCTGGTGGGCGAAGGAAGCGACCTGACCGCTCATGGTTCGATTCAGCTATCCGGCGCTCGTGCCCTCAACCTTGTAGCTGATGGCCGCCTCGATTTGAAGCTGCTCTCCGCTTTCAACCCTGACTTTACCTCGTCTGGTGCGGTCGCCATGAAACTGACGGTTGGCGGCACCGTCGAAGACCCGATGCCGCTAGGCACTTTTCAGGTGACCAATGGTGCGCTCTCTTATGCCGGATTGCCCAGCGGACTGAGCGAGCTCAACGGCTCGCTTCTGTTTACCCGCGATCATATGCATATCGGCGAACTCACTGCTCGCACGGGTGGCGGGAGCCTTGACCTGAAGGGTGACGCCACCTACGCTGGGCAGCAGCTGAATTTCAATCTGACCGCCACCGGCAAGGATGTTCGTCTGCGTTATCCACCCGGTGTCAGCTCCACCGCCAACACTGAGTTGCATTGGGTCGGAAGCCGTTCCGCTTCCACTCTCTCTGGCGATATCAGCATCAACAAGATCGCGGTCACACCCGGTTTCGACTTCAGCGCCTACCTGGAGCGTAGCCGGCAATTCTCCACAGTGACAACGGCAAATTCGCCCCTCAACAACATCAAGCTCGATATCCACGTCCAGACCGCGCCTGAGTTGCAGATGCGCACCGCCATCGCACGGCTCTCCGGCGACGCCGACTTGCGTCTGCGAGGCTCGGTTGCACGTCCCGCTGTTCTCGGCCGTGTCGACGTGCTCGAAGGCCAGGCCACGTTCCATGGCACGCGCTACACCCTGGAGCGTGGCGATATTACTTTTGCCAATCCGGTGACTATCGAACCCCAGCTCAATCTGCAGGCCTCCACGCACGTTCGGAACTATGATCTGAACATCACCGTCACCGGAACTCCTGATCGTCTGAACATCAACTATCGCTCTGAGCCCCCGCTGCCGAAGTCCGACATCATCGCCTTGCTCGCACTTGGCCGCACCAACGAAGAATCAGCGCAACTGCAGGAACAGTCCGGCCAGAGTGTTTTTTCCGATCAAGCTACCGCTCTTATTCTCAGCCAGGCGCTGAACACAACCGTCAGCAACCGATTGCAGCGATTATTTGGCGCCAGCAATATTAAAATCGACCCCCAAGGTCTTACCACCGAGACCAACCCAACCGCCCGTGGCCCTCAAGTCACCATCGAACAGGAATTCGCCAACAACTTCTCTCTCACTTATTCCACGAATGTGTCCCAGAGTTCGGAGCAGATAATTCAGGGAGAGTACTATGTGAATCGAAACGTCTCCGTCGTTGGTACGCGTGACCAGAATGGCGTGGTCAGCTTCGACCTGCGCATTCGCAGCCGCAAGAAGTAGCGACCAGAAGTAGCGACGACTTTGAAATCGCCGCTTCCCGGAAGCG
>Ga0307478_10003976_pt1 | contig 10701 bp, 13 predicted proteins | sample atmos_gasesECM4C_2_FD_203713 | JGI IMG/M metagenome (GOLD analysis project Ga0307478, IMG submission 203713) | Hardwood forest soil microbial communities from Morgan-Monroe State Forest, Indiana, United States - atmos_gasesECM4C_05 | ecosystem: Environmental > Terrestrial > Soil > Temperate...
GCGAACCGCGTCATCCTGCCGGCGCGGGCAGGTGCATCCAGGCCGGTGTCCGCGGGTGTGTCAAGGAGCATCCCGGCCCCCTCCTTCTGTCGGGAGCCACCAGCGTCTGCCGGGGAACGTGCTGGTTCCCTGATGGAAGGATAACCGCCCGACGATGACCAGGCAGGATCGAATGTCACCGGACCCAGGGCGAATGGCCCGCGCCCGACGATAAGCCGCGTCGCAGCGGGGCTGCCCTGCCCGGGCCTCACGGCCATGCAGGCATTTCCCCTCTTCCGTCCGCGGAGCTATGCGGTTCGGGCGGCCCGGCGGTGAACCTGCTCGACTGCGCGGAGGATCATCAGCGTGGCACGCTGGCTTGACCGGCTGACCAGGTGCCCAGGGCCGTAGCGGTGATGGATCTCGGCGAATCGCCTTCGGGCCGGGACGAGTTCGCCGTCCGGGCTGGTTGTCATGTCGCAGTAGGTCAGCACGGCGCCCGGGCATGTCCCCTCGGGCAGCCGGGCGCGCCTGGTCGATACCGTGATGGATCTGCCCGAGGTGCAGGCGAGCGCACGGCTGGAGGCCACCGTCCCGCTCGGCGACACCGGATTGCTCGAGCGGCTGCGGCAGCGGACCCGCGATGCGGTCCGCGCCCGGCTGGCTGCACCGCGTTGCTGGACGCGGACATACCCCGCCCGGCCGGCCAGCAGCGCGGCGGCTGCCTTGCCGGCGTCCCGGCCGAGTTCCTCCGCCTTGGCGACGACCGGCGGCGGGACCTCGGTCAGCCGCCTGCCGGCCCGCAGGATCAGCAGGTCCCGGGTTAATGGCACAGTCAGGTATCAGAACTGTCCGAATGCCTGCTGCCGACACGCGCGAATCGGACGATCGGGACGTGTCATGCGTCGCTTAGGCGAGGCTGCCAGCCGTTCGCAGGTGCTCAGGTGTCAAGGGTGCTCAGGTGTCGAGAAAGCGATCCTGGCTACGACCACACCATGAGGACCGATGAACTCAGCTTCGACCAGAGAGGTCTACCCGTCATGTCACTTGTTCGTGTTCACAATTTTTCCGTCTCGCTCGACGGCTTCAGCGCCGGCGCTGACCAGAGCCTGGAGGCGCCCTTCGGGCATGCCGGCCAGCGGCTGGTGCGATCGTTCATGGACACCCGTTCATTTCACGTCATGACGGGCCAGGAAGGCGGGAGCACCGGCATCGACGACGCCTTCGCGAGCAACTGGGGGCCGGGCATCGGCGTGGAGATCATGGGGCGCAACAAGTTCGGCCCGCAGCGCGGACCGTGGACCGACGAGGAGTGGAAGGGCTGGTGGGGCGAGGAGCCGCCGTTCCATACCCCCGTCTTCGTGCTCACCCATCACGTCAGGCCCTCGATCGAGATGAAGGGCGGCACCACCTTCCACTTCATCGACGCCAGCCCGGCGGAGGCGCTTGCGGCGGCCAAGGAGGCCGCGGGTGGCCTCGACGTCCGCATCGGCGGCGGCCCGGCCACCGTCCGCCAGTTCCTCGCCGCCGGCCTGATCGACCACCTGCACGTCGTGGTCGTGCCGATCCTCCTCGGCCGCGGCGAGTCCCCCTGGGACGGTCTGGAGGGCCTGGAGGAGCGCTTCGCCGTCGAGTCGGTGAGCTCCCCCAGCGGCGTCACCCACGTCACGTTCACCCGCCGTTAGCCGCGCTTAGGCCTGCCTCCTCGAACAGGGGCGAGGTCTGGGGCGGGCCGCGCTGCGCGGCCACCGTGGTCGCATCCAGCGCGATTATGCCGATCCGCCGGTTTTGCCGACGATGCCGTGACGGCCCTGGTCATGGGTGTGCCAGGGCCCCACGGACGGCATAATTCGGGGTTTCGGTTCAGAGGTTCTAATGGTGGACTCGGGTATGGAACTGTCTGAATGCTTGTCAATGACACGCCGGCGGGTGGCGCGGCCCCGGCGCTGACGGCGGCGGGCGTTAGCTAGGAGATTGCGATCTTGTGGGCGCGAAGCGCGCGGTAGAAGGGCTCGTGGTGGGCGCTGTAGCGTGCCAGCATCGCGTTGTTGGCCGTCGTGGTCTCTTAGCTGGTAGGAGATTGCGTAAACCCGGTGCTCTCGCTTACCCGGGTGTGCCAGCGGGCGCTCTGCCGCCACTCATCGCGGGCGCCGGGTGCTCAGCGCAGGGCCGGCTTGCTGAACGGGATGCCGACGGCGGCGCAGTAGGCCGCCACGGTCGCGGCCGGGTCGGCGATCAGGTCGTCAGAGTCCACGACGACCGGGTGAGCGCGCCGGTCGCGAGAATGGCCTGGTAGAGATCGTAAGCGTGCTCAAGTCCGATCTCAGGCAGGGTCAGTCTCTGGCCTTGGAGCGCGTAGCAGGACGCGGCGATCTCGGCGGGAGCGCGGATGAGGAACGTGTGCGTGACTTCGGCGAGGAACCGCGGGTCGGCAAGCACTGCGTGGTGGCGGCGGTCGGTGGTTTCCTTGAAGAACACGGTCGCGGTCCCGGCGAGGCCGCGCAGCGTGGTGATCAGCTCCGCGGGATCAGATACCGGGTGCCCGCCTACCATGGTTGATCCGTGGTCGGCGATGTTGTCGAACGGCTCGTGGAGCGCGACGAGGCCGCCGTGCTCCAGCATGTACCGGAAGAACGCAGTTGAGCGTGAGCGCGGCGCTGCCCATATCGCGATGAGGCCAGGCACGGTCACCAACCTGTACTACCCCGGCGCCGGGCACTACTTCTTCGGCTTCCCCCCGAACTTCCCGTTCTTCGCCACCACCTTCGTGGCGGGTATGGGCGGCAGCGCGCAAGCCGACGCCCTGGCCACCGAGCAGTTCTGGACCCGCATGATCACTTTCCTCAACCACCTCGCAGTCCACCAGCCCACGCCCTCGTGACCCAGCGATCCGACTCCGGCGAGCAGATCGGGCCCGTCGCGGAACCCCTCGCAAGCGCGTCACACAGCAGGGCTCCCGGCCACATAGCGCCGAAGATTCCGCGCCATCTAACGATGAAGATCACAGCCTGCTCGCCCGAAGACGTGCCGCGCTGATGTACCGGATAACAGTCCATTATCACGTGGATGGAAGCCGGCCTGGATGACCAGAACCCGGCTGCCGTCGGCGTCGATCTGCTTGGCCACCGCCTGCGCCTTGTCCGCGGCCGTGACGTAGGTGAGTGCCACCGCGGCTCCCTCGCGGGCCAGCCGCCGTGCCGTCGCCGCCCCGATTCCGCGGCTGCCGCCGGTCACCAGGGCCACCTTGCCTGAAAGCTGATTCATGTCTTCCTCGTTCCTATGGCCGGTTTCCTTGTGTGCCGGGTCCGGGTTCTTCGGGCAAGCGGCCGCTGCCGCACGCCGGCGGGCTGGGCAGCTCAGCTCCTCACCGGCTGGTAGGACAGGACCACGACCCCTGTGCCGAGCGTCTTGGCCGCGAAGAGCTTGAGCGGTGTTTTCGCGCTCTCACGGAACATGAGCTGGCCGCGGCCGGCCAGGACGGGGTGGATCGAGAGCCGGAGTTCGTCGACCAGGCCGTGCTCCAGCAGTGTCTGCGCCAGCAGGCCATGGCCGTACAGGGCAAGGGACTGGCCGTCTTGCTGCTTGAGCCGGCTGACCTCGGCGGTGACATCGCCGCTGACGATGACCGTGTTGTTCCAGTCGGCCTTGTCCAGGGTGGAGGAGAAGACGTACTTGCGGATGCTGTTCATCCGGTCGGCGAACTCACCGGCCTGGCCGGGCCATGTTGCCGCGAAGACCTGGTACGTCCCCCGGCCGAGCAGCATCGCATCAGCATCGCCGAGCCGTTCCAGCGCATCCTTCTCGACCTCGGCGTCGCGGTACTCCATGGCCCACAGTTGCGGGTCGCCGACGACGCCGTCGGCTGATATCAGGGTGGATTCGATGAGCTTGCGCACTGTTACCTCCGTGGTGATCGGGTTCCGGTTTGCCGCACCGGGCATGGGCACCCGGCCATGACCGTGTGGGCCCCGTAGTTCAGACCTGTCGGCCCCCGAAGAGGAATCGCGGCCGCAACGGGGATCGCGGGCCGCGATGGCGATTCCTTTGCGGCTGGCGCGGGTCTTCATATGCGGAATGCCTGTCCATCACCGGAGGGGATGATCATGACCAGCGACGCAGTGAACACCAGCGATGACCGTGCCGTAGCGGAGGTCCTCGACGAGGTCTATGCGGCCTGGGCGTCGGGCGACGCGGATGCCTTCGTGACGCCATACACCGAGCACGCGACCGCCGTGCTGCCCGGGTCTTACCTGCAGGGTAAAGACACGATCCGTTCGACCATGGCCGCCGGCTTCGCCGGCCCGCTCCACGGCTCCAGAGGCGTCCATCAGGTGCAGAGCATCCGGTTCCCCAGCGCTGACACGGCGATCGTGATCAGCAAGGGCGGCATCGTGTACGCGGGCCAGACCGGCACCGCCGCCGAAACCAGGTCCGTGGAGACCTGGGTGCTGTCCAGGCAGAACGGCACCTGGCGAATCGAGGCCTTTCATAACAGCCCAGAGAACACGGCGTGAGCTGACACCCGGAGGCAGGCATGCCGCAGGGCAAGGCAGAGACGGGCAGCAAGCGGGTGACAGCGGCGCAGCGCTGGGTGCTCGCGCTAGCGTCGGTGGCGTCGTTCCTGGTGATCTTGGACATGCTGGTGGTGGCCATCGCGCTGACCGCGATCCACCGCGATCTGGGCTCGTCCCTGGCCGGCCTGGAATGGACGGTCAACGCCTACACGCTCAGCTTCGCCGTGCTGCTGATGACCGCTGCGGCGATCGGTGACCGGCTCGGCCGGCGCCGGGTCTTCGCCGCGGGGCTGGCCCTGTTCGCGGTCTCGTCGGCGGCGTGCGCGCTGGCGCCGGATGCCGCCGCGCTGATCGCCGCGCGGGGGGTGCAGGGGGCCGGTGCGGCGGCCATCATGCCGATGGCCTTGGCGCTGCTGAACGGGGCGTTCCCGCCGGGCCGCCGCGGCTGGGCGATCGGGATCTACGGCAGCGTGACCGGCCTGGCCGCCGTCCTCGGCCCGGTGCTGGGCGGGGCGGTGATCCAAGGGCTGGGCTGGCGGTGGATCTTCTGGATCAACGTGCCGGTCGCGCTGGCGGCCGTCCCGCTGGTGCTCACCCGCCTGCAGGAGGCCCGCGGCCCTGCCAGCCCGGGAGGCCGGCCGGGGCTGGCTGGCCGGGGAATACGGGTAGACCTGGGCGGGCAGGTGCTGGTCACCGCCGCAGCGCTGGGCCTGGTCTGGGGACTGGTCCGCGGCAACGACGCCGGGTGGGGCAGCGCCGAGACGGTCGGCACGCTGGCCGCCGGGACCGCGGCCGCGATCGGGTTCGCCGCCTGGCAGCGGCGAGCCAAGGCACCGATGCTGCCGCCGCGGCTGTTCGCCTCTCGCGCGTTCTGCGCGGGCAACGCCACGATTTTCTTGCTTAACGGGTCGCTGAGCGCAGCGGTCTTCCTCATGCCGCAGTTCCAGCAGGTGGTGCTGGGCCAGCATCCGCTCAGCGCCGGGCTGCGGCTGCTTCCGTGGGGGATCCCGCCGCTCCTGCTTGCCCCGCGGGCCGGCGCGCTCGCCGACCGGATCGGCGAACGGCTCATCGTCGTCGCCGGGCTGGTGCTGCAGGCTGCCGGACTGGCCTGGATCGCCGCCATCGCCTCACCCGGCACCGGTTACCCGGCGCTGATCACCCCGATGACCATCACCGGGGTGGGCTTCGCGATCGCGATCCCGGCGGTCACCAGGGCGGCCACCAGCAACACCCCGCCGGCCGACATCGGCAGGGCCTCCGGCGCCTACGCCACCATGCGCCAGCTCGGCGGCGCGTTCGGCATCGCCATCGCCGGCGCCGCCTTCGCCGCCGTCGGCGGCTACTTCTCCCGGGAGGCGTTCAGTGACGGGTTCACCGCCGCCTGCGCGGTCTGCGCGGCCATGGCGATGGCCGGCGCTGCGACCGCGACGGCGTTGCCCGGCCGGGGGAACCGCCAGGCCCCGCCAGCCCCTGCTCCCGTAGCGGCTGCCAGCGTGGCTCGCACGGATCGTTGAGAAGAATCTGGAGAGGATCAATGAATAGTAGGTTCATGTCCCAGCCCGAACAACTCGCCCGCGTCCTGGTCCAGCTATGACCAGGGCAGTCGTGCTCTCCGGTGGCGGGCGGGCCGGCGCCGCCTGGATGCTCGGGCTGGCCGCCGGCCTGCGCGAGGCCGGCGTCGACCTCGCGGACGCCGACCTCATCGTGGGCACCTCAGCCGGCGCCCGCACCGGCGCGCAGCTCGCCACTGGGGTCGTGGACCGGGCCATCGCGGCCTACTGCTCGCACACGCTGCCTGCCGCCGGGACCTACGCCAGCCTGCTGGATTTCGTTGCCGCCACCAGGCCCATCCTCGCCTCCGCCGGCAATCAGCTGGACGCGGCACGGCGGATCGCGAACCTCGGGCCGCTCGGCCCGGGACTCGCCTCCGCCGCCGAACGCCGGGAGGAGGTCGCCGCCTGCCTCCCGGTACACGCCTGGCCCGGCAAACCGCTCAAGATCAGCGCGGTCGACGCGGACTCCGGCCGCCGGGTGGTGTTCAATGCCCGCTCCGGCGCCAGCCTGCCCGACGCGGTGACAGCCAGCTGCGCGCTCCCGGGAATCTACCCGCTGGCCGAAGTCAATGGCCGGCGCTACGCCGACGGCGGGGCCTGGTCGCTGTACAGCGCCGACCTCGCGGCAGGCCACGACGTGGTCGTCGTGATCAGCCCCATGCCCCTCAATCCTCACCTCCGCGGCAGGCTCGACGCCGAGATGACAGCCCTCGGCGACTGCGTCACCCACCTCATCCTGGCCGACGAGATCTCACTCGCCGCGATCTTCCCCGACCCGAACGCGGTAACAGCACAGGACCCGTCGCTCGGCGCCGGGATCGCACAAGCCGCCCGGGAGCTGAATCAGCTGCAGAGCGTGTGGAACGCGCACGTTGCCCAGCGATGAGGAAGCGGGCCGACGGCCGTCTTACCAATAACAGTCCAAGGCCCGGAGGCAAATGTGGGTCCTGTAGTCGCTGACCTCAGCGTGTCGCTTGATGGCTTCATCCCGGGCAGAACGATGGCCCCGGCAACCCCCTCCGCGACGGCGGAGGCCGACTGTTCGACTGGTGGACCGCCGACACCGAGCGGATCGGGCCCGATGACCGGTTCAAGCCGCCAGCCCGCAGCCGGGCCGTAGCCAGCGAAACCCTTCGGCTCCGGGGCGGTCATCACTGGCAGGCGCACCTTCGACATCGCCCGGGGCTGGGGCGGGCGCCCCCTGGTCGGCTGCCCCTTCTTCCTGCTCACCCACAACCTGCCCGCCCGCTGGACCGGACCGGGCACCGGCGGAAAGCGGGTGACTTTCCCGGACGATGCGGGGATCGGGGCGACGCCGCACAGGTGCGCCCAGGCGGCCTCGCCGCGCAGCCGCCCGGGATGATCCCCGGCCGCGATGAGCAGCAGCGCCGCAGTGCGCGGGCCGAGCCCGTAAACGGTGAGCAGGCCCGGGGCATGGGCGGTTACCAGCGGGACGATGAGCTCGTCCAGGCGCTCGAGCTGGCCGTCCAGGAACTGCGCGCGCCGCCCCAGCTCCCGCAGCGCGATACGGACGGCGTAGCCGGTGACATCGCCGGGCCGGGGACGCAGGGACGCCAGCCCGGTTACCAGGGCAGCCGGCGTGTGCCGGGTGAACCGGGCTCGCAGGTCATCGGGGCCGGTCAGGATCAGGGCCCTGGCCTGGTTGATCGTCCGGGTGCGTTCTCCCGCGGCGCTGCGCCGGGCGACCATCAGCGCCCGGATCGCCTCCACGGCACCATCTCGGCCCTTCGGCGCGCCGCGGGCCCGGCCGGATCGGACTTGCCCTGCCGGCGCCGGTCCTGCCGGTCAGAGCGGTCCACCTCGACCACCCGGATGCCAGCCGCGGTGACATGGCGGGCCAGTCCGGCGCCGTAGCTGCCGGTCCCCTCGATGCCGACCAGGGCGACGGTCCCGAACCCGCCCAGCCAGCCCAGCAGGCCGGCGTAGCCAGCCGCGGTGGCCGGGAACTCCCGGACGCCCGGCAGGCCGCCGACGGGATCGAGCGCGGCGGCGACATGGGTATCTGCGTGAGTGTCCACGCCGCCGGTGATAGCGGTACGACGGGTAACGGGGCGTGCTTCTTCTACGATGGTCACAGCCATCCCTTTCTCAGGTTGAGGGATGGAGCCGCACCCGCTGGCCCGTCGGACCCGTGAACCCCGGCCTCTAGTCCAGGCTGGGCAGATCGGGCCGGCACCGCTGGCAGGTGCCATCAAAACCCTGGGGCCCGGCCGACCCAGGCCCCGACCCTACGCCCGTGCCCGGTCAAACCGGGGAAGCCGGGCCGGAAGCACTATCCACAGTCTCCCTGCCGAATATTTGCGGCAGCCCGCTTCATCGGCCGCGTGGGTAGCGGCACGCAGATTATCGTGTTCGGTGCGGCGGGGACGGCCAGGCCGGCGCCGCACCCGCAGCACCACCGTCCGAGCGGGTCACTGGAGGGAAGTCGATGAGCGATCTGCATAATGATGTCTTCGCGATCTCGCCGGAGATTCGCTATGTCGCGGCCGCTCACGGTCAGCAAGTGCAGATGCGATCCCGGCCTGATCTGCACGACGCCTCCAGCAGCGACAGCGACCTGTACGAGGAGCTCCTGGTCAACCCCACCCTGCTCACCCTGGCCACCCAGCGTGGCAACATCGACTGCGGCGGGCTGCGCTACCTCATCGTCGGCTACGGCCACTTCCATCAGCTGGTCATCCCCGGTCCTGCCGGGCACGTGTCCATCGCCTTCGAGCTCGGCGCCAACCCGGCCGATTACCTGCAAGCGATCTTGGGTGTGATGGCGCATCACGGCCAGCCCGCAGTCTGAGGGCCCCGGCCCGGCGGACGAGGCACCCGCCACAGGAACCTCCCTTCGGTTGCGGACCAGGCGGGCTGCTCGCTACTTCCCCGCCGCGGGTGGACAGACAGATGAACACCCCGCCGGAGAGCGGATAACGCCGGCGCGAGGACTCATGAACGGCAACACAGAAGCGGTATCGGCGCGACAGATTGACCCGATCTACGCGTCACCGCTGGCTAGTACCTGGGGCACCTTGATAGTACAGGCGGGTACGCGCGCGCAAGCTACGGCGGTGGCGGTGGCGGTGGCGGTACGTCACGGGTGCCGCGGATCGCAGGCGACGTGAGCCGGCCCTGCCCTTGTGAGCTGCGTGCTGGTGAGCTATGGCCCGTGCGCGGAAAGCCCCGCTTTTGATCTGCTCTGGCGCGGCTGGCCGCCGGGGACTGCCTATGGGGTTTCAACTCGGGTTTTATGGGGGTTCAACTCGGTGGCAAGGTCATCTGGGCCGGTTTAGGGGGCTGCGGCTGCGGTGCGGGACTGGCGAGCAACAGCGGGAGGCTGTCACTGTGCTTCCCTGATGATTAAGCGTCGTGCTGCGGCTGCCGCGGTCCGGCCCTGCCTGCGGCCCGATCCCGGCTGACCGTCCTCGTCGTTTCCGCAGGTCAGATGCCTGGACCGGTCGGGCGGGCCGGTGCTGCCGTCTCTTTTCGCCTGCGAGATGCGGGCCCGGCCGGCCCTTGCCGTGTTAGCTTGGAGTGGTGATGGATCCCCGGTTCGGGGATGTACCACCACGAGCGGGGATCAAGTCCCCCTCGGACACATGGGGGTTGAAGTCCCTAGGGACACAAACCCCGGGATTCGGTGGGTGCCTGCGAGCAAGGCCACGCCACCGCGCGCGAGCGCCTCTCGATCCCCGCGCGGCCAATGCGGGTCATATCGACGTGGCGAGAATGTCGTCACGATCACCTCGATAAAGCCCCGCTCAACCAACTCGGCCAGGGCAATGATGCACAGTGCCCGGGTCTTCAAACCTGGCTCCGCATCGACCTCGCCATCCAGATCGGCAGTGCGATTGAGCCTGTGCCGCACGCCCACGCGCAGGTAACGGCCGATGGGCGTCCTGGCGCAGGTCCGGGTCTGCTGTGACACCCCACAAAGAGCCTCGGCCATGGACGCGCTCGCCTCGTTCGGTGTGGTGCACGCGGACATGCCCTTGACGCTGGCTAACATCTGGCTCGCCATCCAGGGGCCAGCCTGTTCGGAGGGACCTGCCCGCCAGTGTTTCCTCCTGAACCGCCCGGGCCTGAAGAGCCGAGCCGCTGCTACAGGTCGTTATGGCCTGGCGGCCTGCGCCTGGAGCTTGGCCCAGGTGTCCCTGAGGCCGAGGGTGCGGTTGAAGACGAGCCGTCCGGGCGTCGAGTCGGGATCCGGGCAGAAGTAGCCGAGGCGCTCGAACTGCACGGTCTCACCGACTGGCAGTTCCGTGAGCGCAGGCTCGACCAGGCACTCCTGGAGCACCGTCTCCGAGTTGGGGTTGAGGTCGGCGTAGAGGTCGCCGTCAGCGCCGGGATCGGGGCGGGTGAAGAGACGGTCATACATACGCACTTGGGCGGGCACGGCGTGCTCGGACGAGAGCCAGTGCAGCGTCGCCTTCGGCCGACGCCCGTCGGGGGCGTCGCCGCCGCGCGTCTCCGGATCGTAGGCGCAGCGGAGCTCGACGATCTCGCCGCTCGCGTCCTTGATCACGTCGGTGCAGGTCACGAAGTAGGCGCAGCGCAAACGCACTTCGCGGCCGGGGGCGAGGCGGAAGAACTTGCTTGGCGGGTCCTCCATGAAGTCGTCGCGTTCGATCCAGAGCTCGCGCGCGAAG
>Ga0307478_10003977_pt1 | contig 10701 bp, 8 predicted proteins | sample atmos_gasesECM4C_2_FD_203713 | JGI IMG/M metagenome (GOLD analysis project Ga0307478, IMG submission 203713) | Hardwood forest soil microbial communities from Morgan-Monroe State Forest, Indiana, United States - atmos_gasesECM4C_05 | ecosystem: Environmental > Terrestrial > Soil > Temperate...
TGAGCGCAAAACGGCCGCCGAGAGATTGATGCTGATATAGAAGTCCTCTCCCTGCGGCAGCCGCTGGCGCCACTCGGCAGCGAGACGGCACACGCGTTGAATGACCCAGCGCGTCACCGGCACGAGCACTCCCGCCTCTTCCGCCACCGCCAGGAATTTGTCCGGGGTCAGCAGCCCCTCGACCGGGTGCCGCCAGCGCAGCAGCGCTTCGGCGCCCACGACGCGTCCGCCGCGCAGGTCGACGATCGGCTGGAACAGCAGGCGGAATTCGCGCCGATCGAGCGCCACGTGCAGATCGGCCTCGAGACTGACGAGGCTCACGGCGGCGCCCGCCATTCCCGGTGCATAGGCCACGGCGCGCGAGCGCTGCTGCTGCCGGGCGATCGAGACTGCGAGGTCAGCTTCGCGTAGTGCATCCTCCGCGCGCTGCATTCCCGAGTCGATGCAGGTGAAGCCACTACGCGAGGTGACGTTCAGGCGATGCTGGCGCAGCTCGTAAGGCTGCTGTGATATTTCCTGCAAGCGGTCCGCGAGCTGCTGTGCCATGGCGGGGGACTCCACCTCACACAGCAGCACGGCCAGCTGATCCGCTCCCCAGCGCGCCAGTACATGTTCGGTTGAGCCGAGCGCCTGAGCGCAGCGTTGTGCGGCCTGCAGCAGCAGCTCATCCCCCGCGGTGTGCCCGAGCGTGTCACTGATCAGCCGCAGACGCTCGATGTCGAGCAGCGCAATGGCGATCCGCTGTCGCCGGCGCGTACGGATCTCCCGCAGCATCCGGTCGAGTTGATCCATGAAGTAGCGCCGGTTCGGCAGCCCCGTGAAGACATCGTGATAGCGCGCATGATCGAAGCTGCGCTGCAGGCTCTCGCGCTGCGCGATCTCATCGACCAGCCGCTCGTTGGCGAGGTGCAAACGATTGCGTGTGGTAGTGAGAGCGCTGCGGGTGCGCTTGAGGCTGTGCGTCAGATCGTAGACGCCGAAGGCCACCGCCCACACGAGCAGCGCCACCAGGCCGAGCTCCGCCGCCAGCTCTCTTGCCGGATACCATCCGGTGCGCGGCCGGATGGCGAGCGTCAGAAAAGGCGCGGCCGCGGCGCGCGCAGCGCCCGGCTGGCGAATTGCGCTGGTGGCAGGCTCGGTGAGAATCCCCGGCTGCGAGCTCAGGAACACGCGCGGGCGCAGTGTCAGCGGGTCGGACTGCGCCAACTGGAAGTCGTAGCCCTCGTTGACGAGTGTTCCGAAGTGGGCGCGTGCCAGCAGTGACTCCAGATCCTGGTACCTCACCGACCACGCGGGCTGGCCCGACGGTGCCGCTGCGGAATTCTCGGCGGGCGGCGCGCTGCCGCCGCGGGCGGCGATGATCCACTGGCTGCCGTAGCGGACCGGTCCGAACAGCACTTCGTTGGCGTGGCGGCTCGCGGCAGCTGCGGCCCACTCCTGCGCCACCGCGTGCGCGATGGCGGCATCGCCGGGCGCTGCCCGCAAAACGGTGCCGTCGGCGCTCATGGTGAACGTGCCGGTGGCGGGCAGCGGCCGCTGCGCCGTGTTGGCAAGAGCCCCGAGCTCGGCCTCGATCAGGCCCGCGTGGCGGAGCACGGCCGACTGAGCCGCGCGCTGCAGCTGATCGGAGCGCTCGTGCACGCTCAGTGTGATGAGTCGCGCGCCGACCAACGCCACGAGCGCCGCGGCAAGCAACGGCATCAGCCAGTGGGCGTTGCGCCGCACCGCATCTCGCACGGGGATGCGTTCCACGCTCATGGATGCGACCTAAGATGCAGGGTGCAGTTGAGCGTAATCGTCGTGCGCTTGAAACCCTCGAGGTCCTGATAGTCACCGATGAGTTGCCAATCGGTGTGTCCGAAGGATTTGCCGGCGCCGATGAAGCCTTCCTTGAGTGTCTTGGCGGGCCCCACTGTCTGACCGATCAGATTCAGGACTCCCGGCGCGACCGGTCCGTAGGCTCCGCCTATGAGCCAGCTGAAATGCGGTCCGGCATAGTCGAGGCGGGCAGTGCCCAACTTGGTGTCGAGGTTGCCACCGAAGGACTGCGCATAAGATAGCGAGGCCAGCAGCGCCTGGGCAATATGAAAGGACAGACCGAGCTTCGGGAGATGGCCGTGACTCGGGTTGATGTCGATATAGCGCTCCTCTAGCTGGACCGAAAGCCAGGGTGTGAGCGCACTGAAGAAGCCTCCGGTGACGTTCGTGTATCCAAAGGACTCTCCCGCGGTGTCACCCCCGCCCAGGTGACCCTCGGTATACAACGTCGTCGCTATGCTGCTCCCGAGTCTCAACGCGCCGTTGAAGACACCGTTCGACCAGTGCGAGTTGTAGATCTGCTGATATTCAAGACCGAGGCCGATGAGATTGCCGTTGTCGAACTGCGTCAGAAAAGTGCCGGCGCCCCCACCGCCGCCATGGTCGCCGGTGAGAGTCATGCCGTTGCCGGAGAGCACCAGCTTGTCTTCCGCCGCCGCGGCTGCGGACGCGTGCTCGAGCAACGTCGCTGCCGCCAATGCAATCAGTGCACGGTGCGCCGCCGCGGCGAACCTCAGGGTTCTTTGCACCGCTGTCATGGACGCCTGACCTTCGTGGGCAATTCCGAGCCGTCCTGGTCGGCCGCCGCAACGAGCGCTGCCGGCACGAAGGCCACGACGTACAGGCGCTCGTCCTCCCCTGGCAACACGACCGCCGAGCACGTCAGCTGATACACCCGCTGCATCACCGTCACGTGCGCCTTGCGGCGACCGCTGAGGCCCGGGTCCCACCAGCGCGGCTCGGGTAGAGCCTGGGGCAGCAGGCGCGAGATCTCGGCGTCGGTCTGCGCGGCCGGGAAAAGAGCCGTGGCGGGCTTGTTCCAGGCCAGCACCCGACCCTGTGCGTCGACCACCAGGGCGGCGTGCTCGGCAACATCGAGCGCAGCTCTCACACAGAAGCTTTCCGTCGTGTCCTGCACGATGACCAGAGCGAGCCGCCGGCCCTTCTGCGCCAGGTGCTGCACGCGCACCTCGGTGGCGAGCAGGCGACCCCCAAGCCGCAGCATGCATGAGCGCGCGACGCCGCCCGAGCCGCTCACCAGCTCGTGGACGAGCTCGGGGTAGGAGAAGTGCAGCGCTTCCACCAGGCTGCGCCCGATGAGAGCTTCATCGCTCTCAAAGCGCGTCAGTGCGGTGCGACTGGCAAAGCAGATCTCGCAGGTGTCGGCGTCCACCACGAACGCCGGCAGCGGCAGTTGTTCGAGGACCGCGGACCACAATTGCTCGCCGCGCTCGGCCTCGTTGAGCGCCGCAGCCACCTGTCCGTTCAACCTCTCGAACACCGTGCCGAGATATTCCGCCGCCACCGCGCAGGCGAACATCGCGATCACGAAGACTTCCAGCAGCACGACGAAGTAGTCCGAGGGTGCGTAAAAGCCCGCGAAGGGCAGGGCGCCGCTGCCGGTGCCTCTGCCGAGCAGCTTCTCCAGCGAGCCGACGATCACCTCGACGCCCGGCGCATACCAGCGCAGCTCCGGCGCCTCGATCGCCGCGATGAGCGCCACCGTGATGGCGACGATCGCCGCTACGAAATACGGGTGCCAGCGGGAGATGAAGATTGAGCCGACGATGGGCAGCGCGAATACCGCGAGCAACAATGGGTTCTGCAGGCCGCCGGCGTGATGCCAGACATATCCCATCGCGAGTACGCCGAGCACGTGCAGCGCGGTGAGCACCCGCGGACGTTGCCGGCTGCGTTGCGGGCCGCCGCTGGCGAGTGCCGCCAGCGCGACATGAATGGCGCCGAGCACGACCAGGCCGCCCGCCGCGTACACGAAATCGATGGTGAGGCCGCTCACCAGCCACGGCACCGCGAGCGCGAACAGCACCGCGAAGATGGTGAGCAGCCACAGGTCATCGAGCAGGTGGATGCGGGGATCCCGCCACACCGGCCGCGCCAGGAGCTGAGTCACGTTGGCGTCGTTCATCGCTGTCGCGCCGTGTCGTGCGTCGCGCCGGTAGCCACGGCGGGCGCGGCGCTGTGGAAGTTGTTGTCCTCCAGAGTCGGATGCGCGAGCACCTTCTTGCCGTCGGGCTGATCGAAGTCGCTTACGTGCAATGCGTAGGCACGCGGCTGCAGTACCTGGTTGTTGCGCAGGATCGGTGAGTCGCCGATGACGTCGATACCGTTGAACTGCGGCGCAATGATGGTGTTGTCCGCCGCCGTGCTCGGGCGGTGCGGATCGCCGAGCACGAAGGCCAGGCCGTAGCCGCAGTTGTGCACGCGGTTGGCGCGCACCAGCACGCTGGCGGAGCCGCGCACCATGACGCCATAGGCCCCGAGATGGTCGAGCTCGTTGTCGTCGATGACGGATTCACGGGCGGTGTCGGCAATGATGCCCATACCGGGGCCGCCGCTGATGTGATTGCCACGCACCACGGCACCTGCGCCGAGCAGATGGATTGCCGATTCGGAGTCGGTGGCGAACTCGTTGCGCTCGATGAGCACCGCGACATTTGCGGCTACCACCCCGCTACGATCGCCGCTGAAATGGTTCTCGCGCACCGTGATCGCGTTGCCACGGGCGTCCGGGTCGGCGCGCACGGCCCACAGGCCCGCGTCGCGGCTCCCGGAGAAGGTGTTGCCGATGACCACCGAGTTGCGGTTGGAGGCCGCGAAGCGCAGCCCGACGCGATCGCCGGTGAAGCGGTTGCGCTCGAGCAGGACGTCGCTGGCGTTCTCGGCCACATCGACACCGACGTCGCAGGCCGCGATGGTGGTGCCGCGCAGGTGAAACTGCGTGGCCCGCAACAGGATGGCACTGCCCTCACAGTTGCGTAGCTGCAGGCCGTCGATCGAGGTATTGGCACCTGCGACGTCGAGCAGCGGAGCGCCGCCGAGGGCGTGAGCATCGATCTGCGTGCCACTGCCCGGCTGTCCGAGGATGCGGACCCCGTGCGGGTTCACGAGCGGCGGCAGCGGCGTCTCGGGTGCGATGCTCGGCACCTTGAGGCGCACCTCAGCCTTGCCGTTGGCTGCGGCCACGATGAACAGCGCCTCGCGTAACGTGCCTGGGCCGCGGTCGGCGGCGCTCGTGACGTCGACGGCGAGTGTCCCGGTGGCCTGTCCCGCAATCCGTTGTTGCCGTGTCTGATACCACCAGCCGAGCGCTGCGAGCCCGCCGAGCAGCACCAGCACGGCCACCGCCACGGCGATGCGGACGCTAGTGCGCATGGCGGCTCCGTGCGCGTGCGAGAACGAATACTGCGTGCCAGGAGCGCCCGACCAACAGCCGCCCGAATGGAACATCGATCGGCAGCGACAGTGCGGTCGCGGCAGCGAGAGCCGCAAACCGCGCGCCGCCGGAAAGCTGGCGCAGATGCGGCAGCAGCCAGGTGCGGAAAGGCGCGGGATCGACGCCGCTCATCGCGCGCACCTCGAGTCCGCAGTCAGAGAACATCTGCAGATAGCTGTCGCGCGGACGCGCGCGGAAGATGGCGCTGTCGCAGTCGCCGGCGGTGCGTGCGGGTGCCGCCTCGAGCAGGATCAGCATGCCGTCCTCCTCCAGGTGCGCCACCATGCGTTGCAGCGCGGTGTGTAGCGCCGCCGCGTCGAGGATGTGCTGCAGCACCGTAACGCTCAAGACGAGATCGAACTTCTCGTCCGCCTGCAGCGCCGCCAGGTCCTGCACCAGGAAGCGGCATCGTCCGCGCAGCGGACGCGCGCCCGCGCGGCGCCGCGCCTCCGCGATCATGGTGGGGCTCAGATCGATGCCGGTGACCGAGGCCCCGCGCGCGGCCAGCAGCCGGCTCCAGCGGCCCACGCCGCAACCGACATCGAGCACACGCATTTCCGGACGTACCTGCAGCCAGCGCTGCAGCGCGAGCCGCTGACACAGATCGATCGCGCGGTTGTAGAACGGCGGCATGCCATAGGAGCACACGGCTGCAAGCCCGGCGCCGTCGGCCGCATAGCGGCGGGCGCGCTCTTCCCAGTAGTGCAGAGCGTCAGCGGCGGCCACGGATTGCGATTCCATCTTCAGCTCGGCCTCCGCGCCCACGCGTCCGCCGAAGTGGCGCGCGGTTCGTAGTGATCTTTGTACAACCGCCGGCCCCACAGCCGCACGGCGATGAAGTTGCTGAAGCCGATCGTCATGGGCAGCAGGTGGGTGAGCGCGTACAGCAGGTACAGCGGCACGATCGGCGCGATGTAGGCGCGCTCCGCCTTCGGCACGACCGTGAACAGCGCGATAACGCCGAGCGCCAGATAGCTGCCCACCGCGCCGATGAAGTAAGAGGGGCTGGTGAGCGTGTTGCGCGGCAGCAGGTGCATGAGGAACAGGCTGTCGAACCCGCCGATGAGACTGAGCAGCAGCAGCAGCGCACTGAGGATCTTGACCAGATGCAACACCAGCGACAGACCGCCGATATAGATCACGAAGTGGTAACCCGCGAAGGGGGTGCGCTTGCTGATGCGCCAGATCGCGCCGAGCCGCTCCGTGTAGACCTTCAGCAGGCCGTGGTACCAGCCGACGCGCTGCGAGAACCAGCGGCCGAGCGTGCCGGGTCCTTCGGTGCTCACCACCAGCCGGCCGTCGTAGTAGATGCGCTCGCCCTGGCTGAGGAGGATCACGGCATTCTCCAGATCCTCAGCGTAGACCGACAGCGAGTGCTCGCGCAGCGCGCGCCACAGCGCATCGCGGCGGTAAATCGACACCCCGGAGGTGATGCTGTAGTCGGCGAGGCTCTCGCGACCGATGCGGAAGGCGAGCGCGTATTCGAACGCCTGAAATCGCGCCAGGAAGCCGTCCGGCTCGATCATGACGCGCGGACACACTGCAGCCGCTCCTGACTGCTGGAAGTCGCCGATCACGCGCTCGAGATCGGCGCTGCTGCCGCCGCTGAGTCCGCGAATGAGGATGTCCGGGTCGATGACCATGACGGTCTCGATGTGCTGCGGCAGTCGCTCCAGCAGCACTCGCAGCGCGGCGGGCTTGCGGCGATTGACGCCGTCATCGAAGCAGCGCCATCCCTCCTGCACCAGCCGCGTCACGGTGCTATCGGTCGAGCCGTCGCTGATGAGCCAGACGCGATCGCGGTAGGGGGCAAAGGCCTCGGTAAACTCATCGAGTCGGTCACCGAGGTTGAACACCGAGGCGATGATGGCGTAGGGCCGCAGCGGCACGATGCGGCGAATGCCCCCGGGGAGCGAGCCGACCAGATCGATCGACACATTGCGGTTGTCAGCGGGAGCACTTGCCGTCGCCGTGTGACGGCGGCGGACGTGCAGTCGCAGCAGAAGATCCAGCGCGTCGGTATACACGATCAGGTTGGCGAGCCCGTAGATGAGCAGCGACACGCTCGCTGCCTGCACGTTGGCCGCCGCGAGCACGATCCAGACCGAAAGCAGCGCACACACCGCTGCGGGCGCTATCAAGGCCCAGGGCCGCGTCGCCTTCATGCGCTTGCCACGAGTGGTGAGGGTTGCTCGGGAAGCTTCGACAGCACGGCGGCGTGCACCTGGCGCGAGTCCGCCACTGCCAATCCGTGCGCCGCCATGGGCTCGAGCGAAGCGAGGATCCACAGCAGCGAGCGCGTTCGCGAGGGCAGATGCGCGAGGTGCCGCTGCAGCTCTGCGAGGCGCGCTTCATAATCACGCTCGATGGCGAGCACCGTTTCGCGGACCAGGGGATCGACCGGCGGAATCTTCGCCGGCTGCGCCCAGGAGATGCGCGTGCCGCGGATGCGCCGCCTCTCATATACGGTGAAGGGCTTGAGCGCGGGATCACCGGCCATGGCCGCGCCCGAGAACGGAATCACGTACGGATAGATTCCGACCTCGCAGCCCCGCTGCAGCCAGTGCCACGCCTGGCGCAGCGTCGTCGCGACATCGGCGAGGCTCGCCCTGGGGGAGCTGAGAATGAGGTCGAGGAATGGTGTGATGCCCAGCTCCAGCGCGTTGGTGAGCGTTGGCTCGATATGAGAGTAGACCTGAGCCTTGTTGAATTCGCCGAGTACCTGGCGCGAGAAGCTTTCGATGCCGAAACCGAGCACCCGGAACCCGGCCCGGCGCATGGCCGCAAGCCGCTCGGGCGACATCGCGTCGATGCGGTTGGTGCTGATGAACTGCAGCTCGCGCGGCAGCGTGCCGTTGTCCTTGGCCGCGAGGATCGCCTCGCATAGCGGCAGGATGCGACGATCCTTGGTGAAGACGAAGATGTCGTCCTGAAAGATGATGGTGCGCACCGCAGGCTGTGCGCTGACGATGCGCTCGAGCATCCGCACGCAGTCGCTCGCATCGAGGCGCGCAATGCTGGCGACGCTCCCCTGAGCTTCGTGCAGGAAATTCGTCGCCGAGCAGAAGGTGCAGCCCATCGGGCAGTAGTTGAGCGTGATGAGCCGCACCGAGCGGATCTCGGCGAGACGCGCCTCGCGATCCGCCTTCGTCGGCAGCGAGCCCAGCGCGTAAGCCGATTCGAGACGGTCCCAGTAGCTGGGGTAGGGCATCTTCTCGTACGGAATGCGGGACACCGCATCACGCAGCGCCGCGCCATCGAGTGCCTCCTGCGGAAGCTTCAGCAGCCCTCCGTCCGCGGTACGCTCGGCCGTGCCGGCGATGCCTCCCAGCGGCGAGCCTGAGCGCAGTCGCGAGACGAGCTCGAGCAGTGGCCGTTCCCCTTCGCCGAGCACCACACGATCGAAGGGGGCGAGCTCGTACATCAGCTCGGGTCGGAATGTTGCCTCCATGCCACCGGCGATGAGCAGCGCCCGAGGCGCCATGCGCCGCGCGCGATGCGCGAGCTCGAGATCGAACCGCAATGTCATGCCCGTGGTAGAGATGCCGATGACATCCCAGGCGCCACTCAGGATCTCGCGCTCGAGTGCGCGCGCCGGCGGCCCGCCGCAGCAGTTCGGGTCGAACACCTTGACGTCGACCCCGGCGGACTCGAGCACGCCTGCGAGTCGCCATACCCCAAGCGGAGGCGCAAGGAAGGTGTATTCCCCGCAGTTCGGGTCGTACGGCCCGATCAGTAGAATCCGTGGTGAGTGCATCCGCGTCCGCGGCTTATTGCTTTTAGTGAATACCGTTCCGCACGCCAGCATTGTTGGGCCGCAGCAGGGGTGTCGGCAAGCTCGGCAGTGAGTGGACCCCGGGAGGGACTGACATAATACCCTGCGGAGAGCGGCAACCCTCGGATTACGCAAGGAGAGTGGCCGCTTTTGGGGGGTGCGGCGTCGCCTCGCGACGCTGCACCGCAGCAACCGCGCGACGAGTCGCACCCCAAGCTCGCGCCGTAAGCGCTGAGCAGCCGCCGGCCGACTGGAACGGCTAAGCCCGAGTTTAGAGCAGCAGCCTCAGGTGCCGATCGGTGCAGGGGCGGACCAAAGCTGAGGTCGCGCTTTAGCGAACACTCGCCGTGAGGCTCTCAGCAGCCGCGATGAGACGCTGCGCTTCGCCCTCATCGACGTGCGTGTGAGCGAAGGCCGCGGACTCGAGAATGCCGATCATGCGCCCGGCGATGGCATCGCGCTGCGCGGCGACGCTCGAGATCTGCATCTCGAGCGCCTCGTACGTTGCATCATCGCCAGCGAGGGCACGTGTGGAGATCACGAGTGTGCGCCGTCCGAGCTCGCCGAGAGGCGCGTTGATCATTTTGTAGGCCGCTGCCAGACGCGACAGCGTGTCGCGCTGCGGAATCGACTCATCGAGCGCCTCGATGATCACGCGGCCGTCGTGAGCGTAGTCGTCGCTGAGACCGGTGAGGTGCAGGAGCGTCGTGGCGCACGTCGGTGTGGTCGGTGAAAGTCGCGGCCGTCTCCCCCTGGCGTCGCACGTGCGGCCCGATGAGCGCCAGCCAGGTGTGCGTGATGCTTCGCTGGAAGTCGCCGTGATTCCAGTTGAATCCAGGCTGCTCGTTCGAGCAGGCGGCGAGTGAGGCGCACGCGTTCGCCAGGGCGGGCGGCTAGCGCCCGTCATCGAGCCGAAGTGACAAGCTCCTGAGGTTTCAGAGGTGTAGCGGCCGACCAAAAATATCTCGCTGCGGGTGTCGATTCGGCGGCCTGCCATTCGTCGTATCGGCAAGCAATCAAGTAAAGGAGCGAGCTCATGCGAGTAATGGTGATCGTTAATGCGACCAAGGATTCGGAGGCGGGGGCGCTGCCGAGCACCGAGCTTCTGACTGAGATGGGAAGGTTCAATGAGGAGTTGGTGAAGGCGGGCGTATTGCTGTCGGCAGAGGGGCTCAGGGCGAGCTCCCACGGCGTGCGTGTCAAATTTCGCGGCGGCAAAAGCACCGTGATCGACGGACCTTTTACCGAGAGCAAGGAGCTGATCGCCGGCTTCTGGCTGTGGCAGGTCAGGTCGCTCGAGGAAGCGGTCGAATGGATACGGCGTTCGCCTTTCCACGAGCAGGACCAGCAGGTCGAGATCCGTCCGGTGTTCGAAGCCGACGACTTCGGCGAGAACCTGACAGCGGAGCTGCGGGCGCAGCAGGCCGAGCGCTGTGCGCGCCTCGCCGCCAAGAACTGAGCTCACCAGAATTCGAGGAGTTCTTCATGAATACTGGTACGCATCTGCACTTTCGGGGCAACTGTCGCGAGGCGTTCCGCTTCTACGCCGAGGCGCTCGGCGGGCGGATCGTGTTCGCGATGACCTACGGCGAATCTCCGGCGGCCGAGCACACCCCAGCGGGCATGCGCGAGCAGATCATCCACACCCGGCTCG
>Ga0307478_10003978_pt1 | contig 10699 bp, 10 predicted proteins | sample atmos_gasesECM4C_2_FD_203713 | JGI IMG/M metagenome (GOLD analysis project Ga0307478, IMG submission 203713) | Hardwood forest soil microbial communities from Morgan-Monroe State Forest, Indiana, United States - atmos_gasesECM4C_05 | ecosystem: Environmental > Terrestrial > Soil > Temperate...
TTTACCGGAAGAACGGACTCCTGGCCGAAGCTCTGACCCTCGCCGAGCAAGCGACCGCTTATATCCGGCAGGCTGGCCTCGGCCCCTGGGAACAGCTGTACACCGAAGCGCAGCGGCTGATGGTACTCAATGAGACTGGACACGCCAGCCAGGTTCTGTCCGAGGTCAAGCGTCTGCTCAGCAGCATGGACATACCGCCCGCTTCCTACGGCGCGGACGATGCCGTAGCCCCGTGGAACGCCGTTGAGCTACTGCTCGACGCCGGTCAAACTGCCGCCCTCATGCTCCGCGAGTGGGACAGCGCGCTCGGTTTCACTGCCAGGCGCGTCGCCAGCCTGAGCAACCGCCAAGCCTCTGCCGGCGAAATCGCCCGCGTCAGGTTCAACGACTACGGACCTCTGCTCAGCCTCGGTCGCGGTGGCGAGGCCCTGAGTCTGTTGCTCGACTGTCGACAGATCTTCGACGACGCCCGCGACATCGAGATGCTAGGCAAGACCTTCGCGGCCCTCGCAACCACCGAGTCCATGCGCGGCCATCACGACGCTGCAATCCGTCTCCAGCGTGACGCGCTCCGTTACACATACCAATCCGGAGACATGACGACCATTGCGACCAACTACAACAACCTCGGCTCCTTCCAGCGCCGGACCCGAGGGTCGGCCGCCGTCCTGGCCAGCCACCTGGCGTCGGCGCTCATCCGCGCCCTGATCGGCATCCGTTCCGGACCCGCCAGCGCGGCCAGCTCAATCCGCAACGCTGCGAACGACCTCCGCGCGGTCGGTGCCGACACCGAGCTTCCAGCCAACGTCGCGGACTTGTGTCGACGGATCGGCGACATCCCCGGCACCGACCCCGCCGCCCTGATCGCCAAGCTCTCCCCCGACCCGCAGACCGCCGAGCGGACGCTCCAAGACCTCATAAACCAGGCTCAGAAGCTGGCACGGGAAGCAGGGTAGGAGGGATCGCGTGCCGACGGTGCCGCGACTTGAGGCCGCGAGTTCACCGACCTGACCCGGTGGGCCCGGGACCGGGAGTGACAAAGCAGCGGCAACCACGCTGTCCGGCCGCGCCAGCTCACTACTGAGCGGCACATTGGGCAATCCCGTCCCAGGGGGAACCTGAGCACAACGAACGGGCGAGGACCGGCCGTCGTGCGCGCGTGTTGCGGATCTTGGCGCGGCTTGCCATCGTGGTCGTGCAATCGTCTGCAGTACCGGAAGGGAACCCTGAGATGGCCGATGTCGCTGTGCAGCACCCGGACCTCACCGAGCCGGTGATAGTCCAACCCGTCGAGGGCTCCGATCGACCAGCCGGCATCTACCTCGCCCCGACGCTGGACGGCCTGTACACGCCGTACGCGCTGCGGACGCCGGCCGATGAGGGCAGCTTTCCGTTTGTCTTCCTCGCCTACGGCAACGGCAGCGGCGGGATCCCCTGGCTGCAGCGACGCCTGCGGACCCACGGCTACATCATGGAGCGGCTGCTCCAGGCCGGGTACGCCTGTGCGTGGGCACGCTACCGCACCGAGGTCGAGCTCGGCTATCACAACGGCGGCCCGCTCGTCGTCGACCGCCGGCAGGGCATGGAACTGATGAACCGCGGGCCGCTGGAGTTCGAGGATGAACTCGCCATCCTCCGCCACGTTGCCGCGCACCCGCAGATCGACGCCGGGCGGCTCGGTCACGTCGGTGTCAGCCATGCCGGCGAGATGCTTTTCAAGCTCGCCTCGCAGTATCCCGGCGCGGTGCGGGCCGGCGTCGCGTGCGAGCCCGCCAACCATGAGTTCCTCAGCCTGACCATCGATGAGACGGCGTTCGTCGAGCCCAGCACCGGCCTGCGCAACATCGAGGAGATGCAGATGCAGGACCCCGAGCGCATTCGGGCCCGCATCGATGAGCGCCTGGCGCTGGAGCGGATCGCGCCCATCGACCTGCCGATCCTGGTGATGGGCCGCGATGACGACCACCTGCAGGGCATCTTCCGGGTGAGCTACGACCTGCTTGCGGCCGCCGGCAAGCAGGCAACCTGGGTGTCGTGGGACCACCCGCTGCACGGCTACATCTTCCCGGAGGCCGGCCCGGACGGCACGCCTCAGGTTGACGACGTCCAGGAGCGCGCCATCGACGGAATCATCGAGTTCCTGGACCGTCACCTACGCGCAGCGGAGTGATCCGCCCACCATAAAATCTCTTGAACTGGAGCCCCTTTACGGAATCGAACCGTAGACCTTCTCCTTGCCATCTAGTTGCAGCAAGGTCAGTGCCGGTCGCTGGAGCAGGTCACAGGCTTATGACGGTTTCTGAGGTCAGTGCAGGGCAATCCCGTTGCTGCACTTTTCTGCTGCAGCTCTAACTGGCGGCTTCCCTGTTCGTCCTGATCAGGACGTGTGTTCCCGACCGCAAGCCTGACCTCGCGGTTGACCGCTGGACTGTTATGGACACTTGTCGCTGCCTTCTGGGCTCTGCCGGGAACAGCGACGGCGCGAGTTGGCCTGGTGTTCGTAGGTGGTCACTGCCCCTCAGGTCGGACCTCGGCCGCTGCGCTGGCCAGGTCCCAGCCGCGAGGATCGTCGCGGGGCGCATCCCAGTCGTAAATGATTGGTTGATGACAGGTATACGAGTCTCAGGAAGCCCAGTCGGATGATTCATCGCGTGGTACTCCAACTGCTTTCTCTGTTTCTTCAACTATCCTTTCCAGCGGCTTGACATCTGCAGCCGGATCCCACGAAACCTCAAATGACCCAACCTCCTTAAGTTGTTTCATTTGGCCAACCAAATAGGCGGCCAGGGAAGCAAGGAATCCTGTCCCTAGAGTGATGGCAACCGGCACCCAGCTGTCAATAGTGCTCGAGACAGCCGCGGCACCCAAGAAAGCTGTAACCATCACTTCACTAATCAATACATTGACAATAGTCGAGGTAGGCAGCACGAGTTTGGGATCCAGCCCCCGCCTGTATGCTCGCTCGAGTAAGGGCGTCCACCATTTGCGCAGTCGGTAGGTGACCAGTCGCCACAGATGGCCGGAGCACTGACAGCACATCATCGGCTGCCCGTTCCCGCCTAATAGCGAGGTCTCTGGCTCTCCTCTTGCGAAGAAAGAGAGGGGTCAGCACTGCCAGCAAGGCGCCGCTGATCAACCCAGTCACGATGCCGACTATCCAACCGTTGTTTATCCAACCATGGTCATACCACGGACGCTACCAGCGGACAGGACAGCATGTGGTCCGCCCAGGCGGTGCGTGTGACCGGCCAGCTGTCCTGCGGTCAGAGTAGCAATGCCGTATGGCTGGTTCGGTGATCAGGCGGCCAGCACGGAAGAACCTCGTATTCGCCGGCGCTCCCAGGCAGCGCGAGATCAAGCGGGGCAGCTCCTATTCTATTGCAGTGACGTCCTGGCGCTCGTCATCAAATCCGCTACCGGTCGGCCTGTAGGCCGGGTCTTGTGCTAGGTTGTCCCTGACCTTGGTGGATCCACCTAGCATGCGGCCTGACCTGCGGCTGAGATCTCGACGATTCTTGTCGTTTCCTAGCATCTCTCGCGCCGGTGTGCCCCGGCAGGCTTAGCCGATGACGCTTAAGTCTCAAGGATGCGGCTTTGAAGACCGCTCGCAAAACATGCGCTGACCTGCACAGCACCCTATGCCGTGACGGTCTTCGGCGTGCATTTGGCACAGAGATCTGGCCTGCCGTCCGCAAGCAGGACCCGTCAACGGGCTTATCGACTCGCGACTCGGGGGGTCCCTGACGATGACATCTTGTCCTAGAGTGCCCGTGAGATACCTTCGATCGCTGCTCGTGGCACGTAACGGGCACGTCGGCAGAGGGGGCGTCGTCTACCTCGGTAACCTCCAAACTGCCAATAGGGCAACAACGCTACGGTAAAAAGGGCAAGGGAAATGACAGAGGAAGACGCTCGATTGGCACTCTTGCAAGCAGAGCTCAGTGATATTCAGAGCGGTATTAGGGCGCTGGATACCATACTTTTCCAAATTAAGGGGTGGTGCGTAACGGCATCGCTCGCGATTGGGGGATTCGCCGCATCTAACCGCCAACCACCCTTGCTAATTATAGGCGCGGGAGCAGTTGCAGGATTCTATCTAGTACAGTGCCAGTTTAAGTTGATACAGCGTGCCCTTATACGCCGCAACAGGGAAATTGATTCCGAGTTGAAGAATACTGGGATCATGCAATTTCTCAAAGGAGCCGGAACTCTTGATATTTTCGGTACAGTTCCACTGGATTTGGACCTCAAAGGCTCCCCCTCATCCGACTCTCTGGTCAAGCAAATTCGCGATAATCTTCCAGCATTCTGGGCGGAAGCGCGCTTGCCGAGCTCCTTCAGTCTCTATGTATTTATTTTTGCATGCTTGGCTGCGGAAGGAATTATCCTGGCCTAGCACCTAGGCCCGGAATCATTCGCGATGACCCAGAAACATGGCCGGAGGAACTGCTGCTATACGGCCTTTCCTACGACATGCTCGACCCACCGCTTCCCCCCCCACGCCGGCTCGCCTGGCTAGCCCGCGATCCAGGCGGCCACCCATCGCAGCCCTACGAGCGGCTGGCCGCCAACTACCGGTCCCTTGGCAGCGATGCCGACGCTCGCGCAGTCCTCCTGGCCAGGCAGCGGACCCGGCGGTCCATCCTCCCGTGGCACGCGCAAGCCTGGGGCTACGTGCAGGACATCACAGTCGGCTACGGCTACCGGCCAACCCGGGCAGCACTATGGCTGGCCGCCCTGCTGGCCGTCGGCACCATCGTGTTCGCGACCGACCCGCCGAGGCCGTACACGGACACGCCAGTACCGCCGTTCAACCATCTGATCTACACACTGAACCTCCTGCTGTCGGTCATCAACTTCGGCCAGGTCCAGGCCTACGACCCGCGCGGGCTGGAACAGTGGCTCGCCTACACGTTCATCGCCGCAGGATGGACCCTCGCCACGGCCGTCGCCGCCGGCATCATCCGCGTCCTCCAGCGTAACTAGCAGCTGCCCACCGTGCGAGTAACCGCCTTATTGCGGCCTGGAGCCCTACGCCATCCATCCGCTGAGGCACGCAGATCGATCGATCTCGCGCCCGCGGGACCACCAATCGACACGCTCGTCATACAGATCGCCGACCGGCACCACCATGCGCCGCGACCGGACCGCAACCAGCTAGGATCGCCCACGCCATTTACATCGTCGGAGCACCAGATGATCCGGCAAGCTAGTGCCGCGACTGGCAACGTTTGCCTATTTCGCTGCGACCGATACGTTTTGGGTGACGCCTGATCCGTGGTTGAGAGGTCAAGGCGGACAATGAAGCAGGTCCGCTGGCCATCCATAACCGAGATGTAAGGACGTGCCTTTCTGGCGTCTTTGGCCACTTCGCTTTGGATCGTGATCGCATTCGGGGACAGTCATCCCTGCCGGCCGAATCCTGAAATGATGCAGTCTATGGTGTATCCGCCCGCTAAGCGGGAACCTCCCGAGCGCAAGCTGTCACTTGAGTTCATACTGGGGACCGGCATAGCGGTCTTTCTGGCGATTGCCGCCGCCAGCAGCTACCCATGGTGGTGGGGATCCATGCCTTGGGTCCATAGCTCCGCCCAGCCATCATCGCCTGTCGCCGGAATGTCGGGTGGTTGTGCGCCTTTTGCCGCGTATGCCCAGAATCGTTACCCGCCCTACGGCGCCGCGATCCGCGCACAGCCCAACGACCTGTCCACCAGAGAGGGCAGTTACAACGGCAACACGGTGATCAGCGTCAACGGCTGGGTCTACGGAACTGCCGACTATCCGACGAATCCCCCACCATGGAACAGCAATATCTGGTTCCACCTATCAGACGGTGCAGGGTGGGTCGCATATCCGGCTGTCCGCGCCTATCCAATGACACCTGATCCGACTGGAGAGAATCCCGACGGCGGGCCACCGGTGGCGACATCAAAATCGTGCGAGGGAGAACTCCAGTAGCTGACGGCTTACTTCACTCTCAGCAGGACCTATCCAACAAGGCAAACGTTGCCGATCACGGCACTAGGCTAGCCGCCATCAAAGGCCCGCCTCGCTGCGGCTACCGGTCGCAGCCGTAGGCAACGAATGGTAATTGCTGATAGGTGTAGTTATAGATATCTTGTCGTCCTCTGATGAAGGCGCACAGAACAAGTATTGGGGCACGGATTGGGCATAGCAAGACCGGTGAATCATGGCGGCACGCTTCGGTGACCACGGAATATCTACTCATTCGCTATCGTGCGCCGCGGCTACGAAGGAGTAGATTTAGCAGTCCAGGGTTGTGCCGATTGAGGAGCAGCGGATACCGACGATGACGACCAAGATGCTTCTGACAGGGCTTGGCAGTGACATCGGGCCGAGGGACCCTGCCATGGGCGAATACTCGCTCGCGGTGCCCCAAGATCGGTGCTGCTCGGGTGAGAGTGGGGACTGGCGTGTCGTCGTTCAGGTTGACGACCACCTAGTGAGTCGCCGGGTCTGCAATGGTCGTAGACCATGGCCCGCGCTCACATGCGATGAACACTCCGGCGACCGAAATCAAGATGAAGTGATCTGGCCGGCGTGGCCTGCGACCTTGCAGGAGGAGATAGATGCGTCCGTGACGCCGCTATCAGAGCTGCAAGCACACTGGGATGAGGCCACTGGCCGACTGCGCGATTCGGCTAAGTGGATGGCCACGGTGATTGGGGCCTCGCTAGCAGCGTTGATCCCAACTGCACCACTCACTGGCCTCAGCAAGCACCTGACAGTTGCACCTGCGGTCGTGGGACTTCTCGGCCTCCTTCTCATCAGCGCCACGATGGTGCTTGTACTTCAAGTCATGCAGCCGCAGTCGGTTGACTATAACGACATCGAAGAAGCCAAGGCGTCCCGCGGTCTTCTGGGCGCGCTGCGTATGGGCAGTTGGTCCCCAGAAGGCGCGCTGTACAAGTGGAAGCAGGATATTCAAAAACATTCAGATCTTTATCTTCCAATCGGCGTCGACTCTCTAGCCGCACTTCGAAGGCTGATGATCGTCGAAGAGGTCACTCTCGTGGCGATTGCACGCGCTGAACAGAATGCTAGTGGGACTGCTGCACGTAAACTCCTGGGGAAGGCGCGGGTTGCACGTGCTGCTCGATTGCATGAGCTGCGCGCTACTGCGGCAAGCGTAGTGAGTCTTGGGGTTTACTATCAAGTGAAAAGGAGTAGCAAAATCGCTTCATACTTGGGTGCGACATTCGGCTTCCTGGGAGTCATTGCGATCATCACGGCGGTCGCTTGGCCTGGACGCTAGCTCCAATCTATTTGTTGGTGGCGCACTTTGAGGTGAATGACGACTTTATCATGATGCCAGGCCTATCGGCTAATAGGGGGCATGTAAAGGATGGTGGCAGAAATAACGGGGCCAGCAAAGCTGCGCTAATGACTTGGCGTTGACTTACAGCATCCCAATTGGCCTTTGTTGATAAATGCGCACCTCCAGGCAGAGCCAAAGATTCGTCATCGAAAAATCCAGCTCGCTTTACTCGACTGCCATTTGAACGCCGCACTGAATTCCGTCTGCGAAGAGGGGTCCTTTGCGCGCATCAAGAGCGGAACTCCCTCCTCTACCGTGATCAGGGACGTCTGCCCCAAGTCTCTCGCGCCCAGAACCGACTTATCTGCGCAAGGTCAACTCGTGTGGGCAGACTGGTCCTGGACCCGCACTAATCGGCAGGCGCGTCCTCGTAAGGGACGCTCTTCAGCCTGTGGTTACCTTCGGTGACGGGAGTCATCGATGGCTGCCGGAGTTCGGCGGCTTGTCTCGAAATGCACAGCCCAGGGGACGCAACCCCTGCGCAGGGAGGCCGCTGCCTTCAGTCTCTGTGCACCCGCCGCTCAGGGCTCCGAGAGTCGCTGGATTCTGCGCGCCGAGTCTCCGCAGAAATCCCACAAGGCCGGGTTCAGGGCGACGTCTCCCACAAATCCCCACGGACGGTACGGCACTTTCCGGTACAACTGCGCGACCTGCGCTTCTGTGGAGAAGCCCGGTTCGCCCTGCTCACCCAGCGCTGGGCCGCCCTTCAGCGCATCACCGCCGACCCCGACCGCACCACCGAGATAAGGCGCGCCTTGGTCCTCAGCCAATTTGAGCACAAGTGCCTCAGCTGAAATCGCTGAGATCACCTCTGTACCACCCAAATCTCTATTCACTGGTTCAGCAAACGCTAACAATCGAAATGATGTTCACTTATCATAAATAGCTTCTCGAAATTTCGTTCGGGGATACCGGGAAAAGAACTCGACACGCCATGCCGGATAAGTCGCTTGGAGCCTGAGGTCCGGTAGGTTGCGCTTGACAGGCACGTCTCGGTCAGCATCACGTGGGCTGATCGAGGGCGTCGAGCGGCGCCGCACTCGCGTGTCAGTCAGAAAGGGGAGCGTCCCAATGGGCGCGAACCGCAAAAAGGATGAGCAGCGCTCCCGATGGGGTGAATGGATCCCAGTGATTCAAACCATCATAAATGGGGCAATCGTGATCATCCGTCAGCTGATCGGCCAAGGGCATCACCCCTTCTAGAAGGTGACAGCCCTTGGCCCCAGGAGCAGGGCCCCCGCTGTGAGCTGGCAGCCGCACGGGGGCTCTTGCTTGTTCGCTAACCTACGCCAACGTTCGTGCGGGTGGTAGTACCCCCTCGGCGTGTTGTAAACAAATTAAACTAAGCCTAGGCTTCGCGTATGGCGTCACTGTCGGGACCGCATCCGATCAGTACTCAGTACCAGGTAAAAATTCCTACGAAACTAGCGCGTGAACTACATCTCCAGCCGGGGGATGAGTTCTACTGGCGGCGTAGCGACGACGATTCTGCGGTCCTGACCTTGATCCCGGTTGAAGTCGTCGAACGAAGGTACTCCGCGGGCGAACAGGCCGAGGCGGCTAACAGGCCTCGTGCAGCTGCGCTGAGTCAAATTGAGGCTGACCAGGCTAGCCAGCAACAGCAAGGACGGATGTAGTCAACAGCCACGACGCCGTCCGCGCCCTCGACGCTACATTCGAGTCCGCGCCCGGCACGTCCCAGGCCCATCGCCCACAGATGTGGCTCGGGATCAGCAACCGCGGACCTATGACCGCCAGCGGCATCAGCCAGGTCATCGCCCGCGGGGACATGAGTACGGGATCGAGGTGTTCCCGCACCGTTCCGGGATCGTTTCAGCCACACAATAGTCTCGCCGAGCTCGCTCATGCTCCGGAGTGTTACTCCAGTTCCAGCTCATGATCGGTTGTTCTGCTGGTGGCGGGGAGTATCCGGCTGAACTCGGGGGCTGGGGTGGGTTCGAGGGCGGCGTGGTAGGCACGCCCGATGGCGCGCAGGCCGTCGACGATTGCTGTCTCGCGGGCGATGATGGCCTCGCGGTTCTGCCTGCCGTAGGAGCCTTCGGAGAAGTCCATCTCCTGGTGCCTGACCTGGCGGATGTAGGCTTCGCGCTCAACGGCGTCGATCGCGATCGCGTGCACGGCGGCTTCGGCGACGGTTCCGTCGAGGATGAAGGTGACTGCGCGGGTGACGTCGTCCCGGCGGGCCATAGCGGCAGGTCTCAGGGTGAATCGTTCTCGCCAGTCTCCGGTGGCTAGCTCGGGGTGGATCCGGTTTTGCCGGACGCGCTCGTAGAGGTCTTCCAGGATGGCGTCGGCGTGGTCGATCTGGTCGCAGACGGCGCCGAAGTGGTCGCCGATGCGGCCGAGGTCATCGCCGCGGGCGACGGCGTACTGCAGGAACCTGGCGGCCTGGGGCCGGGCGGAGTGGCTGGGCGAGCGGGCACGCTGCTGCAGCCCCTTCTTCAAGGGACTGGTGATGCCCCCGGTCCGGGCGAAGTGGACCAGGCCGCCCATGAAGCCGGGGTCTTCCTGGCAGCGGGGCAGCAGCCACAGGGCCAGGCGGCGGGCGGTGACGTGGTCGATGGCGCTGCCGCGGGTGTCTGCTTCGGCGATGCCGCGGCTAATGAGGCGCTCGTAGAAGGCCATGTCCCGCGTCGGCCTGCCCTGGGAGGCGGTTTCAGCGGCCATCTTGGAGTGCCTTTCGGTCCCTGGCGCTTCCGAGAACTGACGGCTGAAGTGCCGGGGTGATGTTGAGGAACTGCTCGAGGTGCTGGCGGGTGATCAGGCGGCGCCTGCCGATCTTGACGTAGTTCAGGTGGCCGCGGCGCATCTCGTCGTAGAGCAGGTCGCGGGACAGCCCGGTCAGGTGCGCGGCTTCGTCGACGGAGTAGGCCAGCCGCCCGGCGGGCGGTCCTGGTTCCGGGCTGCCCGCCTGCGGCGGCACGAGCTGCGCGGCCGCGGGCGTTCGGCCCGGCGGGTCAGCGCCTCACCTGGCTGCGCGGAACGGCCCTGCTCCGTCGCGGTGGGGGTAACGGTGCTCACGGTTCATCCCTCGCTTGGTCGCGGGGTTAGCGTTCCTGGGCTTGACGGGCTGCGCCGTGCGCGCGGTGATCTCAGCCGGAGTTCCCACGGCACGGGTCGCTGCCCGCCAGCCGGGCCGGTGCTTCCTTTGCGAGTACTCGCGGTGGAAGCACCGGCGGCAGGCGGCGTCAGTCGCCGGCCAGGCCTCGCAGCAGCAGCGCGGACTGGGCGGAGCTGTGGGCGAACGCGCGCAGTTGCTCGAAGACCCGGGTATAGGCGGCCAGGTCGTCCTGGCCCTCCAGGCAGACCCCGCCGCTGATTCCGCCCAGGTGCACGACG
>Ga0307478_10003979_pt1 | contig 10698 bp, 8 predicted proteins | sample atmos_gasesECM4C_2_FD_203713 | JGI IMG/M metagenome (GOLD analysis project Ga0307478, IMG submission 203713) | Hardwood forest soil microbial communities from Morgan-Monroe State Forest, Indiana, United States - atmos_gasesECM4C_05 | ecosystem: Environmental > Terrestrial > Soil > Temperate...
TAACCCTCGAACCATGAGCATACGCCTCCAACTTTTCCGCTCACTCTGGACCAACGGCTTCAATCTCGACGCCGCGCTGGCCGATTGCCGCACCGGTGTGTTCGACGGCGTGGAAGGCCCCGTGCCGCTCGAAAAAAATGCTCGGGGCGAATTCTTGGCGAAACTGCGCGGCGCGGGTGTACCCTTCATCGGGGAAATCACCACCGGCGGCAGCTATGTTCCGGATAGCCTGTCGCCCGCGCAGCACCTCGATGATTTCCGCCACAAGGCCGAGGCCTCGCTCGAATGCACCCCGCTTTTTTTCACCGTGCTGGCCGGCTGCGATGGGTGGCCGCTGGCGCAAAGCGTGGATTTTTTTGGCCGCGCCATCGAAATCTCCAACGAACTCGGCACGATTGCGAGCTTCGAGACCCACCGCAGCCGCGCGACGTTTACCCCGTGGATCACGCGCGACCTGCTGCTGCAGCTTCCCGCGCTCCGGCTTACGTGCGATTTTTCCCACTGGTGCTGCGTATGCGAACGCCTCGTGCTCGACGGTGAGCCCGACATACTCGCGCTTTGCGCTGAGCGCGCACACCACGTCCAAGCCCGCGTCGGCTACGATCAAGGTCCGCAAGTGCCCCACCCCGACGCGCCCGAATATCGCGTGGCGCTCGGCGCGCACGAACGCTGGTGGGACGCCATCTGGGAAACTCACGACCGGGCCGGCCGCGCCTGCACGACGATGACGCCAGAGTTCGGGCCCGACCGCTATCTGCACACCCTGCCGTTCAGCGACGCTCCGGTCGCAAACCTCGATGAGATCAACCACTGGATGGCCGCGCGTCAGCGCGGACGCTTCGCGGAATATTCGGGGGCAAATACGGCACATCCAAGGGCCGAGTCGGCCTGATTAAAAGTCATTGGTCATTTGTCCTTAGTCATTGGTCGCCACCTTCCAACTCCTACCCGCTCTCAATGCTTACTGCGCCGATTCAGAAATCCGGAACGCCCAGCCGCCAACGACTAATGACCAAGAACCAAGGACAAAAGACTTCCGCTTGGGCGGAACTGACCTGGGAGGAAATTTCGCGCCTGCCCGCGCAGGGTTGCGATGCCGCGATCCTGCCCGTCGGAGCCACCGAACAACACGGCCCGCACCTCGGCACCGGCATGGATTCATCACTGGCGGAAAAATTGTGCTCCGCCGTGGGCGCACAGGCGAACGTACCCGTGCTGCCGCTGCTGCCTTATGGTTGTTCGCTCGGCCATTCGCGCCGCTGGCCGGGCACGCTCGCGCTCAGCCCGCAGACGCTGATTGCCCTCGTCAGCGAAATCGGCGACTGGGTGCACGCGTCCGGATTCCGGCGTTTCTTCATTATCAATTCGCACATGACCAACGCCGCGCCGCTGCGCTGCGCACTCGAAGTCCTGCGCAGCCGCTACGACGATTTTATGGTTGCCGTGATCAGCACCGCCACACTCAGCCCGCGCGTGGCCCGCGCGTTCTCCGCTGACGCCGCCGACTGGCACGCCAACGCCGCCGAGACTTCGCTCATGCTCGCTCTCGCGCCTGAATTGGTGCGGCGCAAACGCATCAAGCAGGCAGACGACCCCGACCGCACGCGCGGGCTGGTCTTCGCGCATCCCGTGAACCGCACGAGCACGAATGGCGTCACGGGTTACCCGAGCCGGGCAACGGTTGCGCAGGGCCGGATACTCTTCCAATGGATGATCGCCGACCTCGCGAGGCTCGTCCGCCGCGGCCTGCGAGAACGACCACCGCTCGCACCTTCCTATTTTCAACCCGTGTTTCTCGCGAAGGAAACGAAGGGGGCGAAGTAATTGCTTTCTTTAACCTTTGGATCCTTCGCTGCCTTCGCGAGATAACTTTTTCATAATGAAAACCGATACCGAAATCCTCCAGATCGAATCCGAACTAAAAGGCAAAGGCGTCAAATATTGCGTCGGCGCCTACGTGGACATCCACGGCGTGCCCAAGGGGAAGTTCGTGCCGATCGATCATTTTAAGCATTTCGCGCACGGCTCCGAGCTCTACACCGGGTATGCGCTTGACGGCCTGGGCCAGCGTCCCAACGACGACGAGATCGCCTCGGTGCCCGATCTCGACGCCATCACGATCCTGCCGTGGCGACCCGAGGTGGCATGGATGCCGGCCGACAACACCTTTCACGGCGAGCCGTACGAAATCAACACGCGCGTCGCGCTGAAAAAAGTCCTGGCCGAAGCCGCTGCGATGGGCTTCGGCTTCAACCTCGGCATCGAATGCGAGGTGTTCGTGGTGAAACTCGACGAGCAGGGGCGCCTCCATATCCCCAATCCCGACGACAACCTCGTGAAGAGCTGTTACGATGTGAAGCTGTTTCTCGACCGCTTCGGCTGGCTCGACAAGATGGCCTCGACCATCAACACCCTCGGTTGGGACCTTTACAGCCTCGACCACGAGGACGCGAATTCGCAGTTCGAGTTCGATTTCAAATACGCCGATGCGCTGACGATGTGCGATCGCTACATTTTTTTCCGCACGATGGCCAAGCACTACGCGGCGGAGGAAGGCCTGCTCGCGACGTTCATGCCGAAGCCGTTTCCCGACAAGACCGGCAACGGCGCGCACTTCAACATGTCGCTGCGCGACCTGAAAACGGGAAAAAATCTTTTTGCCTGCGACCCGAAAGACGACCCGCGCGGGCTGGGGCTGACGCCAATGGCGTATTCCTTCATCGCCGGCATCCTCCGCCACGGCCGCGCCATCTGCGCGGCGTTCGCGCCGACCGTCAACAGCTACAAGCGCCTGGTGCGCCGCGGCCTGATGTCGTATTACTCGTGGGCTCCCGTGTTCAATTCATTCGGCACGAACAACCGCACCAATTCCATTCGCGTGCCGATGGGCGGCGGGCGGTGCGAGAGCCGCAATGCCGATTCCTCGTGCAACCCCTACCTCGCCGCCGCACTCGCGCTGGCCGCGGGCCTCGAGGGCATCCGGGACAAACTCGATCCCGGCCACCCGCAGGAAGACAACCTCTACGAGCTTTCGGAAGCGGAACTCGCCAAGCGCGGCATCAGCTACTTGCCGCGCAACCTCGAGGAGGCGGTCGAGGCCTTCGCCGCCGATCCCTTCATCGAGCAGACGCTCGGCAAGGGACTGCGTGACGAATTCATCACGTACAAGAGCGAGGAATGGCGTACCTATCACCAACAAGTGAGCGCATGGGAGGTGGCCCAATATGCCCGCCTTTTTTGAATCAATATCCTTCTCGTACTCGTTATCGTTCTCGTACTCCCAACGATCGCGTCGTTGCCTTTATTTTGTCATTCCGAGCCGGGCGAGGAATCTCTGCCGCTCTTGGCGATTTAATTTCGGGGATTCCTCGCCCGGCTCGGAATGACAGTTTCGCACGTCATGGGTCGATCTGAACCGAAAACGCTTTAAACCCACAAAAATGCTTTTTCAACCGCCTCATAAGCTTTCCGGATTGGGGAGCTCATTCTTTGGCTCGCCCATGGCGGCTCGGTCTGCCACAGAATTGCTCATGGCCAGCACGAAGCATAAGCCCGACAAGGTCGTTCGTTTCAGCGTCTCGCTGCCCGAAAGCCTGCTCGCGGAGCTCGACACCATGGTCGCCCGCCGTGGCTACCAGAGCCGTTCGCACGCCGTGGCCACGCTGGCCCGCGACGGACTCGTGGATTTCGCCAGCGAGACCGGCAACGGGTCCGTGGCGGGCACGATCAGCCTGGTTTACGATTATCGGAAAAAAGGACTGCAGGCGCGCCTCGCCGCCATCCAGCACAAATACTATCTGCTGGTTGTTTCCAGCATGCACGTGCACCTCGAACATCACAATTATCTCGAAGTCCTGCTCGTGCAAGGCCCGGCCGAGGAGCTGCGCAAACTCACCGACGAGCTGGTCACCTGCCGCGGGGTAAAAAACGGCAAGCTCAACCTCACCGCGGCCGCCATTCCGCCGCTGCTGTAGCGGCGCCCGCGGCATCTCAAATCTCAGATTTAAATTTCAAATTGCGCCGCCAGGTGCCGGGCTGGCATTGGACTTGCAGTAACACGATTAAACTGTTTCGTAATACTCTCGGTGCCGTTGTCCCAGCGGCACCGAACGTCCAACACCCAACATTGAACACCCAACGTCCAACTTCTCAGCTACCTGCGAGTCCACGGCTCATGTCTCCCGCCTCTGGTCAGCCTTGGATGTTCGATGTTGGGTGTTGGATGTTGGATGTTCAATGCCGCCCATGCCGCCCACCCTGCTCCACACCAAGACCCTGACCCACGCAGGCTTGTGGTCCGCGGTCATTTCCCGCGGGAAAACCCTCCGGCTCACCGACCTGGAGGGCGGCGCCAACGTCGGCATGCTGCTCTACAACGCCGACCTGACCGTCGAGCGCTACAACATGCCCGACACGCTCAAGGGCCAGCATATCTTCCACCTCCGCCATCCCTATTGCCTGCATTCCGACATGGGCCGGTTGCTGGTCTCGATCACGGTCGACAGCGTCGGCTGGCACGACACGGTGTGCGGTTGCTCCGACGCGAAACTCGTCGCCGAAAAATACGGCGTGAAAACTTATCAAGAAGCCCGCAACGATTTTTACCGCAACGGCCGCGATGGCTTTCTCATCGAGCTCGCCAAGTGGGGCCTCGGCCCGCGCGACCTCGTGCCGAACATAAATTTCTTCAGCAAGGTCGTGGCCGACAAGGACGGCCAGCTCACCTTTGTCCCCGGGCACGCCAAGGCCGGCGATCATGTCGATCTGCGTTTTGAAATGAACACGCTCGTCGTGCTCAACACCTGCCAGCACCCGCTCGATCCCGATCCGAAATACCATCCGCGCTCCGTCCGGCTCGAAGTATTCCGCACACCACCGCCCGCCGCCGATGATCCGTGCCTTTGCTCCCGGCCCGAAAACGAACGGGCGTTCACGAACACGGAGGCGTATCATGCGCTGCGCGGGTGACACGCCTCCGTGTGTAGTTGGTAGTTGGAAATTTGTATTTTGTCCGGACGCCCTACTTCGCCAAGCCTACGAAGGACACAGCAAGCGGCAGCTCAAAACCAACTACCAACTACAAATTACCAACTACTAACTACCATGCCCGCCGTTCTAACCCCCAGCGCTCTCAAACCTTCTGAGGCGATTTATCGCCGCATCATCGAGGCCGGCGACCACTGGTCGCACGAGATCAAGCAGGGCCAGGTCTTCCGCATCGTCGACCTCGAAGGCAACCAGGCCGCCGACACCCTTTTCTACGACGCGCGCGATCCCGCCAGCCGCTACAGCGCGAGCGACACCATCCGCCACCAGGGCGCGCTCTATCTTTCCACCGGTACCCGGCTCATGTCCACCAGCGGCGACGTGCTGCTCACCATCGTGGCCGACACCTGCGGGCGACACGACACGCTGGGCGGAGCCTGCTCGCGCGAAAGCAACACCATGCGCTACGCCCTCGACAAGGAATACATGCACGCCTGCCGCGACAGCTTCATCCGCGGCGCGCAGGAATGCGGCTGCGGACTCGGCAAGCGCGACATCACCTGCAACATCAATTTTTTCATGAACGTGCCAGTTACTCCCGACGGACGGCTCACCTTTGAGGACGGCGTTTCGGCCGGCGGAAAATACGTCGAGCTGCGCGCCGAGCGAGACGTCATCGGCCTCATTTCGAACTGCCCGCAATTGAACAATCCGTGCAATGCCTACAATCCCACGCCCGTGGAGGTCATAATTTGGTGCTAAGTTATAGGTCATTGGTCCTTCGTCATTGGTCAATCATCACCATGCCTTCACTTAAGCTAGAAGAGTTGCGGGTTTATCAACGCGCAGAAGAACTGTCCGATATGGTTTGGAATATCGCCACAGAGTGGGAACCGTTTGCAAAAAACACTATTGGCACACAGCTCGTGCGCGCGGCTGACAGCATCGGCGCGAATATCGCCGAGGGTTATGGCCGGGGCAGCTTTGCCGACAATAAACGCTTCGTAAGAATTGCACGAGGTTCACTTTACGAAGTCCGGCACTTCCTGCGTCGCGCCGACAAACGAGATTTGGTTTCTGCGGAAGCAAAGAGACAATTGCTGCCGCTGATCAAAGAAATTTCGCCCACGATCAACGCTTACCTTAAGTCCATCGGCCGCAGCCTGGTCTCGGATAATGAGATCGAGACCAAGGACAAATGACCAATAACCAATGACTCGAATATCGAAGATATTGGTTGCCAACCGCGGAGCCATCGCCTGCCGCATCGCACGCACCTTGCGCCGCATGGGCATCGGCTCGGTCGCCGTTTATTCGGAAGCTGACGCGCACTCCATGCATGTCGCCGCGTGCGACGAGGCCGCGGCCATCGGCCCCTCACCCGCCGCGCAAAGTTATCTCGATGTCGAAAAAATTCTCGCCGCCGCGAAGAACACCGGCGCGCGGGCGATCCATCCGGGTTACGGCTTCCTGAGCGAAAATCCCGCCTTCGCCGAGGCGTGCGCGACCGCGGACATTATTTTCATCGGGCCGACCGCGGCACAAATGCGCGCCTTCGGTTTCAAGCATGCCGCCCGTGCGCTCGCCGAGGCCAATGGCGTGCCGCTGCTGCCCGGCAGCAAGCTGCTCGACAGCGCCGACCACGCGCTGAGCGAGGCCGCGCGCATCGGGTTCCCTGTCATGCTCAAGAGCACAGCCGGCGGCGGCGGCATCGGCATGCAGCTCATTCGCTCGGCTGCTGAACTGCCCGATGCCTTCGCCTCAGTGGACCGGCTCGCGCGCAACAATTTCAAGCAAGCCGGCATCTATCTCGAAAAATACGTCGAGCACGCGCGGCACATCGAAGTGCAGATTTTCGGCGACGGGCTCGGTCACGTCGTCGCGCTGGGTGAACGCGATTGCTCGGCGCAGCGCCGCAACCAGAAAGTCATCGAGGAAACGCCCGCGCCCGGGCTGACCGAGGCGCAGCGCCAGCGCCTGTGGGATTGCGCCGCGCGGCTCGGCGCGGCGGCAGGCTACCAGAACGCCGGCACGGTCGAATTCGTTTTTGACGCGCAGACCGGCGAATTTTATTTTCTCGAGGTCAACGCCCGGCTGCAGGTCGAGCACGGAGTGACTGAAGAAGTCACCGGCATCGATCTCGTCGAGTGGATGGTAAAACAGGCCGCCGGCGAACTGGGCTCGCTCGAAAATTTCCGGCCACAGCTGCGCGGTGCGTCGATCCAGGTCCGGCTTTACTCGGAGGATCCGGGCAAAAATTTTCAGCCCGCGACCGGCATTCTCACCGATGTGCATTTTCCGCCGGAAGCCCGCATCGAGACGTGGGTTGAGCGCGGGACGGAGGTTTCGCCGTTCTATGATCCGTTGCTGGCCAAGATTATTGTGCGCGGCGCAGACCGCACCGAGGCGCTGGCGCGTTTGTCCGCGGCGCTGGCCGGGACGCGCGTGCACGGGCTCGAAACGAATCTCGACTACCTGCGGCAGATCTTGGCGTCGCCAGTCTTTCAAGCCGGTAAAATAACCACGCGCTCGCTCGCAACATTGCCCTACGACGCCGCAACCATTGACGTGCTCGAAGGCGGAACGCAGACGACGGTGCAGGATTATCCCGGCCGCGTCGGTTACTGGGATGTCGGCGTGCCGCCTTCAGGACCGATGGACCACTTATCGTTCCGCCTGGCCAACCGGCTCGTCGGCAATCCCGCCTCCGCCGCCGGGCTGGAAATTGCCGTCAGCGGGCCGAATCTGCGTTTCAACACCGCCGCGGTCATCGCGCTGACTGGCGCGCACCTACCCGCGACGCTAGACGGCAAACCTGTCGCCCCCTGGCGGGCCGTGCACGTAAAAAAAGGCCAGACCCTGCGTATCGGCACAGCCGATGGCGCGGGCTTGCGCACCTACCTTGCGATCCAGCACGGCTTCGACGTGCCCGATTACCTCGGCAGCAAATCAACTTTCACCCTCGGTCTCTTCGGCGGACACGCCGGCCGCGCGCTGCGCGTAGGGGATGTTCTCCGCGTGAACCGCGGAGTAGTTGGTAGTTTGGATTTGGTAGTTGGTATGGACGCCCTCCATCGCCCCGCTGACGAGCTCAGTGCTACGGAGGGCGCGGCAGGCGTTGGCGCAAAACCAATTACAAACTACAAATTACCAAATACTCCACTCGCGCGCCTGCCGAAGGGATTGGTCCCGCCCATCTCCCACGAGTGGTCCATCGGTGTCCTCTCCGGTCCGCACGGCGCGCCGGATTTTTTCACCGACGACGACATCGCCGATCTTTTCTCCGCGACCTATGAGGTACATTACAATTCGGCGCGCACGGGAGTGCGTCTGATCGGCCCAAAACCGCGCTGGGCACGCAAGGATGGCGGCGAGGCCGGACTGCATCCGTCGAACATCCACGACAACGCCTATGCCATCGGCACGATCGATTTCACCGGCGACATGCCGATCATCCTCGGCCCCGACGGTCCGAGCCTCGGCGGCTTCGTCTGCCCGGCGACCATCGTGCAAAGCGAGCTGTGGAAAATCGGCCAGCTCAAGCCCGGCGACAAGGTGCGCTTCCTGCGCCTCACGGCCGCCGCGGCGCAGGCGGCCGAGTTCGCGCAGGATGCCGCCATCGAGACGCTGGCGGCGCCGAGGGCGCCGCGCGTCTCGAGATCTCAAATTTCAGATTTCAAATCTCAGATCGCCGAACCCGCCATCCTCCAAACCCTGCCTCCGCGGTACGCGCCAAAATCTGAAATCTCAAATTTGAAATCTCAAATGACGACCATACCGGCAGTCGTCTACCGCCGTTCCGGCGACCGGTATTTGCTGATCGAATACGGCCCGCTCGCCCTCGACCTGAACCTGCGCTTCCGCGTGCACGCCCTGCACCAGTGGCTCGGCCAGCACCATGTGCCCGGCCTGCTCGACCTCACGCCCGGCATCCGTTCGCTCCAGGTCCATTTCGACAACCGCGTGCTGCCGCTCGAACGTCTGATGGAAACGCTCCTCGAGGCCGAGTCGCTCCTGCCCGCCACCGACAACATGGAAGTGCCGACCCGCGTCGTCCACCTGCCGCTTTCATGGGAAGACGAATCCACCCTGCTCGCCATCCGCAAATACATGCAGATCGTGCGCAAGGACGCGCCCTGGTGCCCGAGCAATATCGAGTTCATCCGCCGCATCAACGGACTCGGCTCGATCGAAGAGGTGAAACAGATCGCGTTCAACGCGAGCTACCTCGTGCTCGGCCTCGGCGACGTTTACCTCGGCGCGCCCGTGGCCACCCCCGTCGATCCACGCCACCGGCTCGTCACCACCAAATACAACCCCGCGCGCACCTGGACGCCGGAGAACGCCGTCGGCATCGGCGGTGCCTACCTCTGCATTTACGGCATGGAGGGACCGGGCGGCTACCAGTTCATCGGCCGCACCTGCCAGATGTGGAACCGCTACCGGCAGACGGCCGACTTCACCGAGGACAAACCGTGGCTGCTGCGGTTCTTCGACCAGATTCGCTTTTATCCGGTGAGCCATGCGCAGCTGCTGCGCTTCCGCGACGATTTCGTCCAGGGCAAGGTGAAGCTCAAGATCGAGCACGAGACTTTCCGTCTGCGCGACTACAACGCGTTCCTCGAAAAAAACCGCGACACGATCACCGCCTTCAAGGCGAACCAGCAGGCCGCGTTTGAGGCCGAACGCCGTCGCTGGGAACAGTCGGGCCAGCTCAACTTCTCCACTGAAACCCCGGCCGCGGCCGCATCGGAAAAGGTCAACGCTCTGCCGCCCGGCTGCATTGCGGTGCCTGCGCATATCCCCGGCAATGTATGGAAAATTCACGTCGCACCCGGCGCTACCGTGAAGAATGGCGACGCGCTGCTCATCATCGAGTCGATGAAAATGGAAATCACCATCGTTGCCTCGCGGGCCGGCCGCGTCCGCGAAGTGCGCTGCGCCGAAGGCCGGCCGGTCAATGCAGGGGAGACGCTCGTCGTGCTTGAGGAACGCGGCTGACGTCGCGTTTGTCATTTGTTATTAGTCCTTGGTCATTTTTTCTCCCAGGTCTCAACTACTAACAACTAATCCCTGCTTCCGCGTTCGGAGTTGGTCTCCGAGTTCCCAGCCATCAACGACTAAGGACCAAGAACCAATGACAAACGACCAATAACAAATGACCAAGGACCAAGGACCAATAACAATTGCCGCGCTTCGCGCCGCCTACGCCCGCGGTGATCTCACCCCGGCCACGCTGGTCGGGGAGATCTGGCGGCGTTGCGAGGCGCACGGCGATCCGGCGGTGTGGATTCACCGTTTCTCGCTCGACGAGCTGAAGGCGCATGCGCGGCGCGTCGAAGCTCGCGGCCCGGCGACGCAACCGCTCTACGGCGTGCCGTTCGCGATCAAGGACAATATCGATCTCGCGGGCGTGCCCACGACCGCGGCGTGCCGGGAGTTTGCCTACACTCCGGCTGAATCCGCGCCAGTCGTGCGACGGTTGCTCGACGCCGGGGCAATTCCCGTCGGCAAAACCAATCTCGATCAATTTGCGACGGGGCTAGTCGGCACGCGCTCACCCTATGGCACGCCGCGCAATCCATTCAACCCGGCCTATATTCCGGGTGGATCGAGCAGCGGCTCGGCGGTCGCGGTCGCGGCGGACCTGTGCAGTTTTTCACTCGGCACCGATACGGCCGGTTCGGGACGCGTGCCCGCAGCGTTCAACAA
>Ga0307478_10003981_pt1 | contig 10693 bp, 7 predicted proteins | sample atmos_gasesECM4C_2_FD_203713 | JGI IMG/M metagenome (GOLD analysis project Ga0307478, IMG submission 203713) | Hardwood forest soil microbial communities from Morgan-Monroe State Forest, Indiana, United States - atmos_gasesECM4C_05 | ecosystem: Environmental > Terrestrial > Soil > Temperate...
TAGGAAATCTTGTGCAGACCCGAACGGTTGCGCGGCCCGCCGAAGTATCCCACTACACCACGCAGCCGATGATCAACGTCTACGCGGCGGTGGACGGCCGTGACTTGGGCGGTGTGGCCGATGAAGTCGAGAAGGACGTCCACGCCATTGAAAAGGAGTTACCGAGGGGCAGCCACATCGTCACGCGCGGGCAGGTCCAGACGATGAAGAGTTCTTTCCTCGGCCTTGGCTTCGGCTTGATGGGGGCCATCGTTCTTGCCTATCTGCTGATCGTCGTCAATTTTCAGTCCTGGCTCGACCCCTTCATTATCATCACGGCGCTGCCCGGCGCGCTGGCCGGCATCTGCTGGATGCTCCTGCTGACACGCACCACTTTAAATGTGCCTTCGCTGACGGGCGCCATCATGTGCATGGGCGTGGCCACGGCGAACAGCATCTTGATGGTGTCCTTCGCCCGTGAGCAGATGGAGGAAGGCAAGAACGCCCGCGACGCTGCCATTGAGGCGGGCTTTGTGCGCATCCGCCCGGTGCTGATGACTGCCATGGCGATGATGATCGGGATGCTGCCCATGGCCGTAGGGCTCGGCGAAGGCGGTGAACAAAATGCTCCCCTTGGCCGCGCCGTCATCGGCGGTTTGCTTTTTGCTACGTTCGCCACGCTCTTTTTTGTGCCGTGCGTCTTTTCCATGATTCACGGCCACAGGGAACGGCGACCAGCGAGGGGCGAGTCGCCGTCACCGGCGTCCGTTTGAGATTCTAAACTGGAAGTGAAGTGGGAATTGCGTGATGATGGAATCTGGAGTTGAGATGGAATCCGAATATCAGGAGCAGTCACACAAGAAGGGTAGCCGGCTGTTCGCGGTTCTATTCCTTGTGGTGATTGGGCTGGTCATTCTCGGCGCCGCGACGCTGTTCCAGCGCCGCGCGCAGTACCAGGCGCTCGCCAAGGAAACGGAGACGCTGGCAGTCCCCACGGTGGCCGTGATTCATGCCACGACGGAGTCGGCTGAGGAAGATCTCGTTCTGCCAGGTACGATGCAAGCGTATGTGGAATCGCCGATCTACGCGCGCACCAATGGCTACTTGAAAAAGTGGTATCACGACATTGGCAGTCGTGTCGCCCAGGGCGAATTGCTTGCCGACATTGACACCCCCGAGGTGGATCAGCAGCTGTCTCAAGCGCGCGCGGATCTGAACACCGCCCAAGCGAACGCTAATCTTTCCAAAATCACCGCGACTCGCTATCAGGAACTCATCAAAACCGACGGTGTCTCCAAGCAGGAAGTCGATAACGCGGTCGGTGATCTGGAGGCCAAACTAGCCACGGTGAATTCCTCGGAGGCCAACGTGCGCCGCCTGGAAGATTTGGAATCCTTTAAGCACATTTATGCACCCTTCAGCGGCGTTATCACCCGGCGCAACGTTGATCTCGGCACGCTGGTCAACGCAGGCAACGGTGGCACATCCCAGCAGCTGTTCTTCCTGTCGCAAACCGATCCTATCCGCGTTTACCTGAGCGTGCCGGAAACCTATGCGCCCTCGATTCGTGCCGGACTCGGGGCCTTTCTCGAGCTCACGCAATTTCCCGGCCAGAAATTCGAAGGCAGGGCGGTGCGGACAGCCGAGGCCATCGACACTGGCACGCGTACGCTGCTGACCGAAGTGGACGTGCCGAATCACAATTCCGCCCTGCTACCGGGCGGATATGCGCAGGTGCACTTGCAGGTAAAAGTGACCGGTGCGCGTCTCCAGGTGCCGGTTAACGCATTGCTGTTCCGCTCGGAAGGACTCCGTGCTGCCGTCGTGGATTCCGGCCACAAAATACACCTCAAGTCCCTGACCATCGGCCGCGACTTTGGAACGACGCTGGAAGTTTTGCAGGGGCTGGACGCTAGCGACTCGATCGTCCTGAATCCTGCGGATTCGCTGGAGGAAGGCCAAGAAGTGCGCGTCAAAGAAGCGGCCTTGAAGGCTACTGTTCCCGCGGTTCAATCCGGCTCTCCCGCGCCGCCGCAACCTGCTCCGAACGCTTCACCCGGAGCTAAAAGACAATAATGATGCGCGCTCAGCATTTCCCCGCCCTTCTCGGGCTGGCCGCCTGCATCTTTGTCAGCGGATGTACCGTCGGGCCAAAATATCAGCGCGCCACCGCGCCTGTCCCAGCCCAATGGGAGGTGTCCGAGCCCTGGCGCGCGAGCGCACCCAAGGATGGCGTCGCGAAGGGTGAGTGGTGGGGCGTTTTTCAGGATGACGAACTGAGCGCACTCGAAAAACAATCTCTCGACGCCAACCAAACCATCAAAGTTGCGGCCGCGCGTTTGGAGCAGGCCCGCGCTTCCGCGGCCGTCCAAATCGCAACTCAGTTTCCCACTCTATCCACTTCTCCCAGCGTGGAGCGCCAGCGTCTCTCCGGCAATCGCCCTGCCAACAGCAACTTTCCGGTGAATTCACCGGTCTCGCAAGCCAACGTCGTTTTACCCTTCACCGTTGGTTACGAAGTCGATCTCTTCGGCCGGCGCCGTCGCAGCATCGAAGCCGCGCAAGCCTCTTACCAGGCCACCGGCGCCGATCTCGAAAATGTTCGCCTGGTCATCACCGCGGAACTGGCGGGCGATTACTTCACGCTCCGGCAATTGGACTCGGAGTTGGGAATTTTGAACCGCACCGTCGAGACGCTGAAAAGAGGCTTCGAACTGGTGGATTCGCGGCACAAGGGGGGTGTCGCTTCCGGCTTGGACGTCGCTGAAGAAGAGACTTTGCTGAACACTACGCGAACCCAGGCGATCCTGCTTCGACAACAAAGAAAACAATTTGAAGACGCCATCGCTGTCCTGGTCGGAAAACCCGCTCCGGATTTTCATCTCGCAACCAAGGAACTGAACGCCGAACCTCCTTCCCTCGATGCCGGATTGCCCTCCGATCTTCTTGAGCGCCGCCCGGACATCGCCGAAGCGGAGCGCCAGATGGCCGTGGCCAACGCCCAAGTCGGAATTGCACAAGCCGCATATTATCCCTCGTTGAATCTTTTTGGAAATGGCGGGTGGCAAGTCGCAGACATCGCCAAGCTCCTGAACGTGCAAAGCACCTTCTGGGCCGTGGGCGCAAACGTCGCCGAAAGTATTTTCACCGGCGGCTCCCGCCGCGCCCAGGTACAATTCACAAGAGCCGGCTACGACGCCAGCGTGGCTTCCTACCGCGACACGGTTCTGAATGCCTTCCGCGAAGTGCAGGACGATGTCACCGGCCTGACCGTCCTCGATCAAGCCAAACACTCGCAGCAACAAGCCGTAGACTCTGCGCGGCGAACATTGGAGATTTCCACCGACCGCTATACCGGCGGTCTTGTGAATTATTTGGACGTCGTGACCGCGCAGCAGAATCTGCTCACCAACGAGCAGGAAATGGCTGTGATCCAGGGGCAGCGGCTCGTGACCAGCGTCCTCCTCGTCAAAGCTCTCGGAGGCGGCTGGGACGCTTCCAGCCTCTCCGCCGTCCAGGTCAAGCCGAAACTCAAAGACATCGTCGCTCCATAAAACTAGCCACTGTCGACGCAAGACCTTTTTCTCACTAGCTTCGTGACCGTTTGAGGTTCCCTGTCCAAATCTTAAACAAATGCAGAAGTACCTCCGGGAAAGCGCTCTCTTGACACCTGCAAATTCCTGCCGTATGGTCAGCACAAGAAAGTCGCAAATCCCCTCCATGCAAGAGGATTTCCGATTTGGAGGTGTTCCTTGCCATTCAACATCATGACCCTGTCGAGAGTGGATATGCCCGTAAGCCAGGCTGAAGCCCTGAAAATCCTGGAACGCGATCAATACTGCTGCCAGTATTGCGGATTGGACGGAAAGGCCAGCTTTGAAAACGCGCTGGTCATGTCCGTTGATTTCGTCGTGCCTCGCGCTCACAAGGGCAAGAAGGGTCCCGGCAACCTGGTGGCCTGCTGCCGCCCGTGCAACACGATCAAGGGCACGAAGGTCTACAAGAACTTCGAGGAAGCCAAGAAATACGTGCTAGCGCGGCGCGAAGAGATGCGCCAGACCTGGGAAACCAAGCGATCCCGGCCGGCCGCAAGAGCGGCTTCCGCCTGATACGTTTTGATCTCACGGCGACGGGGGGTGAGGCGCTCGCTTATGGGTTGGCCGTGTCGTGCGGCGAAATCACGCGGCCGAATTCGGACGCGCGGCTCAGTCGGTTGAACATCTGGTACGCGGCGTTGGAGATGCGAATGATGGCGTCTCCGCCGTCGCGCTCGCGGCGCAAGTAAGTCGTCATCACGCTGATCGCGTACGGCCGGTTGCCGGTGAAGACGATGCCGGAATCATTCCGCACTCCTTCGAGTTCGCCAGGTTTGTTGGCTACCTTCAAATCTTCAGGCAATTCGCGAGGTATGTAGCTTTCTTTGTGGATGCTGAGAAGCTTGAAAAAATCCTCCAGGTACTGCTTGTTCAGCACTTTTCCGCGGTAAAGGTCTTCCAGCAGCATCATCATTTCGCGCGGCGTGGCGATGTTTTCTCGGCCCTGGCTCGCCGCTTTCAAATCCATCATCTTGCGGCGCAAACGTGTGTGCGTCAGCCCAAGCGAATCGAGCAGTTCGTTCACATTTTCCATGCCCACGCGATCGATGATGATGTTGGTTGCCGAATTGTCGCTCACGGAAATCATCAACGCGGCAACATCGCGAATCGTCAGTCGCGTGACCCCCGGTGTGAGCGCCTCTGCAATCCCGCTGCCTCCAACAATATCGCTGCGCTGCAGAGTGTACAGGTCTTCGAGCTTCAGCTTGCCCTGCTGCGCCTGGCGGTACAGTTCCGCAAGAATCGCAATTTTAATGGAGCTCGCCGTGGGCATTGCTTCATCCGCATGCAGCAAATATTTCTGCCCGGTAGATAGGTCGAGGATGGCCACGCCCAGGACGCCGTCGAGGTTGCGATCAACGTCAGCGATGGTGGCCTCCAGCTTCTCCCACAAAATTTTCTCTTTCTCCTGCGGAGTTTGCTGGGCGAACGCCGGCCGTGGAACAGCCGCGCTGGCGGAAAGTAAGCCGATGCAAACGAATCGCGTCAACATGTGGGCCTCCGGGTCAGCGCGATTATAAGGCGGATTGTCTGAAAGGAAAGATCGAATGGGCGCCCGGGAATACCGTCGTTTCGCTTCAGCCTTCAACAAATGGGCTGCATCAAGGACGATCGGTGAAAAGCAGGACTTCGTTTCTTGTCTAGCGTCTGGAAAATCTTGGAGCGGAAGAATCAGGAATCACGTGCCCAGGAAGGTCAATGCGATCGGAGATTGCCAGCGCCCGTAGGCCCCGCGGACGATCTAATGTGCGGCGAGATCCGTCATCATCTCGCCGAGCAAGTCGCTCATGATGCGCACTGCCGGTGGCGCGGTATCGTTCTTGCGTCCGCGGCTGGCGCGAGTTTCTTTTTCATGGCCCTTGGGCGGCCCAGGCCAGTGCTGAGATATGAGAATTCCCTGCTCGGTGTAGGCGGTCGCATAGAGAGTTTGGGCTTGCTGATTATGCGGAACACTCTCGGTCCATGCGGTGGTGACCGTCGTCGTTGCGGCATTGTCGTGGGTGTAGTGCCAGGTGGAGCCGAAACTTGTCGTGAACGTCCCGCCCGACGATCCCGAAGCCGTGCTGGCAGAAACAGTAGTTTTGGCCGCCGCATCAGCTGGCGAGGCCGGCGGCGCTGCGGTGAAAAATACGACCAAAAAATTCGACACGCCCGTCAGAGGCGAATCGGCAAAACATACACCCGGAAATCTCTTCTGATTCTTCTCAAGCCACTTCATCGCCCACTCCGGAGTGGCCAGGACAAGCCTTTCATTTTCCATGCTCCCCAGCGAAACGATTCTTGCGCAGCCGGGCCGCGGCTCTTGAATCGCTACGTCCTCGGGAAGCGCGCCGAACGGATCAACGGGCCCCTGCGGCTTTGTCTCGGTCTCCCGCGGCGGTTCAAACGCACCGAGCTTAACCTCTTGGGGGCGCTCCGAATTCGATTCTGCCTTGGGCTCGGGCATGGCTGCTCTGACTTCCGGTCTCTCGCCGTTTCGAGGCCCCCCTTGCGTGTCAAACGATCCCGTTTTCATCTCCGGCTGAGAAGCGTCCATTGCCGGGGTGGCTGGCGGGGGCGCTTCTGGAGAGAGTTCGGGTTTCGCCTCTGCTGAAGGCTCCGCTTCCATCGCTGGCGTTTTCGTTGCCGGTTGCGCTTCCGCCGTGGCCGGCGCTGCTGAAGCGTTCGCGGCTGGGGCGGACTCGGGCTGCACCTCGAGCGGCGGTTGCGCTTCGACTGTCGCAGTCTTCGGCGTGAGTTGCGCCTCTCGAACGGCCAGAGCTTCTGAAGCGCGTGCCGACGGTGCGGATTCGAGCTTCACCTCGAGCGCGGGTTTCGCTTCGACTGCTGCAGTTTTCGCGGCTGGTTGAGCCGCGGCCGACGCCGCAGAAGCTCGCGCAGTGGGAGTAGCTTCCACTTTCGAATCCATCGCCGCTACCGGTATGACCGCAGATGTTCGCTCCGGAATATCTGTTGTTTGCGCCGGAACAACCGGCGTACTCGGCACGGCGGTCGCGCTCGGAGCCTGGCCCTTCACTTTCGGTGTTGTCGCCGTAAGAGCTTCTGCGACAGCTGGCTCTTCCGGTTTCTTGGCCGTCTGGCGCCTTGATGACTTCTGGTAGGCGCGCGCCACATCCCCCAAACTCGGAGCCTGTTCCACTCCGAACGTCGGATCCCGCGGGGCAGCACTACTCTCGGAAACGGCCGCTCCCGGCGCAGGGTTCGTGTATGCGCCTGGCGTAGCGGCCGCGGGCAATGGGCCGGCCTTCGCGTCAGGCGGTTCGGACTTCGTATCCACTATCCCCAGCAGCGCCACCTTCGAACGAGGGTCAGAATCTTTTTTCGTTGTTTCTATCGTCGAGGCAACTGGTTTAGGCTTCACGATCTTGCACACTAGACCGTCTGCCATGACTTCGTCAGGCCCGAGAAAATTCCCCGCGTCCGCCAGCGTGCGGCAATCCTTTCCCTGCAGACCCTGCCCACACACAATCGTGGGCACGAGTGCCGTGCACGCGGCGAACATCCATTTGTAGTTCATGCGAGGACTCCGACCTTTCCTCATGCTTAAGGATAGTGTCAGCCCGCACCCCGGTGACCCGTCAACTGACGGTTGGTCCAGACGGTTACCTGTCCCCACGGACAGGCTGCCGTCTGGATGCTTTTAGATTTCTGCTTAAAGCAAGCGCGTTCACGCTCGGTCCCGCTGCCGCTTCTTCCGGCGCGGTGTCCTTTCGAAAACAGCGCTTGCGATTTCGTATGCTTTGCGGACTGATTGCGGCACAATGGTTGTGGGCACCCGGTCGACCCGACTGAAACTTGTGGCCCAACTCAAGACCTGCCGCCCAACGGCGCAATTTCTGGAGAGAAGACCTATGCGCAAATTAATCATGGTTTCACTGTACGTCGCTTTGGCTGGGAGGCTGGCGGTCGCCGCACCCCCGCAGGATCGCGACGATCGTCGCGACCGGGATGAGCGCCACGACAACGGCAAGCACAAAGGCGCAGAAAAACACGATGCCCGCGTCGATCACAGCGACGACCGCGACCGCCACGACAATGGCAATCACAAGGGTTGGGACAATCCGCATAATCCCCATGCCAACTGGGATTCCGAACACGACCGCATCCGCCCGGGGCGTGCTTATCCTTACGGCCGCTACGAGCACGTCCGGGCAGACTTTGTCGCCCGCCGGATCGATTACCACACACGCCGCGTGGTCCTCTATGACAATTCCAATTGGGTGGTTGCTTCCTACGACCTGGACCGCTGTCGCGACTGGGAGTGGGAGCGCGATCGCGTTTACGTTTACGACGACGACCACCACCCCGGTTGGTATTTGCTCTTCAATGCCCGCCTCGGCCGCTATGTCCACGTCGAGTATTTTGGCGTGCACTAGCGAAGGCGAATCGTAGAAACGCTCTTTCGACAGATAGTTCATGAACCCAAGGCAAGAGCGAGTGGTTTGGCCTCCTATTTCTTGCTCGCGGAGCACAGAATAGACAAGCCGACACGAACCCGCCCGCCACGGGATATTTGCTCTCAGGTCGCGTCAGAGATTGTCGAGGAAAAACTGCGTCACGCGCTGCCACAGCACGCGCCTCGCGGGTAGGTCGCTCACGCCGTGTCCCCGCCCCGGAAACGGCAGTACCTCGACATTCAAGCCCTTCTCGATCAACTCGTTGATTACCGCCAGCGTATTCGCGAAGTGCACGTTGTCGTCTCCGGTGCCGTGGGCAATCAGCAGTTTACCTTTCAGTTGGTCGGCGTAGCGCACGGGAGAAGAGTCCTGGTAGCCTTTTTTGTTCTTCTCTGGAAGCCCAAGGTACCGCTCGGTGTAAATCGAGTCATAGTAGCGCCAGTCGGTTACCGGGCCGCCGGCAAACCCCGCCTTGAACTCGTCGGCTTCGAACATCGCGTGCAGCGTCATGTGCCCGCCGTAGCTCCAGCCCCAGATTCCGATGCGGTTCCCGTCCACATACGGAAGCGACTTGAGGTATTGCACGCCGTCCAGCTGATCGGATAGCTCCTCCGCGCCCAACCGCAGATGAAGAGGCGTTTCGAAGGCATGCCCGCGGCCGGCCGATCCGCGGTTATCCAGCAGGAAAATGATGTAGCCCTTCTGCACCATCAGCTGGTGCCACAGAAAATTCGCTCCGCCCCACGCGTTGCGCACCACTTGTGCACGCGGCCCGCCATACGTACACACCAGCACAGGATATTCTCTCTGCGGACTGAAATTCGCCGGCTTGATCATGGCAGCGTTGAGCTGGACGCCATCATGAGCTCTTATGGTGAGCATCTCTGCCGGCGAGAGATGGTAATCGGCTAGCTCCGCGACTTTGTTTTCGTTGATAACGGCGACCTTCGAGCCATCCGCGCGATAAAGATCCTGCCGTGATGGTGTCGCTGCATTCGAATAGGTGTCGATGAACGCAGAAGCATTGGGCGCAAAAACCGCGGCGTGTGTGCCCTCGTCCTTCGTGACCGGGCTGAACCCGGATCCATCCAGCCCGACGCGGTACACTTGGCGCTCAAGTGGAGATTTTTCCGTTGCCGTGAAGTACACCAGCCCGTTTACCTCATCCACAGCGCCAAGCAAGGTGACTTCCCACTTACCATTCGTGAGCTGCACAAGTTGCTTCCCGTCGAGGTCGTAAAGATACAAGTGGCGATAGCCGCTTCGTTCGCTGGACCAGAGGAATCGCTCGCCATTTTTTAGAAAGTGAAGCTCGTCGCTAACATTGATCCAGAACGGATCGGTTTCGCTCAAAACAGTGCGCGTCTTTCCCATCTGCGAATCGGCGATCAAAAGATCGAGGGTGGTCTGTGCGCGATTGAGCCGCTCGATCGCCACGCGTTTCGAGTCGGGGAGCCAATTCACCCGCGGAATATAGATATCGGTGTCCGCGCCGAGGTCCATCGCGCGCGGCTCTCCCCCGTTCAACGAAGCTACAAAAACACGCACGATCGGGTTCGCGCCACCTGCCACGGGGTAGCGCTCCAGCTCGGCTTCGCCGCTCGGCGAGGAAAAATCCACCAGCGGATACTGCGAAACCTTTCTCTCGTCCATTTCGAGATAGGCAATCGCCGAAGAATCCGGCGACCACCAATACGCCGTCTTGATCTCCAGCTCTTCGGGATACACCCAATCCAGCTCACCTTTGCGAATCTCTTCCGTCCCGCCCTGCGTTAGGGCTCGCTCTTTCCCGTCCGCGACATTCACAACCCATACGTTGTGTTCACGCACGAAACTCACAGTGCGTCCATCCGGAGAAATCTTCGCATCGGCGAGCGATGCCTTGCCTGCGACGAGCGTGCGCCCCGTTTGTGACTTCAGATCGAGCCACGCAAGTCCCGTCGCGCCTTGAAAAAGAATCCCCGTGCCATCTGGTGCCCATTGATACTGCGACGGAGCGTGCCGCCCAAGTCCCGTAGCTTGCGTTTCCCTACCGGATTCTGCCGGGAGCATCGATTCCAGTTTGCTCGCCGCCACCAGTGCGTGCCGCTCCCCGCTGCTCGCGTCCATCACCCATAACTCTGTTTTCGCTTCCTTGCCCGACCCCTTGGTCTCGAAAAAACTGATCTGCTTGCCGTCGGGCCTCCACGCAAGTCCTCGCGTCGGCCGTCCGCTCAAACTCGGCTGCGAATAAATGCGCTCCACGGTGAGTACTTTTCCTGGTGTGGCGGATTGCTGTGCCCTGGATGGAACCGTGAAACAGGCCAGAAAAAAAGCAGCAAGCAAACTGGGAACAAACCAAATGCGTGGTCCAAAGACCATGCGATCCTCCTGAGGACGGACACTAGTCTAAGACGCAGCGGTGCGTGCAACAAAATTTCCATTCACAGGTTAGCCTGGCGGCCAGCGGAATTGCCGCCCGCCGAGCAGGTGTAAATGCAAATGAAACACGGATTGTCCCGCGCCGCTGCCATTGTTCAGCACCGTGCGATAGCCCTCAAGCAGCTTGCGTTCGGTCGCCAGTTGCGCCGCGACCAGCTGCAGCTTGCCCAAAATCGCTTGATCTTCTGCCGCAGCATTGGTCAACGATTCGAAATGCTTCCGCGGACAAATCAGGATATGCGTGGGCGCCTGCGGGCTGATATCTTCAAACGCAAACAAATCCGAATCTTCATAAACAAT
>Ga0307478_10003982_pt1 | contig 10688 bp, 11 predicted proteins | sample atmos_gasesECM4C_2_FD_203713 | JGI IMG/M metagenome (GOLD analysis project Ga0307478, IMG submission 203713) | Hardwood forest soil microbial communities from Morgan-Monroe State Forest, Indiana, United States - atmos_gasesECM4C_05 | ecosystem: Environmental > Terrestrial > Soil > Temperate...
GCTCGAAAGCAAACAGATCGTATAAAAGATGGGGACACTGAGAATATCCTTTGGCGTGGGTCCCGTCAGGCTCTTGCCGAGATAAAAGACGTACGCCACCACGAAGATTGTGAAAATCGCAGCTTCGGCCGCAATCAGACTCAGCATAGCGACTCGTCCGCGATCGGGAGAATTCCACTCAAGCCTCGCTCCGGCCACCGTCATTGATGTCGCATTCATCACAGTTTTTCCTGCTATTCGTAATTCCAGTCCGGATCGGCCGGGTGCTTGAGGTCCCAGAGCGGGCGGCGGCTCTTAACGAATGGACGCGAGGCAAAGTTATAGGCAGGAGGTGGCGAATTCGTGGACCACTCGAGCGTCCAGGCGTCCCACGGATCGCTCCCTGCCGCCTTACCGCGGAAATAGGACCAGGCCAAGTTTCCCAAGAAGACCAAAATCCCGGCAGCCTGGAAGAAAACTCCGATGGTCACGATGAAGTTCCACGTGTCCCAACCACGGCCCGGCTCATAGGTGTAGATTCTTCGCGGCATGCCCAACAATCCTGGAATATGCATGAAGTCGAAGGTCAGGTGGAAGCCGATGATGAAAAGCCAGAAGTGCAGCTTGCCAAGCGTCTCGCTGTACATCTTCCCCGACATTTTCGGGAACCAGTAGTAAAAGGCTCCGAAAAGGCAGAAGAGAATACCGCCAACAATCACGTAGTGAAAATGCGCAACCACGAAATACGAGTTCCCCAAGTGCCAGTCGAAGGGGGCAGCACCCTGCATGATCCCTGTGAGACCAGCGATCAGGAACTGGAAAAGAAAAGCAATGCAGAACAGCATCGGAGTCTTGAACTCAATCTTTCCTCCCCACATGGTTGCCAGCCAGTTGAAGATCTTGATGCCGGTCGGAACAGCGATGGCCATGGTCGAGATCACGAAAAAGTTATTGGCAGCTGAGCTCATACCAACGGTAAACATGTGATGCGCCCATACGCTCATGCTGATGAAGCCGATCGCCACGGTCGCTCCCACCATTACCGAATAGCCGAAGATCGGCTTGCGGGAAAAAACCGGGATAATTTCCGAGGCGAAAGCGAAGGCTGGGAGAACAAGAATATAGACTTCGGGATGTCCGAAAACCCAGAAGAAATGCATCCAGATCACCGCTGAACCTCCCGCCTGGGTGTCGAAGAAGTGCCCGCCAAGATATCGATCGATCAACAGCATGATCTGCGCAGCTGTCAGCGGACTGACGGCGAGAATCACCAATCCAGCCATGATCAGGTTGAGCCAGGCAAACAATGGCATTTTGGCTAACGTCATTCCCGGGCAACGCATGCAGAGCACGGTAGCGATGATGTTGACGGCCGTGCCGATACTGCCAAAGCCAGAGACCAGCAGCGCCAGAGTCCAGAAGTCAGTACTGTGGCCAATTGAAAACGTCTGTGAAGTCAGCGGTGCGTAGGCGAACCACCCCACATCGGGAGCGTTACCCGCTCCATAGAGCCCGTTGGCGCCCACCAGGCTGAAGTAGAGAAGCAGTCCACCGAAAGCAGTCATCCAGAAGCTGAAAGCATTCAGACGCGCGAAAGCCATGTCGCGCGCACCAATCATCAGCGGGATCAGGTAGTTGGCGAATCCGAACATGAAGGGCATGATCACGAAGAAGATCATGGTCGTTCCGTGCATGGTGAACAGCCGGTTGAACACCTGGGGCGAAACAAAGTCGTTGTGCGGACGGATGAGTTGAATGCGGATAATCATCGCCTCGACCCCGGCGATCAGAAGAAACGTCATTGCAAAAACCATGTACAGGATCCCCAGCCTCTTGTGATCGACGGTCGTAACCCATTCGTGGAGCATCGCGACAATCGGACGCGGTGCTATTGCGGCGCTCGGTATTGCAATGGCATCAGTCGACATCAGGCGACCTCCTCAAAGTCTTGAACGGGATGCTCAACGAAGCGTCTCCAAGTAGGCGGTCAACGCATCTAGCTCCTGCTCGTTCAGTTCCATTGCCGGCATCAGGGAACCAGGCTTGATCTGGTTGGGATTTAGAATCCAGCGGCGAAGATTTTCCCGAGTATTAAGGGCTGCGCCGGCCGCGATGGTGTCACGGCTCATCAGGTGGGTCAGGTCCGGACCGAATCTCCCGTTGGCCACTGTGCCCGACACGGTATGGCAGTTGATGCAGGCAGTCGTCTCGAATATGCGTTGGCCCTGAGAAACAGCGTCATTTACAACCGCCGGCTGGTGTTGCAGCCGAATCCACCTGTCAAATTCGTCTCTCGACTGGACGTAAACACGCAGCAGCATTTTGGCATGTTGGGTTCCGCAATACTGCGCGCACTGGCCGAGATAAACTCCGGTCTCCTGCGGGTCGATCCACATGCTGTTCGGATGGTTGGGAATCAGATCCGTCTTACCGCCCAGCCGAGGCACCCAAAAACTGTGGTCAGTGTCGGCGGATAGCAGCTTGATGAAGGTCGGGGTCGGATGGACGGGGTCACTCACCGGCACATGCAGTTCATTTGCCGTTACTACACCCAAATCTGGGTAACGATATTCCCACCAGAACTGGTGGCCGATTGCTGTAACCGCGATCACGTTGCCGGGCGGCGATGTTTTCTGAACCACGGCAATTACTCGTGCTGTCGCCATGAACAATGCGACGACGATGAGAATCGGGATGATCGTCCATGCCACTTCCACTTGGTTGCTTCCGTACACCTGGGGTGGTTCTCGGCCGTCGTCATTTCTTCGCCTTCTGAACTTCACGACGGAGTAAAGCAGCAAAGCGAAGACGACTAAGAAAATGGCTCCTGTGACCGCCAGCACAAACAAGGACAGTCCGAAGATCGATTTTGCGGGCGTCGATGCGGGAGCAAAAATGTTCGTAGGGCTTAAGGGCAGACTTGGGTCTGCAAAAGCTAACCCAGTCCCGCAAAAGCACGCAAGAATTCCAGAACCCAGAACGCGCCAGCTCATTGACCCCTGTGATCGCAACTTTGATGTCCTCAGGTCGGCTGATGTGAGCGCGACCCCGATCTCGAAATCCATGTGTCCTTTATCGATGCATCGCGTTCTGCACATGACCTCATCGGCATACATTCAAGGGCGGTAACGTTTGTACTCCGATTTTCGTCGTCTCAGGATTTATGCCTCGGAGTCTTGGTATCCAGTGTTGAAATCATTGGCTGAGCCCCTGGCGGGACAGCTACTTGTCCGGACAGAACAATCTTCTTCGCTGACACTTCCGTTCCGTAGATTTTCCGATTGGCGCCATTGTCGGGACGGATCGTTGATCCTTCGAGTGCCACTCCTAGGAACGCGCCGCGAGAGCGAGAATAGCTCAAGATGTCTGCACGTAAGGTGGCGTCCGTTTCCGCCGAGACAGTGCGACCGACGGGGCCCGCCGCGACCGAAGCATCTGCACCAAGCTTGACTTTGCTCGTAAGAATTCCGCTTGCACCGCGATCATTCATTACCAACAGCACAAAGTCTGTCGCTTCGCCACCGATTTGGAAGCCAAAGCTGCCGCCTTCGAGAGCCATCATGGTAGGAGCTCCCCACGATCCTCTGAAATCCTCACCTTTGCGACAGGACATTGCACCTCGCCCGTAACTTCCACCAACCACGAACGCGGCCTTCACAACGGACGGAAAAACGACCACACAATCTGCCTTGTCCAGCAAGTCCTGGGGGATGTCGTCGGGAACATCCAGAATTTCTTTCAACACCGTGCCGCTGTTCAGTAAGCGGTTCTCGTCTTTTTCTTCGTGATCAGCCGCAGAAGCTGCAGAAAAACAAAGGGAAAGAACATACAGCATGGTCATCAGATAAAAAATTGGTCTCTTCATCAGTCTCTGCTCGCGCAGTTTCACCGCGCTTCCTCCGTGATCGCTATTTTCATAAGTCGACGGCTGTACCACTGCACTGTTGGTGTTCGGGTTTAACGCATGCAAGGCGCTAGCCAAACTGCGGCTGAGCTGGGGCAACGGCGGGAGTTATCAATTGCGGAGAAATCGAAGCGGGGAGGTCGCTACTTCAGCAATCCTCCCGGAGCCAATGTCCGCAGTCCGACAGTTGTCAGCCCGTGGTCACGGCTCTTTTGACAAGGCGAACCAATCGCGCGGTCCGGTGCAGACTCCCGCGGATGCCTAAGGACAGATCGAGGGGTGGCTTGGCTTGGACACAACCGAAACCGCAGCCGGTCCCTCGATTGGCGAGAGTCCGTTCAAAGTTTGTGTTTGGCACTTCTCGTGCATCAGCAGCACCAGAATCTGAACGCAGAGAGAATAAACGAAAATGAAACCGCTCTTTATTCGTATGATGTATATGTGGGAACTGGTGAAGAGTAGAACTCTCGCCATCATGATCGCAGTTATGCTCCCAATCATCTCGCCACTGGCCTTCGCCGATGCTGGCACCTGGTCTCTAGACTCCGCCAGTTCCAGCGCGAGATTGTATCAGGGGTCGGCGGCAAACCCTGACTCCGCGAGCACTGGTGTCGCGCGTGTGACCGGGAACGTGAAGGTTGACACAAACGATCTGGGCAACTCGGTCTTCGATCTGAGTATTTACCCGGCGGATGAGCAGTGGGGGCACGCACTCAGTCCGGAGGGCACTTTGCCAGCTGGTTACGTTCCTGACCCGACGGATCACACCCTGCTGACGTTCCACTCCAAGCGCATCCTCCGAATGAGGGACGGGAAATTGCAAGTTATCGGGGATCTGACATTGACGCGCGTAGAACGCAGCATGATCCTCATGAAAGCCTATGCCGGACCGGTCTACGGTGATCCTGTCATTCACACGGAAACTCGCGAAGTTAGCTTTCTATTCCCAGACTTGAGCGCAGTAGTTTCATCGGACCCTTTGCGGCCATCAAATCTACAAGAAAAAAGCGAATTGGATGTCTCGGGGTCAGCCTACATCGGCTATGACGATTTTCCTGCATTGCGAAGTGCGATACAGGCTACAAATTGGCCAGTTGTCGTACGGAACAAGCAGTGTGAGATGCCGTCTATGGTTGGCGAGGATTACCATGGCCCCACCTGCACGGGAACATTGATTGCAGCGACCAGTCGGGACAACTGTCACATGCCCACCGTAGTCGGAGAGGAAGACTACAGCGGGCCGATCTGCACACCGCCGTCTGGAAACCAGACGACAATCGTACTAGACCTGAAAATGCTTCGACCGACTTCCAGCCCGGAAGCAGAAATGGCTTCGCGGAAGGCCGCAAGTCGCTGAGTGTTAATACTGGAGTGCTGGTGTCCGTGCATCGACACCCGCACTCATTTCCTTGCAACTCACATCGGCAGGCAAGTGCGCATTAAGATGGCAGTTGTGGGCGATCGGGGGCGCGTCCGATAGACTCGCGCAATATTCCTCCGGATATAAACTCCCCGCCTCATCTTCAGAGAATCTTATGTGGACAGAACCCCAGGAAAGCGAAGCTGATTTGAGTTCTAAGTTCTAAGGAAAGGTAGATCCAGCGTAGCCCGCAGCAACCAGCAGAACGCTCAACACGCCCAGCAGACAAACAATTCCTGCGAATGCCCAGGCCAGACCCAACGTGAACGCTTCAAGCTTTAGACTGTTGGGGCGTATGAGTTCCTTCTCGATGTCATCGGTCGCGTTTTCTCCGGAGGATGACGCGATCAATGGTAGTTCAATTACTGGGAAAGATTGCGACTTCATGAAAGTTCTCCTTGCCGGATAAATTCTCTGCGGAAGGAGTTCCAAGTCTCCACCGACAGCATTCAGTCAAAGCGGCCTTGTCCAATACCAGAGGTAAGAGAAGCCCTGCCCGTCGACTGGGCAGGGCCGTTCGCCAAAGAGCGCGAAACTTGGAAGCCTCCAAACTGGGTCTGTGAGCTACATTCCACTCTGCTCAAAAACCAATGATTCTTTGTTATGACTGAAGTCGATCTCCGTGAGCTTTTTCCCGTTGGCACTGGTTGTGTCAGTCACGATGTCGTCTTGAGTAACGCGGGGATCATTCGTTTTTAATGTTCCTGGCACCGTGGCAATAGTTTTTCCATCGCGCACGAAGTTAACCTGCACCTCTGGGCCGGTTCCTTGCCACTCAAGCTTGTAGTTGCCTGGTTTGAGTTGCGTGCCGCCGACTTGCACGGAGTCCAAAATCTCAATCGAGTGCTGATTCTTGTCCCGTGCCAAAGCGCTCACTGTGGACAGTAGGGTGATCATCGATAATAAGGCGGTGTACTTCATTTGCTTCATTGAACAAATTCTCCTTTTAATAGCTAAGAAGCAGCTCCCTACTAACGAGAAGGGAACTGCTAACTCAGAGACTGTGTGTATTTACCAGTAGATGCCAATCCATCGATCCAGGGTGCATTTATGATCGTTTCGCGACGTAATGATTAGTAAATCTTCGTAATTATTTTGAATCACCTGAAAAAGAAGTTCTGCCCGCGCGTCCGCAGACCGACAGAACATGTGCTTCTGCACCATAGAGGACCTCGATTTCTTGGCCTCTATCATCAGGAGTATTTCGGATTGTGCAGCTTAGGCTTTTTGTACTTCGCGCTTTAGGGCGCGATCCAGCGTTTGGTCAAGGGCAGCCCTGGCCTTTTCATATTCGGCTTGGGGCAGGTGGCCTCGCTTGTGCTCCACTTCAATCTGGAAAAGTTCCTCCCTGATTCCATTCATCAGTGTGCTGGTGGATCCTGCCGCAACAGATACCCGTGTTTCTTTCAGAACAGCGGCATCTGGCCGCCTGTCACCGTCTGGTTGCGTGGCAGTCACCAGGGGAAGAGTTTTTTGGCGTCTCAAATCGTGAATCACGGGCTTTGGCCGTGCCACGTAGATGCCGCCAATCAGCAGGACTGCGGCCGCCCCTCCCAGAACCCACCACCGATATTTGTTCAGCGGATCCGGAGCGTCGATCGGAGGACCGAGCCCGCCGCCGGGACGGTTAATGGACTCTGCGGGCGGAGCACTACGAGTTGACTTCGGCTCACCCTCCACCGTGGTTTGAGAGCTGCTCTGCTGGCCAGTTTCTTGCGTACCTTCGCCGGAAATATTAAATGCAAGATTTTGCCCGGCCGTTACGTTTGACGCCACTCGCACGCTGGCGTTGGGCTGGTTGGGAAAAGGTAGTTCTTTGAAAGGTATAGAGCTTGCAGATGCCTTGAACCGCATCCCCGTCGGCAATATGACCACGAAGTGCTCCAAGGGATAGATCGTTTTGGGAGCAAGGTTCGCGCTGCCATTGTAAGGAAGCTGGTAAGTCACCGCGAAACGGGTCAATCCCGGCCGCAGTGGAAAGAGGAACGAAAAACGATTCTTCTCGTTTTCGGGCAAGGGGGCGGACTTCAGAGGAATGCCGGTTTCGATGGTAGCCGTAGCGGAATCCGCGATAACGCGAGCATGATCGGGAACGTAGAACTCTAGATTGCGCTCGCTCATCTGAGTGCGCGGCGGATTCGATGTGTTATGCACTACGAATTCCCGTGTCACCACAATTTGGCCTTCCGCCGACCCGACACGCATGATGTCGGCAAACACCTTGATACCGTCCACGTTCTTCGCAACGTCGTAGACGTCTAGGGCTACGGTCGCCGCTCCCGGAGGCACCATGCGGTGATAACTAACGCCTTGATGGATCACGCGGACCAGACGCGCCGCTTGCGGGTCCTTAAGTTTTAACCCGAACCGGCCATTGGCGTCCGTCTGGGAGCGACCCGCTTCTTCCATTCTCTGGGCTAGGTTAAACACCACGACTTCGTCACCAGCGGACGGCTTTCCAGTTGTCGAATCTTTTACCGTGCCGCTGAGCGTCTGAGCCGCTGCGAAAGAGGTCAGCAGCAGGATAAGGATGGATGCTTGCGTCGCGGCTACGCGGCCACCTCGGACTGTCGGGCAACCGAAATGCTCAATCGTGACGATATTCAGCAGAGTTTTCACAGCTTCTTTTCCTTCCAAAGCCTGTCCAAACCGATTTCGCTCACGGCCTATGTCCTATTGTTTCGCATTTATCCAGTTGGCCGGCCGTGTGGTGAACTGGTTCAGACCGCTTGTTGCCGGATCAGAAATGCCGGTAGCTTGTTCGGAGGACACCTTGTAGTAATAGGTTGTCCCAGGCTCCAGACCGCCCATACGCACTCGAAAGACCATTTCAGTGTGACTTGGGTTGATTCTGGTCGGAGACTTTGCGGTGAACTCAAGATGATTGGGGTCTTTTCCGTAGCGAACGATTGCGTAGTGCAAGGTCGTGCCGCCCGGATTCGGCGTGGTCCAACTTATAAAAGCTAGCGTGTCGGTGACGGATTCAATCGTCGGGCTTGCGCTATCCTGTGCAGCGCCCGAATTGTGGCGTGCGTATGCGGACCGAGGTCGTACAAGCAACGAGGCTGTGACGGTGACGATGAGCGCGATAGTGAGTAGTCGCAGCTTTGCAGTTGTCATATCGAAGCTCCTGTAGAGTTTCTGGCAAAACGCGGATCAGACCATGAAAATGGTGGAGTGAACCACGGAACACATGGTCCACTCCACTGGGGAGAAACGAAACGTTGTTACGGCTTGTAGCCGTCCACGAGAGTTTTCAGGAAGGCAACGATGTCGTTTTCTTCCTCATCCGACAGGCCTAGCTTGCCGATCGTCGTATTTTCATTGTTAGGATCTTCCGGCATCGGCCAACAGGTGACCTTCTCCACGGTGCCTTTCGGACAATTGCCGGACAACACAGGAAAGGGATAGACATCACGCGTGTTGTAGAAGTGGACTACCTCTTTCAAGCTCGTGAGATAGCCGTTGTGCATATAGGCTTTCACGAAGCCAGGGTAGGGTACCATTGCCGCGTCTCGCGCCGTCGAAGTTTGGAACTTCCCTTCGAATTGCGGAAGCTGTACTCCCCAGTCCAAATCCGGAGGGGCTCCATAGTAGCCGTCGAGGAACAAGCCCATTCCTTCGTCGGTGAAGCCGAAGCCGAGCGGGTTGGCGGTAAAACCCCACTGGTCGGGAGTGTCCTCCGAATACCAGGGGAGCTTTACATTCTTGGGGAGGCCGAGGTTGTTGTAGGTTGTGTCGGTAAACAACGGCTGAAGGCTTGCGGCCTGACCGGTGTCGCTTCCACCTTTCTGAGTACTCGACCTCCCGTCCAGATGGCAGGTGTTGCAACTGCCTTTGCCGCGGAACAACTCATACCCGTTCATTTCCTGTGTGGTCAGAGTTGCCTTGCCCGCTAAAAAGTAATCGAACTTCGACGTGAATGGACTGACGCTATCGGAACCCTCATAAGCGGCAATCGCCTGCGCGAATTCGTCGAAGTCTTTGTTAGCGAGAGTACGGTCGGTCGGGCTGAGTTGAAGCGGTGTTGGGTTTCCTCCAAGGACAGCAGCGCCTGCTGGGGTGCTGCATATCGTCGCGACGTCGGGAGGCCAGGCAATTTCCAGCGAGCCAACACCCCAAACCGTTTCGAAGAATGACTTGTAAGCGCTCCGCGAGAGCTTCCATACCACGCAAGCGGAATCAGGATTGGCCATCTCTTGGGTATCCAACGGCGGGCCCTGTGCCTGGTTAGCTGCGGAATTCTGCAGCTTGTATCCGGTCGCCCGGCCGTCCCAGAAGTTGCCACCGTAGAAATCCGCTTGGCTCTGGTTGAAATGCAAGGGCGGAAAATAACTTGCGTACACGTAGCTCTGCGGGTTGCGCTTCGCTATCCGGTTGTTCGGATAGGCTCCGTGAACGGTGATGGGAACCGACCCGGGATTCGATCCACCCGTGAATACGCTCAAGATCGATGCTCCATTTGCGTACCCTGCCGCCGGGTCATGGCAATAGCTGCAGGCGAGGTTCTTGTTCACGGACAGATTGGGATCAAAAATCTCAAGCTTGCCCAGAGTTTCGACTTGATGGTAGGGATCCAGTTTCCCTGACTTGGCTGCGGCCAGGGCCTGAGCCTCGAGCATAGCTTCCTCTGCCCGAACTCTCTTTGCGTCCGGATCATTGGCAATGATGCATTGAAGGTTCAGTCTTTGACCTGGCAATATGCATTGCTGATCCGCCGGCGGAATCTGAAAGCCAGCGGGAAGTTCAAAATTGAGTGGGGGTGGCGGAGTACCCTGTGCAGACGCGCCGGGAACTGCCATTAACATAGCGAGCACAGTCATGCTCGCTAGTGAGAGCAACGAAAAACCTTCTGAACACTTCATACAGCTCGGTTCCTCCTTACTGCTACTTCAGGTTCGCGGTGTTTTGCGGTGCTCCCGTACGAGCATGCCGAGTACCACAGTGTTCCAGATTGGATTATCAGAAAAACATCAATTGCAGCGAGCTGCCGCGAAGACATATGTCGGACTCCTAGCATCTGACGCGTGGTTGCTAGCAGTTGGGGTCATCAAACCTCGATCGCGGATCTTTGAGACATGGCTATGGATGAATGCGTGTGAGAAGGCGGCAACTGATGTTCAAGACGTGATTCAGCGCGGATTTGCCAGGCATTCCGCAATGCTTGCCCCGATCACGGTTAAGAACATCGCCATAACAATGATGATTGCCGCCCAACCAATGATCTGGATTGTGACGATCGCACGGTTTGCGATTCTTGCACCCATAACTGCCTTCCCAGTTGGGAGCATTTTTAAGACCATGTGGATTTACCTCGGTTGGCGGCTGATCGACTGGGGTGCAATCTGCTCTGAATGACCCCCAATCGACAGAAGTGTCCACATG
>Ga0307478_10003985_pt1 | contig 10682 bp, 8 predicted proteins | sample atmos_gasesECM4C_2_FD_203713 | JGI IMG/M metagenome (GOLD analysis project Ga0307478, IMG submission 203713) | Hardwood forest soil microbial communities from Morgan-Monroe State Forest, Indiana, United States - atmos_gasesECM4C_05 | ecosystem: Environmental > Terrestrial > Soil > Temperate...
CAGGCACCGAGATGGTGATGCCGGGCGACAACGTGAGCCTGGTGATCGAGCTGATCACGCCGGTGGCGATGGAAAAGGGCTTGCGCTTCGCCATTCGTGAAGGCGGTCATACGGTGGGCGCGGGAACGATCGCCGAGATTGTTCAGTAGCTGCTGCCTCTAGCTACTAGCTCCTGGCTACTAGCTAAGAGCGGCGCTCTGTAGGTCCGAAATTGTTTGCTTACAGCGTGGCGGTTTATGGAATGGCTGTTTGAAGCAATTTGGGAATTGGGATCCTGCTTGCTGGAAGTTTTCTGGGGCGGGCCCAACTGGGTGGAAGAAGAGGTAAGCGCTAAGCCCGGGAGTGAAGGTTTTGAGCTAGAAGCGTAAGACTAGGAGCTGTTTTATGCCCCGAGAAATTGTGACGTTACAGTGCGGTGACTGCAAAGAGCGGAACTATTCGACAACGAAGAACCGCAAGACGACGACCGAGCGGCTGGAATTCAAAAAATTCTGCCGCCGCTGCCGCAAGCACACGCCGCACAAAGAGGTGAAATGACGCCGTTTGGCGGGCGTGAGCGAACGGGAGCCCGCCGGCGTCATCCTGAGCGTAGTTTGCGAAGGATCTCAGGTTAGTAGTTTTTAGGGGCGTAAGCTCAACGGTTAAACTGCCGGTCTCCAAAACCGGACTTGGGGGTTCGAATCCCTCCGCCCCTGCCAGAGTTTCGGCCCGGAAGGAATTCGGGCCATAAAGAAAGAAGTAGCAACATGGCGAGCATCGCAGAACAGAACGCAATCGTAACGACGGTGAAGGGCTGGCCGGACCGCATCAGGGCCTTCTACAACGACGTGCGCTCCGAAATGCGCAAGGTCACCGCGCCGTCATTAAAAGAAGTCCGCGCCACGACCACCGTGGTCGTCATCACGGTGTTCATCTTCGGCCTCTACTTCGCCGTGATTGACTACTTTATTCAGCACGGCGTGTCGTATCTGTTCAACTATTTCAAGAGTCACTGATGAGTTCTCAATCAAAAGCGCCACTTATGCAGGAAGACGAAAAAAACGAAGCCGCAGCCAGTGAGCCGCAAACGCCCGCTCCGGAAGGCGCGCCTGCGACCGAAGCTCCGCGCAACCCGAACATGAAGTGGTACATCATCCACTCCTACTCCGGGTTTGAGCGCAAGGTGAAAGAGTCGCTCGAGTCGCGTGTCGCGGCTTTCGGGCTGCAGGAAAAGATCGGCAAAGTGCTGATCCCGACCGAGTCGGTCACCGAAGTGCGCGGCGGCAAGAAGTACACCTCCGAGCGCATGTTCTATCCCGGCTACGTGCTGGTTGAAATGGACATGGACGATCACGTCTGGCATGTCGTCAAGTCGACCCCCCGCGTCACGGGATTCGTCGGCACCGGACAGCAGCCGACGCCGCTGTCGGACGAGGAGGTCCAGCACATCGTCTACAAAGTCGCCGACAGCCGCGAGAAGCCGAAACTCAAGGTCAAGTTCGAGAAGAATGAATCGGTGCGCATCACCGAAGGTCCATTTGCCAGTTTCACAGGCGTAGTCGACGAAGTGAACGAAGACCGTGAAACGTTGAAAGTCATGGTCACAATTTTCGGCCGCTCCACGCCGGTCGAGCTCGAGTTCAACCAGGTGGAGAAGGTCGCGTAAGGAAGCGCGCCAGGCGCGCGATTAAGCGTCGCAAAAATCGCGACGCTTCGCGCGGCGCGCCCAAGTCCTTCGGCGGATCAACAGCGTCCGCCTCAGGATGACATGGGATTAAGGCCTTGGCTAGAAGCTAAGGGCTAGAAGCTAGGAGCTAACGAAGTGGCAAAAAAGATTACAGGTTATGTAAAGCTCCAGATCGCGGCGGGCAAGGCAACTCCAGCCCCGCCGGTCGGCCCGGCCCTCGGCCAGGCTCAGATCAACATCATGGAGTTCTGCAAGCAGTTCAACGCCAGGACCAGCCAGAAGGAACTGGAAGGGCTGATTATCCCGGTGGTCGTGTCGGTGTACAACGACCGCTCGTTCACCTTCATCACCAAGACGCCTCCGGCCTCTGTGCTGTTGAAGCGCGCGGCCGGCATCGCCAAGGGATCAGGCACGCCGAACAAAGACAAAGTCGGCAAAGTAACTCTCAAGCAGGTTGAGGATATCGCCAAGCAGAAGATGCCTGACCTGAACGCCGCCTCGATCGAGACCGCGATCAAGAGTGTTCGCGGCACAGCAAGATCGATGGGCATAGACGTAGTCGGTTGAGATTATGGGGGGACAGCTGCCTTCGGCTGTCCCGCGAGCGTAGCGACCGAGGTTTTGCAGCCCGTGTTGAAGTGGTTAGAGTTCGCGGGCGAGCACGCCCGCGCCACACATGGATTTGTAAGTCGAAAACACCACGGCCTCCGAATCAACGGATCGCGGTGGGAGACAAGGAAAAGCAGATGAGCAAAAAAGAAGGAAAGAACATCGCCAAGGCGCACGCTGCAATCGAGAAGCGCCCCTACGTTCTGCAGGACGCGGTTCCGCTTCTGCAGAAAGTGAAGTTCGCCAAGTTCGACGAGACCGTCGAAGTCACCCTGCGCCTGGGAGTGGATCCCAAGCACGCCGACCAGATGGTCCGCGGCACAGTCGTTCTGCCGCACGGCCTCGGCAAGTCGAAGAAAGTTCTGGTCATCGCAACCGGCGACAAAATTAAGGAAGCCGAAGCGGCCGGAGCCGATTTCGCGGGCGGCGAAGAGATGGTTGAGAAGATCACCAAGGAAAACTGGACCGACTTCGACGCGCTGATTGCCACTCCCGACGTGATGAAGTCCGTCGGACGTCTGGGCAAGGTGCTCGGTCCCAAGGGGCTGATGCCGAATCCGAAGACCGGCACGGTCACCTTCGACGTAGGCAAAGCGGTGCAGGAAGTGAAGGCCGGCAAGGTCGAATTCCGCACCGATAAGACCGCTCTCGTGCACTGCCCCGTCGGCAAGATTTCGTTCTCGCCAGACAAGCTGATCGAGAACGCCACGGTTCTGATCACCAGCGTGATCAAGGCTAAGCCTTCCGTCGCCAAAGGAAAGTACATCAAGGGCTGCTACCTGAGTTCAACGATGGGTCCTGGGATCTCTCTGGACGTGACTCCGATCGAAACCGCGGCGAAGGCATAGCAATTCATGTGGGGACGGCCGCCATCGGCTGTCCGCGTCGCAGAGCGACGCTTGAACATCGATAAGATTCGAGGAATGAACTAATGGCGGTTACCAAAGCAAAGAAGACACAGCAGGTCGAAAAGCTGACCAAGGACCTGAAAGACGTTTCGAACGTAGTTGTCGCGACCTATACCAAGCTCACCGTTGCCCAGGATTACGAGTTGCGCAAGGCTCTCCGCGGCGTGGGCGCGAAGTATCAGGTGGTGAAGAACACGCTGGCCGAGCGCGCTGCCAAGGGCACAAAGGTCGAACCCGCTTTGAAAGACCTGACCGGCGTGACCTCAATTGCCTATACCACGGGCGATCCGGTGGCGATGGCCAAGGCCCTGACCAAGTATGCCAAGGACACGCCAGAGTTCACCTTCAAGATCGGCGTGGTTGAAGGCCGCGTCATCAACATTAAAGAGATCGAAGCGCTGGCCTCGATGCCGTCGAAGGAAGAGCTGATGTCCAAGCTCCTGTTCCTGATTAACGCTCCGGCACAGCGTCTGGCAACTGCGATCAACGCCGTCCCGCGGAACCTGGCGGTGGTGATCGATCAGGCAGTGCAGCAGAAGAAGTTTAAAGAAGCTTAGGTTGGATTTGGCTTATGTGGGGACAGCCGCCCACGGCTGTCCGGTCGAGCAAAGCTCGACTGCGATTTTAAGTTTGGCCATCGGCAATTCAGGGGTTGCGCGGTCCTTTCCATGCGTTGTCTGGCGCGAGGAAACTGGGCTTGGACGCACTGGAAACCTGGTTTGCGGGTAGCGAAAAACGAGACGTAACAAGGTACGTCTCGACAAAAAGACTAGGAGAAACAACAATGGCGGATCTCGCACAATTAGAAGAATCAATCGTAGGCTTGTCGCTGCTGGAAGCGGCGGAACTGGTCAAAAAGCTGGAATCGCGCTTAGGCGTGTCGGCAGCGGCAGCGGCTCCCGTGATGGTGGCGGGCGGCGGTGGCGCAGCGGCGGCCGCGGCTCCAGCCGAGGAGAAGACCGAGTTCACCGTCCTCCTGAAGGAAGTCGGCGCCAATAAGATCAATGTAATCAAGGCTGTCCGCGAAGTCACCAGCCTCGGCCTGAAAGAAGCCAAGGAATTGGTGGATGGAGCGCCCAAGAACGTGAAGGAAGGCGTCTCCAAGGAAGAGGCCGAGACCATCAAGAAGAAGTTCACCGACGCCGGCGCCGTGGTCGAAGTAAAGTAACGCCGGTCGGCGGGGCGTGAGCGACGCGGGAGCCACGCTGGCGTCATCCTGAGCGTTCTTTGCGAAGGATCTCTCTGGCATCGCTTCCGCAGACGGCACCAAAACCAGTGCAAAATCGTTTCACTACGACGTTCTTACTTGTGAAGCGTTGGCGGCGGTGTTAGCATCTATATAACACCGCTTCCCTTAGCCTCACTCAGGGCGAGCTAGGCTCGCAGGGAAGTTTGGGCAGGCTGCTCCGCGGGCAGGCGGGGCGGAAACAGGCCGAAGAACTGGCGCGAAAGAGTTCAAATCAGAAATGGCGAAACGCCTTGGTTGGCGTCTGCGGGAACGACTGTCCCTGCGGGCGCCCCGTCGTCTTTTCGATTGGCCGATAAAAGTTCCAGGTGATTCGAGCTAAGCGACTCAAATTGAAGCAACTCAGGTTCCGGCAATTCAGGTTCTGCACACGGTAAGTACCGCGGCGCTCACAAGCGCCCCACATTCCGCGGTTTAGAGCGTGGCCTTCGGCTGCGCGTGAGATTGGGAGTCTATCTGACGATGAAGAATAATGCCTTCCGCAAACGTTTTGATTTTTCCAAAATTCCGGCCACTATCCAGATCCCGAACCTCATCGAGGTTCAGAAGCGCTCTTATGACCGCTTCCTGCAGATGGACAAACTGCCCAGCGAGCGCGAAGACGGCGGCTTGCAGGCGGTGTTTCAATCCGTCTTTCCGATCACCGACTTTCGCAACGTATCACAACTCGAGTTTGTGGATTACGCCATTGGTAACTGGGAGTGCAAGTGTGGTCACCTCAAAGGGCTGCATCACCTCCGCACCACTTGCAAGAATTGCGGATCTACCGTCATCACCGATCCCTTTCACCCCGGCGAAGTGCTGTGCAACAAGTGCGGCACCTACAACGCCAACACTCCGGACTTCTGCAACAAGTGCGGCGACCCGGTTGGACTGCAACTGAAATACGACGTAGCTGAGTGCGAAGAGCGCGGCATGACTTATTCCGCGCCGCTCAAGGTCACGATGCGCCTGACCATCTTCGACAAGGACGCCGAGACCGGCAACCGCTCCATCCGCGACATCAAGGAGCAGGAAGTCTTTTTCGGTGACGTCCCGCTGATGACGCAGAACGGTACCTTCATCATTAACGGAACCGAGCGCGTGATCGTCAGCCAGTTGCACCGTTCGCCCGGCGTCTTCTTCGAAACCGCCAACAACCGTACCTACTTCCTGGGAAAGATCATTCCCTACCGCGGTTCATGGGTTGAGTTCGAGTACGACCAGAAGAACGTGCTCTACGTCCGCATCGACCGCAAGCGCAAATTCCTGGGCACGATTTTCCTGCGCGCCCTCGGCCTGCGTTCCGGCGAAGACATTCTCAAGACCTTCTATACAACCGATCGCATCGCGGTCCGCGACAAGAAGCTTTTCTGGACGCTCGATCCATCCAGCGAGAAGCCGACAAACCTCCTCGGCATGAAGCTGGCGCACTCGATCAAGAACAAGTCCGGGGACGAGATCGCGCATTCCGGCCGCAAGATCAACCACCAGATTCTGAAGGAAATTCAGAAGGCGAAGATCAGCGAAATCGAAGTCGACATTACTGATCTCGAAGGCGCCTGGACCGCCGGGGACGTTGTCGACACGACCACTGGCGAAGTCCTGCTCGAAGCCAACTCGGAACTGACCGCCGACAAGCTGTCGAAGATTCTCGACTCGGGTGTGGTCGAAATGAGCCTGTTCTTCCCCGAGCGCGACGATGTGGGCACGGTCATCAGCCAGACGCTGAAGCGTGATTCGATCAAGACTCCTCAGGAAGCCCTGATTGAAATCTATCGCAAGCTGCGTCCCGGTGATCCGCCGACGCTTGACACGGCCACCGCCTTGTTCCATGGCATGTTCTTCGACCCGCGCAAGTATGACTTTTCCCGCGTGGGCCGGCTGAAGTTCAACATCAAGCTGTTCGAGAACCAGGAAGCTACCAGTCTCGAAAAGCGCACGCTCGATCCCGAGGATTTCTACGCCACGATTTCCTACCTGCTCAAGCTGCGCAAGAACATCGGTGCGGTCGACGACATCGATCACCTCGGCAACCGCCGCGTCCGCGCCGTTGGCGAGTTGATGGAAAACCAGTTCCGTATCGGCCTGGTCCGCATGGAACGGGCGATTAAAGAAAAAATGTCCGTTTACCAGGAAATGTCGACGGCCATGCCGCACGACCTGGTCAACGCCAAGCCGGTGATGGCAGCGATCCGCGAGTTTTTCGGATCCTCCCAGCTCTCGCAGTTCATGGATCAGACCAACCCGCTCTCCGAGATCACGCACAAGCGGAGGCTCTCGGCCCTTGGGCCGGGCGGGCTTTCTCGTGAACGAGCAGGATTCGAAGTCCGCGACGTGCACCCGACGCACTACGGACGTATCTGCCCGATTGAGACGCCGGAAGGTCCGAACATCGGACTGATCTCGTCGCTTAGCTGCTATGCCCGGATCAACGACTACGGCTTCATCGAGTCGCCGTATCGCAAGATCAAGGGCGGCCGCGTCATCGACTACGTCACTATCGTCAATACCGGCGACAGCGACTTCAAAGTCGGAGATCACGTCGAGAAGCACGAAATCGAGAAGCTCAACGCCGAGCTGAAAGAGAAGCGCAAGAAGCCGGCGCAGATCGAGCCGTTCTCCTTCTACCTTTCCGCATGGGAAGAAGACCGTCACACCATCGCACAGGCCAACGTCGAGCTCGACGATAAAGGCCGCATCGCGGCCGACCTGGTCAACGCTCGCAAGGCCGGCAACTTCGTGCTGGTCAGCCGCGACGAAGTCGACTACGTCGACGTCAGTCCGAAACAGCTTGTCTCGGTTGCCGCTTCGCTGGTGCCGTTCCTTGAGCACGACGACGCAAACCGCGCTCTCATGGGCGCCAACATGCAACGCCAGTCCGTGCCCTTGCTCCGCGCGCAAGCGCCGATCGTCGGTACCGGAATGGAAGGTGTTACTGCCCGCGACTCCGGGGCCGTGGTTCTCGCCCGCCGCAACGGCTTCGTGGATTCAGTCGACTCCGAGCGCATCATCGTGCGCGTCGAAGGCGAACATCATCCCACGCAGCTGTCGCGCGAAGTCGGCAGTGACATTTATCAGCTCACGAAGTTCAAGCGTTCGAACCAGAACACCTGCATCAATCAGAAGCCGGTGGTCAAGAAGGGCGAGCGCGTATTGAAAGGACAAGTCATCGCTGACGGTCCTTGCACCGATCACGGCGAGTTGGCGCTGGGACGCAACGTCCTCGTCGCCTTCATGCCGTGGCGCGGCTACAACTTCGAGGACGCGATCCTGGTCTCCGAGAAGATGGTGAAAGAGGATTACTACACCTCGCTTCACATCGAGGAATTCGAAATCGAGTCCCGCGATACCAAGCTCGGTCCCGAAGAAGTGACGCGCGACATTCCGAACGTCAGCGAATCCATGCTGCGCAACCTGGACGAAGCAGGCGTGATCCGCATCGGCGCCACGGTGAAGCAGGGGGACATTCTGGTCGGCAAAGTGACGCCCAAGGGCGAAACTCAGCTCACGCCGGAAGAGAAACTCCTGCGCGCCATCTTCGGCGAGAAAGCCGGCGACGTGCGCGACGCTTCGCTCTACTGCCCGCCGGGCATCGAGGGCGTCATCGTCGACGTGAAAATCTTCTCCCGCAAGGGCCAGGAGAAGGACGAGCGCGCCAAGGCCATCGAAGCCACGCAGATCGCCAAGTTGGAAAAGAACCTTTCGGACGAAATCCGAATTCTGACCGACGAGCGTCTGAAGCGCCTCGAAAACATCCTGGGCGGTAAGGAAGTTCAGGCCGACCTGCACGACGAGCGCACCAACAAGCGCCTGCTGACCAAGGGCAACATCCTGAACCGTGACGAGATTGAGCGCATCTCGACCCGCAACCTGAAGCGCATTAAGTACGCCGATAAAGACCCGCGGGTAAACGAGCAGATCGACGAGATCGAGGAAATGACCTCGCGTCAGATTGACGTGCTCAAGAAAATCGTCAACGAGAAGAAAGACAAGCTGACCAAGGGCGACGAATTGCCGCCGGGCGTGATCAAGCTGGTCAAGGTCTATATCGCCATGAAGCGCAAGCTGAGTGTCGGAGACAAGATGGCCGGCCGTCACGGCAACAAGGGCGTCATCGCCCGCATTCTGCCGGAAGAGGATATGCCGTACCTCGACGACGGGACCCCGGTTGAAATCGTGCTCAACCCGCTCGGCGTGCCTTCCCGTATGAACGTGGGCCAGATCCTCGAAACCCACCTCGGATGGGCTGGCTTCGTACTGGGCGAGAAGATCACCAACTTGCTCAAGGAGAACACGCGCACCGAAGCCATCCGTCGCGAGTTGAAAGCGTTGTTTAAGGACTCACAGCTCGCCGACATCATCGCCGACATGAGCGATGAGGAACTCGAATCCATCGCTCCAACGCTCGCCAAGGGTGTGTTCATGGGTTCGCCCGTGTTCGACGGCTCGAAAGAAGGCGAGATCAAGGCCTTGCTCGAGCACGCCGGACTACCGACTTCGGGCAAGACCACATTGTTCGACGGCATGACAGGCGAGAAGTTCGAACAGCCGGTCACTGTCGGCTACATCTACATGCTGAAGCTGTCGCACCTGGTGGACGACAAGATTCACGCGCGTTCCATCGGGCCATACTCGCTTATCACCCAGCAGCCGTTGGGCGGCAAGGCGCAGTTCGGCGGACAGCGTTTCGGCGAAATGGAAGTCTGGGCGCTCGAAGCTTACGGCGCAGCGTTCATCCTGCAGGAGCTACTGACGGCAAAGTCCGACGACGTATACGGCCGCACCAAAATTTACGAGGCCATCGTCAAGGGCGAAGCCGCCATGGAGCCCGGCGTTCCGGAATCCTTCAACGTGCTGATCCGCGAGCTTCAGTCGCTCTGCCTCGATGTGGAATTGATCAAGGCAGCGGAAAAGAAGCCCACGGCCAGCGCAGCTGCAGATTGAGTCGTTGGTCGCTGGTCGTTCGTCGTTAGCGGCCAGCGCAACCGACCTCAAATTTTCGAAGACAAGACCCGCGATCTCGCTCTTGGATAGGCGGGTCAGAGATTTCGCTAGCGACGAACGACCAACGGCTAGCGACCTATCAAGAGCCGCAAGCGGCGGCGCAACAGCCGAGGAAAGCGGAGGAACACCTTGTTTCGTTCGAGCCCATTCGAAATGGCAAATGTGATCGCGGACTTTGACGCCATTCGCATCAGCCTGGCATCCCCGGAAAAGATCCGGAGCTGGTCGCATGGTGAAGTCACCAAGCCCGAGACCATCAACTACCGCACCTTCAAGCCGGAGCGGGACGGCTTGTTCTGTGCGCGCATTTTCGGCCCCGTTACCGATTGGGAATGCTTGTGCGGCAAGTACAAGCGCATGAAGCACCGTGGCGTGATCTGCGACAAGTGCGGCGTAGAAGTCACGCTGTCCAAGGTTCGTCGTGAGCGCCTCGGCCACATCGAGCTGGCGTCGCCCTGCTCGCACGTGTGGTTCTTCAAAGGATTGCCCAGCCGCATCGGGCACCTGCTCGACATTTCTCTGCGCGACCTTGAGTCCGTGCTCTATTTCGAAGCCTACGTCGTCGTCGAACCTGGCGACGCGCCGGTGAAAGAGCGCGAGGTCATCAAGGACGAAGCCAAGTTCCGCGAACTCGATCAGCAATACCGGCCGGCCGGATTCAAGGCCATGATGGGTGCCGAGGCGATCAAGGAACTGCTGAAGCGCGTCGATACCGACTCGCTCTCCGGTGAGCTGCGCGAGAAGATGAAGAACGAGAGCTCGCTGCAGAAGCGGCTCAAGTACGCCAAGCGCCTGAAAGTCGTCGAGGCCTTCCGCAAGAGCGGCAACAAGCCGAACTGGATGATCCTCGACGTGATTCCGGTCATTCCGCCGGAACTCCGTCCGCTGGTTCCACTCGATGGCGGCCGCTTCGCTACCTCCGACCTCAACGATCTCTACCGCCGCGTCATCAACCGCAACAACCGGTTGAAGAAGCTGATGGACCTGCACGCTCCCGAAGTCATCGTGCGCAACGAAAAGCGGATGTTGCAGGAAGCCGTTGACGCGCTGTTCGATAACGGCCGTCGCGGCCGCGTGCTGCGCGGCGCCAACAACCGTCCGCTGAAGTCGCTGTCCGATACGCTGAAAGGCAAGCAGGGACGCTTCCGCCAGAACCTGCTCGGCAAGCGCGTCGACTACTCCGGACGTTCCGTCATCGTCGTCGGTCCCGAGCTCAAGCTGCACCAGTGCGGCCTGCCCAAGAAGATGGCGCTCGAACTGTTCAAGC
>Ga0307478_10003986_pt1 | contig 10682 bp, 4 predicted proteins | sample atmos_gasesECM4C_2_FD_203713 | JGI IMG/M metagenome (GOLD analysis project Ga0307478, IMG submission 203713) | Hardwood forest soil microbial communities from Morgan-Monroe State Forest, Indiana, United States - atmos_gasesECM4C_05 | ecosystem: Environmental > Terrestrial > Soil > Temperate...
CCTTCCGGGCTCGCGGCTCCAAACTCTCGTCCTGCAGAGGCCAAGTCAGGGTTGGCGAAGCCAAGCGCGACGAAGGCCAGTACCGTAGCAGCAGCGGAAGCGAGACCCTCTGGGTTGGCGAAGCCAACGGGACTGGCCGCGCCGAAGAAAGCAGCGGCAGCAGCAGCGGGTGCTGGCAGCTCTGAGACAACCACACCCCGCGAAGTCCAGGAGATCGACCTTTCTAACCGTTTCATCGACGCCAGCGTGAAGGCAACGATGGACTCGGCCGATCAGCCATCGGCTCACATGTCTTCCGCTGTGGCGAACGAACCGGAAGTGGAGACGTTCGAACCGGCAGCCGACTATGGCTCGAGGATCGCAGTTGATCCCATGATGGCTGAGAACGCGCAAACGGGCGGAGGAGGCACAAGTTTCTCTGACGTTGCCGAGCTGCCTCCGCTCAAGGAAGTCTATGTAGCTCCGCCACCGCCGACGTTTCAGCCTGAGCCGGCTGCGCCAACGCAGCCGACTGTGTTTCGAGGCAGTTCTAAGCGGGATGAAAAACCGAAGGTGCAGCCGCGCGTGGTGGCCGAGAAGGCCATTAAAGAGATCAAGGGTGTTCCACCCAAGCTGATGCTCTACGCTCTCGGTGGAGCCGCTGCGCTCATCCTGGCGATCGGCATCGGCGTAACGTTTTACATTCACCAGAATAGCGATGATGATGCGGGCTCGGCACGCCGGACTGCTGTAGCGGAAACTCCTGCACAATCTGAGACCAGCCATCCGGTCCCTCAACCGGCGCCTAAGAGCGAGCCTGCGCCGGTTGCGGCTCAACCAGCTGAAATCTCAGAACAAGAGGCTGTCGAGACTCACAGCACTGCGAGTCCGAAATCGCGGACTTCCAAGAAGAAAGCGTCTCCAGCGCCTGCCACGACCATTCCCGGACAGATGGCGGTTGATTCCACCCCCCAGGGCGCTCAGGTCCAAGTGGATGGAAGGAGCGATGTGAGCTATGTCACTCCTTTTGCGCTGACGAACCTGCAGCCTGGTCAGCATTCGATCACCGTGAGCAAGCCGGGGTACTCAGTGGATACACGCGCCATCAATGTGACATCTGGAAACCGGGCCACTGTGGTGGTTCATCTTTCACAGTTGATGGCAACGCTGGTAGTCAACAGCAATCCCGCAGGCGCTAACGTTTACATTGACGGTCGCGATACGGGTACGAAGACCCCGGCACAGGTCAGCGTCGATAAAGGCCAACACGTCGTCCTGGTCCGCAAAATGGGCTACATCGACGAAACCATGAGCTCTCAATTCGTGTTGGGCCAGACCTTCAACTTCGCGCCCTCGCTGCGCTCGCTCGGCAATGCTGACAATATCCACACTGTCGGCAAAATGTCGAAGCTGTTCGGCGGCAAGGGTGTGCAGGCGGGGCAGACGACAGTGAGTATCCACACCCAGCCTAAGGGTGCGCAGGTCGCGATCAACCAGCACATCATGGAAAAGAATTCGCCGTTGGATGTCGCACTTGATCCTGGAAACTATGTGATAGATATCACCCTCACGGGATATGCGCCGGTACACAAGGTCATTACTGCCGACAAGGGCGGCAAAATCGTCGTCGACGAAGTGCTGCAGCCGCAATAGGGCCGACTGTCGTGATGCGGCTTGATCCGATAATTCAGTCGCCGCTATGTCGACCCCGGTAACCAAGAATATGCCCTGCAGAGTTTCTACGCAGGCGCCGCTGTGACGCCGGTCACGTTCTCGAAAGCGGAGTCCTATTAGGACGGGCACGATGGTTACTCGGATCCTTTGAACGAGTATCCCTTCTCGGTCAACATCATCAATTTCCTGCAGTCGCAACCCTTGGCGGAACACACGAATCGTTATCAAGTACGAAGATTCTCACTAGTATGAGCGGCGCCAATCGCAAACGGGTTCAACGCGTCGGATGACGCCCCACGCGGCACCCGCACGTGCGGAACCAAGCTCACTTTTCTTGTCGTTCTATCAGATCGCCTAGTCAATCATCCGGATGTTTAGCTTCGAGAAAGATCGATGCGACGGTGGTCACATTTTTCTGGATCCAAACGCTGGAGAGCCCTTTTCTAAAGATTTCCACAAAGAAGAAGGGCATGCGATGTGTTCGCGCATGCCCTTGCTTTCTTTGTTTCCGGAATTTAGTGTGGCAGCTTGAAGCTGATCGTCACCTGGGTATGAATCTCCACCGGCTCACCGTTCAGCAAGTACGGCTTGTACTTCCATTGTTTCACGGCATCGGCAGCAGCCCGGGTCAACTGCGATTCTCCGGACAAGACCTTTACCTCCGTGATCTCGCCGGTCTTAGAGATCGTTGCCATTAATTCGACGATGCCTTCAATGTGGAGGGCGAGGGCCGCCCGGGGGTAAATCGGCTGCACTTTCTTCAGCAACAATCCTTGAGACACTCCCTGTGAGATGTTTACCGTTTGCAACACGGGTTTCGGAGCACTGGTGGCATCGCCGACCAGTCCTGACAAATCGCCGCCCGATCCTGCGCTTGCGATCTCCGCTATGTTCGGCGCTGGGGCTTCTGCAGCCGCTGGCTTACTGCGAATTGCTGGAACAGCTCCGCCTTTCACGACTAGAGGAGTTTCGGAAGGTTTGGCTGTCGAGGCTAATTTCGACGCGGCGGCTGAACCAGAATTTGTGGCTTTGCCGAAATTGCGCGTTTCGTCCGGAACGTTTTCTTCGCTGGTGGCTAGGTCATCTGCTTGGGCCGTCGGTGCAGTGGCGGACGGTGCAGTGGCGGATGTTGGCGGCGTTACTGGCGACGAAATCGCTGCGCGTGTAGCTGCAGTAGATTTCTGCGGCGCGGGTTGGACGGTATTCGCAGTCGAGTCTGTGGAAGTTGAAACGGGAGCCGGCAGGCCGGAAACCGGGTGTCCGGAACCCGCCTGGAAGTGATTCCACCCAAGATAGGCACCACCGCAAACAATCATTGCGGCGACGATCCCAAAAACAATCTTCTTGCCTCCGCCGCTCGATTCTTCAAAAGCGTTGGCTCCGCCAAAAGAGAATGTCGGCGCTGCCGGTGTGAACGCTGATGAAGCTGATTCGGTCGAAGCAGGCAAAGCGGCGTGACTGGACTCCGCTGGTTTTTCGAACAGATCTTCGGCTTTATGAGGCGTAGTGACCGGAGATTTTTGAGGGGCAGTGACGGGCACAGTTTCCGGCACTGCAGTAACAGGAACCTCCCGCGCCCGCGCCGCAGCCGTTGCGGCACCGCTTGTGAAACTCCCTGCCGGGCCTTCCGGGGCTCCCACGAATGGCAACCGCATTACTGGGGAAGCCGGTACGCTCGGCCCGGCCTTTGATGCTTCAGGTGCAGACGGAGCTGCTGGCGGACGCGTACTGTCGTTTATCTGAGGTATTTCATCGGATGGAGCTAAACCTGAACTTGCTGCTGCTTGGGCTGCTGCGGCATTGGCTGGTGGCTTTACAACCGGAGGAGCGACCGGCGGCAGAACCGGGCGCGGCAGCGCAGAAGTTGCTGACTTCAATGGCGCAGCCGGTCTTGGCGGCGGAGGGGCGGTCGCAACTGGCTTTACGGGCGCAGTTGGCGGAGCCACAGCCGGCTTCGAAGGCGGAGTGGGCGCCGCTGTCATGGCTGCGGTGGTCGGAGCCTGAGGGCCAGCCATTGCCGGCTTTCCGGGCTCGCCTTTGCGCAGCAAACCACGCGCTACGCGCAGAGTTCCCTTGGACTGCTCGACATTAATGGGCTTGGTCAGGACGAGGTTAGCACCAATGCGAAATGCCTTGGCTACCCCGGCCTGACCTTCCACAATCGCGACCGCAAGTGAGGCCTGGTTTGACGTCGAATTGCGCGCGCTTTTGAACAACAGGGTGGCGTTCTGCTCGTTATCGCAGTCGACCACGATGGCGTCGAAGTGCTGGCTCATCAGCTTCTTAACTGCAGCGAAAGGCTCTGTGCAGGCCTCGACGGTGAACTCCAACTCGCTTAAAACCTGCGTTACCGTGCGAGCGGTTTTGTCATCGGGACAGAAGAGGAGAGCTTGGAAAGCCATACCAAAGCCATCGTAGGTAACACCCGTAAGTTGCAGCAAGTTACGCAGGTAATTCGAGTTAAGTGGCTTTTCTTGATGTCCCGACGACTCGGAATAAGCCCCCTCCGCTGCCTCTCTGGCCTGAAGCGATTTCCCATACAATAGCGCCGCATGCGCGTGCCTCTTTGGCTCAAAATTGGGTGGACTCTGTGGATTGCCGCATGGGCTCCGCTTTATTGGCGGCAGTATGGCGCACAGAATTTTCTGTTCTTCTGCGATATCGGAAACATCCTGCTTTGCTTGGCACTGTGGTTCGAGAGCGCGCTGATTTTTTCCTGGATGGCCTGCGGACTGTTGCTGTTTCAGACGTTGTACACGATCGATCTTGCCGGTGCCCTGCTCACCGGTCACCACTTTCCCGGCGGCACCGAATACATGTTCGATCCTGGTCTTCCGCTGCTGATCCGTCTTCTCAGCTTGTTCCACATAGTGACGCCACCTTTGCTTCTCTGGGCGGTCTGGCGCCTTGGTTACGACCCGCGAGGATGGAAACTGCAAACCTTGATGACTTGGATTGTGATTCCGATCAACTACTTATGGCGACCCGGAATGGACGTGAACTGGGCCCGGGGGCCATTCTTTCACGAACAGCATGTCTTGCCCGGGTGGGCGTATTTGCTCATCTATCTCGTCGCCGTGCCGCTACTGGTCTACTACCCAACTCATCGATTTCTTTCCTGGGCTGTAGCCCGTAAAAAGAATCGGCTCTAGCGTGACTTCCCCGAGCCTTCCGGTTGGTTGCGCACGGCAGACTCTTCGGGCGGGTAATTGATCGACCCGCGGAAGGAAGCTTTATCTTGCTCGTGGAAATCAGGGAAAGGCAGCTGTTTTCCTTCCCGAAGCTCCGCAATCTTCTTCGCGGCGTTCTCCGCTTTGTCTTTCGCCAGACCTGCATCGCGAGTTATGTACAGGGTCTGTGATGGAAGGGCCAGGCTTCCGCCCGAGTCCTCGAGAATCTCCATAATGCGCAGAAGCACATCTTCTCTAACGGCCGCATATTCGTTATAGTCCCGCGTCAGAACGTAGCAAAAAACTTCGAAGGTAAGTGAACTGCCAGCGATATCAGTCAGGCGCACCCGGACACTATCGGTCTCGATCTTGGGATGGCTGTAAAGCAGGCGCCGGGTTTCGGCCAGCACGAAGCGGACATGATCGGGCTTGCTGTCAGACCGCAGACCAAGATTCGTCTTGAAAAGAATCTTCTCGCGGCGAGTAAAGTTCTCAACATTAATCGAGGCTACGGTCCCATTCGGTATGGCAACCAGAGTACGTTCATCGGTGCGGATGCGTGTGGATCGCAAGCCGATGTCTTCGACCGTGCCCGTGCGGTCGCCGAAGCGGCACACATCGCCAACGCGTATTACTTCATCGCCGAGTACGGAAACTCCCCCAAACAAATTCGCAATCGTCTGCTGCGCACCGAAACCGATGGCAAGACCGCCGATGCCGAGTCCGGCCAGCGCCGTGCTCATGTTGAATCCGAGGTTGCCGAGCACGGCGAGCGCGCCCGCTATAAACACTGCAACCTTGAGAATTCGCTCACCTAGCAGCATGAGCGATGCCGTGCCTGCATGACCACGAGCTAACGCCCGACTGCGAACCCGGTTCAACGACCACCGAAGCACGCGCCAGAAAATCCAGACGGTCCCGATAATCACCGCGACCGAAGTGGCCTGAAAGTAGTAGTGCCGCGAGAGCAATGGCATCCCCAGGTACGCGGCTAGGATGCGGTGTACCACAGTGCTGGTAAGCAGCCAGGCCGGCGTTGAGACCGATCGCCAGCTGATAAGTTCAGTGTGTCCGTGACGGCGGGCCCACAGGCGCAGCGGAGTCTCCAGTAAAACCAGGACCAGCCAGCCAACCGGGATGGCAACGAGAATTGCAGCCAGCAAACCCGTCCACTGCCACAGCGGCATTCCCGCCAGTTGATGTTTCACCAGAACGGCCGGCAATTTGTGTTCGACCTGTCGCGCCTGGACCTGATCGTACAGTTCCGGAACCTTCGCCAAGGTATCGGAGGAAATGAGCCAGATCTTACCCGCGTTCGGATCATTAGCCCGCACCAGATCGAGGTCAGCTTCCACATCTCCGGCCGACATCGTGCCAATTCTCTGGCGACCTAAGGGAACTCCTTCCTGAGGAACTCCTTCGGGATCGTTACTCACGTCCTTCAAGCTGCCCGCAAAAGCGTGATCCATCACGTATTTCAACTTGACGGACAACTCCTCACCTTCGGTCTGGCGGCGCGCGGCGCTCAACTGCAGGTATTGAGCAGCGATGCTGTTGTCGCCTCGTTGAGCAGCCTGCAGAAATCCCAGGACCGCCCCGGCGGGAGTATTCCGGTTAAGAGGGTCGGCCAGAGAGATTCCGCTGGCAGGCGGCTTTGATGATTGCAGAGCTTGCGTGAGGGGGTTCTGACCTGACAAAAGCAAGTCCAGCGACAGACAAAATACAGAGATGAGAACAACCTTACGAAAGGACGGCATGATCTTCTCCCGCCCGCTTGGAAGGGGCTTTCGCGCTGGAGCCGCGCGATTCGAAAAGGTAAGGAACCATTGTATCGAAATGAGGGCGGAGCACTTCCGACTGTGAGATGGCCTAAATCAACCGCGCTTGGGCCGGTAGATGTGCGTGCTCGTGCCGAAGAAGACCTCTGCCGACTCCATAATCGTTTCAGACAGCGTGGGATGCGGATGAATCGTCAGAGCCACGTCTCGCGCCACTGCTGCCATTTCGATGGCGAGCACGCCTTCTGCAATCATCTCGCCGGCACCGGCCCCGACGATGCCCACCCCGAGAAGACGCTCGGAGTGAGGATCGAAAATCAGTTTGGTCATCCCTTCGGGACGATCGATCGTGACGGCGCGGCCTGAGGCAGCCCACGGGAACTTTGCAACTTTGATTTCCCGATTTTCTTTTTGCGCCTGCGTTTCGGTCAACCCGCACCATGCGACTTCCGGATCGGTGAAGACAACGGCCGGGATCGCATTCGGTTCAAAAGCGACTTTGTGTCCGGCAATTGCCTCTACGGCGACACGCCCCTCGTGAGATGCCTTGTGCGCCAGCATCGGTTCGCCGACGACATCTCCGATGGCATAGATGTTGGAATCGTCGGTCTGCAGTTGCTTATTCACCTGAATGAATCCGCGCGCGCCAACTTTGACCTGTGTCTTTTCCAGCCCGGGAATCTCAGAGTTCGGCTTGCGTCCTACCGACACCAGCACCCGATCGAACACCTTTTCGCGCTCTTTTACTTCTGGGCCTTCGAAGATCGCACGGATGCCGTTTCCTTCATCCTTGATCGAGGCCACCGTTGTGTTCAACAGGATTCCCTCGAACATCTTTTCCAGCCGCTTGTGCAGTGGCAGGACCAGATCGCGATCCGCGCCGGGCAACAATCCCGGCAGCATTTCGACCACCGTGACACGAGTCCCTAGCGCGGCATACACCGATCCAAGTTCCAAACCGATATATCCGCCCCCGACAACCAGCAGTGAGCTGGGAATGTCCTCGAGATTCAGTGCTCCGGTGGAATCCATCATCCGTGGCGTGTCGAGCTTCAATGTAGAAATGATGGCCGGTCGAGAGCCCGTCGCCAGAATAATGCGGTCGAAAGTGAGCGTTTCCGAAGAACCGTCGGGCTTTGTGATCCGGAGAGTCGTCGGATTTTCGAACGTCGCGTGGCCTTGCACGTAATGCACTTTGCGCTGCTTGGAAAGAACTCCAAGTCCACCAGTTAATTTTTTGACCACTCCTTCTTTCCATGAACGAAGCCTGCTCAGATCAACCTTCGGGGCGGCGAATTCGACGCCCCAATCCTTCGCCTGATGTGCTTCTTCGACAAGCTTGGCTACATGCAGCAGCGCCTTCGACGGAATGCATCCGCGATAGAGGCAAACGCCTCCCGGATTCAACTCCGGATCAATCAGCGTCACGGTCATTCCAAGATCGGCAGCCAGAAATGCGGCAGCGTATCCGCCGGGACCACCGCCAACGACAGCAATGTTTAGAGATTGGGCTTCAGACATGGAGTTGGAAAGGTTTCAAGGTCTCAAGGTTCTGTAGTTTGAAGGTCATGGTCGCAGCTCACAGCACAAATACCTTGCAACTTTGAAGCCTTGAAACTTTGAAACCTTGCCTCTCTCATCCCTGCACCGACAAAAGGAAAGGTTGCTCAAACGCTTCGGCGATCCAGCGCAGGAATCGCGCCGCATCCGCGCCATCAATCAACCGGTGATCGTAGGAGAGCGAGAGCGGCAGAATCAGCCGCGGCTCGAATTTGCCATTGATCCATTCCGGCTCCATCCGTGAGCGAGAGAGTCCGAGAATTGCTACCTCGGGATGATTCACAATAGGGGTGAATCCTATGCCGCCGATCCCGCCAAGATTGGTGATGGTGAACGTTCCGCCTTCCATCTCTCCAGGCGTCAGTTTTTTGTCGCGCGCTTTCTTGGACAGCTGCGAAAGTTCGACTGCCAGTTCGACAATGTTCTTCTTGTCGACTTCCCGAATGACAGGAACCAGCAGTCCCCGGTCGGTATCCGCGGCCACGCCGATGCTTATGTACTGCTTGTAAATGATTTCCGATTTCTCGATATCGATGCTGGCATTGAACTGCGGAAAAACTTTGAGGGCCGCGGCACAGACTTTCAGAGCGATGGCCGTAACCGTCATCTTACCGCCCGCCTCTTCTGCCTTCGGAGCAAAGCGCGCCCGCAGTTGTTCTAACTCGGTAATGTCGGCACGATCATGCTGGGTAACATGAGGAATCGTGTTCCACGACTCTGAGAGATGTTCGGCGGTTTTGCGCCGCACTCCGCGCATCGAAACGCGCTCGATCTTGCCCCATTTCGCGAAATCCGGAAGTTGAGGAGCGATAAAATGCCCGGCACGCGGTTGCGCCTGGGCCGCGCTTGAGCCAGCTGAGAGCAGAGCCTTAGCGTATGCCTTGACGTTATCCTCACTGATGCGCCCGCCTGGTCCACTGCCCTTCACTTCATAGATGTCAACTCCGACTTCTCGGGCCAGACGCCGGACGTGAGGCGCCGCCGGAATGGGCTGGCGGTGCTCGGGTCCCGCCACCTTGTCCAACTGCACCGGCATGCGGAATACCGGGGGCGCGAACTGCGGCTGATCCGGAGGCAGCGCCTGCTCTTCTGTCTTACCCTCGGCTCGAATAGCGGCTTGAAATGCCAGCCGGGCTCCGTGCTGTCCGGAGACATGCTCGACCGGAGCCGTCCGTGGCCTTGTAGCCTCAGCCTTCACCGGCCCTCCGCCTTCAAGGGTAAAGATCACTTGCCCGACCTTGATCTTGTCGCCTTCTTTGACTCGAACGTCCTTGACCACGCCACTCACTGATGACGGCACTTCGACCACGGCCTTGTCGGTCTCCAGTTCCATCACCGGCTGACCTTCGGATACTTTGATGCCAGGCGCGATCATCAATCGGACAAGGTCACCTTGCGAGATGTTCTCTCCCAGTTCAGGGAGCTTAAACTCGGTTGCTTCGGAGACCGCAGCCGTACCGGACAAGGGTGTCGAGGGGGCAGCCTTCGGAACGGATTCAGCCGGTGCCTGTGGTTGTGTCTCAACTGGAGCCGCGGGCTCTGCGGACGAGGTCGCAGCACTCGCCACGGAAGGAGCCTGGCCAGAATCTGAACTCGTAGCCTTCGTTTCCACTCCATCGACCGTGAAAATCACCTGGCCGACTTTAATCTTGTCCCCTTCCTTGACGCGGATTTCCTGCACGGTTCCGCTCACCGACGACGGCACCTCGACGACAGCCTTATCGGTCTCGAGTTCCATTACAGATTGGCCCGTGCTCACGCTGGCTCCAGGCGCAACCATCAGGCGCACTAAGTCGCCCTGCTCGATGTTTTCCCCCAGTTCGGGAAGTCTGAATTCAATCACCGCTGTCTAGTTCCTTCTTATGAAATAGGAGCGTTCTCAGCTTACGGCCGGATTCGCCTTCTCCGGATTGATCCCGAGTTCCTGAACCGCGCGCCTTACGACATCCGTTCCAATCTTCTTCTCGCGCGCAAGCGCCCCCAGAGTAGCAAGCACGATGTGTTTAGCGTCAACTTCGAAGAAGTTGCGCAATGCTTCGCGGCTCTCACTCCGTCCAAATCCGTCCGTTCCGAGCGACACCAGCTGACCCGGAACCCACTTCGCCAGACTCTCGGGCAATACTTTCATGTAGTCTGAGGCGGCAATGAATGGACCCTGCGCGTCTTTCAAAGTCTCGGTGACATATGGGACCTTGCCCGTCTCTGCCGGATGCAGCATATTCCATCGCTCGCAATCGTTCGCGTTGCGATACAGCTGCTTATAGCTGGTAACGCTCCAAACATCGGCTGCGACGCCGTATTTTTCTTCCAAGATTTTCGCCGCTTTGAGAACTTCGAACATAATGGTTCCACTGCCTAGCAATTGCGCGCGCAGCTTGGCATCGCTCTGCTGCAACGCTTTGAAACGGTAAAGGCCCTTGAGCACTCCTTCGCGAACATTGCCGTTTGCAGGAATCTCCGGCATGGGCAGAGGCTCATTCGTCACCGTCAAATAATAGAAGATCGATTCCTGATCGATATA
>Ga0307478_10003987_pt1 | contig 10680 bp, 12 predicted proteins | sample atmos_gasesECM4C_2_FD_203713 | JGI IMG/M metagenome (GOLD analysis project Ga0307478, IMG submission 203713) | Hardwood forest soil microbial communities from Morgan-Monroe State Forest, Indiana, United States - atmos_gasesECM4C_05 | ecosystem: Environmental > Terrestrial > Soil > Temperate...
GATGGCGAAACTCGGCTTCGCCCAGGAAGAAGCCAAGGAACCCCGCTTCGATAAACTCCATCGCAAGATGGTCAAACGCCGCGGTCGCCCACCACGCGGACTCAAAGCAGCGGGTGAACCCACCGCAGCGGACGCTCTGGAGCCCACCAATGCCACGTAAGCCCATCAATGGCACCAAGGGTCCACTCCCCCCGCTCGATGCCCTCTCAGCGGCTCTGGAGAGCGCACGCAACGCACAGGAGGGTAACCTCAAGCTCGCCAAGGCTGTTGATACACTCCGCACGGGACTCGAAACTATCTACCACGCTGAATATGACAACGAAGCACGACGCGCTGTTACTGCTGCTGACTTGCGAGGACTGGCTAAGAAGACTCTGGACGCGTATTCGCAACAGGTGGGCCAGAGTTGGAAACGGAATCCACTGATCGGGGACAGATCGGGGGATCGCGATCTCTCCAACTTAGAGGCTTGAATGAAGAAGACACTTAAAGATTTAGCGAACTTCATTCGCGGCTTCCCAGCGCAAACGATTGCGAACTACAAAAACGCTAGCAGCGTCGGTGCCGTCATGGTGTCAGTGCCAGATCTGGACTTCTTTATCGGACTCTATGAACTGGCGCAGGAAGTTACGGCGGAGGAACCCTAGATGGTTAACGGCGGTGACAAAGTCACCAGACGCGAGTTGAAGCGCGCCATAAAAAACTATCTGAGTTCGGCTGAGATGTGCGCAGAAGAAGTCGCCAGATGGAAGCGCCACCGGTTCAGGTGTTTACGCGAGGCAAAACGCCTCAAAAAACTATCGTCCAGCGGAAAGATAGCTGTCCGCAACGGCGGGCACATTTATGCCAGCCGTTAGCCAAGCGCAGGCGCGTGCGATGCACGCTGCAGCGTCCGGTCACTCCACTCTCGGCATCCCCAAGAGTGTTGGCAAAGACTACGTGTCAGCAACCAAATCAGTCTCCAAACTCCCCGAATACGTGCACCGGCGCAAGGCTCAACGTGGCCGCTAGGATGGTGCCTCTGCATCGCGCTTGGACACCTGAAAAGGTTAGACAGCGATTGCGCGCCAGCATGATCGCCAACTGCCTTCAAGATCATATATTTGGCAAACGTGAAATGACTCAATCACAAGTGACTGCCGCTCTGGGGTTATTGAAGAAGTGTGTCCCTGATCTCCACAGCACAGAACTAACAGGCGAAGGCGGAGGCCCACTGCAAGTGTTGGTCAGCGCTTATGCAAATAACACTCCCGAACAACTGGACTCCAAGACCGTATCAACTCAAAGCGTGGTGCCAACTCGAACGGGGTTGCCGTCGCGTAGTCCTCGCCTGGCACCGCCGAAGCGGGAAGGATGATGTAGCGCTGCACTTCCTTGCCACTCAGGCTGTCCAGTATCCAGCCTCTTACTGGTACATGCTTCCGCAGTCTAACCAGGCGCGCAAAGCGATCTGGACGCAGACAGACGTTCACACCGGTCGCAACCGCATCGACTGGGCGTTCCCGAGAGAGATACGCGAATCAACCAACGATCAGGAGATGCTGATCCGCATCAAGGGCGGCTCGACGTTCCAGGTTGTTGGGTCAGATAACTACCAAGGTGTCATCGGTGCGGGTGCATTCGGCATCGTGTACTCCGAGTACATGCTCTCTGATCCCAACGCGTGGCTCTATCTCGACCCGATACTCCAGGAGAACGGCGGCTTTGCGATCTTCAATGGCACGCCCCGCGGTCGCAACCACTTCCATGCGCTGTACGAATTCGGGCTGAAAGAGCCAGGGTGGTTCTCTGAGCTGCTGACCGTGAGAGATACCGGTGTGTTCACCGCCGAACAGCTCGAGGCAATCCGTCGCCATGTCGCTGCTGAGCGGGGCGACCTCGAGGCTGATAACCACATCCTCCAAGAGTATTACTGCTCGTGGGATGCGGCGAACCCCGGCAGCTACTATGGCAAGCAGATCGGTGACCTCGAAGCGGCTGACTGCATCGGACACGTGCCATACGACCCGCGCTATCCGGTCACTACAGGTTGGGATCTCGGAGTAGGGGATAGCACTGCGATCTGGTTCGTGCAGCGCACGCGCACGGAACTGCGCATCATCGACTACTACGAAGCATCAGGGGTGGGAGCCGATCACTATGCCAAGCTCATCAAGGAAAAGCCGTACATGTACGACCGGCACATCCTTCCTCACGATGCAAACGATCGCGAGTGGGGTAACAATGCATCGAGCCGCGTGGACGTGCTTAAAGGACTTGGCGTGCGGCCGCTCGTTGTCTTACCAAGAGCGAGCGTTGACGATGGCATTAATGCTGTCCGTGTTGCGTTGTTTGGAGCGCGGTTTGACAGGAAGCACTGCGAGCGAGGTATCGACGCTCTTCGGCAGTATCAAAAGACCTGGGACGACAAGCTGAAGACCTTCAGCCAGAAGCCGCTCCACGACTGGACTTCACACGCAGCCGATGCCTTTCGCTACCTGGCGCAAGGCATGCGCGATATCCCATCGACTGACCGCAACCTGCGACCGGCGTACAGCGAGATGTGATGCTGGTCGAAGGCACGCTGATCCCCGAGCCGCGGACACGTGAGGACATCAAGGTCTGGCGTGAGCAACGGCGAGCCTATTTCGAACGCCTCGGCATCCCTGAGCCGCCGCTCTCAGCGCGTGAATACCTGATGATCCAGCGACTCGGCACTTCGAAGCCAAAATACTCGTTGACTTGATTGTGCCGCGTGCTCACCTGAGCATCGGCCGATGTCAGCGATTGTGCCACTGCTTGGAGCCGCAGCCGGCGGAACGATAGGCTTCGTGGCCGGCGGACCCGCAGGGGCTGCCGAAGGTGCAGCACTCGGCTATGGCGCCACCGCTGCTACCCAAGGCGCGCTGAAGAAGCCACCCACTCCGCCACCTCCGCCCCCGGTCCCGAACGCCAATACCGCCGCCAACGCCGCTCAGTCGCAGACCGATGCACTGCGCCAGCGTCGTGGCCTACTCGCCAACATCTATGGCGGTGGAGGGGGAGCGGCACCCGTCACCGGCAAGACTCAGTTAGGCACGTGATCGCAGCCCTCGAGAAGGCGCAGGCGCTCACTCGTCTCGCCAAGCACACGGGGGCCAAGCCCTCGGAGTTCATCGTCACGCTCACTCTCGGTGAAGCCTACGAGCTCCTGGATCACATGGCAGCGACCTATGACAGCTCGCTCCTGCGCCAGGACATCGCCGAAGCCAAAGCGGAGGGCGACCCCTTCCGCGTGCTCGCAGGTTGGCAGCTCTCGGGCTTCGCGATCGTCCCCGTCGCCGAGCTCAACTAATGGCTGACGACCCCAATACGCTGATCCAGGAGTACGAGTTCCTGTGGCAGAAGCAGGCGAATTTCCGCATGCTGTGGAACACCGCCGCGCAGTTTGTCATGCCGGCCTGGGATAACTTCATCGGCGAGTTCGCGGAGGGCGTCAACCGCAATACCCGCATCTTCGATTCCACCGGCATCACAGCGAACGAGCGCTTTGCCGCGGCCATGAAGTCGATGCTCACGCCGGACTCCCAGATTTGGCACAAGATCAAAGCGGGGGACAAAAGGCTGAACGATGACCCCGCCGTCAAACGGTGGTGCGATGAAGCGAACGAAATCCTCTTTTTCGCCCGCTATCACCCGGAAGCTAATTTCGCCTCGCAGACCGATGAGTGCTACATGTCACTCGGGGCCTACGGGAACGACCTGCTGTTTGTCGATGAAGCGGTGGGGACCTGTCTCCGCTACCGCTGCCTGCCACTCTCCGAGCTCGTCTGGTCCCCTAATCACCAGGGAGCGGTGGATTCGGTCTATCGCAAGTTCAAGTACACCGCCAAGCAGGCGGTCGATCACTGGGGACTGGAGAAAGTCCCCCAGCAAGTCAAGAACCGCTACCGACAGTCGAAGTTCGACGAGGACGACTATCTCCACGTCGTCAAGCCGAACAAGGATCACCGCCCCGGCGCCTATGGGGATGAGGGCAAGCGGTTCATATCGGTATATCTGCACTTGGGGACCAAGCAGGTGCTGGAGAGGGGAGGGTACCGCTGCTTCCCGTTCGGGGTGGGACGCTATCGCGTAGCACCGCGTGAGAACTACGGCCGGGGACCTGCCACGACCTGTCTCCCGGATATCCGCACTGCGAATGAGATGGTGAAGACAAATCTGCGCACCGGTCAGAAGATGGTCGATCCGCCGATCCTGCTCGCCGAAGAGTCGATTCTCGCGAACTTCAACCAGCGCCCGGGGGCGAACAACTACGGCATGCTGACCGCAGACGGCAAGCCACTCGCTCAACCCTTCAAGATCGAAGGGCAGCCGGAAGTGATGAAGGACCTCATCACCGATACCCGTAACGTCATCCGCGATGCGTTCCTCAATACGCTCTTCCAGATCCTGGTTGAGAACCCGAACATGACCGCGACTGAGGCGCTGCTGCGGGCACAAGAGAAGGGCGAACTCATCGCACCCGCCATGGGACGGCAGCACTCGGAGTTCTTAGGCCAGGTAGTGCGCCGCGAGATCGACATCCTCTGGGAGGGTAACCAGTTCCCGCCGGTTCCGGATGCGCTGCGGCGCTCGCCCAAGGGCCTGGTGCTCGAGTGGACTTCGCCCTTGGCGCGAGCCTTAAGGGCAGAAGAGGGCTCGGCCATCATGAACACCATTCAGGACTTGGGCGTCATCGCACAGCTCGATCCCACGGTACGAACCGTCATCGATACGCATGGGGCAATCAGAGCGATGGCTGAGATCCGCGGCATGCCCGCGAAGCTCGTGCGCTCGGAAGAGGAGGCGGACGCCATCCTCCAGCAGCTGCAGCAGCAGCAGCAGGAGCAGCAGGCGGTTGCCGCTGCACCGCAGATTTCGCAGAGCGCACTCAACCTCGCCAAGGCTCAGCAAGCGGCAACGAGTGCCCCGGCCGCTGGCGCACCCGCTGCAGCGGGACCTTGATTGCATGTGCCCGATGCCTCGGATACGGTTTTTGCACCATGGGATTAGTCACCGTCACACTCGATGAAGGAGTCACCGCGACACTCATCGAGCGCGAGAAACTCGAAGTGACCGATCACGTCTTTGAGTACGACAACCGACGCGAGATCGCGAGTGAATACCGCTTCGATGGCAAGCTCGTGCGCCGCAGCGTCTGGGTCGATGGTTTCAACGCCGGCTTGTCCATGGGAGTAGCAGGTGGCAAATAGCCAGGCAGTCTGTGTCTCTTTCAAACAGGACATCCTGAATGGTGTTCACGCCTTCGGCACAACCGTCATCCGCGCCGGCACGACGGCGGACACCTTCTTCGTTGCGTTGTACCTGGTCACGGCCTCCATCTCGGGCGCGACGACCGTCTACACCGCAACCGGTGAGGTCTCGGGCACCAACTATGTCGCAGGCGGCATCGCCGTCACCAATGCCACCCCGCCCACGACTTCCGGCACCACTGCCTACTGGACACCTTCGGCATCCTTCGCGTGGACGAATGTCACCTTGTCCACGTCCTTCAACTGCTGCCTGCTCTACAACCAGACGCAGGGCAACCACGCCGTGGCGTCCTTCGTGTTCGGCCCCCAGACCGTGACCGCCGGCAACTTCACGCTCACCATGCCGAGCAACGCTGCGGCGACCGCACTGCTGCAGCTCAACTGAGGCTCACGTCATGAAAAACCGTTGGTACCAGAGTCTCATCAAGATGCAGGGCGCCGCGGGACCGGTGCTCTCGGCGAGCGTTGCACAGACCTCGCTCCTCTCGGGACAGGCCAAGTTCACCATGCCAGCCGGGTTCCTCGAGAGCGTGAACGACAAGCTCTGGATTCGTGCTTACGGCAAAATCTCGACCGCCGCCTCCTCGCCCGGGACGTTCGCCTTCTTCGTGAACTTCGGCGTCATCAACGTCTTCGCGGGAGGTGCCTCGGTAACACTCGCAACCTCCGCCACGAATCTCACCTGGAAGCTAGACATCGAGCTCGACGTGCTGTCCGTGGGCTCGGGTACCGCCGCGACCGTACTCGGCTGCGGGGAATTGAAGAGTTTCGCCCTCTCCGCAGCCACTCCGGTCCAGCTGCTGCCCGCATCGGCACCGGCAGCCGGCACCGGCTTTGACTCGACCACTTCCTTCCAGGTCGATCTCCAGGGCCAGTGGAGCGTCAATTCAGCTTCCAATGCCATCACCTGTTTCGGGTACGAGCTCATCAGCCCGAACTAAATGAAGGGCGGGCCGCGCGCCCGTTAAGGTAACTGCCATGTGGTTAGGCTCTCAAACCCAGCCTGGAACCACAGGCCAACCGGTCGTGACGGCAATGCTCCCCGCCGGGATCGTGGGGACAGCGTATTCCTACCAGCTCACGACTACCGGGACCAACGGTCCCGTCATCTGGGCAGCGACGGGCCTGCCGCTACCGCTTACCTGTTCGCCGTCGGGCCTCATCTCGGGTACCCCGACGAATGCAACTACAGGGACTGCCGTTACTGTCACGGTACTCGACTCGCTCGGACAGTCAGCATCCGCGGTACTCGCGCTCATCGTCAGCGGCGGTACCGTCCAGCCGAATCCGCCCGATAAGGTTTATCGGGGTACGATTCAGAGTAACTACGTCATGGTCGCCTGGAACCCGCCCGAGAGCGGACCATGGCCGGATAGTTACAACGTCTATCGAGCCGATGTCGTCGCTCCCCTCGTCACGGGGCAACTCAGCCGCAGCTCGGGCCTCTATGGCCCGCAGTGGTTCTATACCGACGCCACTGTTTTGCCCAGCAAAACTTACACTTACACAGTAAAAAGCTCACTCGGCGGCGTCGAGAGTGCCACGGGCACATCCATCACGATCACGACCTTGGGCGGTCTTACTACACCGCCCACGCTGCCGACCCCGCCGACGCCGTTTATACCTGATGCCTTCAGCCTGCCGACCGGCGGAACGACCTACAACGTCACACCGACGGGCACGGGCACCGCCTCGCTCGCCGGCGCACTGGCTGCGGCGAATCGCGGGGATGTGATCCTGGTCGGACTCGGGACCTACAACGCTCCATCGGCCGCTTTCCAACTGAAGGCCAACCCGACGGGGACGGGCTGGATCTACCTCATCTCGGCGAACTGGGCGAGTCTCCCGCCTCCCGGCACCCGTGTGGGGCCGGCAGACGCCGTGAACATGCCGCACATCTACAACACCTCCGGCTCCCACAATGCCTTCGCGATGCAAGGCGGTTCACTTTATTACCGCATGGTGGGGCTGTGGGTGACCTCGCCTCCGGGCACGGTAAACCGCAACACCAGTGTCTTGATCGCTGGCGGACCGGCTTCCGACCACTTCGCCGTGGATCGGTGCCTCTTTGGAACGGATGCCAATACCAACGGTTTTGTCTGGTGTACGCAGGGCTTAGGCTCGATCAACTGCGATTACATCTCAGTAGAGGACTGCTATTTCCACCCCTTCTATGAGGGTGGCGGTCCTGATGCTTACGGGCTGGGATTCACCGCCGGTGGGCCCGGATACGTCCGCAACAATCAACTGCAGGGCGTGAGTGAGGGCATCCTCTGGGGCGGAACACAAAATCTGGTTGCTTCCCGCGTCGTCCACGACTGGACGGTGTTCAATAACGCCGGCACCAAGAACGCCCTCTGGAGCTGGGAAACCACTGCCTTCATGGACGACGGCACGGGTAACGGCACACCCTCGGGTGTGGCCGGGAGCGTGCTGACAGTGACCGCAATCACTCGCGGTGCTGCCGCTCCGGTCCTAATCGGACACGCCTGCCAGTCCGTCGGTGCGGTGCCGCCTAACACTACGACTCTGGTGCCCAACGGCTGCATCATCACGAGTCAACTCACCGGTACCGCGAACGGCATCGGGCGATATCAATGCAATATGCCCAGCACGAGTCCCGCCGTGAATGCTGCAAGCGGCGCGGTCGCCTGTGCGATACCGAATGAGGTCAAGAACTACTTTGAGTGCAAAGCCGGTATCCGCATGGAGTTCTACAACAACACCGGCATCAACAACTACAACGCCAGCGGCGGGGCCTCGCAGCAGGGTCGCTGCTTCGTCATGAACAGCCGCTGGGCGGCGGTCGATTACAGCGCGACCACTACTTTGCTCGGAAGGATCGACAACGGCACGCCGGGAACTCCTGGCAATGTGCTCACCCTCACGGGCACCCCGAATGGCTTCTTTACGATCGGCCGGGGGAGCTACGTCAAGTCCACGACGGCGGGACTCATTACGGATCCGACCTGGATATTCGCTCAGACGGGCGGCACCACGGGCGGTATTGGCACTTACACCGTCACCGGACTGCCGCAAAACGTCGCTGTGACCCACGTCCAGGTCGCCCCGACTTATCCCAACTCAATGCTCTATTGGACGACCGTCACTGACATCAACATCCATGATAACGACATGGAGGGAGTCGGCTCATTCGGTATCTTCTTCTCGGACATCAACTTTGCTGCGGCTTATATTGAGCGGTGCCGGGTCGTCAACAACCGCAACTGGATAAGCCCACAGGGCGGCCGCGACAGCAACCTGACCACGACGCAAGTCCACGGCATCCAGATACAAGGGCCGGCGCCGGATTTCATCATGGACAACAACACCTGGATCATCGATACCACCAATCCACAGATCAGCAACCCGGGCGCCTTGGACTGCCTCAACTTCACGCAACAATCCAAGGGGCTCGGGGGCCCCGTGATGCCGACCGACCGGTTGAGCGTGACCGATAACGTCATGGATGGTCCCACGGTGGTGCGCGGCTTCAACCCTACCGGCGGCTCTTTGTCACAAACTGATTTCGCGTGCCTCGCCAATTCCGCCTCCAATGCGGTTTGGAAGAACAACGTCGCCGTGCAGAGCACGACGAACTTCAACCAAACTTCCGGCACCGTGTCGGGCGTCAACAACACCACGGTGAGCGGTATCTACGCGAGCCTCGGCATGAATAATTTCGTGAACGCTCAGACCGCGCCAGCGAGCCTTACTGCGTGGAACATCACCTCCGGCACGTATGCGACAGCATCTACGACAGGAGGGCCGGTCGGCGCGATATTCTCCACGCTCGCGGCGGCATCCATCGGGGCGCAGACCTCGACAGTAGGTTCGGCCTTCACGCTGCCGCTCACTGCGACCGGCGGTACGCCACCCTATACGTGGAATATCGTCTCTGCCGTGCCAAATACCGGTCTTGCTCTTCATCCTGCAAGTGGTATTACCCCAGCCGGGGTGCTGCAGTACACGCCCATGATGGCGGAGACCAACACAGTCGTCGTCCAAGTGAACGATTCCGCTGGGGCAACGGCGCAACAGACTTTCACGCTCACGTCGGTCGCAAGCGGTGCACTCACCATCACGAGTCCGACGACACTGCCCGCTGCCACCAACGGCGGGGCGTATTTCTATCTGCTGCAGGCGAAGGGCGGGAATCCGTTCTACAGCTGGTCGCTCACGAGTCAATCGGGTGCTAACACCTGGATAGTCAGTACCCAGGGATGGCTCTATGGCTCACCGACTGCCAATTCGACCGACACCATAACGGTCGCCTGTCACGACGCGACCTTCGCCTCGCAGTCGATCACGGTCTCTGTGACGACCAATGCCACGCTCGCCGTGCAGGGCGTTGATTCCGTCATGGGGTTCGTCAACCTGCCGACCGGTAACGCCAGTACGAAATATAAAGCCACGCTTCACGCTGCCGGTGGTACGGGGAGCGGTTATGCGTGGACCGTCACGGGCGGCTCGTTACCTTCCGGGCTCGCACTGTCCTCGGCTGGAGTCATTACTGGCACCCTGGGCGCGATCGCAGGCAATGCGCAATTCACCGTGCAGGTGAAGGATTCGAGCAACAATACAGCGACCGCGACCTGTGCGATGAGTATTCAGTCACGTTCGCAGGTATCGCGACCGTCCTACAACACCGGCGCAGGCTTCTTCGTGGATACCGTCGGCATCCTGCGCGATCCTAACGGCTATGCCTTCCAGATGCGCGGAGCAAATCAGAGCGAAGAACTCGCAGCCGAACCCGGCAGTCAGCAGATCGCGGGCTCTTCTGCCGCGAGGCAGTTCATGTTTGGCGTCGGCACCGGTTCCCCGGGCCAGCCGATGAGCTTCTTTGCGAATGTCGCAGCGAACTATATCGCCGACGGTATTGTGCCGATCAATGCCATGGCGACGCTGCCGAACCTGGGCAATGCAACGACGACTAACAATTCCAATACCACCGACATCAACAACTGCATTGCCTATTGGGTGGCGAATTTCTCAGCATGGGCTGGAGTACAGAATAACTGCCTCATCAACATCGCTAACGAGTGGGGTTCGGTCGTCAACAGCACCTGGGCCGGTATCTACGAAACCGGTGTGCCCTCGATGCGTACGGCGGGGTACTTGATGCCACTCGTCATCGATATGACACAGGGTTCGACCCAGGACGAACAGGGAGCGCCGGCCAATCTGCCGCCCGTATTGGCCGCCGATCCGCAGAAGAACCTGATTTTCGCCTACCATGAATACGGCTATTCGACCCATATTTTTGCGGTGATCTCCAATATCGTCGGCAACGTCATCACGCTCAACAGCACAGCTCCTACACATCCACTCGCGTGGCCGCCAGGCTGGGTATCGCCCAATTCCCCACTCACCGGCGGATTCACCAACCGCGGCGTCTATATCAACG
>Ga0307478_10003989_pt1 | contig 10671 bp, 6 predicted proteins | sample atmos_gasesECM4C_2_FD_203713 | JGI IMG/M metagenome (GOLD analysis project Ga0307478, IMG submission 203713) | Hardwood forest soil microbial communities from Morgan-Monroe State Forest, Indiana, United States - atmos_gasesECM4C_05 | ecosystem: Environmental > Terrestrial > Soil > Temperate...
CGCGCACACCCGAGCATGCGCGGCAGGTGCGCGAACATGGATCCGCGACGAGCGGACCGACTGCGGCATCCGGCCGTCCGGCTGTACGGCGAGTACATCTGGGCGTACGTCAAAGCGATCCACCGGGCGCCGCTGCCGGCGGCGGACAAACGAGAGTGCTACCGCTACCTGGCCGAGTGGCTGGCCACCCGCGTGCGCTCGGACGCCACCGCGGGGAACGACCCTGCCTTTGTATCCAATCCTGACATCCAAGTCGACGCCATCGTGGCTGGTCGGTAGGAGAAGCTCTCGTGAACTCGCGGTCAGCAGGACAAGGAAGACGGCTATGAGCAGCTCAGCTGGCATCGACGAGCCCGGCCGCGAAGGCGTCTCGGAGCACTACAAGCGCGACTTCTGGATCAACGAGAACAAGAAGCACGTCCCAGCGCATTACCGCCTCCAGAAGTCAGCGCGCATTGTCAATGCCCTCGCCGGCCAACGGGAATGCGACCTGCTCGACGTCGGCTGCGGGCCGGCGACGTTGATGCGCTTGCTGCGACCGAACATTCATTACTACGGAATCGACATAGCCATACACGACCAAGTGCCGAACTTGATCGAGGCCGATATCCTCGATGAGCCCATCAGATTCGATGGCAAGCGATTCGACATAGTTACCGCACTTGGGCTTTTCGAGTACCTGGGGGCTCGCCAGGATCAGAAGTTCAGCGAGATAGCGCGGCTCCTCGGCGAGCATGGCAGGTTCGTGTTGACCTACACGAACTTCGGGCACCGGGACAAGCGCGTATTCGAGGCCTTCAGCAACATCCAGCCCTTCGATGATTTCCGGCAGAGCCTGGCCAGGCACTTCACGATCGACAAGTACTTCCCCAGCTCCTACAACTGGCACGGCGGCCAGCCGGTCCGCTCCCTGGTGAAGTCCGCGAACATGCCGGTGAGAATGAACATTCCCCTCGTCGGCCCCTGGCTGGCCGTCGAGTACTTCTTCATCTGCTCGCGTCGCTGAAGCCGGGCCAGGGCCGGAGCGATCCCGGTCGCCGGGACACCGCCGCAGACGCCGCGAGCGTCACGACGGCGACCCGCTCAGCCGAGACGCCGCAGGTGGTCGGCCCCAGCGCGAATGCGGCCAAGAAAAGGCATCCCGACCGCCGACGGCGCGTATCAATTCGGGCCCTTCGCTGATCCTAATGAACGTCGTGTCTACCAAGACGAAATGCCGGTGATCGGAGCCACGAAGATCCGATCCAGCAGTGGACCGCGGTGGGGGGAGCACGCGTGACTTCGACGAGAGATACCGCATCCTCGGGGCCGAGTGACGGCGGCCGGTATCGGCTGGACGTACCGCCGCAAATGACCTCGTTCAACCGGGGCGGGGCGGCGTACATCGCCGACCGGGACCGGGTTTCCGATGCTACGAGGAATCGATCAGAGAGATCCCTGAGGCGGCAACTCTTCGCCGGTGATCTCGCCGCGGTCTCGCTCGCCTGGGGCCTCGCGATGTTCTTTCAGAGTCAACTGCGCCCTGACCGGTCGGTCGCGGTGTCGCTGGCGGCCATCGTTTCCACGCTTGTAGTGATTAAGTTTCTCGGCCTCTACCAGTCCTGGGTCTGCTCCGAGTTCTCCCGCCAGGCGGCCCGGATCATCATGGCGATAGCGGTAGGCGGGACCGTGCTCGTCGCCACCGGCTGGCTCAGCGGCGACATCGCGGCCACGCCCGCCGCCCCCGCCATCGAGGGTGCGCTGGTCGCCGCCGTGCTGGTGATCGGGCTGCGCTGGCGGTTCAGGAGATGGCTGAAGAGCAAGCGGGCCGAAGGGTACTTCCTGCAAACGGTGGTGCTGGTAGGCACGAACGAGGACACCGCCGCAATGTGGCAGATGCTCTCCGACGAGCCGGAACTCGGCTACAAAGTCGGCGGCGTCGTGGGCAAGCACGTCGACGAGGGACCCTGGCGTGACATGCCGCACCGCTCAGCGCTTGCCGACCTTCCTGAGCTCTGCGAGGAGGTGGGTGCGGAAGGAGTGATCCTCGTCGGCAGCGCCGTGACCGCCGCCGAGAGCGCGACCGCGGTACAGGTCAGCCTGGCTTCAGGACTGCACGTCCAGTTCTGGCCCGGACTCGCCGGAGTGCTCAGCAGCCGCATTCGCACCGCTCCGGTGTCGGGCTTGCCGATGCTCTACATCGAGGCACACCGGCCGCCGGTCTGGCACATGTGGACCAAGCGGGCGATCGATATCGTGGCCGCCGCTGTTCTGATTCCGCTGTCCGCGCCGGTGCTGCTGGCCGCCGCCGTCCTCATCCGCCTGGAAGACAAGGGCCCGGTCATCTACCGGCACGCTGTGATCGGCAGGTACGGGGTACACACCGAGGTGCTCAAGCTCCGCACCATGGTGCCGAACGCCGCGCAGATGCTCGACCGCATCGAGGAGCTGAACGAGAGGAAGGGCGGCCCCCTCTTCAAGGCGGCCAATGACCCACGGGTGACCAAGATCGGCCACCTCCTGCGGGCGACGAGCATTGACGAGCTGCCTCAGCTGTGGGACGTACTGACGGGCCGGATGAGCCTGGTGGGACCACGATTCGCCGTTCCCAAGGAAGCCGCCGAGTTCGACGAGGAGTTGCAGCGCCGAACCGTCATGCGGCCAGGAATAACCGGACTGTGGCAAACCGAAGCCAGGGATAACCCGTCCTTCAGCGCGTACCGAAGGCTGGACCTCGTATACGTCGACAACTGGTCACTCGGTTTGGACCTGGCCATCATCGTGAACACGGCGCACGCCGTGAGCGTGCGCGCGGTAAAGGCGGTGCTGCCGGGACGCAATCACCACAAGGAAAAGGTCGCGCGCGCGGCCGCCGTTCCTTCGCTCGTCAAGACGCCGGGAGTAAAGCTTTGAAGGCGAACGGCTCAAGCCGCATCCTGATCATCGTCCAGAACCTGCCGGTGCCATTCGACCGGCGGGTCTGGCTGGAGTGCCGCACCCTGACCCGGGCCGGCTATCAGGTGGCGGTGGTCTGCCCGAAAGGTCCGGGAGACCCTTCCTTCCAGGTCATCGACGGCGTCGAGATCTACAAGTACCGGCCGTACAGCCCGGGGGGCGGCGCGGCTTCATATCTGGCCGAATACGTGTACTCGTTCGCCGCCACGCTGATGCTGTCGCTCAAGGCTGCCCGCCGTGGGCGCTTCGGCGCGGTCCAGAGCTGTAATCCGCCGGACATCTTCTGGCCCATAGGCATGCTCTTCAAGCTCTGGCACGGCTCACGGTTCGTGTTCGACCACCACGACCTCTGCCCTGAGACGTTCGAGTCGCGCTTCCCCGAGGGCTCACCTGTGTTCTACCGGGGCCTGCGCTTCCTTGAGCGCTGCACGATGCGGTCCGCCGATCACGTGATATCTACCAACGAGTCGTACCGGCGACTGGTGATGGACCGTGACGGCGTCGAGCCCGATGGGGTAACGGTGGTACGAACGGGACCGGACCCGGACAAGCTGAAGGCTGTCGCTGCCATCCCCTCGCTGCGCAGAGGCCGGCCGTACCTTGCCGCCTACCTTGGCGTGATGGGGCCGCAAGACGGGGTCGACATTGTCATCAAGGCGGCCCACTTCGTGGTCAACACGCTGAAGCGCACAGATATCTCGTTCACCTTGATCGGATCGGGGGACTGCTTCGACGAACTGGTCGCGTTGCGTGATCAGCTGCGGCTTGGAGATTACGTGGAATTTACTGGGCGGGTGCCCGACGAGACCGTACGTGACGTCCTGTCGACGGCGGTCGTCGGCCTGTCGCCTGACCCGCGTAATCCGCTCAACGACGTCTCAACCATGAACAAGACCATGGAGTACATGGCCTTCGGACTCCCGGTCCTTGCCTTCGACCTTCGTGAGACGCGCGCGTCGGCGGAGGAAGCGGGGGTTTACGCGACTCCGAACGACATCGAAGAGCTGTCCCGCCTGCTCGTCGACTTGATCGATGACGAGCCCAAGCGGCAGAGCATGGGTACCGCGGGTCGGCGCCGGATCGAAGAGAAGCTGGCCTGGAGCCATCAGGAGCCGCAGTACCTCTCGGTCTACGACCGTTTGCTCGGACGTAAGCCCGATGGCCCGCGCGTAAACGCCAGCCATGCGTCTTGAGGCGGGCGACCGGTCTCCTGCGTACGCCGAGGGAACAGCGCCACCGGACCAGCCGACGGACTCCGTGGGAGCCGCTCACGCCCGCATCGCGTGGTATCTGCGCCGCTTGCAACGCATGTCACCACGAGAACTGTTGTGGCGGTCCTCCGACGTCTTGAGGAAGAAGGCCTGGCAGCCGAGGCAGGAACACCACGCGAAGCCGAAGCTGGTTGGGCCGCTTCGCTTCGAGTCGCCCCTTCCCGCCGGCGCACTCGAAGCCGTTCCCGCGGACGACCTGAAGCGCCTTGTCCGTGCCGCTGACGAGATCCTGGCCGGCCGGTGGGAAGTGCTTGGCGTCACCAGGCAGGACATGGAGGCACCGGACTGGTTTCTAGATCCGCTCAGTGGCCGACGGGCGCCCCAGGCCAAGTACTGCTTCAGCGTCAACCACAGAAACGAGACGGTCACCGGCAACGTGAAGCAGGTGTGGGAGCTGTCTCGGCATCATCACCTGACGGTCTTGGCCGCCGCCTACGCGCTGACGGGCGATCGCCGCTACGCCGAGCGGGCCGCTTCCCACCTCCGGTCGTGGTGGGAGGAAAACCCATTCCTGTCGGGTATCCACTGGACAAGCGGGATCGAGCTGGGCATCCGGCTGATCTCATGGGTCTGGATTCGCCGGCTGCTCGACGGCTGGGCGGACGTCAAGGGCCTGTTCGAGGAGAACGAGCTTGCCCGCGAGCAAATCTGGTGGCATCAGACCTACCTGTCCGGGTTCCGTAGCCGCGGCTCGTCGGCCAACAATCACGTCGTCGCCGAGGCAGCCGGACAGCTCGTCGCCGCCTTGGCGTTCCCATGGTTCGAGGAGAGCTCCGCCTGGGCGCGGACGTCCGCCGGCCTGCTCGAGCGGGAGCTGGCCAACAACACGTTCCCCAGCGGGGTGAACCGCGAGCTGGCATTCGACTATCACGGCCTGGTGGCCGAGCTCGGCTTGATCGCGGCGGTCGAAGCCGACCGGGCAGGACACCCGCTGCCGGAAGAGACCTGGCGGTCGCTTGGCCGCATGCTCGATGTAATCGCGGCCTGCCTGGACCGCGGACTCCGCGCGCCTCGCCAGGGCGACAGCGACGAGGGACGTGCTCTTCTGATCGCGTCCCCCGACGGCAACCGCTGGGAGGTACTTCTCGCGCTCGGTGAGGCGCTCTTCGGCGCCCAAGAGTGGTGGCCGCCGGCGAAACCGGGCGTGGCAAGCACGATCCTGTCGGCCTCGGCGCGGCGCCACCCGCTGCCTTCTAGGCCCGCCAGCCGGCCAAAGCACTTCGACGACGCCGGGATCACGATTCTCCGGTCCCAGCCGGTTGGCGAGCCCGAGATCTGGTGCCGCTGCGACAGCGGGCCGCACGGGTTCCTTTCGATTGCCGCGCACGCTCACGCCGACGCCCTGTCCATCGAGGTCCGCCACGACGGCACCGATATCCTGACGGACCCCGGCACGTACTGCTACAGCAGCGATCCGCTATTTCGGCGCTATTTTCGATCAACGATCGGCCACAACACACTGGAAGTGCTCGGCCGGGATCAGTCGACCTCCGGTGGCCCGACCATGTGGATACGTCACGCCAAGTCGCGGCTGACCGAACTTGCGCTGTCCGCTGACGGTGACGACGAGCGCTGGGTGGCGGAGCATTACGGCTACCAGGCGCTCAATCCCCCGGTGACGCACCGCCGTACGGTGGAGTTCCGCGGAAGACAGCGCCTCATCGAAGTCACCGACGAAATCATCGGTACCGGCCGTCCCGCGGTCCGACTGGCGTTTCACCTGGGGCCAACGGTCGAGGCTGACTTGGATGGCCGCGTCCTCGCCCTCCGTTGGCCTGACCGCGATCACGGCCACGCGACGGCCACGATGACCCTGCCGTCCTCGCTTGACTGGTCGCTGGCCAGGGGCGCAAGCGACCCGGTGCTTGGCTGGTACTCTCCCGCCTTCGGCCAGAAGGTTCCGGCCACCGACGTGATCGGCGTGGGGTTCGCGGCCGCGGGCTCACCGCTGTGCACGCGGCTCGCCTTCTGATTATGGCTCCATGCTGATGGAGAAGTTGTTGATGCCGAATTTTTCTGGTTTGCCGTTGGTCGACACGAGTTCAACGCCATTACAGATTTGGTACAGTGCCGACGAGCTTGATATCCAGCCTTTTGAAATAACGTAGCTGAAGAAATTTTTTAGGTTGACATTGCCGGTCAGTTTGCCATTCCGATCGACAAAGGCAACATACTGGTAGGGCGGTCCCGTATGATATACGTCATAAGTGTGGCCCGCGTCAGTGAATGATCCGCTCGGTGCGCCGTTCGGAGCCTGACCATTATCAAAGGTCCAGATCATGATCTCCGTCGAATTTTTGTCGGCGAGACCGTTCAGCCAGATATCGTACTCGAACTCCCAAGTGCCGTAGCTCGGGCCCACGCCCGGCGGCACGTCGGAGTAGTGGCTGGTGATGGACTTCCAACTGGTCAGCTTGGTTGGGGTCGGGTACCAGGTCTGCTGGACGTTCGGCGAAGTTTTCACGGCGCCGTCGGAGGTGTCGTTGTTCATCGTGGAAATCGCGTACCAGTTGTTGTAATCGCAGACATAAATCGACTGCGACAAGCCGGTGTAGCGACTAGCGTTCCATGAATCATTAGTGACGTAATACTTGCCTTCCGTGACACCGCTTTGGGCGTTTTTGAGGTCCAGCGGGATTACCCTAGGCGCGGTGCAGGTGTGTCCGGCTGGTATCGCGAGGTGACCGGCACTGGAGTAGACCGGCGCGGCGTGGCAACTGGACAGGAGGCACGCGGCCAAACCGAGAGCAGCTAGCCTGATTGCGGTCGCGTTGAAATTCCGGCTTCTATGCGCGCTGTGCCTCGGTCGTTGGAACATGAGTGAACCCCAAATGGTCAGGACCCCTGCGCCCCTGGTCCCGCGCTCGAGGAGGAAGAAGCGTCCTGCTGCCAGGTGGAGTGCCACGTCGAGAACGGGATGACCCCGCAGGCGCCGGCCGGCACTCCCTTGCCCGTCGCCGTGTCCGCCGGCAGCGGGGTGCACGTGCCGTACAGGTATGCGTACCAGCCCCAAGGCCCGCCGTAGACGTTGTTCGACCAGACGTTGTTACCGGGCGCGAAGCTCTTGTCCGGTGCCATCCCCGACAAGCTGGAAAAGGCGTTCAGGTTGGAAAGCGGGTTCGTCGGGCAACCCTGGTCCCACGATGGGCACGCGGTGAAAGAGGAACTGCTCATCATCGCGTTGGCGCCCCGCTGTAGATCGAACGGCGCCTCCCCGGCCACCTGGTATGCCATGAAGTTGGTCCCGCACGAGTCCGCGTGCGCCGCCGAGCACACCGTCGTTTTCCCGCCGCCGACCAGAGGCGTGCCCGACGCGATGGCCGACGGGTCGAACTGGAAGCTGTTGCCGGTCACGGCGATGTCTTTGACCTCCCACTGGCAGCCGTCATAGTAGGAAATCCCGTCGGGCGCGAGTGGACCGGAGGCGAGCGCCGTGCTCGTCGCGTAGAGCTGGCAGGTGCCGGCGTTGCTGACCTCCGCTCCGGCCGCCTCCGGGTCGGTCAAGGGCGGAGAGATGGTGAGGGCGCAGTCGTTGGCGTAGCACTTCTCCGCGGTGACCTTGTAGGGCTGGACCGCCTGAACCGGTCCTTCCAGCGTCCCGACGCCGCGGACCAGCGACACGCCGGTGAAGCCCGTTGCGCTGGTCCCCGTGTAGGAGAGGATGGCGCCCGTGTAACTTCCGCCGCCATCGGGCCAGGCCGCCGACGTTCCCACCCGCAGTTCACCGGAAGACGGGAATCCGGCCGTGCTGGCCTGGACGGTTCCTGAGCCAGTAAGAGTCGTGACCTGAGTGCGGTCCGTCGTCTTCGTCGATGCCGGATTGCCGAAGCCAATTTGGTCGTTGATCGCGCTGGCCCCGGCCACCATGACGGTGGAACTGCCTGCACTGGCCCCAGCGGCCAAAGAGGTAGCGCCACCGTGGGCAGTGTCGCCCGCGTGGGAGAAGTAGTACTGCCCGCCCGAGGCCGCTGAACTGCTGTTGGGGAAGCCGCCCGAGCAGTACGACGAGTCATCGGGCCAGCCCTCGCCCGAGTTTTCGCAGGAACGGGCGCCTGCCTGCCAGATGTCGATGCCTTCCCAGTTATTCGCGAACGTGTTCTTGGAGATGAGAACCTCGTTCTCATAGCGGCTGCCAGGAATGTTGAAGCCCCCCGAGCTATTCAAGTTCACCGCGCCGTCGCAGTTGTTGTCACACCCGCCCTTACCGCTTCCCCAGCCGCCATCCACAAAGGCATTGCCCGTGACTTCCAGGTTATAGCCGGTCTCGCTATCGACCGCCGAGCCGTAGCTCTTGTAGAAGTAATTGCCTGAGACGAGCGTGCCAGAGTTTCCATTGTCGAGCCAGACGGGAATTCCTTGACCGGGGCTCTCGTTAATGAACGCGTTGTCGACGATGTCGGCATTGAGTGTGCCCCACCATTTGCCTCCGCCTGAGCAGCCGCAACCAGGGTCTGGCTTGTAGTTCGACTCGTAGACCTCGTTATAGTCGAAACGGCTATTGGAGCCGAAGAGGTTGACGCCGTAGTCACCCATCTTGGAAAGGCAGTTGTACTCGATGGTGCCCTGGTCGCCACCGTAGATGGCGACACCGAGGCCAGGAATCGAGTAGCCGTCGTGGATATTGTTATGGGTGATCGTCCACCCGGCGCCCGTGAAGATGGTGCCAGTGGTGTTGTGGAGGTCATGGGAGATGTCGAGGTACTCGACGCTGACGTCAGCGGCGGGACCGCCGTAGTAGATCGGGGTACCAGCGGCGACGGGGAGGTCGAGGCCTCCGTTCACGGTGAGCGAGTAGCCGCTCTGGTCGCCCGCGACCGCCCTGATCGCGTAGGAGTCCGCCCCGATCACCACGCTGGTCTGACGGAGAAGCGGAGTGGTCGACGCGCCGATCCGTACCGACGTCGCGCCCTGCCCGGCTGCGGCCGTCACATGAGCGATCGGAGGCTCCCGGCTGCCGAAGGCGGCCGTGCCCGCGGCCTCCGCCCTGCTCAGTCCTGATCCAAGCGTGATCGTGGTGCCTGAGACCTTCGAGATGGAGTACGTCGTACCGTCGGTAAAGGACAACGAGCCGATGTAGCCGCTGATGGGTGAACTGGTGCGAATCGTTGTCGCATTCGCGGGTGCCGCCGACGCGAGCGTGCCAGCGCCGCCAGAAAAATCGTACGTGCCGTTCTGAGCGCTGATTCCGCCAGCAGCACCGCTGTCGTTGAATGCTGGCTCGGGCTGGCCGGCGGACGATCCGCCGATGAACTGATCACCGGGCACCGTCGCGAAGTTAATCTCTCCGTACGCTCCCCCCTCGAAGAAATAGAGCAAGGGCGTCTCGGGGAAGTCATAAGCTGGCTGATTGACCGCGCTGCCCGGCGCGTAAATCACGGCCGCCTCCGTTGCCCGGCTCTCGCTCGCGATGTAGGAAGGCAGCGGCGGCAAGGTCTTTCCGTAGCCGGGCAGCGCCTCGTACTGGGCAACGGTGTAGCTGTGGTTTCCCGACGCAAGGTCGTGGTATGTCCATGGACTTGTCAGGTATTGAGCCTGCTCGTCGCAGACCTGATAGTCCTGGCCGGCGACGTGAGAGGACAGCGATGCCACGGGCGAGGCGCCCGGGGAGGGCGCGGCGGAGTTGGTACATCCGATGAGGGGCGTAAGCAGTACTGCAACAGGCAACAAGAGTCGTGCGGCCATATTGCGCACCGTCATATGCTTACCCCCAGATATCCCGCTGCATGTTGAGTACGACCCGTGATCCCAGCCGGTCCAGCTTGACCGGCAGTTCTTTCATATCGGCCAGGCTCTCCCGCACGGCGCGCTGCCGCTCCACCGGGCACATGACCAAAAGGAAGCCTCCGCCGCCGGCACCGGTCAGCTTTGCCCCGATTGCCCCGGCCCCGAGGGCACGGTCGACCGCGTCGTCCACTTGGGCATTTGAGATGCCGGTGGCCAGTTGCCGCTTTGCTTCCCAGCCCTTTCGCATTGCTTCGCCAACCGCTTCCACATCGCCCGAGCGCAGGCGATCGGTCGCTATGCCCGCGAGGTCGGAAAGCAGATCGAGTTGATCGCTGCTGGTTTTGATGTTAGCGGTCTGCTCGGCCAGAATCGAGTTCGCGCTTCTGGTGACCCCGGTGTAGAAGAGCATAATATGCCGCTGCAGGTCCCGGCGTATGACCAACGGAAGATCCAACTCGTCGGCCATTACCTGATCGCCTGGCCCGAACCGGATATCCCGAATGCCACCATAGGCGGCTATGTACTGATCCTGCTTGCCAATGGGCTTCCCGCAGCGGTCGATTTCAATGGCGCAAGCCCGGTCGGCGAGTTCTTCCGCCGTCACCTGTCGTCCGCGGTACGCGAACAGCGCGTGGAGCAGGCCGACCGTCACCGCCGAGGAAGATCCGAGACCGGAACCTCCCGCGGACGGGATATCGGCCAGCGTGGTGATCTCGACGCCATTCATCACGCCGGTCATCCA
>Ga0307478_10003990_pt1 | contig 10668 bp, 11 predicted proteins | sample atmos_gasesECM4C_2_FD_203713 | JGI IMG/M metagenome (GOLD analysis project Ga0307478, IMG submission 203713) | Hardwood forest soil microbial communities from Morgan-Monroe State Forest, Indiana, United States - atmos_gasesECM4C_05 | ecosystem: Environmental > Terrestrial > Soil > Temperate...
TGGTGATGGCGCATCACTTTTGGCTGGAGCCTGCTGGCCATCCCATATTTCGGGCCTTGCAGCTCCCCGGACATCTGTTAGGCCAGACAGGTGTGGATGTTTTCTTCGTCCTGAGCGGTTTTCTCGTAGGTGGCCTGCTGCTGAAGGAATACAAGCGCACTGGCGCAATTCAAGCCAAGCGGTTCCTGCTTCGTCGCGGCTTGAAGATTTGGCCTGCTTATTATTTTTACATCCTCATCCAAGTCATTGTTCGCAAACATCCTCTGAATTCCTTCCTGGTCCCCAATCTTCTCCATCTCCAGAATTATATGGGCAGTTCGCTTTTACATACTTGGACTCTGTCTATTGAGGAGCACTTCTATCTTCTTCTCGCGCTAGCTGTGGCCTTTATGGCGAGCCGCCATTGGCCTGCGGATCGAATGTTGACGGTGTTTTTGTACGTCATCGGCGGAGTAATCGTTCTGCGTTGCGTGACTGTTTACGGGGGATGGCCTGGCGCTTTCACGTACACGCACGACCGTCTGGACTCGTTGCTGTTTGGCGTGGTGCTAGCAACACTGTTCCACTTTTTCCCCGAAAGGTTCGACCGCATCGCAAGCCACAAATGGGTCTTGGCTTGCGTCACGGCGCTGGCTGTCATTTTGTACGCGGCTCTCGACGACACAAATTTACGCTACTCGATCGGGCTCACGGTTCTATACGTCGGATATGGCGCGTTCCTGATGCTGGTGTACCGGCACTCTGGACGCTTCAAGCAATGGCGGGCATACAAGTGGATCGCGGCCATCGGCCTATATTCGTATGGAATTTATCTGTGGCACAACTCCGTTCGCGATCCTCTTATACACTTATCGCGGCACCTTCCCGACGTGATTCGATGGCCCTCCGTTATGGTCTCCGAATACGCTGCCGCGATCGTCCTCGGTGTTGTCAGTACACTTCTGATCGAATGGCCGTTCCTGAGAATCCGCGACCGAATGTTTCCAGACAAAACGACACCCGTTCCTGTCGCCGAACAATCGCAAACACCACAGGTGCCCGCTGAATCTGGATTGGTTGACCACGCACCGGTGAAACTCGAGGGTATTGGCGGCCAATCCTACTCGCCTGTTGACTGAGTCTCCATCGCACATTCCGTAGCGAAAACCGGTGCAACTTCAAGGATGGTCGTGGCCGGAGGCGCGTTCGCAAGTTGGCCGCCAAAGAAGAATCTTCTCTATGTTAACCTACCGTTTGTCAGTAGTTTCCCTTCGCGGGCCTGTAGCTCAGATGGATAGAGCAGCGGTTTCCTAAACCGTTTGTCGGGAGTTCGACTCTCCCCAGGCCCACCACTCTTACCCATTCAGTTTCATCAATTTGACTCGTTCCGTTCAAATTTCAGGCATGCCCTAAAACGGTGCAGTGTCATAAAAGTGTCATACTTTCTTGAGCACGGCGTCCCGCAGCTTCCTTCGAATCGGCCATCGCTGTCGAAATATTCAAAAGTGACACCACACTGTCGGTGGTTCTGCGCCGTCCATGCTGAGGATGAGACCTGGCACATCTGCGTCCTCGAGCCGGGTGAGGAAGGGGCGAGGCTTAACTGTCTTCGTCAACTGAAAAGAAGCCGAGCCAACTATTTCGTGTCGACGTCCGGCACTGCGGGAATGTCCGTAACGCGACCCCACCTATCGCGGCGCGGGACTACAGGGACTGCTATCGTCTACCGCCGGAGGGTGCGGATCGTTCTGGCCTAAATGATTGCCACTCGTGGATTTGTTCGGACACTTCATTTTTTTCGCGCTCGTCTGTCGCATTTTCCCAGCGACGCCGAAGCTCTTCGAGTCTGGCGTCCACGAATCCAGCTCGTCCTGATTTGCGTTCTGGTTTGTCGCGGTTACCGTATCCCATGTTTAGATTGCTCCTCTTTTGATTTGAGAATATTGCTACGATCCTACGGATGTCAGAACAAGTATTCGCCCGGTCGATTGTACTCTGTTGCGCCCCTTGGATCGTTGCGGAGCCAATGTCTCTCTTTTTCGTGCCCCTACCCGAATACGCGTTTTGCCAGTACAGTGTCCTCAGGATTCATGTTGCATGGGCTGGCGCGAGTACCATGAATTGACGAAGCACAGTATCGAGTCGCTGCGGCGAACTCAGCACTATCTCGATTGGGCCAATATGCCCAATCCATTTCGACATTATGAGGGCGTCCCCGTCCTGGATTTGCCGGCCGACCCGCCAGCTCCCGGGATTTCGGCTCTCGAAGTACTTGAAGGCAAGACAGGAATTACAGTGGCCCGGGATGGTGCGGAGTTCCTTTCGCAGTTGATGTTCTACTCCGCGTCAATCAGCGCGTCTAAACGAGTCCTCTCCACCGGAGATGTCTACGCCCTGCGCGTCAACCCCTCTTCGGGCAATCTCCATCCGACCGAGTTTCACTTCTGTTCGCAAGGATTGGCCGATTGGCCCGATGGCCTCTATCATTACCGTCCCTCGTCTCACACTGCTGAGCAACGCGCCATCGGAGATTTTTGCAGGAAACTCGCCGACACCCGTGCCCCACTCATTTTCGTTCTGACCAGCATTGCTTGGCGCGAAGCCTGGAAATACGGAGACCGGGCCTATCGGTATTGCTTGCACGACGTCGGGCATGCCTGGCAGGCGCTCACGCTCGCTGCTCGATCAATCGGATGCGAAAGCTATGCGTTCGGCCATTTTTCGGATGACCGGGTTGGGGATCGGTACCTCCTGCATGAGGATGAGTGGCCCATGCTAATCGTCGGACTTCATGGTCCATCCATTCCCGTGAGGGCGCTCGATCCAGTCGAGACGATTTTGTTTGGAGGTCAGCCTAACCGGTTGTCAAAGGAGCAAGAGCCTTATCAACTGATTGAACGAATCCATGCAGCTACGAAGCTCAGCACAGAAGCTACCATCCCCTCTGTTGACGAGTCGAAAGCCTCCGGGCGAGGGGAAATCAGCCTGGCGTCTCTTGTCTCCACCGGCCGTAGCTTCGGCGACGTCGTTCGTTCCCGGCGTTCCGCTCTTGACTTCAGAGGCGGGTGCGAGTCGATCTCCTTCTCCCAACTTGCGACTATCCTGTCCACCGCGCAAGAGCGTTTCTTCGCCGATTTTGCTACTGCTCGTTTCGTCCACCTGTATCTTTACGTCCACCGCGTCGAAGGCTTGACGCCGGGCGTCTATCGCTATTGGCCGGAGCACGCAGAGCTCGAGAAAATCAAGGAGGGGGACCAACGTCTCGTTGCGGCGGCTCTCAGTTTGGGACAAGGCCTGGCGGCTAACGCTTGTGTGGCATTTTCGATGGTCGGGGATTTCGAGAATGCTACCCGCAGTTACGGCAATCGTGGATATCGATACGTGCATTTCGAGGCGGGTGCTATTGGTCAACGAATGTATCTTGCTTCCGAGGCGCTTGGCCTGCGAGCAACGGGCATCGGAGCGTTTTTTGATGACCGAGTGAACCGCCATCTGAACCTGTCCCCTGAGTTGGGGCAAGTCGTCTATCATTTCGCAATTGGCTACGCGGTTCCCGATCTCCGCCTGGAAGTTTGAAAACTATTGGTCGGCATCCCAGGCCATAGGAACAACCACTCATTCTGCGGGCTCCTTGCTGTGGAGGGCAGCCTCATGGCATGAACATCGCCATAGTATTTGCCGGCTTCTATTGCATCCTCGGCTACCTCATCTTCAGGTCGACGTTCCTGTCTCGAATTCTGGGCGTGCTGATGGCGTTTGCCGGTTTGGGTTGGCTGACCTTTCTGGCACCGCCGCTCGCAAACTTTCTGTCTCCCTACATTCTGGTACTCGGCTTCCTCGCGGAACTAGCGCTAATGCTGTGGCTCCTCGTGATGGGCGTGAACGTTCAACGATGGAAGGACCGGGCTATCGCCGTGGGGGCGTCCCGGTTACCGGTAACCCGACCAGCCACGAGATAGCGCCCACGGCATCCTGAGCTCTTTTGGAAGCTCGGACAATTGCACTCAGCGCGGTCGGATGAGCGGACCGTCCTACAATCGGACTGTACTTACATGGGAGAACGCCTTATGACTTCGATTCTGGAGCTTGAAAGAGCGGGTCCGGCCGAGCTAGCGGTTCTTTGCCAGCGTGTCGCCGATAATCCGGCGCTTATTTGGCGGATGCAGCTGGCGAGGCGTCGAAACTGAAGTTGGAGTAGGAAATGCTGCAATCGCCGCTGAGCCTAAACGTCGCCATTCAACGGAAAATCGAGTTGCAGAAAGATCATCTCGGAAGGCGCATGGTCAAATTTCTGGCGGGAGTTCTTTAGATCGTCTACAGTAACGGGTATCTTGTAATCAGCAGTTTAACCTTCATGCCCCGTTTTGCTAACGTCTCGGCACCCATGTTTTTTCCTGGGCTGTTCTAAAGCTTGACGGGCGGCGTGGGATTTCGAGACTTCTCGACCGCGACCTTCTTGGCGTCCGCAAAACCCTCATGCTGTCCGGTAAGTATAGAGAAGCAGCAACCTTTTCAAGGAGACTGTCGGCAATCGGACATGGGGTGGAATCTCTCACGCCTTCGGGCAGGGGGCGTGTGCGTCGAATTCCTCTAACGACGGGAATGTCGCACGGCAAAATCCGCATTCGTAGACTCCGACTCGAGGCGACTTGAGCCCCCCATCGCAGCGACCAGAGTGTCCTTCCGCCCGGATGCACCGACGGTTGAAGTTCACCATCGCGGGACATTGGAACTTCCCTTCGTTTGCCACCGGGACACCTCCGTGCCCGCCATGAAACCCTGCGCGCGCTGGCTGGCAATTCTGCCGACTATTTCTTCTGATCCAAGAAATCTCGGTGTGCGTCTATCACCGCCTTGCGAAAACCGCTCTCTTCAAACTCGTCGCGGTGTACCACAACCAACGTGGTGAGCCCATCACCGTCATGGCTGTAAAGTAGCTTCCCCTCGGTATCCTGAATGAGCAGTCGATCCCCTCGACCGCAGGCGATCGTCGCGTTTCTCCAAGCCCCTACGAGGTCTGTCTTTTTCTCTGGCTTGGCCATGTTTTCCTCCCCGAAGATTGGCGCCGAACCTCGTCTCCCGCGACCTAGGTGTCACTCACACGGGGATTTATTCGATGTCGAATAGAACGATACTGCGAGATCGCTCTGATCCATAAACAGAGGGTCACGCGAGGTTGGACGTTTCCGCTTCATTTCGCAAGATTAACTCTTAAGATCGTCTTGAAGGAAGCGGAGAATCATGTGATGAATGGCATCCGCGGTACGGTTGGTAGACAGAGAGGAGGAAGTCATGGGCAACAAAGACGCACGCGGTCGAGAGAAACGAAAACCAAAGAAAAAGGAAATCAAACAGACGAGCAGGCCGGCGAAACCAGTCGCTGAATACAAACCGGCGATTCCGGCACGGCAAGAGCAACCGAATACGCCCCCCGTGAAGATGCCCTAGCCCGTTCGCGGAGCGGCGGTCGCCACCGAAGAATGGGAGGGATGCAGGCCGGAGAAATTGATTATGGCTGGCATTCGTGCAGGTTTCTGGGAAGACCGCCGAAAGCTCACTCCTTGTACGTCAACTGTTTGAAGGCTTTGGTGCCGCCCTGATGCGGAGTCTGTCGGTTACCCGTCACGCCGGAGGTTGAATTGATCGATCGGCGGCTTTGCCTGTGGCGGATGAACGATATTCCTCTATTTTCGCCGTCCGGCGTTCAAAAGAAACGAATTCAGATGATCCGTGACAATCTGAGTAGTCCGACGTACAACGTGGATAAACGGATCGCGGAGGCTTTTATTCCTTGAAACGCATCGTTCCAGAACGTCCTCTTTCAAGGCTGCTCCGCACCATCCTCTTCGTAGGCATTTGCCACTTCGTCGCGGCTTCCGCGCTCGCTTCCACACCTTCTGCCGGCATTCGGGTTCAGGGGCCGGGCGTGGCCCCGCAGCTCATGTTTGCCTGTTGTGATCGCGGCATGAGCCAGATGCAGTCCCTGTTGACCAACGCCGACGTGATTGCGAACCTGAAGAGCCTGCACGCCGGGCTCGGCGTCGCCATTGTCGACTTCACTCCGGAGCGTGCTGAACTCGTGCGTCGGCTGAATTGGGAAGGAATTCCGGTAATCGCCGGGCTCGGGATGCCGCCGGAGCAGGGTTCCTACTTTAATGCGGAGAACGCGCCAGAGGCTGCGGCACGATTTGCAGCATTCGATGCATGGAGCCGCGAGCAGGGCCTGCGGTGGGACGCAGTGGGGTTAGACATCGAGCCCAACTTCACTGAGCTGGCGTCTCTCAATGGCCACTGGTGGCGGTTGTTTACCACGTTCTTGTGGCGCGCCGTCGACATTCAGCGCATGCACCGCGCAGAGCGAGTGTATTCCGCACTCATCGCCAACATCCGATCCCGGGGCTACTTCGTCCAAACCTATCAATTGCCGTACCTCCCTGTCGAACGCAAGGCCCACTCGTCTTTAATGGATCGGATGTTGGGCACAGTCGACGTTCGCGGTGATCAGGAAGTCCTGATGCTGTACACCAGCTATGCGGGCTCTGCCGGAGCGGCGATCATCTGGAAGCTTGGCCCGGATGCGCAGTCAATCGCCATTTGCTGCACCGATGGCGATCCCGCCGCAAACGCCGCCGTGCTCGATTGGAGCAGGTTTTCCCGCGATTTGATTGTCGCGGGCCATTTCTCGCACCTCATCGGCGTGTACAACCTCGAAGGCTGCGTGCGCCAGGGCTTCCTGACTCGTTTGAAGACCATGAATTGGAGCCAGTCCGTCACTATCCCGGCGGTTGCAATACGGGCGGCCAATCACCACCTGTGCATGCTCAGGTTGGTCCTGAGGATCAGTTCGCACCTTCTGTATTTCGTGTTCGTTCTTCTGCTGGCCATCGTTTTGATCGGATGGCGTTGGCGCATCCGCAAAATAAAAAGGAGCGCGTCCACCTAAACTGTTGCTCTATCGCGTAGACCTCCGTTTTACGTGTCAATCAGGTTTGGCTTTCTTCAGAGAGTACACAAGCCAGGGCGAACTCTCTGATAAGCTGAAGTTCTACAAACGAAAAGGATGTCGGGACACCCTGATTGATCGCAGCTAGCGCGCGATTGCCTGGCTTTGGACCAAAGGCTGAAAAAGGTTCTTCTCGGTGTGGGTGCAAAAATCAGAGGTTCGGTCGACCAGCAATACGAAGAGATAGAGCGTGAACTGCTTCTACGAGTCGCCAAACCCACTGGTTTTTCGGGTGGGCAACTTGACAGAATACTCTTTCAGAACTACGGCGATATCATGGTTCGTCTCCGGTGCCCGTGACTGAGCGGCCCTTCCATACTCTTTATCCAGATACTCGTCGGGAACGTGGCGGCACCTCATGCGTGCGAACTTCTCCTCCGTCAGCGCCCTCGGCATCCTCCACGCCCTTCACCACATCAGCCTCGAACGCGTTTCCTTCTTCGAGCAACTCGTCCACACTCTCCGAATCCGCACCTCCTACGTTGGACAATCCCTGCAAGTCTCCGATTGCCCTCCTGACCGTGCTCCCTGTCCCTCCGGCGCGAATGCCACGGTGTCCACGCTTTGGCTTTCCTCCCGAATCCGTTTCTTAAGTGCGCCCGTTGTTTTCCGGCCGGTTGCCTTCTTTCCGCCTGCCTTTGTTTTCACCTCCCCTTTTTTCGGAGCTGTCTTCTTCGTCGCCAACCCGTTCTTGATAGTTACCCTCTTCTTAGCCAGCTTCTTCTTACCCACCTTTTTCATCGGAGCCACCTTCTTCCTAGCCGAGTTCCATACAACAGCACCCGCACGAGCAGATGGTGGCGGTTGTTCTCGGCTGACCCTCGGGGTGCCCAAGGTTGAGCTAGAGATATCGCTGGCGAAAAACCTGTGGCTCACTGCAGCTTCGCGTACTCCGCTTTCGCAGCGATGAGGACAGGGATGTCCGGGTCGGCATCTTTCCACAGCGCGAGGAAATCTTTGTAGGCGGCGATGGCCCGGAACGCCGAAAAACGAGTCGCCTTAGTGTGTGACCTTCGAGGTGTCGGTGCACCCTTCGCTGAACGAAGTTAGGGTGTTGTTCTGCGCCGCGATCGAGCAGGCATACTCTCGCCCGCGGGTATCGAACGAAGTGTAGTGTTGCGAGCTCTGCTGACCGCTGTTTCCGGTAATGGAGAATGACGGACTCAGGACCAAGAGGTCGGTCGAATTCACCTGGTTGTGAACCGAGCTGGCGAAAAGAGGGCTGAAGACGTCGTGCTTGAATTCCTGTGATACGACGCCCAACTGCGTGATGCTTCCATCGGGCAAAAATGACAAGTCCAAATTCAACGTCAACGGATAGTTAAACGTCTCCGCCATTTCAAAGAATCCGAAACCGCTGCGGGTACGGGTTCGCGATTGCACCTGCGTGGCCTGCGAGATGTCCTGAATGAAGGTCGTGGCGTTGATGGTGAAATTCTGCACATTGTTAAAATTGACCGTCTGATGGACTTCGGTGTCCACGCGTCCATGCGAAGTGTTCACGGAGCCGGCGACTTCAAATTCTCGTGCGGAGGTGGTGGTCACCGTGGCGGTGCCGAAGTTCGAGGCGTCCAGGTTCAGGTCTTCGATTATGGAGGGGCTGGGCGCGCTGGAGAGGGTGTCGGCAGATACCGCGCCGGTGACCTGTTCGGAATGGTGATCCAGGTAAAGGAGCAAGGTGGCGGTGACGGAGAAGTGCTGGTTGGCGCTGAACACACTGAGCGCGATGGTATGCGTCTGACCGTTGCTGAGCACGCCGGCAAAAGGCGTCAAGTTCACGCGATACGGAACGAAGGTCAGCGTCTGGACCCCGGGGATCGGCTCCCAGAAAAATGGATCGACACCTCCGGTGTAAATCCATGGATACACAGGCGCCACGCCCGCCGGTTGCCCGTCAATGTTGACTTCGCCCTCGCGAAAAGCAGTGCCACCGCAGCTTTGCAGCGGCCCGGCCACGTCGTTCGGGACACAGGAATACCAGAATTCGTTGTTGGCCTGGCTCTGCGTGATGACATCGAGGTAGGCACGCTCGATGTTGCGCGGCAGACTAAATGTGGTGGTCAACTGGTCTGCGGAGGTGTTCAGAAAAGCAGGTTCGTTGAAGCCGCCCTGGCCGTTGGGTTGCTTGAGGGGAAAGACAGCGTCGGCAGGGCGCGCGGGGTCGTCGTCGCGGTCACTCTGGCCATGCTTGGGAAAAAACTCGAGCGCGGCGCTGCCAGAGATTACGCCGGTGAAGGTGCTGTTGACGAGGTTGCCGAGAATTACGTCTCCAGATTGCGCGGTCTGGAACAGCGCGCTGTAGTCGGTGACGTCGCGCTCGACATGCCACGAAGGAGCCAGATTTTGGCGTGGCTCCGGGGTGGTCCCGAAATAGAGGTTCACAAAGCCCAGATCAACGATGGCAGTGCGGTCGAACTGTGTTCCGGCGGTCTCGTTGAAATCCGCCGTGAAGACGACTTTCTCCCAAGGGCCGGGGCAGCCGGCGGGCGGCGCGAACTGATAACTTTGAATGTTGAAGTTGACGAACTGAAAACCGGAGAAAAGTTGGACGATGCAGGGCTTTTCGTGCGGGCGCGACACCAGGGGATCAGCCGTGACCGTGTTGGATGAACCGATTTGGAAACGCGTGTTGTCTTCCTGTCCTGGTGTGACTCGGACGCAGACAAAAAGGCCGGCAATCAGCGCAAAAAGTGCAACGGCGATTTGAGGGAGTCTCCTAGCTATGAACTTCACAGGACACCTCTCGCGGAAAGAAATGTGCGATGAACGGTTTGAACCGGAATTTCCGATTTGGACTCTTAGCTCGCACAATCTAACGCTCCTTCCACCCCCGACGCAAGAAATTTGTGACCTGAGTAGGCCCAGCAAGATTACGGCGTTCCGACCGCTAACTCCTGATTAACGCAAGCGTTTTACCGGATGCGCGTTCTCGGTAAGGAGGGAAGGGGGAGCTCTGCGCGCGTCTGGCAAAGACGTTTGCACGTGGCCGCCCGTGGTTGCGGCGGACTCGTGCCCTGTGCAAATTCCGACGGTCGCATCATCGAGACTGCCCGCGGCGCAGTGATAAGTTTGCTATCAGGAATAGGAGCCACGGCCGAGAGGCCCACACGCGCGGCGAAGGATCAAAAAGAATTTACACCCGCGCTCCTCCGCAGCGCGTCAGGAGAGCTTTTGCCCTCTTGACAAGGACCTATCATGGAAGTCGAATAACGAGACATTTGACGACAACGAGTGTCATAAAAGTGTCATAGTTCCATGCTCAAAACGGGTACAAACCGCTCAGAACGAATCAGTTTCGTATCACTATTGGTCATCGTATCGATGCGAATTCGGGGTTCAGTCTGACTGGCAAACTTCCTTGCATCGGCGCAAGGCAAGCTGCCTGCCGTTTTCAAGAACTCCTTAATCGCGGCTGGTTGCACGACCGGTGCCGACGGTGATGAGAGACCGAGCAGAATTCTGTTTCCCAATCCGGATTTATTTCTGGCTCAGAAGATAGAGGTCGGCGTGGCCGCCGGGACGCGCGTAGACGATGGTGGAGAGGTCTCGGGAAACCGCGAAGGCGTTGCCACTATAGTCCTCGCGAAGGGAGAAGGGGAGTTTGAGGGCGGACACAGGGGGGCCAATGGCGGAGCCGTTGCGCCAAGGCTGGCGGAAGATGGTTGTTTCGCCGCGAGAGGCGAGGG
>Ga0307478_10003992_pt1 | contig 10665 bp, 8 predicted proteins | sample atmos_gasesECM4C_2_FD_203713 | JGI IMG/M metagenome (GOLD analysis project Ga0307478, IMG submission 203713) | Hardwood forest soil microbial communities from Morgan-Monroe State Forest, Indiana, United States - atmos_gasesECM4C_05 | ecosystem: Environmental > Terrestrial > Soil > Temperate...
CGCCCATGGCAAAGCGTTTTTTTGTTTCGCCGAGAGCCCGCTCGACGGCGCGTCCCGGGCCGGAATCGGCGATCGTACGTATACGTACGCATCTTTTCTCATCGCCTACGAACCGAGGTACAGCGTGATACAGGAAGCGTTGCGATCGGCGCCTTCCGGCGTACCGGTCTATCCGGAAACGGCCCTCGTCGCCCTCGCACCGCTCAAGACGGCGACCGGCGACATCGACACGCTACGGCGCGGCGGCGCCTACGCGCGAGAGTTCGCGCGCTGTTACCTCGCTGGCATGCCCATCGGACCCTGCGCTGCGGTGGTCAATTCGTCGGGCACGAACACCGTGCCGTGGCCGCTAGCGGGCTATCGCGCGGCGCTCGCACTGACCGGCGGCTCCATCCCCGACGGGGGGCGCCTACGCTTTGCCGCTGCGGTGCCGGCCGCGCTGCCACCCGCCACGGCAGCGATCGTGATCCGATGATCGCCGAAGTACGGAGCACCCGCGATTGGCTGGTCGAACGGATCCAAACGGGTCAGGCCCGCGTGGCCGTCATCGGCATGGGACGAGTCGGTTTGCCATTCGCCGTCGATGCCGCCAAAGCCGGACTGCGCGTTATCGGCATCGACCACGATGCGGTGCGCGTCGCACAACTCGCGCAGGGATCCAACTACTTGCGGCAGGTCGACGACCGCGACGTGATCGACGTCGTCTCCGATGAACGTCTGCATGTCACATCGAGCATGGAGTCGCTCTCGGAATGCGACGTGATCGTCGTGTGCATCCCTTCGCCGCTCGATCATGCAAAAACGCCCGATTTCGGTCCGGTGCGCAAAGTTTGTGAAGAAATCACCACCCGCTTACGGCCCGGTCAACTCGTCGTGCTGGAAAACGGCACCTACCCGGGCTTGACCAACGACGTGTTGCTCCCCGCTCTGGGGGGATCGCCGCTAATCCTCGGCCACGATTACTTCGTTGCGATCGCGCCGGAGCGCGCAGATCCCGGCAACGCCCGCTTCCGGGTGGCAAATACCGCGCGCATCGTCGCCGGCGTCACCGCCGAATGCGGAGCGGTGGCGGCCTGCTTCTACAAGCGCTTTGCCTCGTCGGTGATCGAGCTCGACGACCCCCGGGTCGCCGAGCTCTGCAAGGTGTTCGAAAACACGTTCCGCGCGGTCAACATCGCCTTGGTGAACGAGCTTGCTATCCTTTGCGACCGGTTAGCCATCAACGTCTGGGACGTCATCGACGCTGCGAACACGAAACCGTTCGGCATGATGCGCTTCGATCCGGGTCCCGGCGTCGGCGGAAGCGGCGTGCCCGATGACGCGCATTATCTCTCGTGGGTCGCACGGAAGCATCACGCTTCGTCCCACTTGCTCGACGCCGCCGGCGACGTCAATGCGGCCATGCCCACGTTCGTGTGCGACAAAGTCATGCGCGCCCTGAACGGCGCCGGCAAGGCCCTGCGCGGATCTACGATTTTGATCATCGGCATCGCCTACAAACGCAACGTGGCCGATACGTTCGCCTCGCCCGCCCTCAACATTTTCACCGCGCTCGAACGCCAGGGCGCCATGATCCTGTATCACGATCCGCTCATACCGAGCATCGGCCGGGAAGATGGCTCCCGGCGCGTCTCGGCGCCGCTGGACGACGACTTACTTTCGAGCGCCGATTGCACGGTCATCGTCAGCGATCACGACGGCATCGATTGGGAGCACGTCGTCCGCGCGTCGCAAATCGTCGTCGATACGCGTAATGCAACGCGTACCGTCACGACGGGACGCGAACGGATCGTCCTGCTGTGAGCGCGGCTGCTGCGGCCGCAACCGCCGCTTTGGAAGAACTCACCACCGAGCAATTGCTCGGGCGGCCCGAACTCCTGGCCGACGTCCGCGAAGCGGCCCGCTACCTGCGCGCGGCCACCGTGCTCATCACCGGTGCAGGTGGATCGATCGGAAGCGAGCTGAGCCGGCAGGTCGCGCGACTCGGGCCGCGTCGCCTCGTGCTTCTGGGGCACGGCGAGGGTTCGCTGTTCACGATCGCCGGCGAGGTTGCGACCCTCCTGCCGCCGGACCGAACGCGGATCGTCCTTGCCGATGTCGCCGATGCGACGCGGGTACGGAGTGTCTTCGCCGCAGAACGGCCGACCATCGTCTTTCACGCTGCCGCCCACAAGCACGTCACGCTGTGCGAGGAGAACATCTGCGAGGCGGTCCGGAACAACGTGCTCGGCACGCGTGTCCTGGCGATCGCCGCGGCCGCCGCGTCCGTCGCTAAATTCGTCATGGTCTCAACCGACAAAGCGGTGAATCCAACCAACGTCATGGGCGCGACGAAGCGGCTGGCCGAGACCATCTGCCAGGCGGCCGGCGCCAACTGCGCAACCGAGTTCGTCGCCGTGCGCTTCGGGAACGTGCTCGGCAGCCGGGGCAGCGTCGTGCCGATCTTTGCCGAGCAAATCTTGCGCGGCGGCCCCTTGACGATTACCGACCGCCGTATGAAGCGCTACTTCATGACGATCCCCGAAGCCGTATCGCTCATTCTTGTGGCCGGCACGTCGTCTCGCGGCGGCAGCGTCTGCGTCCTCGACATGGGCGAACCAATTCTGATCGAAGCGCTCGCCGAACGGCTTTGCCGGGCGCTGGGGCGCGAGCCGCACCGCGACATCCCGATCGTAGAAAGCGGCCTTCGGCCGGGCGAGAAGCTCTACGAGGAGCTCCTGACCGCCGAAGAAGGCGTCCAAGCGTCGACCATCGAGCGCGTCTTCATCGCACCGCAAAAGCGACTCGACTTCGGCTCGTTCGAAACGGCGATGATGCGTCTGTTCGCCTCATGCCGGCGCGACGATACCGCCGGCGTGATCGATATCATCGCGGCGCTCGTTCCAACGTTTACGCCCGGCGCGCACTGGCACGCCGCGCGCGAACGAGCCATCGCTTAACGTCCCATCGTCGGAGGACCCACGCACCTCGGCGCGCGGATCGCTAAAGCGCTAGTCTGACTCATGCGAGACACATTCTTACCCTACTTCCGCCCCGACATCGACGAACGCACGATCGCAATCGTCGTGGATTCTTTGCGCAACGGCTGGTTGACGACGGGTCCCAAAGCTCGCCAGTTCGAGGAACGAATGGCCGCCCTATGCGGCGTAAGAAATGCGGTCGCTCTCAACAGCGCTACAGCCGGCTTGCACCTCGCGCTCGTGGCGTTCGGTATCCGGCCGGGAGACGAAGTCATCTTGCCGGCGCTGTCATTCGTTTCGGCCGCACACTGCGTGTGTCATTGCGGCGCCGTCCCCGTCTTCTGTGACGTCGAGCCGGACACCTTAAGCATCAGCGTCAAGACGATCGAGCCGCTCATCACGCCAAAAACGCGCGCGATCATCACGATGCCCTTCGCTGGACGGCCACTTGGAAACCAAGCCGTGCACGCATACGCGCATGCCCGGGGCATCGTCGTCATCGAAGACGCCGCTCTCGGCGTCGGGACGATCGACGACGGGCATTGGCCGGGCAGCGCCGGCTCCGATGCCGCGATCTTCAGCTTCTATGCAACCAAGAACGTGACGAGCGCCGAAGGCGGCATGCTGGTCACCCACGACGATCGGATCGCCGATGAGGTTCGCTTGCTTTCGCTGCACGGCATGGACCGCGACGCCTGGAAACGGTATACCGCCGGCGGAACCTGGCGCTACGACGTCTCCGCCCTCGGCTTCAAGTACAACATGCCGGATCTCTCGGCTGCCCTGGCGCTCGGTCAACTCGACCGCTTCGATGACATGCAGCGGCGGCGCGAGGAGATCGCGGCGTTATATCTGGCGGCACTCGACGGAATTGCCGGCGTCGATGCCGCAGCGATGGGTCGCATCGGCCCGAACGACCGGCATAGCTGGTGCTTCTTTCCCATCAGCATCCGCGCGAACGGGTTCATCACCCGGGATACGGTTGCGGTAGCCATGCGCGAGGCGAATATCGGAACCAGCGTTCATTACATTCCGTCGCACCTCTTTTCGCTCTATCGGGATCGGACGCCGTCGCTGCCCGTGACGAACGCGATCTGGCCAACCTTGCTCTCGCTGCCGCTCTTTCCCGGGATGTCTGATTCCGATGTCAGCGACGTCATCGATGCGCTATCGATTTCCGCTGCAGGACGTCGCTACGCGGTTGCATGAGCGACGTGATTGTAGGAAACGCAGGCGCTCAGACGGCCTGCCACACGATCCGCGCGCAGCGTTACAATGCCTATAGCGGCATCGCTTTTGCGATGGCCGACCTTGCGATGTTCGTGCTCGCGGCCGGACTCGCAGAGGCACTGACTTTTAGGACGGGCGACATCGAGGCGCTGTGGCGCTCGTTCTTCGAAGCGCCCGTCGTCTTCGTCGCCCTGTGGATCTTGCTCTTCTCGGTGTTCGGATTGTACCGAGTCTCGTTCGCCATGAGCGTTAGGGATGAGGTCTACATCGTCGCGGTCGCGCTGCTGGTCGGTATCGGCCCGCAGTTCGTCGTTTTCACGTTGGTCCCGGCGTTGACCGGGTCGCGGATGGTGCTCATCCTCGCCGCTCTCTTTGCGATGATCCTGATCGGCGGAACGCGAGCGCTGGCCCATGAGTACCGTTCACGGATGGATGCGCGAATGCCGCGGCGCATTGCGTTCGCGGGGGAATGTCCCGACGCTTGGGCACGCGGGCGCATCAACCCCGCCGCGTCGAGCGTCGTTGAACTTGCCGGTCCGCTGCCAGCAACCCGTACCGATGCCGCAATACTGATCGAGCGCTGCCGCGAACGCGATTGTACGGCCCTTTACCTGACAAAGGTTCCACCACCCGAGGCATTGGTGACCTTGATCGCCGCAGCCGAAAAGCAGCGGATCGCCCTGCGGATCGCACTCGATCCGCTCCTCGCCGGCGTGTGCCGTTTCGATATCGACGATGACGGTCGCGGTGCGCTCTTGGCACCGCACCCGCTGCGCATCTGCACGGCGGCCGGTGCAACGCTCAAACGCATCTTCGACCTCAGCATCGCGACTTGCATGCTGGTCTTCGCAGCCCCGGTCATGGCGGTGGCGGCACTCGCGATCGTTGCTGAAACCGGACGCCCCTTCTTCTTTCGTCATGAACGGATCGGGCGCGACGGCTTGCCGTTCGAGATGCTCAAATTTCGCTCGATGGCCGTCATACACGATCACGGCAACGGCTGGGCGCAGCGGAATGATCCACGCATCACGCGTGTCGGCGCAGTTCTGCGCCGGTTGAGCATCGACGAACTGCCGCAATTGATCAACGTTCTGCGCGGAGATATGTCGATCGTCGGCCCGCGGCCAGAGATGCCCGAGTACGTGACTCGCTTCGAGGCGAGCATCCCGCACTATGCCGAACGCCACCGCGTCAAACCGGGCATCACCGGTTGGTCGCAACTGTACATGAAACGGCTGTTGACGCCGGACGATGCGGCTGACGTCCTACGGCATGACTTGTTCTACATTCAGAGTTGGGGATTATTCATGGACGCATCGATCGTTGCCAAAACCGCTGCCGAATTTCTCTTCCATTCACCGGCATGAGCGATGCAATAGTCGATATCCTCATGTCGACCTATAACGAGGAGGCTGTGATCGGAAAGTGCTTGGACGCGATTTTGGCGCAGAACACGCCCGTCGCCGTGACCATCGTGGATGGCGGCTCGCACGACGGCACCGTTTCGGTTCTCGAGCGTCGCGCGCAACTCGATCGACGGCTGACGATCGTGGCCGACGGAAAGCACCGGACACTGCCGGCCGCACTGAATCTTGCCCTGACCATCACGTCCCGGCCATACGTGGCCAAGGTCGATGCGCGCACGTTCCTGGCGCCCAATTTCATCGAGCGCGCACTGTCCGTGCTCACGAGCGATGACGCCATCGCATGCGCGGGCGGCGCTCCCCAGCAATTCGGTGATACCGCGTTCGGCGCCGGCCTGGCCAAAGCGCGGACGTCGCGTTTCGGCGTCGGCGGCAGCCAGTATGCCGATCTGCGCACGCGCGCCGATGTCGATACGATCCAATGCGGCGTGTACCGGCGCGCCGCGCTCAACGCCGTCGGCGCATTCGATCCCGAACTGCAATACGGCGAGGACGAAGAGCTGAATTGGCGCTTGCGCTCCGCAGGCTGGCGGCTCGTGCGCGACGGTTCGATCCGGTTTCGCTACCAAACGCGACCGTCGTGGAGCAAAGCGTTCGGACAGTACCGCAACTACGGCCGGGCGCGGATCGCGGTCTCCCGGCGCCATCCGGAGTTCGCGCGGCCGTACCATTTCGCGCCCGCGGTCGCGCTGCTCACCGCGACCGGCCTCGCCATCGCGGCACCGTTCTCACCGCTCGCGCTCGACATACTCGTCGCGGGGGCTGGAACCTATGCGGCCGGCAGCCTGATCGCCGCGATCGCTGCAGCCGGGCGCAATCCATCGACGATTGCGGCGACCGCCATCGCATTCTCGGCACTGCACCTCGGGTACGGCCTTGGAACGCTCGAAGGCGCGCTCAACTTGACAACGCCTCGACCGACGGCTTGAACCGATGCGATTCGCCGCCACGTCCATTCCCTTTTTTCAGATCGGCGCGCTCGTTCTCGTGTTTTCTGCAGTCGCCCTCGCGTCGCCGGTCGTGGGCTCGCAAACGGTTTTCGCTGTACTGGCCGTTCTCGGTTGCGCTGCGCTTGGGATCTGGTGGCTCTTAGAGCGGCCGCTTGCGACGCTGATCGGGACGTATGCGCTGCTCGCCCCGGCTGATGCGCTCCTGATCATCGGTGGCGGCGGGGCAACCCTCACGCGTTTTGTTGCCTTTATCGCAATCTTTGGCCTATCGCTGGTGTACATCGCCGATCGCGCGCCGAGCATGCTTCCACGCTTCGCATTTGCCTGGTTCGCCGTATTGATCTGGATGATCGCAAGCGTGCTTTGGGCAACCGATCAATCGATGGCCGTTCATAAGGCCGAGCAAATCGGACTCGCGATGGTCGTTTTCGAACTCGTCGCGCTGGTTCGTTCGACGCGTTTGGACCTGCGCATCATCATCGCTGCAAACGTCGTCACCAGTTGCGCGATCGCCATGTACGCGATCGTTATCCATCCCGTGGAAGCGCAACTCGGGGCGGGACGAGTCGTGCTGAAGACGGCAACCGGGCGTGCCGATCCAAACGATTTGGCTGCCGGATTGATTCTCGCATTCGCCTTGTGCATCGCGGCAGCGACGTCCAACGAGCGTGTCGCTTGGCGTATTACCGGCAGCCTTCTGGCCTTGCTCCTCTTCGTTGCCGTTTTGGCCACGGGCTCGCGCGGCGGGCTCATGGCTGCACTGCTAGTCGTCCTTTGGATCGCCATCCGCGCTCGGAGGCGGCTCATCGCGGCCATCTTCGTCCTCACGGTGATTGCAATCAGCATCATGCAAGGGGACGTTTGGCAACGCTTCATCGGCGATGAAACCGGAGCCGGGCGCAGCGACATCTGGAAGGTTGGCGTCGCTGCCTTCCGCCAGCATTGGCTCCTTGGAAGCGGCATCGGCACCTTTCCCGACGCGTACAACCGCGTTTATCTTTCCGTCCCGCATCACTTTTATATCAATTGGTCGCGGCCGGCCCACGATCTTATCGTCCAGTCGTTCACCGAGCTCGGAATCATCGGCGGTGTACTCGTTCTGAGCGCGTGGTGGCTGCAGTTCCGCCAACTCCGTTCGATCGGACGCGCCGACCCCGATCTCTGGCTGCGGGTAGGGCTCGAAGCCGCAACGCTCGGGTATTTCGTCGCCGCACTCTTCATCGACGTCTTGGACATCAAGCAAACCTGGATGATACCGATCCTGATCGCGGTTGTTGTAAACATGCGGTCGCGCGAGCCCGAAGCGCTACCCGCCGTCGTGCTGCACGCTTGAGATGCAAATATCCGTCGTGATCCCAGCGTATAACGCCGCCGCGCATCTGCGTGCAACGCTCGCATCGGTCGCTGCGCAACTCGAAGCCCCCGACGAGGTCATCGTCGTTGACGACGGGTCGGTGGACGCGACCGCGGCGATCGCTGCCAGCGCAGGTGCCCGCGTGATCCGGCAAGCCAACGCCGGCGTCTCGGCGGCGCGAAACGCCGGCGTCCGCGCAGCGCGGTCGGAATGGATCGCCTTTCTTGATGCCGACGATCGCTGGCTACCCGCCTTCACGCAACGCGTTTGCGCTGCGGCCCGCTACTGCCCGAACGTAACGGCTATATTCACCGATTACGCGCTCGACGATCCGGACGCGCCGCATGCCTCTTGGTTTGCCGCGGACCGCTCGTATCGCGCCTTGCGCGGCCCGCGCATCATACCAGGCATTCGCTCCTTTGCGGGGAGCGATCTGGCATTGGCGCTCGTGCGATCGCGCGCATTCGTTTCCACCTCGGCATTGGTCGTCAAACGGGCCGCCTTTCTGCGTTGCGGCGGCTTCGACGAATCACTGCGACGCGCTGAAGATCTGGAGCTGTTGCTGCGCCTGTTCTCACATGCGACGGTAGCCGCCGTCGAAGAGCCGCTCAGCATCTATTACAAGCATACATCCAATCTCACCGCTGACGAGATCGCATGTGCCATCAGCGAACGCCGCGTTTGGCGCACCGTCATCGCTGCGCCCGAGCGTTATGGACCGAAGCTGGCGCACGCGCTTTTCAATGCGTTGCCGGCGAAGATCAGGAACGACGGCTTCCGCGCGTTGCAGCAAGGCCGATTCGGCGATGCCGTCGTGGATTTGCGCGAAGCAGCACAACTCGGTGACACCGCCGCCGCATGCGCCGGCGCGTTCGCCTGGGCTGCGAATTCCCGAACCGGCCGAACGTGCTACCCGCACATCCGCTCGCTGCTGCGATCGTTCCGTGCGTTGCTAAAATCGCGGGCTACTAGTCCCTAGCCGCCGCGCCCTGGGCCCCGTTCGCCGCATTGCCGGCGCCGTTACGATGGACCCGTTATGGGGTTGCGAAACGGGCTGATCCTATCCACGCTGATCGCGTTGGGCGCACTCTTGCCATCGGCGGCTCAAGCCGATGTGACGCTCGCCCGCGGCGATGTTCTCGACATCCAAGTTTACCCGGAAGCGACGCTCTCCCAGCAAGTTACGATTGCCAATGACGGCAGTATCAGCTTGGCCCTGCTTGGCCGGATCGTTGTGTTGGGACTCACAACCACCCAGGCGCAGGATGCGATCTCGCTCGGTCTCCTGCGCTACCTGCGTCATCCGCTCGTGAGCGTCGCCTTGCACACGCAGGCCCAGTACGACGTTCTCGTACTCGGCAACGTGAAGACGCCGGGCCGGTATATCGTCCCGCCGGGATCACGCATTAGCGATGCGATCGCGGCCGCTGGGGGACTGAACCCCGTTCTCGGCACGTTTCCAAATGCCCGGATATCGATCGGCTCCGACGTGCGCGAGGTCTCGCTGGAACGTTTGCTGCGGCAGGGCGATGTTGCCGAAAACGTCGTCCTGGTCTCAGGTTCGGCCGTCTACGTTCCTGGCCCGGTCGTCTTCCGCGTACGCGTCTTCGGCGCCGTCGACCATCCCGGAGACATCGAGTTGAGCGCCGGAGACCGGCTCGCGGTCGCAATTGCAAAAGCCGGCAACAGTCCGAGCATGAACGCGGATCTCAACCATATTCACATCACACACACGCTGCCGAACGGTCAGATCAACGTGACCGAAGTGAACCTATACCGCACGCTCAAGGACGGTGACCTCGCAAGCGATGTGGTCTTGAGCGGCGACGACGTCGTCTACGTTCCGGAAAGCCCGAAAAAATCCGAGGGATTCGCGGGCGTCCTCGGATTCGCACGCCGCCTATTCTTGCCGTTCTGAGTACGATGATGTACGCACTTCCACCATCCACAGCGATACCCCGAAGCGGCCCGAGCGCTCCACCACTACCGCGCGCGCTGCTCAGCATCTTGAAGCACCGTCGCCGCTTGTTCGTTTCGATCGCCGCGGTTATTCTTGCGATTACAGCGCTTTCGACGCTCCTCACCCCGAAAACGTATACCACGCACGTGACCTTCATCGCCGGAGGCAGTGGCTCGAGCGGCGCGCAGATGGGGCAGACGGAGTTCCCGGTCCTCAACGCGATCGTCGACATCTCGAACTCACAGAGCTCCGAGACCTATGCCGAGATCCTGCGGCAACCAAAAACCGTCGAGCTCGTGATCGCGAAGCTCGGCTTGGAGGTTTCCCCGGGTCAGCTGCTCGCTCACGTCCAGGCGAAGCCGGTTCCGAACACGTCGATTCTCGATGCCGCGGTAACTTGGTCGTCACCCGAGGAATCGGCGCGCATCGCCAATGGGCTCGCCGAAGGCTACGTGGCCTTACGGCGCGATTTGATCAGTCAGCAAGCCGCTGCCGCGGCCGATACGATCGGCACGGAACTGCGATCGGCCACGGGCCGCATGCGATCGAGCGCGGACAACCTGATGCGCTACCAAGCCCGGAATGGCATCGCCGACTTGACCCAACAGACCAACACCGTTCTCGGATCGCTGGCTGCGCTCGATGTCAAAGCGGGGACAACCGCCGTCGACCTGCGCCAAGCGAACGCGCAGCGCACCGTCGTCCGCGCGGAGCTCGCCTCAACGCCGGAAACGATGACCGGCGGGCAGCAGATCGCCGTGAATCCGGTGATTGCGCAACTGCGCGC
>Ga0307478_10003993_pt1 | contig 10662 bp, 8 predicted proteins | sample atmos_gasesECM4C_2_FD_203713 | JGI IMG/M metagenome (GOLD analysis project Ga0307478, IMG submission 203713) | Hardwood forest soil microbial communities from Morgan-Monroe State Forest, Indiana, United States - atmos_gasesECM4C_05 | ecosystem: Environmental > Terrestrial > Soil > Temperate...
TGAAATCAATTCCAATTCCGGCAAGATTGTCGCGTAGGCAACGGCGACAGCGGCAACACCGCCCGAAGCGGCGAACAAAATGGACGCGGCCGGCATCAAGAAAAGGTGACTAAACTCGCCGCTGACTGCACCTGTCAGGTAAAGATAGAGAAAATGGCGCTGTCCGAGAATCGATTCCACGTCACGACCGAGCACGTAAAGAACGAGCATGTTTCCGAGGAAATGCCACGGTCCGGCGTGGAGAAAAATCGAGCTGACAAATTGCCACGAGTAAGCATCGTGCACGCCGCGATGGCTGAGAGCGAGGTACTCACGCACGAACCCCGGCTGGCAATATTCCAGGACCAGTTGGATGACAAATGCGGCCGTGTTTGCGCCGATCAAAGCGAGCAGAACGACCCGCTGGCGCCGAGTCCACGGGCGAGTAAACAACGATGTTTTTCGCCCTGACAGCCGCATCGATACAAGACTATCAAAATGCGATTTAATTGTCGATGGAGAACTCTGCCTGAAATCGGACGGACACTGGTCAGTTCTCGGTTTTTAGGCAGGCGCAAAGACCCGGAGCGCGCGTTCCCGTAGCCTAAATTCGACCGGACAATTCCCAACCAACTCACCGTCGAGCTCTACGGGCACGGTTTCATTGCTGTGCACCAGCAAACGTCGCGTTTGAAAACACTCAACTTCCGGCGTGTGAATTTCGGAGCTAAACACGACATTCTGCAGGTACTTGATGATCTCGAGATAACCGAGCCGCCTGAAGACGACCACATCGATTAAACCATCATCGATCACGGCATGCTTGAAGAAAGGAAACGGTCCACCATAGAAGCGTCCGTTTCCTACCAGCACAAACGATCCTTCGTTGATGGAGGCATTTTCGGATTCGATGAGCAGCCGAGGCGGTTGACGCGCTGCAATCTGGGCCGCGGAAATCAAATAGCTCAGTGGTCCGAAGTTTCGGCGTAGTTTGCTGCTGGTTTCCTTTACCACCTGCGCATCCAGTCCGACACCGGCGAGCTGAACAAAATGCTTCTGGTTCGCGCTGGGAAGATCGACCAGCCTCGTATTTCTGCTTTGGATGATGCTCCAACAAAGATCGAGATCGCGAGATGGCAGCCCAAGTTCCATTGCGAAAACGTTCATCGTACCGATGGGCAGGAGCCCGAGGGTGGCGTTACTTCCAACTAGGCCATTGACCACTTCGTTAACCGTGCCGTCACCGCCGGCGGCCACGATTTTCTCGAATCCTTCCTGGGTGGCACGCCGGGCCAAAGCTTCAGCTTCGCCAGCACGCGATGTACTGCAGACAATCGAGCCGCGGGCAAGTGACTCAACCTGAGCGCGTTTCCGGCGGCCGCGCTCGCTACGGGCCGCCGGGTTAAGAATGACGAGTGTGCTAGCCAAAATTACAATCTCTTTTCTTCAAACTGGGTCTGGGTAACGTCTCCGCGTGCGAAAGCTTGGTCGCTTTGGGCTGATCCTTCTCGCGGGATTGTCGATCTTGGCCGCGATCGTTCTGCTTGGGTTGAATCTGTATGTGCAATCACAAGGGACACAAGGGCGGATTGAGCAAGAACTTCGCCAGCGTCTCGGCACGACCCTGAACATCGGCCGTATTAGCGTCACGCCGTGGACAGGTTTGAAACTGAGCGGCATCACGATTCCGCAGAGTCCCGACGGGAGTCCGCCCAATTTTCTCGAGGCAAGATCCTTTGGGTTGCGAATCCGACTTCTGTCGCTCTTTTCCCAGCGGTTGGTGATTAGGGAAGTTTCGCTGGACGGTCCCAAAGTCGTTTGGCCCCAAAATGCGGCCGGGAAGTGGAGATTGCCGGGAACGGCTGACAAAGAACGGGATCGAACGCCAAGCGAGAAAGTGGTTGTCCCAGAAGCTTCGCCGCCTCGACGTCCCGAGCCCCCGCTGCCTCCGACCCCGCCGGCGCAAAGAACAGCTGTTGAACCCGCGACGGAGAATCGGGCGTTTGTTCCCGAAGTACGGCGCGTCAAGCTACGGGGAGGTGACTTTCGTTTTTTGGACCGTTCGGGAAATCTGCTGGCCGCGTTTGAAAACGTGCGGTTTCGTTCCAACGTTCGTAATGCGGTTGCGTTGCGAGGCGCCGCTAGCGTGGAAAAGATCTCGCTCCGTGATCGCTTTTTTCTCGAGCAGTTGACATCGCCGCTTCGCTACGAGCCGGGTGAGCTCGAGTTTTCGCAGATCCTGGCCCACGCCGGCGGCGGCGACGTGATGGGTCGCTTTTCCATGCAGCCGCAGACGGAGGATTCGCCATTCACAGCGGAGGTAAAATTTCGCAACGTGCAGGCCGATCGCATTGTCGTGGAAGCGGGTGGGCCGGGAGGAGTCCTGGAAGGCAAGCTCGAAGGGAGTTTGCAAGCCACGGGAAAGACGGCTGATGCTAAAGCGCTCGCTGGAAGCGGCGAAATTCATTTGCGCGATGGCCAGGTCCGGCAATACAGCCTACTGGTTGCACTCGGACAAATCTTGCAAATCGAGGAGTTAACCCAGCTTCATCTGGATCAGGCGGAAGCGAAGTATCACATTACGCCCGGCGTCGTGACCGTTGATGAACTGGTTCTGCGTTCGCCAAACATCCGCCTTTCCGCCACTGGCACGATCACCTTCGCAGGGAAACTCCATCTCGATTCCAGCCTTGCCATCGACGAGAAGGTTCGCGACCAGTTATTCAAGCCGATCCGGGCAAATTTCCAGCCAACGGACGAGGCCGGATATTTTGCTGTCGATTTCCAGGTGAGCGGCAGCGTTGATCGTCCAAAAACCAATCTCCTGGACAAGGTTATCGGACGCGATGTGAAGGACTTCGTCAACAGCCTCTGGCGAGGCAAAGGAGAGCGGCCGAAGAAGAAGAGATCGGCCGAGGAAACATCAGATGAATCAGCACCCCCTTCGCTCACGCCGGTCCCGTCGCCATGAGAGTGATCGCCGGCCGCGCCGGCGGCGCTCGGCTGACTGTGCCAAAGACCGGCGTGCGGCCAACAATGGATCGGGTGAAGGCCGCCATTTTTTCCAGTTTGGGGGACGCCGTGATCGGCGGCCGCGTTCTTGATCTTTTTGCCGGAAGCGGCGCCCTGGGCATCGAAGCGCTCAGCCGCGGCGCGGCCGCGGCGTTGTTCGTGGACCAAGATCGGCAATCCGTTTCAGCAATCGAGCAGAATCTTGCGAAGACAGGCTTGCAAGCGCGAGTCCAAAGGGCTGACGTGTTCGATTTTCTGCGGCGATTCTCTTCTGAAAAATTCCACATCATTTTTGCCGACCCACCTTACGAGAAAACAAAATCAGGCGAGGCATATACCAAGCTATTGCTTGAAAACGAATCCCTGGTCCGGCTGCTCGAGCCCGACGGGATTTTTGTTTTGGAGAAATGTCCTTCGGAGCGTTTGCCTGAAAATGAACTCTGGAGGGTGATTCGGTCCAAGACCTACGGCGCAACGGAAGTTCTGTTTCTGCGACCCGCGAGCAAATGATCCGCTTTATCTACAATTTGCTTTGGCCGATCGGCCTTTTGTTTTTTTTACCGGGCTACCTCGTCAAGATGTACCGCCGCGGGGGCTATCGCGAAAAATTCGGACAGCGCCTCGGACTGTACGATAACAATTTACGCGAGCGATTGGCGCAGCATAGATCGATATGGTTGCACGCCGTGAGCGTCGGTGAGGTCGGCGTGGCGCTTAAGCTCGCCATCGAATTGCGTGCTCTGGAGCCCGATGGGCATTGCGTTCTCACCACCACGACGACTACAGGATTCTCCTTCGCCAACAGGAACGCTCCGGCTGGGGTTGAGGTAATGTATAATCCACTCGATTTCTGGCCGATCATGCGGCGCGCGTTCTCCGTCATCCGACCGGCAAAGATCATTTTAATCGAGGCGGAAATCTGGCCAAACCTGGCCGCCGAAGCTCACGCCCAAAAAATCCCGCTCGCCCTTGCCAACGCGCGGTTATCGCCGCAATCGGAAAAACATTTTCGGCGCTTTCGACTTTTTGTCGCACCCACCTTTCGGCTTCTCGATCTTGTCTGCGTCCAGGAAGCCGCGGATGCCGATCGCTGGGCTGCCCTCGGCGTGGATCGCTGCCGCGTCCAATGTCCCGGGAGTATTAAATTTGATTCGACCAACGTGCGGATCGATCGGACGGGGCCGGAGAGGATTTTGGGCGAGCGCGGGATCGACAAGGAACGTCTGATTCTATTCGGCGGGAGCACACACCCGGGTGAGGAAGAAATTCTCGCGCGGATTTTCATCGATCTTCGCCGAAAATTTCCGAGTCTGTTTTTGATTATTGCGCCACGTCACGTAGAACGCGCGCACGAAGTCCAGCGCGCTCTGGAGCAACTCAACCTGCGTGTCGCTTTGCAAAGCCAGGGAATTGTTCATCAAGCGATTGATTGCTTGATTCTCGATTCAACCGGCGAGCTACAAAACTCCTATGCGGTCGCAACGGTTGTTTTCGTGGGAAAAAGCCTGGTGGTTCACGGCGGACAAAATCCAGTGGAAGCGATCGCAGCCGGAAAGCCGGTTGTGTTTGGTCCGCACATGGAAAATTTCGCAGCTCTGGCGCGATCACTCGTGGCGGCGGGTGGCGCAATTCAAGTTAGCTCAGCGGACGAATTGAAAGCCGCGGTTATTGACCTTTTGCGCGATCCCAATTTACGCGACCGGTTGATTGAGAATGCGCGGCGCGTTCTCGAAAAGCATCGCGGCGCCACCTCGCGCACGGCGGCACTTGTTGCCGCTCTACGAGCCGGGGTTTAACGCTGTAACGTGCTTGATTTGCCTTGCTTGTTGGAAGGTGAATTCCGATATTGGCCGGCTTTTGTGACCCTATCGTCTAGAGGCCTAGGACATCGCCCTTTCACGGCGGTAACACGGGTTCGAATCCCGTTAGGGTCGCTCTGTCTTTGATACGCGTGCGCGCGATTCGTGTTCCGTCTAGTCATGGTTTTTTCGGACTAACAAATGATTTAACGGGAAGCGCCCGAAAATTGGTTGCTCATTCGCAAGGAGCTGATGAGGTGATGCGACATCAGCAATCGCCTCCCCAATTTCCAGGATATTTCGCGGGACTAGCGGCAATTGTCCAAACGGCTGGAAGACGTATTTCTTTTACGCGTATGGCCTGAAGGCGTGGCGAAATTGCCGACGCTGTCCGGAGGCCACGCGGCTGCTCAAAAAGGTCCCCGGTATGAAGCAGCCTTTTTTTACTTCTTGCTCCCGGCAAACACTTGCCTCCACATCGTGGCGCCTTTAACGGGGTGCTGCGTTATCATTTGCGTTTGATCATTCCGGAGCCGGCGCTCAGCTGCGGGATTCGGGGTCGCGGAGGAAACCAGGCATGGGGGAGAGGGAAGAAGTCTTGTCTTCGACGATACTTACCAACACCAGGCGTGGGACGAGACCAACGGTGATCGCGTGGTATTGTTCGTGGATTTCGTTCGGCCGCTGCGATTTCCTGCTTCGTTGCTGAACTGGATTTTTGCTCAACGCTATCGCGGTATCGCCTCTGCTGTTGGGCGCGACAGGCAATTATCTGGCTTGGGAAAAGCGATTTGAAAAAGTAGTCAACGCCGAGAAAGAGGCGGCGCCAGCCTAGGCAAGGGTGCTGGAATTAGAGCCTCAGGTGCGAGATCGGTGTATGTAGGATATTACCTTATATCGTTAATTTTAAACCTTGCCGATGGTCTTTTTGCCCGATAAAGTTGCGGCCCCGATAGGGAACTTCGCGACAAGCGAACAAAACCGGGCTTTTTGAGCCTTGGCACGGACGCGATCGCGAACTCCTTAAGGATTTGATTTAAATGGGCAGATATTTGCCACTCAACCACCGACAACAACTTCTCCTGGCTCCATCGGCCAGAACCCAATATCACTCTCGCGGATCTCGTCCGCGTTATTCAATTGATTCGCGCCAATTCTGTCTCGACATTCTTAGATCGATAACAGTAATCACGGGCGCGAAGCAGAGGCCACTATGAACACAGACCCGGCAAAACTTAATCTGAGTAATTATCCGGCAAAATTTAGCCTGAGCAATTTTCTCGGGGGCGAAAGCAGCGACCCTTTCCAGGCGCCGCCGAGCTTCACGATGTGGGTGCGCTTCGCAGCCTGGGCGGCCGCGTTGTATGAACCGGAACTAGTGGCGGCAGCCGACGCGCGCACGACGATCGTCCAGGAGGGTAAACCGCGGTCGGTAATCAATCTTTGCTCGTATAATTATCTCGGGCTCGCGAATCGGCCAGAGGTAATTGAGGCCGCCCAAGAAGCGCTGAGGACGCACGGACTGGGAGCGTGCGGATCGCCGATGCTTTCTGGAATGACCGACTTGCATCGCGAGCTTGAGCGCCGCGTGGCCGAGTTCCTCGGCCGCGACGACGCGATGCTCTTCAATAGCGGATTCGGCGGCGCTCTCGGAACGATCTCAGGCTTGTTGCGCAAGACCGACGTTGCGATTCTTGACAATCGTTCGCACTTAAGTTTGCGCGATGGCGCGGTGCTTTCACGCTGCCGCACCGAAAAGTTTGAGCACAACGACGCCGCTTCGCTGGATGCGGCGCTGAGCCGGCAGGAAGCCCACCGCAAACTTGTCGTGGTGGAAGGCATTTATTCCATGGACGGCGATTATGGCAATCTGAAGGAGCTTATCGACGTGGCCGAATCGTACGGCGCGAGCACGTTTGTCGACGAGGCGCATTCGATGCTGGCCTGCGGCGAGAATGGCCGTGGCGCCGCCGAAGTGTTTGGAGTCGAGGATCGGACGAAGCTTGTCTACGGCACGTTCTCAAAAGCGTTTGGTGCACTGGGCGGGTTTGTCGCGGGGCCGAAGGAGACGCTTCAATACCTTCGTTTTTATTCCCACCCTTACGTTTACTCTTGTGCTTTGCCCCCGGTGGTAATCGCGGCAATTCTAAAAGCGCTCGAGATCGGCATACGCGAGCCAGAGTTGCGCAAGCAGCTTTGGGAAAACGCCGATTATTTTCGGACACAACTGCAAAGACTGGGAATCGATATTGGAAACTCGACAACTTACGTCATGCCGATCGTTATCGGACAGCGGGAACGAATGTACATGCTTTGCCGGGAGTTGCGCCAGCGTGGCCTTTGGGTGGCTCCGGTGGATTATCCGGCTGTCCCGCAAAATAAAATCTGCTTCCGGGCGTGCGTGACGGCGAACCACACCCGCGCCGACCTGGACGAAGCACTCAACATTCTCGAGGACACACTCGTTCCGGCTGCATTGCAAACTGCCTGAGTTTCCCAGGGTGGGAGGTGGTTTTGATGTCTGCGCAGATCGAGCAAACGCTCCCCGCGATTGAAGCGACTTATAAGTCGCGCGAGGTCGAGGGGATTCTTGATCTCTATTTTTATCGTCCTCTCGGCTTTCGGCTGGCGCAATTCTTTGCCCGATTCGATGTGACTCCGTCCCAGGTGACCTTTCTCGGCGCTTGCCTGGGGATTACGGCCGGTCACTTATATTTTTATCGAGAGCTAAGCGTAAACATCGCGGGCATGGGCCTGCAAGTTGTCGCGAATGCGCTCGATAATGCGGATGGCCAACTTGCTCGCCTAACAAATCGAAAAAGCCGAACCGGCCGTGCGATTGACGGTCTGGCAGATCACCTCGTATTTGCGAGCATCTATTTTCATCTGACTCTCCGTTATCTAATTGCCGGCGCCTCGCCCGATGTAGTGGTACTGGCGCTGGCCGCACTCCTTAGTCACGCCTGGCAGGCTTCCGTGGCCGATTATTTTCGTAACAGTTATCTCCTTTTTCTAAAAGGGCGATCTGGGGCGGAGGCGGATTCAGTTTTCGCGCTTCGAAGCGATTATCAAGAATTGAGTTGGCGAGGGGCATTTTGGGACAAGTTCCTGCTGGCATTGTACCTCAATTTCACACGGCAACAGGAGATGCTCTCGCCGAATTTGAAGCGATTGCGCGAAGCTAGCGGGCGACAATTTAGGCAGGGAATTCCAACTTGGTTCCAATTGCGCTACCGCGATGCCGCCCAGCCGATGCTGAGATGGTGGGGACTCGCGATGACGAATACGCGGATGGTGCTTCTCTTTCTTTTTTTGCTCGTCGGCCAACCGATCTGGTATTTTTGGGTTGAGTTGACGGCTTTTAATCTACTGGTCGGCTTTCTCCTCTTCCGGCAAGAGAGGATGTCGCGAGCCCTCCTCGACTTTGCCTTGCCGCGGCCTGCATCATCCTAGATGCGCTCAGATTCTGTCAAGCCGGTTGAGATTGACGAGGTGCGATCGCCGGCCGATCGCAATGCATTCATCAAATTTCCGTGGCGCATTTACGAAAACGATCGCGCTTGGGTACCTCCGCTGATCATCGAGCGAAAAGCGTTTCTCAATCGGAAAAAACATCCGTTTTATCAACATGGCGACGCCGCCCTATTCCTGGCCCGGCGTCGCGGTCAGATCGTCGGTCGGATCATGGCAAGCGACGATCCGAATTATAACGCGCTTCACCAGACGGAAGTGGGTTGCTTTGGCCTTTTTGATTGCATCGAGGATGGCGACGTTGCCTCTGCTTTATTTGACGCGGCCGCAAATTGGCTGCGCGCGCGCGGACGCAACGAGATGATGGGTCCAATTGATTATTCGACCAATTATGTCTGTGGCTTGTTGATCGACGGTTTCCAGCACCCGCCTACGCTCCTGACCGCTCATAATCCACCTTACTATCGGGAACTGATCGAAGGCTGCGACTTCGTGAAGGTCAAAGATTGGTACGCCTGGTGGTTTTCCGAATTTCCTGAACCGGCTCAGCGCTTGCGAAAAATAGCCGCCGCCCGCGCGGGAAAATTGTGCGTCTCAATTCGGCCCATTGATCTCCAGAATATGGTCGCTGAAGCCGACCGTATTCGCACGATTTACAATCAAGCGTGGCAAAAGAACTGGGGCTTTGTTCCGTTTAGCAAAGCGGAGGCGGAACACTTAACCAAGGAGATGAAGCCGTTGCTTCTTCGGGAAGGAGTATTGATCGCAGAGATTCGGGACGAGCCAGTCGGTTTTGTCATCGGCGTGCCTGACATCAATGTGGCCCTGCGGCAAATCAACGGGCGACTAACACGCTTCGGTTTGCCGATTGGCCTGGTCAGGCTCCTTTATCATCGGACCAAAATCCGCACCGGGCGCCTGATCGCGCTGGGCGTCGTTGAAAAATATCGGCGTGCCGCGATTGCCGAGATGCTCGTTCTGCAACTGATGGATGAAGCCTTCAAACGCGGATTCACCGGGGAGCTGAGCATGACCCTGGAAGATAATGTCATGATTAATCGCTTCATCGAGGCCATGGGCGCATCCAAATACAAAACATATCGGATCTACGGTCGCTCATTAAAGAGCTGACAGAGTCATCAGTGAATAGCGTTCAGTTTGATTTCGATAGCGTTTTAATCTTAGCCGACGAGTCAGCTGACTGGAACGTTGCCGGGCTGCGCCAACTCGACCGGCTGGCGCTGGCCCTTAACGAATTTGCCGAAGCAACGAGACCCGGAGCCAGGATAGACATCTTCATTTGGTGGAAGCCGGCAATTCCGGCCGAGTTGCGCCGGGCGAGGGAACATAGACGCTTAAGCGGCATTGCTATCGCTGAGGGGATTTCGCACGAGCACGCGAACCGTCCCGTTGTTCTTATGACTCGGTTATTACCTGCCCGACGCGGTCTCGCTCAATTTCTGGCTGACGCGGAGAGAACGCACGTTGACCCAGGTATTGATGATGCGGCGGCGTGGTCTCGATTAGCGGCGGATCTTCAAGCTGCCTGCCGCTCTGTTCCTGAGCGTGAGACGAAGGACCGATGGCGTTACCTTGCTGAAAAAAACCAAATCGCAGAATGTGAACGTTGGTTGCTGCAGAGAAGTTGCAAGCGAGATGATGGCCTTGTTTCGCGCTACTTGAACCGGCCTCTATCACGCGCGGTCAGCCGTGTTCTGGTAAAGACACATCTTACACCCAACGGCTGGACCCTCTTCATTTTAGTTTTCCCCGTGGCTGCATGCGTTTTTCTCAGCCGGGGGACCTATGCCGGCTTTGTCATTGGCGCGGTCCTCTATCAATTGCACAGCATTCTCGATGGATGCGACGGCGAGATCGCTCGTGCCAAGTATCTTGACTCGAAGAAAGGACCCGGCGTCGACGCACTGGGCGATTTGATTGGGCTCTTACTCTTCACTCTTGGACTCGGCCTCGGTCTCTTTCAAATGACGAGCGCGCCTGCGCTGCGTTGGGTCTTTTTGGGCGAGAGCATCCTCTCTTTCGGTTTGATCGCGAACCGCCTTGGTCGGCACACGCTCGATCTCCTGGAGCGGGGCCCAGCTGCGGTTTTGTCGTCCGAGCACGATCAACTGCTGCGTGAGTCAGGAAAACGTTTCTTCGGCTCCCGGCTTACTTCGCTCCTTTTTAACATGACAAAGCGCGATGTGGTGTATTTCGCCTTTCTGATTTTGGCGATCTTTGGGTTGGCCCGGTGGATCCTCCACCTTCTTTTCGCTTATTCGTTAGGCAGCTCGCTACTGGTATCGAAAGGCCGGAGGATGCGGAGAGCCGGTGGCGGCTCGACCTAGTCTGGTTATCTCTTCGGCGTGCTCCAGCATTTCCGCCGTGTCCACGTCCTGCC
>Ga0307478_10003994_pt1 | contig 10660 bp, 5 predicted proteins | sample atmos_gasesECM4C_2_FD_203713 | JGI IMG/M metagenome (GOLD analysis project Ga0307478, IMG submission 203713) | Hardwood forest soil microbial communities from Morgan-Monroe State Forest, Indiana, United States - atmos_gasesECM4C_05 | ecosystem: Environmental > Terrestrial > Soil > Temperate...
TGCCGACCGGCAGGTTGCCATTTTGAATGGCAGCGCGGGCGCTTTCAACCAGATCGTCAGCCTTCATATCCGCCGGAGGAACCGGGGCGCCGGCAACCGTGCTCTCAATGGAAAGTTGCTGCGCCAGGTCGGCGCCTACGGCGCGCCGGAACGAAGCGTAGTCAGAAGTGCGGGACGCTGGCAGTTCGTCCTGGCGCATGATGAGCTTGCGGCCGGCGGTGAAAACATCGCCGTCAATCTTGTAGGTCGCTTCGTAGGCTGCGTAATCGCGTTTCAGCGAGAATGCCAGCGGAGCATGCGCCACGTATTTGGCGGGTAGTTGCAATTTGATGCTGTAGGAATATTCGGCTTTCGGGCCCAGTTTCAAGGGCTCCGCGTCGGCATCGGCGTTGTCTTCATCGACGTCGGGCAAGCTGAACTGTACTAGCGGGAGTGGAACTTCTGTCTTCTTTTTGGACCAGTCCAGGAAGTTGACCTTGGAAACATCGTACGAAAGAGTGAAGGGCTCGCGGGTTGCGGCGGGATCACTGACTTTGAGGTTGGTAATGTCGCCGCCCAGGCCGCCATTGACATTCTCGACCACGCGTTGCCAGTTCGCCTGAGGGACGCGGCGGAAGACCGAGCGCAGCAGTAACTCCTCATCTCCGCGGAACTCGTAGTGCACGTGAGCTTCGAGCTTGCCTATGTCGTTGATCTTGCCATCAACCTGGGAAACTTCGGTGTCGGGCATCGGAGTGTCCGATGGAGTTTCCTCGAGATGCGGGGCTACTTTCGACGGCGGATCGGCCGGAGGAATCACCAGCGCCTGCTTGTGACGCAGCGTGAAAGCGAGCAGGCGAAAGGGAGCGACCTCGGCAGTCGTGTCCATCCAGACTTCTTCTTTTTTGTCCCCCCGCACCAGGGGAAGCATGGTGATGACGTGATCGAACTGCGAGGGCGAAGGAACATCGGCATCGAGCTTGCGGCTGGAGTTGATCAGCACGGAAGAGGCATGGAAGCCTTCCCCTTCCAGCATCGAAGCGAGGAGCGTGTGCTTGTCTTTGCAGTCGCCGTACTGGTTGTGCAGCACGTCTGAGGACGCATGCGGCTGGTAACGTCCCACCCCGAGCGAGAGGCTGACGTAACGGAAATTCTTGGCCACGAAATCGTACAAGGCCTCGATCTTGTCCATATCCATGTTGAGGCCCTTGGTCAACTCGTCGGCCTTGGCGCGAACTTCAGCTGAAGGAGCGCGGCGGTCTTTCTCGAGGCTGGCGTACCAGCGGCCGATCTGATCCCAACTTTCAAAGGTGGTGAGCTGAATGTCAGGACGTTCGTCGTCCGGGTGATGTTTCTTCTTTTTATCTTTTTCTTTGTCGGATTTCTCGTCTTCCCGTTGGAGATGAGTATTGCTCCAGTGATAGAGGCGCCGGCCCTTCTCTTCCGTGATGGTCGGTTCGTGCCCGGGGTTGTTCTTCATCTTCAGCGGGCGGTTGGCGGGGACGTCTACGTCGACAGCTTCATCGAGGACGATGTTGTTCTTGTCGAATTCGTATTCGGTCCAGAACTGGCCGGCGGCAAGTGGAGTGTGGATAACCGTGACCACGTCGTATTCCAGCACTTCTCCTGGTCGGAGGCCGGGCACGGTGATGTGCTTCTGGCGGTAGTCGGTGTAGACGGGCGCCTCACGCTCAATGGGAGCGCTTAAGTCCTGCACGGCATCGTCGCCGGCTTTCACCACGCTGCCGTCTTTCTTGAGAACGCGAACGTAAGGAATCTCCACGCGCTCGTTGGCCGAGTTATACCCGATCTGCAGCTGTCCCCATTGCTGGACCCCAGCCTCGCTCTGGACGCGGATGCGGGCAATCAGTTCCTTGCGGCCGGTGCCATCGGCCTCGAAGCGATACTTCGAATGCATTTGCTCGACGACGAACGATTCCTCGCTGTAGTCGTGAGAACTGTCAGAAGTTTTCGGTTTGGGAGCTTCGATCGGATTCTTGTCGGCGTTTGACTGTGGAGCGGCAGCTGTACTCGAGGAAGTCTGGCCAGTGAGCTGCGCAGCGGAGCCGAGTGCAATCAGAGAGGACAGAAGGAGCGCTAGGAATCGGTTACACGTCATAGATACTGAGAAAGCCCCCATCTCATTATCCCATGGAGATTCGCTGGCACACCGTTCACTACAGACTGTGCAGGGTTTCAGAGCGGTATTGCGAAAAGCGATTCTGCAGGCATAATTTTGCACATAGTGAAAATATGTTTTACCCTCAGTTCGGTGATCCAAGTCACATTTTTACAAACGACGAGGCTAAATCCGGGGTAGAATCGCGCTCAGAGAGTCCTGCCTCGCCCTGATGCGAAGCAGGCGTGACGCATAACGTACTTTGCGCCACGATCTTTCCGTCGGGAGGTTTTTTGGCATGGAAGATCGGGCCCTGGTTTCTCCTACCGAGCAGTCCTCTGCTACCACGAAGCACCATGAAGGCCGGGGTGCATGGGTTCTAACCTGCTACGGCATTTGTGGCCTCGCGCTATTTGGAGTACTCGCCTACTTTTTCTCGGACTTCATCGCTCATTAGTCCGGGCCCGTAGTAGCGAACGGGCGTGCGCGTCCGCGGAGGCCGCCAGAGTGTATCTACCCGCGTTCTGAGCGCACCACCGTCCGCGCCAGGTGGCCGGTAACCGGATTCAGACGTGCTACAATGAGCGGCCTTAGGAAGGCGTTTTCCGGCAACCGGCATTCACCCCAAGCAGCACAGACGGAAAAATTCTGTGGCCAAAGCTCCCCCGCTCAGCCCGACGCCCGTCACCTACGCCGACGCCGGTGTGGACATCAGCCGCGCCAACCGCACAAAGCAGCGGATTAAGTATCTGGCCCACAAGACCTTTACCCGTGGCGTCTTGAGCGAAATCGGTGGCTTCGGCGGCCTTTTTGCGGTCGACAGGACCAAATACGCCGATCCGATACTGGTGTCGAGCGTCGACGGGGTCGGCACGAAGCTGAAGATTGCGTTCGAGATGGACCTGCACTCGACCGTGGGCGCGGATCTGGTGAACCACTGCGTGAACGACATTGCGGTGCAGGGCGCAGCGCCAATGTTTTTTATGGACTATCTGGCGACGGGCACGCTTGATCCCACGATTGCCGAGAAAGTCGTGGAAGGGATCGCCGACGCCTGCAAACATAATGGTTGCGCCCTGATCGGCGGCGAAACGGCAGAGATGCCCGGCTTCTATCCGGATGGGGAATACGATCTCGCCGGGTTCATCGTGGGAGTCGTGGACCGCGAACGCATCATCACCGGTAAGGATGTGCAGATCGGCGACATCATCCTGGGATTGCCTTCCAACGGCCTGCACACCAACGGATATTCCCTGGCACGCAAGCTCCTGTTCGAGGTCGCGCATTATTCTCCTGAAACCTATGTGAACGAGATCAAGAACAAGGTGGGCAACGAACTGATGCGTACCCACAAGAGCTACTGGCCGTGCCTGAAGAAGATGGTTGATGCGCAGTGCGTGGTGGCGCTGGCCCATATCACCGGCGGGGGGATCACCGAGAACCTGCCGCGGGTGTTGCCGCGAGGGACGGCGGCGGCAATCGAGTTGGGATCGTGGCCGGTTCTGCCCATCTTCGACCACTTGCAGCAGCTGGGAAATGTTCCGCAAGACGAGATGCTGCGCACCTTCAACATGGGCATGGGAATGCTGCTGGTCGTCCCGGCTGCTAAATTCAAGAAGGCTCAATCGGTGCTCGAACGCGTGGGCGAGAAGGCCTACACCATCGGGCGGATCATCAAGGGCGAGCGCAAAGTCGTCTACAGTTAGACAGCCATTCCACACCCGCGCTTAGCTTCTCTCCGACAAATCCCGGATAGTACGAAGCATCTTCTGCTCCATCACGAAGTGGGCGGGTTCCCAGAAGAGTCGGCCCGTCAGCCGTGAGGCGAAAGTGGGGGGCGTTCCTCCGCGCGCGCGGACGATCAGCCGAGTTTCTTGATCCGAGACCGGCAGTAGAGTGAAGCTCCACATGCCATCGCGGATGCGGCCTCCGTTTTGCAACCTCTCCCAGTCGTGTTGCATGACCAGCGCGTAGGCGCGCCCGGGCTCGATGACTGCAGGGATCATCTTGCCTTGTCCCTGGAAGCGGTTTGGGTCGCAGAACCAGACCGTCTCTCCCGCGGCGCGCGCCTTCCAGTCGGGAACGAGATGCTCGACTTTCGGCATGTCGCAGCCGAACGCGTTCTCCAGGAACGTGTAGCTGTAGAACCCGCTGCGATCCTGCCCGATTTGCATCAACCACGGCCAGATCTTCTCCGGGGATGCGTGGATCGTAATCGCGTGCGTGGCGTCGGACGCGTAAGTCGGGAACAGATCGTCGCCGGGGAATGCGGAGTGCAGCTCAGCGTCGGTTGTGCCCCAGCGGAGACACCAATTCCGCAGGCCGAGATGGTAGACGACTCCGGCAACGACGAGAATCATGAAGAGCGTGAGGACGGAACGCAGGAACCATTTCTTCATGGGGTATACCTCGGAAACAGGCTACAAGGCCGAGCGATAACCTGTCTGTGATGATGGATACAACGCCAGTGGAGAATCTTCAGCCTGGATTACGTCCTGCTGCAGTGAATTATGATGTTGCCCTGACGCTAGAGAACTGAATCTGCGATGAAATCTCTGGGCATTCTTCTTTCCGGACGCGGTTCGAACTTTGTGGCGATTGCCGACAGCATTGATGCCGGGCGCATTCCGGACGCCCGGATTGCTGTAGTCATTTCGAACAGGGCGGAGGCGCCTGGGATCGCGACGGCCCGCCAGCGCGGGCTCGAAGTGCTCGTGATTCCGTCAAAGGGCCGGCCGCGCCAGGAGCACGATCGAGCGGTCGTGGCGGCGCTGAAACAGCACCGCGTCGATCTGGTCTGCCTGGCCGGATACATGCGCTTGTTGTCGCCGTGGTTTGTGCAGCAGTATCCGCAGCGGATTCTCAACATTCATCCGTCGTTGCTGCCGGCGTTTCCGGGGCTGGAGGCGCAGGAACAGGCGTTTGCTTACGGCGTAAAAGTTTCCGGATGCACCGTGCATTTCGTCGACGAAGAACTCGATCACGGGGCGATCATCGTGCAGAAAGCGGTTCCAGTGCTGGATGACGATGACGAGCACACGCTCGCGGCGCGCATCCTGGAACAAGAACACGTGTCCTACACGGAAGCCATCAAGATTGTGTTAAGCGGAAAATTTGCAGTCAGCGGCAGAAAGTTCAAAAAAAACTAGAGCCCGCTCTCTGGAAAAAGAAATTGTCCTCGTTTTCGAAAGCTTTCCACAGAAATTTCCAGTTCTACTCCAGTTCTACACAGGGAAGATTTGCTACGGTGTTTCCTGTTCGCCGAGATCGAAGTAATATCTTCCGAGTCGAAAGCGAGGCCGCGATGCAGTTCGGGGAGACTGAAAATTTGTTCTGGAGCGCGAGCCACGAAGGGCTGAGCAGTGGGCAAGGAAACCGAGCCGGGTGCGGTTCCCAATCGGATCCGGCGGCTAAAGCCGATTTGAACATAAGCTGTCGTCGCGGCACGCCTGAAGCCGTGCCCTGATACCAACCTCGTGTCTGATACCTGACCTGATTTTTCAGGTTTTTCGGGCGGTCGCAATACTCCAAATTGTATTTCGCTTTTTCTTCGTCTGGAGCATAATGCTTTCAGGCACCAGGATTCGTACGCGCAAATGGCGATTTCGGATTACACGATAAGCAGTCTTCCCGCGAATGTAGAGGCGGAGCGCTCGATTCTGGGCGCGATCCTGCTCGACAACTTTGCCTATAACCAGGCGGCCGAGCATCTCCGCAGCGAGGACTTTTCGCTGGACTCGCATCGGCGGATTTATTCGCGCATGGTCGATCTGGCCGAGTCATCCCGGCCCATCGACATGATCACGCTGATCGAGGAACTGGAGCGGCACAAGGATCTGCAGGCAATTGGCGACGTGGCCTACGTTTCCAGCCTCGTGGAGGGCGTTCCGGACCGGCCTAGCATCGAGCACTACGTCAAGATCGTACGCGACAAGGCGCTGTTGCGGGGCCTGATTTCAGCCTCGAACACGGCTATTGCCCGCGCAGCGGAGCAGTCAGACGCGGCCGAAGATGTGCTTAGCGATGCGGAAGCGGCCATCTTCCAGCTTTCCGAAAAGCGAATCGGCCGCGGCTTCATGGGCGTGCAGGAGATCGTCCGGGAGTCGTTCGGTTCGGTCGACGCGCTCCTGCAGCGCGGCCAGCGGATCACTGGTCTGGCAACGCATTACACCGATCTCGATGAAATGACGAGCGGCTTGCAGCGCTCGGATCTGGTCATCATTGCGGCACGGCCTTCGATGGGTAAAACCGCGTTCGTGATGAATATTGCCGAGAATGCGGCGATCGAAGATAAGCAAGTGGTGGGCGTGTTTTCGCTGGAAATGTCGCGCGAGGCTTTGCTGATGCGCTTACTCTGCTCCCAGGCCCGCGTCGACGCTCACAAGATGCGCACCGGATCGCTTTGGCAGGACGATACGAAAAAAGTTGTGCGCGCCATGGAACAGTTAGCCCACGCACCTATTTATATCGACGACACTCCCGGAATTTCGCTGAGCGAGATGCGGGCCAAGGCGCGGCGGCTGAAGCAATCGCAAGGCAGGCTGGACCTGGTCATCGTCGACTATTTGCAGTTGATGTCGGGCGGTGGCAAGCGGTTTGAGAACCGCACGCAGGAAGTGTCCGCCATTTCTCGCGGCTTGAAGGCGCTGGCCAAAGAGCTGACCGTGCCCGTGATCGCGCTCTCGCAGTTGAGTCGCGCGCCGGAAAGCCGCGGCGGAGATCATCGTCCGCAGCTTGCGGATCTGCGCGAGTCGGGATCGATCGAGCAGGATGCCGATCTTGTAATGTTCATCTTTCGCGAAGAAGTCTACCGTCAGGATGATCCTGAGTTGCAGGGCAGGGCAGAAATCATCATTGCCAAGCAGCGGAATGGTCCGATTGGAAAAGTGAGAATGGCATTCCTGAAGCATTGCACCCGGTTCGAGACCATGGTGGAGGGGGGGATGGGTGGCGACGAGTGATGAAATCGGCAACACCAGCAGACCCTGTATCGGAGGTGGGGTAAATACTGTAGACGCTTAGGCTTGCAAAGCGTTTGCTCGGACGCTTCTTCCTGTGGAAAAGATTGTGGAATTGAAAACCGTTTGCAACATATGCTTCGAAAATGACCGCTCGGTCGGTTCCGCAGATCCGCTTTGCTCGCCCTTAAACCGATGAATAGTAATCAGTTAGGCAATTCATGCGGCATTAACATGACGGACGGCCAGAGTGCTCGCCGTTTCTTCCCTTTTTGAGATTTGCACATCTGGACGTCTTAGACCCTTCGATTTTGTGCGATTTTAGCGGGTTTAGGCAGGAAGAATTCGGACTGCCTTCAGACCGAAATTCGGATTGTAAACATCGTTTTTGCCGATGCTAGGTGGCCCGGAGGGGATCAGTCACTGCCCTCGCCGACCTTCAGAACTGCCAGAAAAGCTTCCTGCGGAATGTCGACTCTGCCGATACGCTTCATCCGCTTTTTGCCTTCCTTCTGCTTTTCGAGGAGCTTGCGTTTACGGGTGATATCGCCGCCATAGCATTTGGCCAGAACATTCTTTCGCATGGCATGGACGGTTTCGCGGGCGATGATCTTGGCGCCAATGGAAGCTTGAATCGGCACCTCGAACATTTGCCGGGGAATCAACTCCCGCATCTTCGACACCAGCGCTTTGCCCCGTTCGTAGGCGAACTCGCGGTGGACAATGATAGAGAGCGCGTCGACCGGATCACCCGCAACCAGGATGTCCAGTTTGACCATCGGCGATTCCCAATAACCGGCGAGGTGATAGTCGAGCGAGGCGTATCCGCGGGAGACGGATTTGAGACGGTCGTAGAAATCGAGCACGATCTCGTTCAGGGGTAATTCATAGTGCAACATCACGCGGGTGGAGGCGACGTACTCGAAGGTTTTCTGCTTGCCGCGCTTTTCTTCCACCAGGGCGAGGATTCCGCCGACGTATTCCTCGTTGGTAAGAATCGTGGCGAGAATTACCGGCTCTTCGACCTTGGCGATCTCACTGGGATTGGGCCAGCGCGATGGATTGTCGACTTCAATCAAGGTGCCGTCGGTCAGCGTGATCTTGTAGCGCACACCGGGGGCGGTGGTGATGAGGTCGAGTCCGAATTCGCGTTCGAGGCGCTCCTGGATGATTTCCATGTGCAGCAGGCCGAGGAAGCCGCAGCGGAAGCCGAATCCCAGGGCGACGGAACTTTCCGGCTCGAAAAAGAAAGACGAATCGTTGAGGCGCAGCTTTTCGAGCGCTTCCCGCAATTGCGTGTGCTCGTGCGCGTCGACCGTATAGAGGCCGGCAAAGACCATGGGCTTGATCTCTTCAAATCCCGGCAGCGGTTCAATGGCGGGATTGGATTCGTCGGTGATGGTGTCGCCGATTTTGGTGTCGGCGACGTTCTTGATATTGGCGATGAGGAATCCGGTTTCGCCGGCTTTGAGTTCATCGACATCGACGGGCTTGGGTGTGAGAACGCCGAGACCCTCGGCGTCGAAAACGCGATCATTGGACCAGAGGCGAATCTTTTGTTCCTTCCGCAGCGTGCCTTGAAACACGCGAACGAATACGATGACGCCCCGGTAGGAATCGAACCAGGAATCGAAAATCAGCGCCTGGAGCCGGTTGTCGGGGCTCCCTTTGGGTGGTGGAATGCGTTTCACGATCGCTTCGAGTACGTCCGGGACACCCTGGCCGGTCTTGGCGCTGATGAGGACGGCATCGGTCGCGTCAAGACCGACGGCGCCTTCGATCATTTCCTTGGTGCGAGGGATGTCGGCGCTCTGCAAATCGATCTTGTTGATGACAGGGATGATTTCGAGCCCGTGGTTGATGGCGAGATAGGAATTAGCCAGGGTCTGCGCTTCGACACCTTGCGAGGCGTCGACTACGAGCAGAGCGCCTTCGCAAGCTGCGAGTGAGCGCGAAACTTCGTAGGAAAAGTCCACGTGGCCGGGCGTGTCGATCAGGTTGAGCTGGTATGTCTGACCGTCTTGCGCGGTGTACATCATGCGGACGGCGTGAGCTTTGATGGTGATGCCGCGTTCGCGCTCCAGGTCCATGGAGTCAAGCACCTGGGCCTGCATCTCGCGCGCAGTCAGCGATCCGGTCAACTCCAGCAGGCGGTCGGCCAGCGTGGACTTGCCGTGGTCGATGTGCGCGATGATCGCGAAGTTGCGGATGTGCTGGGAATCCATGATGAGAGCGGCTAAACAACGATTCTAACAGGCGGGGTTGTTCCCGTTTTGATCCGCGATCATGACATTTGCTTTGCCAATGTGATTGCGTCTTTTCTGGCGGCATTCTTGCGGTCTCGCCTCTCCTGATTTACCCTCATTTCCCTGATTTCATGGAGGAAGTATGCGGAGTCTCTTGGCGCTCATCATGCTGGGTGCGTGCTCGCTATCTTCTGCGCAGACTCTTTCGCCCGACGTGCGCAAGTTCGTGAAAATCGACGCGCCGGTGGTTGCCTTGACGCACGTGCGCGTGATTGACGGGACGGGCGCAGCGGCGCGTGAGAATCAGACGATCATTCTCAACCAGGGAAAGATTGAGTCTGTGAGCGACGCGGCGTCGGCGAGCATTCCCAAAGACGCGCAGGTGCTCGACCTGCAAGGCCACAGTGTGATTCCCGGCCTCGTCGGGATGCACGATCACATGTTTTATCCGGCGGGAGAGGCAATTTTTCACGAGATGGCGATCAGCTTTCCCCGCCTGTATCTGGCCGGGGGCGTCACCACGATCCGGACTACCGGCAGCATTGAGCCGTATATGGATCTTGCGCTCAAAGCAAAGATCGAGCACGGCGAGGTCGCTGGACCTCACATTCATGTGACCGGACCTTATCTGGAGGGGCCGGGCAGCTGGGCTCCGCAGATGACCGAACTGAAAACTCCGGAGGAGGCGGTCGCGACGGTCAACTTCTGGGCTGATCGCGGAGTCGACAACTTCAAGGCGTACAACTTCATTTCGCGCGCTGTGTTGAAGGCCGCGATCGATGCTGCCCACAAACGCGGCCTGAAGGTGACAGGGCACCTGTGCTCGATTGGCTTTCGCGAGGCCGCGGCGCTGGGCATTGACGATCTCGAACATGGCATTGCGGTCGATACCGAATTCTTCTCCGGCAAGAAGCCCGACCAGTGCCCGATCAGTTCGCGGGCGTCCATGGTCGCGGTGAGCGACGAACTGAACAAGATGAAGGTCACTGACGCCCCGATCCAGGACATGATTCGCGATCTGGTATCCCATCATGTCGCGGTGACCTCGACGTTGCCGGTATTTGAGCTTTTTGTGCCGGGCAAGACGCCGCTGCAGCCTCGGGTTTTGGACGCCATGTCGCCCGAGGCGCGCAATCAATTCCTGGCGAGCCGGGTGCGCGCCGATTTGCCGATGCAAGATTCCAAGACCGGGGAAACGCGAGCTACTCCCTGGGGGCAGTCGTTCGAACAGGAAAAACAATTCGAGCGCGCCTTCGTTCAAGCGGGAGGGTTGCTGCTCGCGGGCGAGGATCCCACAGGCATGGGCGGCGATCTAGCGGGCTTCGGCGATCAGCGGGAAGTCGAGTTGCTGGTGGAAG
>Ga0307478_10003996_pt1 | contig 10660 bp, 3 predicted proteins | sample atmos_gasesECM4C_2_FD_203713 | JGI IMG/M metagenome (GOLD analysis project Ga0307478, IMG submission 203713) | Hardwood forest soil microbial communities from Morgan-Monroe State Forest, Indiana, United States - atmos_gasesECM4C_05 | ecosystem: Environmental > Terrestrial > Soil > Temperate...
GGGCTATAATTCCATCGGAGCCCGCGCCGGAGTAGATCTCAACTACATGCTGTATGCTGATCAGGTCGGTCAGGCGATCACTCGTTGCCGAGGCGAATCCGGCGTTGCGTGGATGCGTTTGGTGACGGACCTTCCGGCTGCGGTGATGGCATCTCTTGCCGGAGATGTGTCTCTTAAGAGTTATCTGAAATCCCTAATTGCCTGCAACGTGGAGGCTGTCTTCAGTCATGACGACCCGCTGCCAGGGGTCGTCGAACTTCTTCTGGTGCCATATCTCGCAGTAAAACGAGGATTCTAATGCACACCATCTTCACTGATTACACGTTATCGAGAGGTCATACCGTTTCGGCAGGGCTACGCTCACGACCTCTCGTTCTTCGATAGTTTCCCGTTCAGGACGCTCCACACAAATTCACTCCCTCACAGTTCTGTTACGGGAAACAGAGGACAGATGGTGGTATGCCCAACCTCTACGAACTAGACCCGCTTCGCGATCCGCGCTGGAACATACTTCTTCGTAATCATCCGGATGCGTCCGTCTTCCATAGCTCCCAATGGCTAAGGGCGCTCGAGAACACGTATGGATATCGCCCAGTCGTCATCACTTCGTGTTCTCCGGAGGGTGAACTGACGAACGGGATGGTTTTTTGTGACGTCAATACCTGGCTCACCGGCCGACGCCTCATCTCTCTTCCCTTTTCCGATCATTGTGAGCCGTTGCTGGATCCCTCATTGTCGGCTGACGATGTTCTTTCCTGGATTGCGCATGGTCCGTATCGCGAGAAATTTACCCATCTGGAACTCCGGCCTTTCTGCTATAAACCGCCGCAGACGACCGAAATGCATGAAGACCCACGCTTTTTGTTACACCGTCTCGATCTGCGACCAGCCCTTGAGAAGTTGCACAACGTATTTCATAAGGACTGCATTCAAAGGAAAATCCGTCGCGCTGAACGGGAGAACCTGCAATACGAAGAAGGATCGTCGGCTGACCAGCTGCGCAAGTTCTACAAATTACTCATTACGACTCGCCGGCGCCACGGTCTGCCGCCGCAGCCGTTGCATTGGTTCCAATCCCTGATTGATGCATTCGGAAAGGATCTCAAGATAAGAGTTGCGTCGAAAGATAATCAACCTGTCGCGAGTATTCTCACGATCTCACACAAGAAGACCATGGTTTACAAGTATGGGGCGAGTGAAGCTACCGCCAACCGATTTGGCGGAACCTGTCTCTTGTTCTGGCAGACCATCCAGGAGGCGAAGGCGGCCGGACAAGAATTCCTGGATATGGGCCGATCGGAGCGCGAGCAATCCGGTCTAATTGCTTTTAAGGAACGCTGGGGTGCTGCTCCCTACTCCTTATCGTATTGGGGATTTCCGGACAAGCCGAGCCGACAACTTGGAGCCAACCTCGCCTCCCTGGCGAATCGGGTGGTGCTGGCCTGCCCCGATATTGCGTTGAAAGCCCTCGGAGAAGTTTTGTACCGGCATATTGGATAAAGCCGGAAATATTTGAATGGCGACTGCCGAGCCGTAGGTGACTCAGCTTTTATGATCTCGCGGAGACACCGATCACACACGCTGAGAACCGACCGCACGGCATGAGCCGTGGCACAAAGCCGCAATCGTTAGCGAGTTGGGTCGCCGGGTAGCGGATTGAAGTACGGCGGTCGGTCCCTCTCCGAGCGCACGAGGAGCGCGCTTACCGAATATGCGTCTGCGCCACTTTGCCGGGACGTTTAACGATGCCAGGGCCGCCTGAATATTCCGCCGAGGAGGCAATCCACTGTGCCGGCTGATGAATCTTCGCATCAGGTGCCAGCCGCGCAGGCTCTTGCGCACTTTCTGAACAAGCATTTGCCGACGGGATGCATTGGCGCTGTGCGTCCCATCCATCCGGACGACGAACGATGTCTTACCGAAAGTGAGGCGCGCGGCCTTGATCGAGCCGTAGCATCGGTAAGGCGCGCAAGCGGTGCCGGCCGCGATCTGGCTCGCATGCTATGCGGGCAACTTGGCGTTCCGGTTAGAGAGATTCCACGAACAGCGGAACGGTACCCACTCTGGCCTCAGGGTATTGTTGGATCGATCACTCACGACCGAGAGTTTGCTGCCGCAGTTGTCGCGCCATCCGATCTACTCAGAGGAATCGGCATCGATATCGAACCAGCTGAACCTTTGCAGCCCGGCATTTGCAATATCGTCTCGCCGCCGGGGGAAATGGCCGCCTTTTCCGACATTCGCTTTGGCGATAAGGCGCTTTTCTCTATCAAGGAAGCTGTATTCAAGACCGTCTACCCACGTGACGGACGCTTTCTTGATTTCCACGAGGTCGCCGTTACGCGACATACGCGGACAGCCAAAACAAACTATGGTCGTGTCGTGCATTGGCGCGTCACGACGCTTCCCCGGGTCCTGGCAATCGCCTGGTGTTCCGAGGAGGAAGACGCATCGCGGCCAGATCCCGCCAGATAAGGGCAGGATGGACACGAGTCGATACTCATATGGTTCTACCAGGCGAATCGATTGAAAATGCCCCAAGAGTGTTACTGCGAGCCGTCCATCGCTCTGGTATGGTACAGGATGATTGAGATCCCTCGTCAGTTGAGCCGGTACCCACGAGAGAACTCGCGTTGCTGGCCGGAATCGAAATAGCTTCTCGTTTTTGTGCGTCCGAGGAACGGCCTCTCGTTGAATCCAACGGAAGGTTCACTGAATCCGCTTCGGGCCAATCCCCCCAATCCTGTGCCCGGTGCCGGGACGGAAACCAACATGCGAGTGGAATTTTGAACGCCGAACAACTGCTTTCGGAACTCCGCACACTTGATATTCGGCTTTTTGTCGAAGGCGAAACGCTGCGTTGTAGCGCTCCGAAGGGAGTTCTGACGAGCAGCATCGAGAAGCGGATTACTGCCCTGAAGCCGGAGTTGGTCAACGCACTGCGCTCCCCCGCCGCGCAGACCATTGCGATTCCTCGTCGCTCTGGTTCCGGGGACCTGCCTTTATCTCTGGCTCAGGAGCGATTTTGGTTCCTCCAGGCCTTTGACCCGGACAGCACCGCTTATAACCTTACCGCCACCTATCGTATTCCAGGACCCGTCAACGGGAATGCGCTCCAGTCGGCCCTGCGCGCCGTTATCGAACGACATGAAATCCTCAGAACGTATTTTCCGGAAACCGATGGCTCTCCCTCTCAAGTGGTTCTAGAGAGCCTTACACCGGAACTCTCGATTCGCGACTTTGCGCACCTTACTCCAGAGGCGAAGCAGGCGGCTGTCGATTCCACGATTCAACAACTTTCCAGACACAAGTTTAATTTGGCAGCGGAGCCCCCTCTGCAAGTGGCATTGGTCCGATTGGGGGAGCGGGAAGAGATCGTTGCTGTCGCAGTGCATCACATTCTCTGCGATGCCTGGTCAATCGGGATTTTTTTTGCGGACCTCAGGAACTTCTATGAGGCATTCGCTGATCACCGCATCGCTCATTTGCCCCAATTGCCGGTTCAATATGGCGATTTCGCCCTGTGGGAGCGTGACCGGCAAACGTCCGGCATTCTGGCACCGCAGATTGACTACTGGAAGAAGAAGCTCGAAGGGGCCCCTCGTTTTATCGATCTGCCATTCGACAAGGAACGATCGGAATCTGCCCCCTATGAAGCAAGGCTCACGCGATTCCAACTCGGTGCGCAAACCTCGGAATCGGTGAAGGCTCTCGGTCGAGAGCAAGCCGCCTCACCCTTTATGGTGTTGCTGGCAATATTCAATGCGCTTCTCTCGAGGTACACGAGGCAAAACGATATCGTTATAGGTACCCCGGTTTCCACGCGTACGCAATCCGATCTCGAATCTGTGATCGGCTGCTTCATCAATACGCATGTTTTCCGCACGGAGATACGGCCGAAGACCACGGCCAGAGAGTTGGTAGCCAGGGTTAGGGCGACTGTGCTCGAATCGCTGGACAACGCTGATGTCCCTTTCGCAACCCTGGTGAGCAGACTGACAACCGAGAGAAATCTCCGGCGCTCTCCGCTATTTCAGGTCGCCTTCATCCTGCAAAACACGCCAATGTCATCCGAATACACGATGGTCAGCGGCGGCAGCACGCTGGACATGGCCCTGTATATGTGGGAATCGAACGGGATTTTTGGCGGCAGTATCGAGCACAATGCGAACTTGTTCCATCCCGAGACGATGGACTGCTTTGCCGCTTGCTTCGAAACACTTGCCGCCGAAATGACCGCTCATCCGGACGTGGCCATCGAGCAGCTTCCGATCGTCAGCGACGCGCAGGAAGTGAAATGGCTCGAATTCCGCCATGGTGCTCGTGCTTCTATTCCTGATGTCTGCACGCACGAATTGATAGACCGCCAGGTGAGGGACACGCCACATGCCATCGCAGTGGTTTGCGGCGACGAGTCCCTGACTTACCAGGAACTGGATGTGCGCGCGAACCGCTTGGCCCATCGCCTTCGTGCCCTTGGTGCCGGGACCGGCACTCTTGTTGCGCTGTGTTTGGATCGCTCCGTCAACCTGGTCGTGGCGCCCCTTGCAGTCTGGAAGGCAGGCTGCGCCTATGTTCCCCTGGATCCGGAATTTCCTCGGGAACGGCTGGCGTTTATGCTGAGGGATTCCGCTGCTTCCATTGTTGTCGCAGAAAGTAAGCTCCTGGACCGCCTCCCATCCTCTGGTCCGCAACTGGTCTGCGTCGATCTCGATCAGAAAACGCCGGAACTCGAGAGCGCTCAGACGCCAGTTTCTCCGGCGATGCCCGACAACCTCGCATACGTTATTTACACTTCCGGTTCGACCGGCCAGCCGAAGGGAGTCGAGATTACCCACCGCTCTCTGGTGAATTTCCTTACGTCGATGCGCAAGGAACCAGGGATCAATCGGACAGATCGACTCCTGGCAGTCACGTCTTTCTCGTTTGACATCGCCGGCCTGGAACTGTATCTCCCCCTGGTTGAGGGGGCGCAGGTTGTGATCGCTCACCACAACGCCGCATTCGACGGATCCACGATGGCCGATTTGCTCAGAGATGCCGGAATCACGATCATGCAGGCAACGCCCGTCACCTGGCGTCTGCTTCTGGAGTCTGGCTGGCGCGGAAAGCCCGGACTGAAGATTCTGTGCGGAGGCGAAGCCATGACGCCGGAACTAGCCGAAGAGCTCTCGGCAACCGGAGCAGACGTTTGGAACCTATACGGTCCAACGGAGACGACGATTTGGTCTACGATGCAGCGCATACGTCCCGGCGGGCGAGTTTCCTTAGGTCGACCCATCGCCAACACCCAGGTATATGTCCTTGACCAGTTCGGTCTCTCGGTGCCGCCGGGAATCGTCGGAGAACTCTACATCGGAGGCGACGGGCTGGCGCGGGGATATCTCCGCCGCGATGAACTGACGGCCGAACGCTTCGTGGAAAGCTCCTTCCTTCCCAGGCAGCGGTTGTATCGAACCGGCGATCTGGTGCGGAGACTCCCGAACGGAGAGCTTAGTTACGTGGGGCGAGCGGACCATCAAGTAAAGATAAGAGGATTTCGCATTGAACTGGGTGAAATTGAGAATGCGCTCGAGCAGCAACCGGAGATCTCGCAGGCGGTCGTAGTGGCGCGGGAACGCTCTGCGACTGACCAGCTTCTCACGGCGTATTTGACGATCCGAGAGGATGCTGAGCTGAATTTGGGGGCACTTCGAACAGCTCTACTGGCCACATTGCCGGAATACATGATCCCTGGAGCATTTGTTCGAGTGCCTCAGTTCCCCCTCACGCCGAACGGCAAGGTAGATCGTAAGGCCCTCCTTGCTCTCGAGTATCACCCGGGGCGGATGGGTAGCCTCTCGATGCCGAATGATGGGACAAGCACTACGGATCGAAATGGTGTCACTGTGGGACCGGCATACTCTGAACCCATCAGTCATGTCGAGTCTGTGATGGCGGACATCTGGCGAGAAGTGTTGGGTCTCGACAAAATCAGTGTGCATGAAAACTTTTTTGAACTTGGCGGGCATTCGCTGTCGGCTGCACGACTGATCGCACGACTGCGAGCCGAACTCCGAATGGAGTTGCCTTTGCGCTGCATCTTTATTGATCCCACCATAGCGAGCCTCTCCAGCCATATCTCCTACGATCCTGCTTTGCGTAGCTACCGATACACGAGCGAGATCCCCAAATGGAATTGCCTGGTTCCCGCGCAACCTTTGGGGTCGCGAACTCCGTTATTTTTTGTCGCCGGATATCAGAGCGCTGACGATACCCTGCTGGTTCTATCGCGGCTGATCCCCCAGTTTGGCAGGGATCAACCTGTTTTCGGCTTCAGGCCCCGCTGGATAGAAGGAGGTGCCGAATACACCTCCGTCGAGGAAATGGCGCGCGAATGTCTCGCCGAATTACGCGCAGTCCAACCCAAAGGGCCATATTTGCTCGGAGGGCATTGCCTTGGCGGAATTGCGGCTCTCGAAATCGCACGGATGCTTACGGCAGATGGCGAAGAAGTCAAGCTGCTGTTCCTGGTCGACACTGAACGACCAACCCCTTCACGGAGAGCTGCTTTCAAACTGCACTACCTGCGGCTGTGGCCGAAGAACATCGCCGCGGTGCTTTCCGACATCGTCCACGCCAGCGGCGCGGAAAGACTTCAGAAGATCCGCGGGGTAATCCGCCGCAAGATTGAGCCGGATCAGTTTTATAAATCGAAGGTTCGATACTCCAGAATGCTCCTCAATCACAGCCCGGACCCTTATGCGGGACGCATTGCAGTCATTGTGAATCAGGAGCAGGCTCAACACGACAAAGACCTCGGATGGTCAGGATTTCCTGAGTGCGATCTGGAAATATACAGCGCGCCAGGGAGCCACAGTACGATGTTCACGGAGCATGTGAAACACGTCGCTCAGGTGATCCTGAAATGCATGGATGAAGCGATGCCGGGAATCCGCCGAGATGTTCCTCCAACAGGGGTCAAGTTCGGGTGAACTGGAATCGAGGTACTGAATCCTGTGGTCTCTCGGATATGCTCTCTTATACTGAAGCCAACCGCTATCCTGAAGCCTCAAACCAGCCACTCAATCGACCGAAACGACGCCGGCCGCACGATGCTCCATCGAGATAGGTGAAATTCTGATTTGATCACCGCGGCTTGGCACAGCCGCGCAACTATTCGGCAACCCATAGTCTCGGCCGCTGGACCCTTCTTCCCGAACGGGATAGAGAGTCCAGCGGCCGATGTCATTTAGATCTCGAATACATCACGTTTCTCATCGGACACAACCGTGTCCGGAACTCGTCCGAGAGGAGTCTGCTCAGTCCTGGAGCGGATAAGCTCGGTGATTCCTGCAGGCGTTCGCGCCTCGAAGACATCGCGCAGGAAAAGGGTAACACCCAGACGTTCCCGGATCCGCGCGATCATCATGGTCCCCATGAGCGAATGGCCACCGAGACTGAAAAAATCGTCCGAGGGGCTGATGGAATCCACGCCGAGCAATTCCTTCCATGTCTGAAGGATGATAACCAGTTCCCTGCTTTCCGGGTCTGCAACAGACTCTTCGTCCTTCCCCGGCGACGCGGGTGCGCCAGCAAACGCGGCAGTGGACAGCCAATCGAAATCGACAGTGCTGATAAGAATCTGCGACCCATGCCACCGCGCGAGGGCACGCTGGATCACTTCAATACCTTCCGCGTTGGTCATGGCTCTGCGAATTTTCTCATCGTAGTACGGTTCCATGCCCTCGGGCACAACAGTGTCAGCCAGCATTCCGACCTCACTCCAGGCGTCCAGTCCTATGGCAACCGCCGGAACATCAAGAACGCCGCGACAATATTCGACAAAGCTGTTCTGGAATGCATTCGCAACGGCATAGGCGCTCTGGGAAGATGCCGGATCGATGGCACTGATGGATGAACAGAAGAGAAGGAAGTCAATTTTTCTGCCCTGGAGCAATTCAGCGAGCACCCTCGATCCATCCACTTTCGGTCTGCGGATTCGGCGCGCTTCCTCCGCAGCCTGGAACAGAATCCTGCTGCCACCCGGAACGCCGGCGGCGTGGATCACGCCATTCAGCGGACCGAACCGCTGTTGCGTTCGATCGATGACGAGCCGCATGGCATCACGGTCTGCAACATCTGCAGCTTGAAAGAGCACTTCGCCACCAGCACGTTCGAGATCCTGTAGTCGCCGAATACGACGCGATGCGGTGTTGGCTTCCCCCTGGCTCACAATCCAGGATTCCCAATCACTCCGCTCGGGAAGAGCGGTGCGACCCACAAGAACCACACGTGCACCGTGGTGTTGAAGCAGATGCCGAGCCAATACATAACCAATCCCGCCAGTGCCTCCCGTGATCAGGTAAACACCGCCAGCACGAAACGGTGGTTCAGAGCAGGGCTGCAGCGGTGCCGGCGCCCATCCTTTCTGCCACCGGACTCCTCGCCTGTACGCAACCGTTAGACCCGCCCCATTTGTGGACAATTCCTCGAGCAGTTGCTGAATCAATGGTTGAGGATCGCCCTCCGGCAACTCCACATCGATGCAGCGGCATTCGGAACCACTCAGCTCAACGGGAATTGCCCGGGCGAGTCCGTGCAATTCCCCGCTCTCTGGATAGTTAATGAACTCTCCTGTCACGCTCTCGGCAGAGGTTGTGATGAATTCAAATCTGCGAAGGAATCGCTGGCGAGAACCGGCTGTCTGGAGGATTAGAAGGACGACGTCATACGCCGAGTTCGATTTGTCCGGGACCCCTGCAAGGCACAACAGACCTTCTGGCTGCAGCCCGGAAGCATCCATCCGCTCCCACAGCATCTCCAGATCGGCCGCCGAGGACAGGTCGGCGATGGCGTCTCCATCTTTCCAGGCGAATCGGTCACCAGCCTTCACGCATACAACCCTGACGCCCTGCGCGCGGAGAGCTGCAATCAGGGGACTGCTGAGCGAATCCTTGCCGGCCAGCACCAGCCAGGGCCCCGCAGGTTTGCGGTGCGCCGGCAAGGCAATGATGGCTGGAGGGGTGCTCTTCCAACATGGGGCATAAAACCACGTGGAGATATCGTTTCGCTTGGAAAAGCGACCGCCGGGAATAACCTGCGAATCGGACTGAACAGAGGGCGTCGGTACAGACGCCACCCCGATGGTCGATGGAGCTGGCTCGATCCAGTACCGCTTCCGTTCGAAAGGATAGGTGGGAAGCGGTAAGCGGCGACCCACCGTCTCGGAGTCAATCTGTTCCCACCGGATAGAAACACCGCATTCCCAGGCTTGTGCGACCGCCTGAAGAAAAACGACCGCGTCCGAAATTCGCCGGTTCTCTGCGCCAAGTGACGGAACCCTGACGCTGGTCGACATTTGCTGCCGCGAAATACCAAGCAGTGCTTCACCCGGGCCCATTTCCACCAGCAGCCGGCGGCGTTCAGCCAGCGCAGAGAGATTACGCGTGAACCGCACCGGCGATACGATTTGATTAGCCCAGTACTGCGGATCCTGCGCCTCAGCTACCCCAATCCAGGTTCCGCTGACGTTGGAAAGCCAGGGAATTTTGGGTGCGCTGCGAATGGTTGCGGCCACCGCTTGCCGGAAAGCTTTGGCAGCGTCGGCCATCAGTGGCGTGTGAAACGCGTTATTTGAGGCAAGGCGAATTGTCGCCACGCCTTCCGTGGCAAGCCTGCGCTCCAGGGCCTCGACCGCATCGATGAGCCCGGAAACGACTGACATCTTCGGCCCATTCTCGGCGGCGAGCCACAGACCATTTTCGAGAAAAGGCGCCAGTTTCTCCGGAGCAAGCATGGCCGCCAACATCAGCCCCGGCGCGGCTTGCGCCATGAGGCGGCCGCGTTCCGCGGCAAGCCGAAGACCATCCTCAAAAGAAAAGACACCAGCAACGCAGGCAGCGGTTAGCTCGCCCAGACTATGTCCGAGCAGACACGCGGGCTCAACGCCCAGGGAGCGCCACCGTTCGGCAAGAGCGTATTCCACGAGGAACAGCGCTGGTTGCGAAATTTGTGTATCGCGAAGAGCAGTCGTTGATGCAGGCGTCCTCTCGCGACCTGTCAGAAAGGAGTGCAGATCCAGGCCGGTCTGTTCCTGCAGGGTTGCGCATCCAGTATCTATCGTGCGGCGGAAGGAGGAATCTGAACGATACAGAGCGTCGCTCATGCCTGGAAACTGCTGTCCCTGTCCGGGAAACAGGAAGACGACGTCCCGACTCAGATCGGTTCCGGGTTCGGCCTTCGTGGCCGGCTTTAGTAGAAGAGCTGCCGCCTCGGCGCTGTGGTCGGCGACAACGGCTCGTCGGAATCCAAAAGGGCGACGTCCCCGCTGCAGTGTCAAGGTAACATCGGCTGGGGAATCAGTGGGATGTGCTGAAAGCCATTGGGACAACTGCTCACAGGCTGTGTTTAATGCCGATGCGGTCCGCGTCGAGACGGGAAAGATACGCGGTCGCGCAGATTCGTCTTTCCGCAGATCAGCCGCAGGCGCGCGGCTCAGAATGACATGCACATTGGTGCCGCCAATTCCGAAAGAGCTAACTCCTGCCCAACGTTCCTGGTCCCCCGTCCAGTCCACTGCCGAAGAGCTAACGACAAAGGAAGTCGTTTCCAATCCGAGCGCCGGATTGGGCTGAGTGAATCCGGGCGTCGGAGGAATGAGGCCAGAGTTCACCGCGAG
>Ga0307478_10003997_pt1 | contig 10659 bp, 14 predicted proteins | sample atmos_gasesECM4C_2_FD_203713 | JGI IMG/M metagenome (GOLD analysis project Ga0307478, IMG submission 203713) | Hardwood forest soil microbial communities from Morgan-Monroe State Forest, Indiana, United States - atmos_gasesECM4C_05 | ecosystem: Environmental > Terrestrial > Soil > Temperate...
CCAGGCACCTCCCAGAATGAACCGTTTGTTGCCCGTAGCATTCCAACACCATTCCTTCGCGTTTCCCGCCATGTCATACGTCCCGAACGGGCTCATGCCCTGGTGACTTCCGGCCGGCGAAGGGCCATGTCCGTCAAAATTGCTGAATGGAGCTATGTCGGCCGCAAAAAAGGTTTTCGCGGCGTTTTGCCATTGATGAATGGTCGGAAGACTCTTTCCTGCGAACTGAGCGTACGCCGCCGCTTCGCACCAGCTTACCCCCGTCGCGGGATATTCCGCTTGACCTTCCGGATAGTTTCCCAGCTCCCATGTCGAGGGTCCCGGCCTGCCCGTCTTATCTCGGAATTTCGGGATAGCTTCTTCGCAAGATTGCGTCCGTTCATTCTCGACGGACGTTTGCTTCCAGAACTCAGACTTCCGGTAACCTCCCGCTTCAACGAATCGTTTGAACTCCTTGTTCGTGACTTCGTATCGGTCCATCCAATAGTCGGGGATTTGCACTTCGGATGGCGCGCGCTCCATACCTGGGATCAGAACTTGGACATTATCGCCAGGTATTCTGACCATGCCTTCGGGATTAGCCCCGTTCGCGCTCAGCGATACATTTAAAGTGCTTCCCCACACAGGGAAAAACAATTGTTTCATTCCTACCTGGGTGTCAGAAAAAGCATCTGCCGTTTCAAAGCCTTGTCTCGAAGCCTTCCAACGCATCGGCCCGAACGGGATTTTCAAGTGCTCAATCGGAGAGCGACCCACATATTTCCAGGAGCGCTCATCGGCCCCGTACGGTTTCATATAAACGTCTGCACCTGCGGGGTTGGTGTGCACGGCAATTTCCAGCGATATGTCCGGCCACAACTTCGAGAGTGCCGCATCCCCAGGAATAATCGATTCCACTTGCAGCGCCAGGTCGTACCCGGCCTTGCGATCTCCTTTTGCCACCAGCCTGGTGATTTCCGGAATTGCTGTTTCGCGAACCCAACGAACACGGGCACTACGCCGAAGGCCCCAGCTCACAAGCAGCACCATGCCGAGACCCACCGCCGCTGTGGAGAGTGCGAACATCGGTTTCTTAATGAGTCGACCCGAGCGTATACGCGGCGCGGAAGCCAATGTCTTACCTGCTGTTTCCGAACTGATCGCAATCTGCGATATCAGCATGCCTCGGATCTAGGTTGCCGGCAGGTCCGGATTGAAGCGCACCGGCGCGGTCGGCGTCCGATTCAGGATAGCGTCGAAGACTACCCCTGAAGTATCCCCGCGAAATGGCAGAGCCCCAGTAGCCATCTCGTACAATACGACTCCAAATGAAAACAGGTCGCTTCGCGAATCTAATTCCTTGCCCCTAATCTGCTCGGGAGACATATACGCGACCGTGCCAACTGTGGCGCCGGGGCTGGTGAGTATTTCGTGTGCGGTTATTGTGGCATCTGCCGTGATGCCAGCGCCTTCCGTCCTCGGACTAAGCTTCGCCAATCCGAAATCGAGAATCTTCACATGCCCGCGCTTGGTGACAAAGATGTTCGCAGGCTTGATGTCGCGATGAATAATTCCTTGTGCGTGGGCCGCGTCCAGAGCGTCAGCGATCTCGATAGCTAGTGGTAGCAGGGTCTCCAATTCCATAGCACGGCCGCCTATCGCGTGCTTCAGCGTTTCACCGTCAAGATACTCCATGGCGATAAACGCTTTTCCGTCCTGTTCGCCGATGTCGTAAATCGTGCAGATGTTAGGGTGATTAAGCGCGGAAGCCGCTTGCGCTTCGCGCTGAAAGCGGGCCAGGGCCTGTGGGTCACCGGCTACTTCCTCCGGCAAAAACTTGAGGGCTACAGACCGGCGGAGACGGGTATCCTCCGCTTTGTAGACTACACCCATCCCGCCGCCGCCCAGCTTCTCCACAATGCGGTAGTGTGAGACTGTTTGGCCGACCATGGCAGGCACAAAACCTTGGGCTGCCATATTAGGAGCACGGAAGATACCAGTCAACAAATCGCGCTAGACAACGTTGCGCTCAGCTTGGCACGTTGCCGCGAGAAGAGGGCATAAGGAAATTTTCAAAATTCAAACTAACCCACCACCAAAAGTTCCCGAGTGTACACATGCCGGCTCACAGAAAGTGGCAAGGTGCAGTCTGCGCGATTGCGTATGGCAACAGGATATTTCGGAACTGACCAGCCGGCCAACTGTTTCCGAATGTGCGGAGCGCATGCCCGCTTAGGTATCTTTTGCGTCTCAGCAGCGCCTAGCCAAAAATAGGCATCAAAAAAAAGGTGGCAGACTTGACCTCCGGGCGAAGTACGTAGAGGATAGATTGCATTCCGGCATGAGACCACGAATCAGCACGTCCTGTTCGATTGCGCTCGCCGCGATGGCCCTTTGCTCAGCCTTATCGCTGCACGCTACCCAGGAACCGGATGCCAAGGCCCACCCCGCCAAGTCGGATCTGATGTCGCACGTCACCATTCAGGTCTCCGGCGGAGAGAAAGAGGCTCCCGTCGAAAACGCCAGCGTCTACTTGAAATACGTCGAAGAACGCGCGATCAAGAAAGACAAGAAAGTCGAGTTGAATGTGAAGACCAACCGCGATGGCGCCGCGCACATTCCCGAAACGCCCACCGGCAGAGTCTTAATTCAGGTGGTTGCCGATGGCTGGAAAACGTACGGGCGATGGTACGACATAACCGAACCGAAGCAAACCATCAAAGTGCATCTGGAAAAGCCGCCGCGGTGGTATTGACGCCCGCGGAATCATCCGCCGAGCCACCGCCTGCCCACAATCGATATTCAGGCAAAAGGGTTCCGGTGCCATGATTGTGGAGTGCGTTTGCGAAAAGGTTTCCTCGATTGAACTCAGCCGGTCGTCTTCCGCCACGATTTCTTCGTGACAAATCTTCAGTTGCACAGAAATAGTGCAAACCGTATCAGACTACTGAGAACCGTGTAGTTAGCCTGAGAAAAGTCCTCTTTTTCCACAAGCTTATCAACACTCATGTTGAAAACTTAATCTCCCAGAAATATTTCACAAGAACTTCGGCACGAAGTTTGCTGTCCGCGCAACTCCCCCGTTTTGACCATTTCGAATCCGCGGTATACAGTTGAATTTCGGGAATCTCAAAATGAACGAGACCTTTGACGCACCTTTTTCTTTGGTGCAAATGTTTTGGGGCAACATCACCGCACGCCGGCTCCGTTCCCTGCTCAGTGTCATTGCCATCGCCATTCAAGTTATTTTGGTTTTGATGATCGTCGGCCTCACTTCGGGAGTGATTTCCGAATGGGGAAAGCGCGTGGAAGGTGTGGGAGCGGATATTCTCGTTCAGCCCCCCAACTCCCCGATTTTCTTCGCCTTCTCCAGCGCCGTGATGCAGGAAAGCTTGGGCGATCAGATCGAAGCGTTGCCGGACGTGGACGTCGTCGCGCCCACCGTAATACTCACCGAGCCTAAGAATCTCATAATGATCTATGGCATCGACTACAAACGCTTCAACGCCCTCAGCCGCGGATTTTTATTTCGTGCCGGCCGCGCTTTCCGAGGCCCCGATGAGGTGCTGGCTGACGATATCATCGCGCAATCAAAGCACTTAAAGGTCGGGGACCCCATTACCTTGCTGAATCATGGATTTGTGATCAGCGGCATTGTCGCCCACGGAAAAGGTGCGCGCTTTTTTGTGCCCCTGCGCACCGCGCAGGAAATCGCCGGCGTTGAGAATCGGGTTTCCATGTTTTACGTGCGCAGCAAGGGCGACACCGAGAAAGCTCGCGCAGAAATTTTAGGACTAAACCCGACAAACCGCGTGCGCTCGACTTCCGAGTACGTCACGCTCATGAGTTCCTCCAATCTGCCCGAGCTCCGCCCTTTCATCCGTTCCATGGTCGGACTCGGTATTGTCATCAGTTTTCTCGTCGTACTTCTCAATATGCACACCATGGTCATGGAGCGAACCCGCGAAGTTGGAATTCTCAAAGCCCTGGGATTTTCGCGTTTCGATATCGTGCGCATGCTGCTGGGCGAGATGCTGGTGCTGACTCTACTAGGCAGCGCTCTGGGCATCGCGCTCTCCTTCCTGACCCAGGCAATTTTGAAGGAGACGAATCCGGGATTGATGATTCTGATTTCCGCGCGCTGGGTCTTTTCCGCGATTCTGCTGGCCGTGGCGGGCGCGGCGCTCGGTGCCGCCTATCCTGCCTTTCGCGCGGCTAGTTACGATCCGGTCGTGGCGCTGGCTTATGAGTAGGGGCCATGCTTATGCCCATGAATGTGCGGTGCGCGGATGACGTTGATAGCCGAAAGACCAACGACCGAGAAGCATTACCTCGCGCGCATCCTGGAGCGCCGTGATTTCTCCGAGGATCTGTGGGCCATTCGCGTGGACCCCGGCGGGCCGTTCTCCTTCAAAGCCGGTCAATACGCGACGCTCGGCGTCGCTCACCAAGCCAAGCGAATCGAACGGGCATACTCCATCGTTTCTTCACCCTACCAGGACGGCCTGGAGTTCTTTCTGGAACTGGTCCCGCAAGGCGAGTTGACGCCCAAGCTGCACAAATTGCAGAAAGGCGACACCATGCTGTGCCGCAAGATCGCCAAGGGGCGGTTCACCCTTGACTTGCGCAGCGGTCGGACCAATCACCTCCTTCTAGCGACGGTTACCGGCATTGCGCCGTTTGTGAGTTACGTGCGGACTCTTTATAAGGATTGGAAGGCCGGGAACAGTCCGATGCCCGGGAATCACAAGCTTTACTGTCTGGTGGGGGCCAGCCGGTCCTGGGAATTCGGTTACCGCGAAGAAATGGAACGATTTGCGGCCGAAGTCCCGTGGCTGAAGTTCGTGGCCACCATCAGCCGCCCGTGGGAGGATGCCGCCTGGACGGGGGAGACCGGCCGAGTCGATGACTTGGTGACCAAATACGTGTCGCATTGGGGCCTTAATCCCGCAGAAACAAGCGCATACCTCTGCGGGCATCCCAACATGATCGAAAACGCGCGAGGCATTCTGCAGAGCGCCGGCTGGCCAAATGGCTCTACGTTTGAAGAGGTTTACTTCATTCCTGGGAAAGAAGTTACGCCTGAATAGTCGCTACGCGGCCGGAATTCGGGCTTCCAATTGGCTCGCGACGTCTTCGATGGTAGCCAGCGGGCAAGAGACGTGAACGTCTTCGCCCGGATCGCTAACGTCGATCAGCAGCTTGCCTTGGTGAGTGCGGATGCGGACGTGGTGACTTCGGTCCTCAACTTCCACTAGCTCCGCGTCCCCGTACTTTCTCAGTTCCTTGGTCAATGCGCGCAGGGTGGGAAGCCATGGACCGGCCTGCGCGACGGCGTGATCGAAATGGCCGCTGGGGATTACATGCAGGGCCATGGGCACGATGGCGGCTGGCACCCAAACATGCACGTGTCGCCCATCATGATGGTCTTCATCTACGCGCATAACGCCTTCGTGAAAGGTGTAGGCGCCGGCCAGCGCGACCGTGCCGAAGAAACCTAAAGCGATCTTGGCCAACAACATATAAAACTCGCCTCCGTTTCCACGCCCCGCTGCGCTCTTGCCCGGTCAATTAGTCGGTAATGTTCTTGGAATCCAGCCAGATCCGGACAGTGTTCTCTTCATCTTTCACTGAAACGAGTTCGGTATCGCCCTGAGAAGAAAGGGCATGCAGTCCCGCCACCAGGTCCAACTCATCCTTATCGCCGGAGAAGAGCGCATCGACGACCTTCATGGGAACCTTCACCTCCACCTCTGATTTACGCGGGTGGTTCTTTTCAAAGACATGGACGTAGAGAGTGCCGTTGCGCTTCGCGACCCGCACATTGGAATCTTTGTTCTGCACGGTGACGAATTCGCCGTCCTTGGAGCTGCGCACGGCATCCACAAGCGCCCTCAAATCAACGCCATGGCAATCAATATCGTCGAACCGAACCCGGCCGCTGTGCAACCGGTCCTTATTGATGGTAGGAAGAACCTTTTCCGCAAGCTCCAGCGGGACATTCACACGCACGGTCTCCTCGCTTTTGGAGGGATTGGTGACGCGAACATGCAGCCACCGGTCGTGGCTGGACACCGTCGAGACTTGGCTCGATCCGGCTTTTGGAGTGTCTTGAGCGCTGGCGGCTCGTGGAAAGAACATCGCGGTGGTCAAGAATGAGGCAGCGAAGGTAACAACTGTCTTTTCAATCAGTCGAGCGGTCGCAGAGCTCATAAAAAGGCTTCTCCTTCCCATCCGGAATTCGTCGCCCCAACGCGACGATTCAGCTCCGGATAGGTTCTGTTGATGATATACGAGGGAGGCTGTAGAAATGTTTCCCGAAGGACGCCCTTTGCAGGCGGCGCATCGGGTTCGTTATCGGTGCGCCGTAATCGGTTTGGACTCTCGCTCTAGGGGTTACTACAGCCTGCTGTAAATTCTTGACCGGATTGTTACTTGGCCGACTTGGTTTTACGGTGGGGCTGTTACCGAAGGGCCCCTGGAAACAGGACCGACGGCCCGCGAAAGTAAGTCACTCCTCGACTTCCCACGCAGCGCTGCCTCCTTTGACCGGGTCTTCCAATAAACCGGCCGTTGTCTTCGGCCGATTGTGGTGTCCAACGGTAGCGGGTGTCCTCGAACGGATGGTGCAGCGATAGAGACTGTGCGAGTGCGGAGAAGACCAACCGCCACGCCACGGTTCGAGGAGAAGTCGGCAATGCCAACCTCTACTGGGCTCACGAACACAAAACTTGGGAAATTGACGCTTCTCGGCTTGGGCAGTGTTCTGCTCATCTTAGCCGGCACCCCTCCCAGAGCGGAAGCCCAGTTGGGCCTCACAGCCGGAGGGCGATCGACGATTGAAGGTTCCGTGGTGATCGACGGAGTGACCCAGCCGGCAGCGCGAATTCGCGTCGACGTCAAAGCGCTGACCGGAGGCGGTATCGCGACCACATTTACCGACGCCAGCGGGCGATTTGAGGCGCCGGCTTCGGGCGCAGGCTCGGTAATCGTGACGATACAAGAACAGGGCTACGAACCGGTCGAGCAAAGGGTAGATATCAACCGCGAGGGAATCTCGTCGGGAGTGTTGATCACGCTTCGCAGACTGAAAGCAAGTTTTGTTGATCGAGTCGGATATACCGTCTCGGTGCACGATCTTAAAGTGCCCGGAAAGGCGCGTCGCAATTTCGAGAAAGGCATCGAGCGCCTGCAGAAGAAAGATGCCGAAGGAAGTTTGAGCTATTTCAAGGAGGCCACGAATGCTTTCCCAAATTATTATGAGGCTTACTACCAGATTGGTCTGGCTAACATGGAGTTGCGCCGCGGCAATGATGCAGAGCAAGCTTTGCAGAGGTCGATCGACCTGAGTGGCGGCGGCTATGCGGAGCCGCAGCTCGCTCTGGGAGCGCTGCTTTGCGATCGGGAGTCCTACTCGGACGCGGAGCGAGTATTGCGGAGAGCGCTCGACGTGGATGGAAACTCCTGGAAGGGACATTTTTTCCTGGGGCAAGCGCTGTTCGGTCAGAATCGTCTGGAGGAGGCGGAGAAAAGCGCGCAAGAAGCTTTGCTGCGGCGCGTCGATGTGGCCGCCGCCTACATCTTGTTGGCCAACGTTCATATACGGCGCCATGAATACCTGCTGGCAATAAAGGATTTGGATACATACTTGAATATGGTGCCCACAGGGCCGAACAGTGAGCAAGCGCGCGAAGTCCGCGCAGCGGCATTGCGGGTCGTATCGCGTAGCGAGCAGACAATGACAGCTGCGGAAATCGTCTATCAAGTGCAATTCGTTTATTAACGTTATCTGGTTGTTGCATTACCCACCCCGGGTGTCCGGCAGTCGCGTTCGGGATACAGACACCCCACCCCCGGTATTTTGCGGCAAGAGTTCCGCCACGGCGGATAAATTGGATTTGCTTGATTGCAAAGGAGTTGCCTTTTTTGACGGCGACAAAGAGTTCGCAAGAGTATGTCAATAAAAGGGTTAGGGGACTATTCACCACAGAGTTCCCCCCTGCCGGACGGGCAGGCGCAGAGGACGCTGAGTTCTGAGGGAGCTCCGAAAATACTATAGGGCAACGCAGATATTTATGAAAACAAAGAGGTTGCGGGGAAAGCGATTTGTAAGACCATGAAAATAAAGGAGCTGCAAATCGATGTGGTAAGAGGAGCGATTCATAAGTATATGAAAATAAAGGGCGGGAGAGAGTGGGTAGTGAGTGGTGGGTAGTGGATGGTGCGCAGAGGGGAATCAATTGAGGAGAAGGAGAGAGACGACAGGCGGGCAAGGGAACTCGCTTTCCGCGGTCCTCCTCCGCTTCAAAGCGAGAAAATACCGCATCCGTTACTATTTGTCAAGTGAGAAATTAAAGGCTGTGGATTGAATGGCTTGCGGGAGCACTTCCGGGGATTACGAGTTCAAACTATGAAATGCCCGAAACCGGAGCAAGGCCCACGTGTAAATCCGACACGTGGAGGCACCCAAGGACTACTTCTGGACTGGACCTGAGTCTGGGTCACCCGCCTTGCCAACCTTGCTCCCAAGTTTTTCTTCAAGTCTCGTAACGATAGCAAACAGCGCAAAAGTCTCTGCGAATGCAAACGGATACCATAGGACCAAACCGAACGTGCGGACGTTTGACATCAAGTAGGCAAAGGCAATCCATATTAAGAGGGTATGGGCGGCGAGACAGGTTACCAACGCAGCCCAAAATGACCATCGTTTCCATCTAAGCGGAAAGCTAATAATCACTACCCAGAATGGAATCACCGTACCCACAATCGCGGTGTGCCACTTGTGCGGCAACCCTCTGCGGTCGGCGATTGTTGCCAAAGCCAAAGCAACACCCGCTGCTAAAACGAGAAGGAGGTTTTCCCGGGTCAGGAATCGTTTAGTCATTTCTGCAGGCGTCGTAAGCATCGTACGCGCTCTTCGCTGTTAAGACGCCGCCCACAATCGCAAATCCTTTGCCTAACTTAGCGGCCCTTTTGCCAACAGCATTAACGGAAACTTTTACGCCTTGACTACTCATCGCCTCCTTTATGGCCACTTGAGCCGCGCGATTTTCCGCGACGTGTTCTGTCACTTTCTCTCCATGGGCGGGTGGCCCGGTCATGAGTTCGTATTCTTTTCTCTTGTGCTACTGCCACTAGAGCATATCATTCCCTTACGTCACTAGGACGTGAACACAAGAGGGGTGCCCCGTCCTCGGTTTTTGAGTGCGGGGTTTTGTTCTGGTATGCCGAAGGGACTCAAGCGCTACTACGGTCGCGGCGAGCTTCACTTTCTTACCTTCAGTTGCTACCGCCGACTCCCACTGCTCGGCACAGCCCCAGCGCGTACCCGCTTCGTCAAGGAGCTGGCCAGGGTCCGGCGGGAGTACCACTTCCTCTTAGTGGGCTACGTGGTCATGCCGAACCATGTGCATCTCTTGATGAGCGACCCGAAAAAGGGCACTCCCTCGACGGTGTTGCAAATGCTAAAGCAGCGTGTTTCCCGGAAAATGCGAAAGACGAAGGCCCCCACTCCGAGAGGGCAACTGCGCATACCGTTCCCAAGTTCGTGAGCGAGTTGCCGTCCTTCTGGCAGCCGCGCTTTTACGATTTCAACGTGTGCAGCGCGAAGAAGCAGAAGGAGAAGCTGGATTACATGCATGCCAATCCGGTGAATCGCTCATTGGCGAAGCATCCCAAGGACTGGCCGTGGAGCAGTTGGTCATTTTATTTCACGGCGGATCCTGGCCTGATTGGTATGGACGCCGTGGATCTCTGACGGCGAGGACTAAGAAAAAGCCCCGCCCTCACAAACCGAGGACGGGGCACCCTCGCTAAAGTCCAGACTTCATTCGGCCACCCGGCCAACGACGCTTCTACGATTTCAACGTCTGGAGTCACGCCAAGAAAAAGGAGAAACTGCACTACATGCACGGCAATCCGGTCCGAGAACGTCTAGTCGAACATCCCAAAGATTGGCCCTGGAGCAGTTTCTCTTTCTACGCATACGATGAGCCGGGATTGATTCGCATCGATCGCATCGATTGAAGATAAGCAAAGAGCGGAAGAGCCCACCCTTGCACAACCCGCAAGGGTAGGCCACCCTCGTCGTTCTTTACGCGGGGACTGAAGTCCCCGTCTCCTAAGGAAAAAACAAAGGCGACATCACTTGGCCTGTTCCGGAATGGTCTCATACTCGGTCCAGGCTAGCTTGTTTGAATCCGGCGACCAGCCGCCGGTATTGCCCGAGCCTTGGCCGCCGAAGAAGGTCCTCACCGTCGTCAATTCGGCGCCTTTTGCGGGCACGCCGTTTTCGAGGCGCAGCAGCTTGATCTTCATGCCATCCCCAATGTACGAGTGGTCCGGGTGATCGATGGGGTAGGAGATGGTGTAGAGCCACTTGCCATCCGGAGAGATGTGCGGAAACCAGTCCTGCGTGTCTGCACCGTTGGTGATCTTCTCAGCCAGGTTGTCGCCCGGCCCCGCGCCGTCGGCGGGCATGCGCCAACCATCCCATTTCCCTGACCGGTTGGAGCAGAAGTAGACCCACTTGCCATCTGCGGAATACTCGGGACCATCATCCTGCCCCTTGTTGGTGGTCATCAGCAGCTCGCCGCCTCCGTCGCTGGTGATTCGGTAGATGTCGAAGTTGTCTTCATGATATTGGGTGTAAACGACGTACTTACCATCTGGCGACCACCC
>Ga0307478_10003998_pt1 | contig 10659 bp, 9 predicted proteins | sample atmos_gasesECM4C_2_FD_203713 | JGI IMG/M metagenome (GOLD analysis project Ga0307478, IMG submission 203713) | Hardwood forest soil microbial communities from Morgan-Monroe State Forest, Indiana, United States - atmos_gasesECM4C_05 | ecosystem: Environmental > Terrestrial > Soil > Temperate...
TGATTGGCAATTATCATTTTGCCCACGATTACGGGTGTGTGCACCCCGGCATGCCTCTTGGCCGTAAGCATCTCCGTCGAAGCCGTGACGCCCCCACTGGTGGGATTGGCCTGTAAAGATCTACTTCCAGCCTAGGTCGCAACCCGCTGGAAGTCAAACACCTGATTAGATGCTGGCCAAGCGGAGGATGTTTCGGGAGGTTTAAACTTGCCTTGCCTTTTCGGCCACAGTGCAGCGCCATTCGTACTCTTTGCAATTACTCCAATTCTACGAAGAATGAATCCAGATACTCATGATTCGACTGTCTCATCTGATGATCCTCCTGGCTCTTAGCCTTCCGGCTCGCGGACAAGTGTCGGAAGCCCCAGCGGCTGCCGTTCCGGGTCAGAACTCTGCCATCGTCGCGGCTTCATCCGCAGAAGTACCTAAGGATGCCAGCCCTCAACACGCGCCGTGCACCGATCAACCCACAACCCGCAAGCAGTTGGCGGCGTCATTCCAGAGCGGACGCTTCCCATTGGCCTCGCAGATTACCGGGACGTGGGTGGAGATCGGGGAGATTTCAGATTTTCCGTCGTCCTCGCCCTTCCGGAACCTGAACTGTTCCGGGCTAACGCGCGGCAACAACTTCGAATTCGTTCTGGTTGCCGATGGTTACTCTGTCGATCTGCACGCCGTCAGCGGCTACCCAGACAAGGTGACGATGCAACCGGACGGCAAGGGAGCGGTCACGTTCCCCGTTGATTTCGCAGCCGATGAGGGCCCCGACATCTACCGTTGCCGCTTAACAAAGCGCGGCACTCTCGCCTGCTTGATCCGCGGATACGACGGCGCAGAGTTCAGAAAAATGAAAGTGGACAAAGCACAGATCTACGAAGGAAGCGATATCCCTGAGTGACCGATCTCTTGCGACCCCTTGCGTCGGCTCGGCATCCATTGAAGAGCCCAAAAGACGAAAACAAAAGGAGAACGGTAATGCCACTGGTACGCATCTCCCTTCAGGCCGGAAAACCAGATTCTTATCGGGCCGCCATCAGCAACCAGGTCTACGATGCCATGCGCGAGACGCTCAGCATTCCCGAGGGCGACCGTTTCCAGGTCATCACTGAACACAGTTCCACGCAATTGATCGCCGATCCGACTTTCATGGGCGCGCAGCGCTCCGCCGATTTCGTTCTGATCCAGATCTTTCTTTCCCGCGGCCGCACCACCGAAGCCAAGCAGGCGTTGTATCGCAGCATCGCGCAGCGCCTAGCGAACTCGCCCGGCATCCGCCCTGATGACGTCATGATTGTTCTGACCGAGGTCGGACTCGACGACTGGTCCTTCGCCCGCGGCGAAGCGCAATATGTGCTGAATCCTCCCGCCTGGGCAAGGAAACAAGAAAAGCTCTCCGCCTGATCCGCAGGGGCAGGGACCCGCATCAGGGCCGCCTTCGCAGGTTGCGGAAAAACGACTGTAGCGTCGGCAGCTTGCCCTGAGCGGAGTCGAAGGGTCCCGCCGGCTGTCGCGAGAGCTTGCCCTGAGCTTGTCGAAGGGGCATCTTGCCCTCGCCCCTGCAAATCTGGGAAGGGCGTGCCTTTAGACGCGCTCGTACAATCTCCTTTGGGACGCCGCTTCAGCCTCTGAACCCCAGCATTCCTTAAGGTTGCGAAACCGCTCCCGCCCCCTAACTAACTTGCATCCTCCTCGCCCGTCTAACATCTGAATTACGGTGCTCCCGTAGAATATGGCCACGGTCGCCAACTATGATCCTGCGTGTCCAGCGCCGCCCGAGGTGTTGCCGGTGAAGGCCCAGTGTTTACCCTACGCGCAGATCCCGCACACCACGCGCCTTTTCACCGACTTCCTCGCCGCCTCCCCTAAAGTTCAGCCGTTCTATCCGCGATCCCCAATTTTTTCCGACTGGCTTCATCAGGAAACACCCAGCCAGCGTTATGATGCCCAGCGCCGCGCTCGCGTCAGCGACATACTCGAGCGCCAGAATCGCGCCTGGGGCGCTTCCGAAAACACTCTGGCCAACATCGCGCGCCTGCGCGCCGGAGCGTCAGCCGCCGTCACCGGCCAGCAAGTCGTGCTTTTCGGCGGACCTCTTTTCTCAATCTACAAAGCGCTGAGCGCTCTCAAACTCGCCGAACAAGCCACGGCCGCCGGAATCGACACGGTTCCCATCTTCTGGATTGCCACCACCGATCACGACCTTGCCGAGATCAATCACATCGCACTGCCCGGTCCCAACGTCAACCTCGAAACCCTCGCCAGCACCAGTCACGGCGTCGAGGACGCTCCGGTCGGCACAATTCACTTTGGCGACGAGATCGAATCCGTCGTGCAGACCGCTGCCGATCTTCTCGGCGACTCCGCGGTTACCGGCTTCGTGCGCGAGTCCTATCGTCCCGGCGAGACTCCCGGCACCGCTTTCGCGCGGCTCTTTACGCGCCTCTTCGCCGACTGGGGTGTCATCCTGCTCGACCCCTCGGACCCGGAACTTCATGCCATCGCTGCACCCATCTATCGTGCGGCCATCGAACGCGCGGCTAAAATCGATGACGCGCTTCTCGCCCGTGGCAAGGCGCTCGAATCTGCCGGCTACCATCAGCAAGTCAAGGTCACACCTTCCTCGACCTTGCTCTTCACGCTCAAAGACGGAGCCCGCATCCCGATTCATCGCCGCCTCAATGGCAACTCCACCGACCTCCTGATTCTCGAAGAGAAAATCTCCCAGGACGAACTGCTCCGCCGTATCGCTGAAACGCCCCAGAACTTCAGTCCCAACGTCCTGCTCCGTCCCGTCGTGCAGGATCATCTGCTGCCAACGCTGACCTACACCGGTGGCGCCGCCGAAGTCGCCTATTTCGCCCAGGCTGCAGTCGTCTACCAGGAACTTCTCGGCCACGTAACGCCGATCCTGCCTCGCTTCTCAGCCACGATCGTCGAGCCGAAACTGCAGGGGTTGATCGAGCGCTACGCGCTCACTCTGACCGACTTGTTCGAGGGAGAAGACGCCCTCCGCGAGAAGATTGCCGCAAGCATCCTGCCCGTAGAATTGCAGAAAGCTTTCGATCGCGCTGGCGCCACGCTTGACGCTTCTCTTGCCGCCGTCCGCGAAGCCCTGGTCAAGCTCGACAAGACCCTCGCCGAAGCCGCCGACAACGCTGGATCAAAAATGCAGCACCAGCTCGAAACTCTGCGCTCCCGCGCCGCCCGCGCCGAACTCCGCCAGAGCGAGCTCGCTGCGCGCCATGCCCAGCTGCTGAGTACCTCGCTCTATCCCAACAAGACCCTGCAGGAGCGCGAAATCGGCGCCGCGTACTACCTCGGCCGCCACGGCACCGACCTGCTGCGCGAACTCTACGCCCAACTCCAGACCGATTGCCACGACCACCAGGTCATCACCCTGTAGCGCCGCGTCGAGCCGACCAATACGGCGTAGCGCCGGCGTCCCGCCGGCCGTAGGCACAATGTAGCGCCGGCGTCTCGCCGGCCCTGGATCCGATTTTCGCTGGAGCGACGGGCGTCCCCGCCCGTCGGGGCGCGAAGCGCCCTCACTCCGCCCGGCTCGCCGCCAAATACGCTCCCAGCCCGATCATGATTCCGCCCGTCGCCGTCCGCTGCGCGCGCCGGAACCGCGCCGACGACCGGATCCTATTTCCCAGCGGCCCGGCGAACCACGTCACCACTAGATCCGCCGACGTATTCAGCGTCACCGACACAGTGCCCAGCGCCAGAAACTGCCAGAACACATGCCCCGCCTCGCGATGCACAAACTGCGGAATGAACGACAAAAAGAACAACGCCGTTTTCGGATTCAGCACTTCAGTCGCAATCCCTTGCCAGAATGGATTCCGCGCCCGCGACAGTGCCTCCGCCGGAATCTCCTCCTCATCTCGCCGCGCCGCCAGCATCATGCGCACCCCGAGAAAGCACAGGTACGCCGCACCCGCATACTTCACGGTCGCAAACGCGACTGCTGATCGCGCCAGAATCACCGAAACGCCAGCGCCCGCCGCCAGCACATGTACCATCCCGCCGGCAAACGTCCCCAGCGCCGAGAGCACGCCCTCGCGCCTTCCCCCCGCCAGACTGCGCGCCAGCACATACAACATTCCCGGCCCCGGCGCAATCGCCAGCAACACCGCCGCCGTCAAAAACAACGCAAGTCTGCTCGTATCCGCCATGCTTCGATTCTAAATGCTGAAGCAACCACTCCGGAATCGGTCCTGCAACGTGAGCCGAAGATGCCAATTTTTAGATTTTCATCCTGAGCGGAGTAAGGCGACGCCGAACGCAGTCGAAAGCCTGCCCTGAGCCAGCCGAAGGGGACCCCATGCCACTCAGCAATACGACAAGCCCATCAGGCTTTTCCACCACGAACTCCTACCTGATCCTCTCAACCAACTCCTCCAACGACTCCACCCGAGGCAATCCTTTCTCCCGATACGCGCCGCACGCATCGAACAGCACCGCCTCCATTCCGACCCCATTCGCCCCGCGATAATCCACCGCGTAGACATCGCCTACGTACAAGCTCTCTTCCGGGCGCGCACCCACGCTGGCCAGCGCCGTCTCGAAAATGACCGGATGCGGTTTCTCCTGTCCCACGATCCCGGAATCGGTGATTGTTCGGAAACAATCGACCAGCCCGCAGCGCCCGAGCAATTCCGCAATGCGCCCATCTGCATTGGAGATCACTGCGATCCCGTACTTCGTTCCGATGCGTTCCAGCGCCTCCCGCGTCCCCGGACGAATGCGGTCCCAATTCATCGAGTTCCGCGTATTGGCAATCAACTGCTGCCGCATGGCTTCGTCCTGCAATCCCAGTTCTTCGAACAACCGCGCATAAAACATGTCCCAGAACGGATGATCCGCTTTTCCGCCGTGCTCGAGGATCGCGTCGAACCGGTTCTTCGCCTCCCGCTCGAGCCTCAGCAACTGCTCTTCCGGCGGCCGAATCCCCCGCCGATGCAGCGGTTCGAGCATCCGCTCGCGATTGGCAAACAACAGCGTGCTTCCCACATCAAAGAACACAAACTTGCGCGTCATACTCGAATTTTATCGGAACCGTATTCCATCCAGGCGCCCCGATCCATCCCCTTTCTACCTGGTGCCCCAGGTTCGCGTCCGCTCTTTGGACGCTAACCTGGGAACTCCTTTCACACTTTGTCATCCTGAGCGCAGTGAGGCGCCAGCCGAACGCAGTCGAAGGACCCCGGTACCCCGTCGGACGCTCCCGTCGCAAACAGCTTTTCCGCCACGAACCGTAGTGTGGCCTCCTCCCGTGGATGGGTATGTTCCGATCACAGCCTCCTTCGTGTCCTTGGTGGTGAAAAAATCTGCCATCAAGCCTGTGTCCAACGCTAAGCCATAAACTGTCCTTTCGTACATCGTGACCCCGCCCGCAAAACAAGGTAAGATTCTCTGGAATTCTGGCCGACGAGATCACCTCCCGGTCACCCCAAAAGGGCGAAATCGCTTGCACTTTCTTACCCTGGTCAACCTGCTTCCTTCCTATCGCACCCTGGCTGTCGTCCTCCGCCGCGATCTCCCGTCCCTGGTTTTTCTGTTTGCCGTCACCATCTTGGAGTCCTCCGACCAGAAAGGCGACGCCTACAACATCCTCTGGGCCATCGTCTTCGGCTTCGCCACGTTGAACATTCTGAGTCTCGTGGCCAAACGCTTCGAGCCGCATCAGAACCGGTGGACCTTCGGGGAAGTCCTCGCCGTCGCGACCGTCGTGGTCTCCGTCTTTCTGCTGGGCTGGGAAATGCTCTACATCTTCAAAATTCTTCCCATCCACCTCTCCACTCACCGCTAGGCGACCGGCAGGCGGTCGTTCGCATTTCGCCCCCTGCAAAACTTTGGAGTATCATTCTGTTTGGGATGGCCAAGAACTCCAGCCCGTTCGAGGTGACCTGCCCCTGCTGTAACGCGGTGCTGAAGATCGATCCCGCGACCAAAGCGGTCATCGCTCACACGGCCGCCGTGAAGCCGAAAACCTTCAACGACATGGAAGAGGCCGCACGCGCCATGAAGGAGCAGGACAACCGCCGCGACTCAATCTTCCGTCAGTCGCTCGAAAACCAGAAACACGCCGCCGACCTTCTGGAAAAGAAATTCCAGGAAGCCGTCCGCAAAGCCAAGGAAACCCCCGACACCGGCAAACCCATCCGCGACTTCGACCTGGACTGACTGACGTGCTGTGACCTGTGGTACGGACACGCTTGTCCGCAACCGTGGCGCGGAGCGTGCCCGGAAGCATCGTAACCCTAGGCCACACCAAAGGGTGTCATCCTGAGCGAAGTGAGGCGCCAGCCGAACGCAGTCGAAGGACCCCGAGGGCGGTGGCGGTTCCTCCAACGCAGGCTCCTTTTCTGCCACGAACCGTGGAAGTCATGCAGGCCATAAAGGCCGATACTCCTGCCCCGCAGAATTGCAAAATCCCCGTCACCCTGAACGGTGTGAGGCGAAAGCCGAACGCAGTCGAGAGCCTGCCCTGGCGAGGTCGACCCCGACCCCTCAACTGCGGCAGTCGCCTCCGCGTGGCCGCAACTCGAGGGAACCAGCCTTATTCACTTTGTCACCCTGAACGGTGTGAGGCGATAGCCGAACGCAGTCGAAAGCCTGCCCTGAGCCCGTCGAAGGGGACCCCGCGGTCGCTAAGAACTGACCGAGGGCTGAATCCTTTTCAACCACGAACCTGTAAGACCGTCGACATGCACAGACTCCCAGGGTGCGCAACTGTGGAGCGGACACTCCTGTCCGTGCGCACTTTTCCTTCGTGTCCCTCGGGGATAAAAAGATTTTTGCTGAACCCGCCGCCCCGCGACCTCTGCTGCGTCCCCGCGCCCGGAACTCCCACACCCTGCCCTGATATTTGTCGCCCGGCGCCTCCATTACAATCCCCTCAATGCTTCCGCTCCTGCTCGGCCACCGCGGCGCTCGTGCCACTCGCTCCATTCCTGAAAACACTCTCGCCTCCTTCGACCTCGCCCTTACCCACGGCTGCGACGGATTCGAATTCGACGTCCGCCTCACCGCCGATGGCCGCGCCGTCATCTGTCACGACCCGAAAATTCACGGCGTCGAAATCAGCGAGGCCGGTGTCACCGACCTCCGCGAACTTCCTGTCCTCGACCAGATCCTCGCCCGTTATCAGGACAAGGCCTTCCTGGACATTGAAGTCAAAGTCGCGGGCCTTGAAAGCATCGTGATCCGGGCTCTCGGCGCGCATCCGCCCCGCCGCGGCTTTGTCGTTTCCTCGTTTCTTCCCGAGGTTCTTCTCGCCATGCGCAACCTGGCCCGTGATATCCCCTTGGGTCTGATTTGCGAGACTCCGGCAGAGCTCGCCGAATGGACCCGTCTCCCCATCCAATCGGTCATTCCTCACTGTACATTGATGAATGTCGATCTAATGCGAGAACTTCAGGGCGCTGGAAAGAAAGTCCTGACCTGGACCGTGAACCATAAAGAGAAGATGCTGGAATTTGAGCGGATGAAAGTCGACGGCATCATCTCCGACGACACCGTCACCCTCGGTAAGCTTCATGCGCCGAAGACCTGATCACAACTGTCGAAGCGATCCTCGGACAAGACCTCCAAACGCGCGCGCATTTCCTCGACGGTGCCCCAGGTTCGCGTCCGTTCTTTGAACGTTAAACCTGGGCAAGCAGGCGACTGTGAGTGAATTCGCTGGAGGATCAATCGGCTGCGGTGGCCATGCGGGCGTTCATGCGCGGCCGGCGCAGGAAGGCTGCGCGTTCCATCTCGAGCGATTCCAGTTGCGCGCCGATCGCCTCATCGTTCCACCCCATCACCGCGCCGACCCGCAACGCAGCTTCGCGGCTGCATGTCTCCGACCAGCAGGGGCCGAGCGCGACCGGCACGCGGCGCAGCAGAACGTCGCCGAGCGTGACGGCACACTCCTTGCGATAAGCCTCCACGGCCTCGGCCACGATGTGCTGCGAGTGCGGGCACAGTGGGGTGCGCAACTCAACGCTATTGCGGGCCATGCGTGCGATCTCCATTGAGGCGCGGCCGTGCCATTCGGTGATGGTGCGCGCCGATTCCTCGCTCAAGCCTCCGGTGTTCGCCACCTCGACCACGTACTCGTCGAGCAGGAGGTCGAGCGCGCGTCCGTTGACTGGCGCCGTGTGCTTTGGGTCTTCCGTGCGGACGCCGATCTTACGCGCACAGTCGCGCGCTACGCTCGCCGCCGAAGCCAGGTTTCCTCCCAGCACGGAAATCAGGCGCGCGACTTTCTCGTCCTCGTGGTCATGCAGCGAGTGCTGCTGGCTCACGCGGTCGGTGTTGCCCTTCCCATCGAAGGGTAGAGCGCGCACTCCCGCGAAGGCGTGCCGGATCTCGTTGGCTGAGACGCGAGCTTTCGGAAACAGCGCCAGCAGCGATCGCATCAGGTAGTCGATCTCTTCTGGCGTCGGATACACCTTGCCGGGATCCGACGTGTCGGCGACGTGCGTCGCGCCCACAAGGATCTGCTCGTTCCAGGGAATGACATACAGAGGACGTCCGTCGATGGCTTCGCTGTACACGGCCGCGCCGGGTGCGCCCGGAAAGGTGGGCAGCACGACGTGTGAACCGCGTACACCCATCACCATCGGGCGCCGCATCTTCAGTCCGGATCGCTGGACGGTGCGATCGGCCCACGGCCCGGTGGCGTTGATGATCCAGGTGGCTTCGATTTTTTCTTCGAGGTTGCGGGTCCAGTCCCGCAGCAGCAGGCCGCGCGCGCGTCCGTGCGCGACGTCGATGGCCATCACCTGCGTGTGATTGCGTGCCACCGCACCCGCGACGACCGCTTCAACCAGCCACTCGGCCACCAGCCGTTCCGGAAATTCGCATTGCGCGTCTTCGAAGTCGAAGACCGACCAGCGCTGTCCGGCATCGAGCGCGCGCTCGAGTTTCTTGTGCGCCATCTCAAAGTTCGCAGCGTCGCTGGCGTTGCCCGCCATCCGCCGGTAAAGCCACAGCGCTGTGCGCACCGACATGGAACTCCGTGCGCTCTTGTTGCTCAATGCCAGCAGAAAGTGCGCGGGATGCGTCAGGTGCGACTGCTCGCGCAGCAAGCGCTCGCGCTCGCGTACCGACTCGCGCGCGAAAGCCAGGTCGCCGCGCTCGAGCGCGCGCAAGCCGCTCAGCATGCGGCTGGAGCGGCTGGTGGTTCCCGCCGCGAAGTCCTGCTGCTCGACCAGCAAGGTGCGCTTGCCAGAGCGCGCGCATGCGCGCGCGATGGCCACACCCATGATGCCGCCACCGATGACTGCGACCTGAAAGTGTTGCCCCGCAAGCGAGGCGCGCTGTGTGCTGGGCAGCTGCATGTCCTGTTCGAGGAGCTTCGGCGTCCGTGAGGGCTAGCAGGACGGACTCCCCCAGATAGATTGTGACTGTTGGGCCATGCTGGGGATAGGTAACCGTCGTCCAGAGGCAATGGTTACGAATCGACAAAATGTTCCACGTGGAACATTTTGTGATTCCGTGAGACTGAAAAATAGCTACAAGATAATATAGAATAAGGAAGCATTATACAAATCAATAGGTTGGATCGGATTCTCACTTTGCGACGAATTCGTCGAGATCTGACGTGCGATCGTAAACGCCCCGCCTCCTAGCCGGCAAAAGCCAGCCTCCGGAGCACGCGCCTGATTTAATCCGTGCCGATGATATCTGCCACAGTGTAGGGTCCTTCGACTTCGTTCGACTGGCGTCTCACTCCGCTCAGGATGACAGTGAGAATTGTGCCGCTGGCGACGGGTCATTTAGATTGTTGGTCCAATGTCTTCGACTACGGGAGAGCGGTTTGAACGCGCGGTTGCGATTATGGCGCGGCTACGCGCGCCGGGAGGGTGTCCGTGGGACCGCGAACAGACCTTCGATTCCATTAAACCCTACACGCTCGAAGAGACCTACGAAGTTCTCGAGGCCATCGACAATCGCGACTGGGACGAGTTGAGCGGGGAACTGGGCGACTTGTTGTTACAGGTGCTGTTCTATTCGGAAATGTCGAAGGAGCAGGGGACGTTCACGATCGACGATGTGCTCGAGAAGCTCTCGGCGAAGCTGGTGAATCGCCATCCGCATGTGTTTGGCGACGTGCAGGCCGAGACCGCCTCGGAGGTGGTACGCAACTGGGAAGCGATCAAGGCGGAGGAGAAAAAGAAACGGTTGGCAGCTCGCGGAGGCAACACGGCGAAAGAACCAGAGCCGTCTCAATCGGTGCTTGGGGGCGTTTCGTCAGCGATCCCGGCGCTGCTTGAGGCGCACAAGCTGAGTTCTCGGGCAGCGCACGTGGGTTTCGACTGGCCTGACGTGGAAGGATTGTTCGACAAGCTGCGCGAAGAGACCGACGAACTGCGGGAACAGCTGCAAGACTTTCCAGCGCCCGGGCCGCGGCCACAGGGTCGCGGGGTCGCGGGGGCAGGACGGGTGGCGGTGCCCGAGGAGTTGCGCAACCGGCTGGAAGAGGAAGTGGGCGATCTGTTTTTCGTGCTGGTCAACATCGCGCGCTACCTGGCGGTCGATCCCGAGTCGGCACTCAAGAAAACCAACCGCAAGTTCAAGCGGCGATTTCAGTGGATGGAAGAGCGGCTGCGCCAGTCTGGCAGAGGGCCGGAGCAGGCGACGATGGAAGAACTCGAATCCCTT
>Ga0307478_10004000_pt1 | contig 10656 bp, 9 predicted proteins | sample atmos_gasesECM4C_2_FD_203713 | JGI IMG/M metagenome (GOLD analysis project Ga0307478, IMG submission 203713) | Hardwood forest soil microbial communities from Morgan-Monroe State Forest, Indiana, United States - atmos_gasesECM4C_05 | ecosystem: Environmental > Terrestrial > Soil > Temperate...
CAATACGCTTCTCCGTCGACCAGCACGGCCTGATTCAGGGCCGGCAGGCAGGCCGAAGCGAGCAGGTGGTCGACCGTGAGGTCGCGCTCGCGGAACACGCGCAGCGCCCCGGTTGTGACGTGGGTGGCGCCGACGAACAGGCGCACGGGGCTGGCCAGGCGGATGCGCTCGAAGTCGAACAGGTGCTCGAGGATCGAGCGCAGCGGATTGATGTCGAACGGATTGAGCTGGTAGGGCGAGAAAAACCGCGTCAGTCCCAGCAGGAACTTGGTGGACGCGGTCAGCCCGGTGGGCGGTTCGCTCGCGAGCGAAGCTTGCATGGGGTACGAGGCGGCGCCCACCGCGGTCCAGAACGCTTCCAACTTCTGCTTGGCGCCGTTGCTGCCGTCTTCGGCCAGTCCTTGCGCCAGCGCCAGGGCGTTCATCGCGCCGGCGCTGGAACCGCTGATCGCCTCGAAGCTCAGATCCCGCTCTTCGAGCAGCCGTTCCAGCACACCCCAGGTGAATGCGCCCAGGGCGCCCCCACCCTGCAGGGCCAGGTTGATCGTACGCCGAGGCAACGGAGGATCGACCGGTCAGCTGTCGCCGAAGTGGTTTGCACAAACCCAGGGGGAAAAAATAAGCCGCCATAAGGCGGCTCCAAAGTCTTCGTATTCTATCTTCGTGTTGTTCTGGAGGCGTCCCCAGGTTCCTCGCCCCGCCCGTCTCCCTCCGGCGCTCGCGCGCAAATACTCGACTCGAAGAGCGGCGCAGCATAGGGCGCGGTCCCGCCGTTCACAAGACGCGATGCAACCACACGTTGCTTTCGCACAACGCAGCGCGCGACGCTTGCTCAGGCAGCCTTTCGTTTGCCGGGATTCGCTAAGAACTGCTCGTCCTCCGTCGATCCGGACAGCGCCGTGGTGGAGGATTGGCCGTGCTGAACCGTCTGTGTCACCGCATCGAAGTAACCGGTTCCCACTTCGCGCTGGTGCTTGACCGCGGTAAAACCCATCTCGGCGGCCGCAAATTCCGCTTCCTGCAACTCGACGAAGGCGCTCATCTGGTTGCGCGAGTAGCCGTGCGCGAGCTTGAACATCGAGTAATTCAGGCTGTGGAACCCGGCCAGCGTGATGAACTGGTACTTGTACCCCATCGCCGCGAGTTCGCGCTGGAAACGCGCGATCGTGCCGTCGTCCAGATTCTTCTTCCAGTTAAACGACGGCGAGCAGTTGTAGGCGAGCATCTTACCGGGGAACTGGCGATGGATCGCTTCCGCGTAGGCCCGGGCGTAGGCCAGATCGGGCTTGCCCGTCTCACACCAGACCAGGTCCACATACGGGCAGTACGCAAGACCGCGCGCCACCGCCTGCTGCAGGCCGGGCCGGGTGCGATAGAAACCCTCGACCGTGCGTTCGCCGGTCAGGAACGGACGGTCGTTGTCGTCGACGTCGCACGTCAGCAGATCGGCCGCTTCGGCGTCCGTGCGCGCAATCAGCACGGTGGGCACGCCCAGCGTGTCCGCGGCCAGTCGCGCCGCCACCAACTTCTCGACCGCTTCGCGAGTCGGCACCAGCACCTTGCCGCCCATGTGACCGCACTTCTTGACCGAGGCGAGCTGGTCTTCGAAATGCACCCCGCTGGCGCCGGCGGCAATCAGCGCCTTGGTCAGTTCGAATGCGTTCAGCACTCCCCCGAATCCGGCCTCGGCGTCGGCCACGATCGGAGCGAAATAGTCGATGTATCCGGGATCGTCCGGATTTTTTCCCTCCATCCACTGGATCTGGTCGCAGCGCGTCAGCGCGTTGTTGATCCGGGCGACCACCGACGGCACCGAGTTCACCGGATACAGGGACTGGTCCGGGTACATCTCGCCGGCCAGGTTGGCGTCGCCTGCGACCTGCCAGCCCGACAGGTAGATCGACCGCAGCCCGGCCTTGACCTGCTGCATCGCCTGGTTGCCGGTCAACGCGCCCAGCGAAGCGACGAAAGGCTCGCTGGTGAGCATCTGCCACAGCCGCTCGGCCCCGCGCCGCGCCAACGTGTGCTCGAAGGCCACTGAGCCGCGCAGAGCAACGACGTCCTCGGCGCCATAGCCGCGGCGAATTCCCTTCCAGCGCGGATTCTCGGTCCATTCCTTTTGCAGGCGTTGGGCCTCTTGTTTGCGAGCGGTCATGGGTTCTCCATCGTCAGGTGGCGGGCCGGGGTCGGATCAGCGCTTCAATCGAGCGGGTCTGCCGGCTGCTCACGACCCGATCCATGACGAGGATGCTAGGTAAACTCGCGCGCTGCAACAAGTCTCATGTCATATATAAGACAAGATTTTTTTGCGTGTTGGTTCAACACTTTAAACATTAGATTCCATGTGCAGAAACAACTTTCTCACTCTTGAAATGGCGACTGTTGCCTCGCACAAGGCCTCGTTTCGCATCGTAAAACACGCTTCGAAACCTGAAATGGCCGGACCCGGGGACACCAACCGCAGCGGTGTGGCCAGGCTGGTCCCACTGGCGCTCAGGCTCAGCACCGACTGCCGGATCGGCCTTGCGGAGCACGGCCGCCGCCGGGTGCACCGGCCAGGCGGCGCGGGCCCGGATGTGATAATGGCTGCTGCAAAACCTGGAAAGCACCATGCGTCGCAATCGATTCATCTCACGCGCCCGACACCAGGCCGACGCGGACACGCTCGCGAAGCTGGCGAAGCGGCTGTCCGAGTCCGGCAGCCGCATCGAGGACCGCTTGTGGGAGCGGCGCCTGGTCGAGCTGGTCAACGACCGGCTGGCGCGCGGCTTCGGCGATGCGATCGAGGCGGCGCTCGATGAGCTCGGCTCCGAGCATCCACGCGCGTATGACGATCTGGCCGATCTGGCTGAATCGTGCGCGGAGAGCACCACGGTGGAGATCGACGGCAAGCCGCACGATGCGCTGCTGCTGGCCATTCCGGTCCTGGCCTGGTCGCGCTATCGGCTGCCCGCAACCACGCTGAGCCCGTCCCTGCTCGATAACCTGCTGGCACAGGTGGTCGGCCACCTGGCGCCCCGCGGGGCGCATTGCGCGGTCGCCGATTACCTGTTTTCGATCGATCAGCTGCCCGAATCGCTCGGCGAAGTGCGCGACAGCGCCGATCAGATGTTTTCGGCGGCCGTGCAGGACGGCCGCCTGAAGGTGGACGCCAAGAGCCTGCGCGAGCCGATCGCAATGCTGGCCGATGCCCGCTATCTGCTGTCGGCGATCGTGGTGCCGCAGGGCAGCCCGCTGTTTCACTGGCAGCAGACCGGCGTCGATCCGGATTCCAAGCTCAGTGCGGTGCAGGCCTTTCGCGAGCAGGTCGACAACGTGCTGGCGCCGGTGATGACCGGGTGCAAATTCCGCACGCTGGCGCCAAACGCCTTTCACGCGGCGCTGCGCCACGGTGACCGCGAGCTTCGGGAGTTCTCCCTGGAAGCAGCCGTGTCCTACCTGAAGCTGTCGTACGACCTGTCGCCGTCGGCGTTGCAGGCGACCATTGCGCCATACGAGGAAAAGCGTGAGCGCTCGGCCCCGGAGATCCGGATCGGAATATCACGGGCCGGGGAGGACGATCTGGTGATCGAAGGCGTGGTGTGGCCGCTGCTGGGCGACGACGAGGAGCGATCCGTCGAGGAGATCGAGGCCGCCTTGAGGCGCCTTGGGGTGGTCCGGCTGATCACGCACGCGCACCGATTTCCGCTGGAGTTTTGCGACGACTGCGGCGCGCCCATGTTCCCCAATGCGGCCGGCCATTCGGTCCATACCGAGTCGCCCGACGAGGGCGAGGAGCAGCCCTCGGCGCCGCTGCATTGAACCACGCAGAGCGGCTACGTGCATGGCTACGGCCGGCACGAGATATCGCGAACGCGGGAGGGCGTATTGCCGATCGCCGAATGAAGGCTGAGGGACACGAACAGTTCGCCCGGTAGTTTGCAGCGTCGTCGCCCTACGATCCACCGACAAGCGTGGAGGTACTCATGGCGAAGCAAACGAAGGCACAGTTTCGCGCAGCCCGTCGTCGTGAAGACGTCGCTTTCAGGCTTCTGGCCGCCGGCGCCGTCATCGTGATCGTGCCCCTTGCCTTGCCGGCATCGCCGCTGGGAAAGGGAGCGTCGGCGTTCCTGCCGCTCGGCTTCATCGTGCTCGTTCTCGGTGCGGTTCTGCTCTTTGTGGGGCGCCCGCGAAAGGCCGGGCGCGCGCGGGCCCCGGCACACCCCGAGTACGTGCCGACGCTGCTCACCAGGCTTGACATGCCCGAAGAAGATCTGGTGGCTGCGCATTTCGAGCGTGCGAGCCAGGAAGCCAAGGCAACCTGGCGGAGAAGATCCAGCAGGCCGTCATCCTGGGGGCCGGCCGTCTTCCGCGTCATCGAATGGCGCCGCTTCGAAGCGGTCGTCGAAGCCTTGTTCCAGCAAGCCGGCATGGAAACCAGATCTCAGTCGCACGGTGCCGATGGCGGTGTGGACATCTGGCTGTATTCGAGGCAACAGCCGGGAATTGCGGTCGGCCTCGTGCAGTGCAAGCATTGGTTCAACAAGCCGGTCGGCGTGGAAAAGATCCGGGAACTGCGTGGAGTGATGGCGGCGAGGAAGGTCGGCCGCGGCATCTTCTCGACGACCAGCACGTTCACCGCGGACGCCACGCAATTCGGCCGGGACAACGGCATCGATCTGCTGGATGTCGACCGGCTGCTGGCCTTGATTGCCAAGCGGAAGCCGGAACAGCAGCGGGCGCTGCTCGACGTGGCGCTGGAAGGCGACTACTGGCGGCCGACCTGCGCGAATTGCGGCATCAAGATGGTCGAGAGAACCCCTCGCAAGGGCGGCGATGCGTTCTGGGGCTGCGCGAAGTTCCCGCAGTGCAGATCGACCTTGCCGATGAGAGCCGCCTGACCGGTCGTCAGCTTGGCGCACGCCGTCAAGGATATACGATCGTTATCCGGTCACAGGATGAGAACATGAAAAAGTCAGGAGCAAGCGAAGGCCAGCCGGCATCGGAACTCATCTCGAAAAGAATCGCCGAACTCGGGGACTGGCGCGGGGAAACCCTCAGCCGAATGCGCAAGCTCATCAAGGAAGCGGACCCGGACGCCGTCGAGGAGTGGAAATGGATGGGCACTCCGATTTGGTCGCACGACGGCATCATCTGCACGGGCGAGTCCTACAAGAACGTCGTGAAGCTTACCTTCGCCAAGGGCGCGTCTCTGAAGGATCCGGCCCGTCTGTTCAACTCGAGTCTCGACGGAAACACACGCCGCGCGATCGACATCCACCAGGGAGAAAAAGTTGACGCGTCCGCCTTCAAGGCGCTCGTTCGCCAGGCGGTCGCCCTCAACAGTTCCGGCAAGTCGAAAGCTTCGAAGAAAGCGAAGTCCTGAGGGAGCGCGCCCCTGATCAGTGCACGGTCCGCTCGAACAGGAATCGCCCGTCCCTGAAGTCGACCGGAACCACGTCCTTGGGGCCGACCTTTCCTTCCAGCAGCAGCTTGGCGATCGGATTTTCGATCTGCTGCTGGATCGCCCGCTTCAGCGGCCGCGCGCCATAGAGTGGATCGAATCCGATCTTGGCCAGCTCGGCCAGCGCCGCGTCGCTGACGACCAGCTTCAGGTCCTGCGCAGCCAGCCGCGCCTCCAGACGACGCAGCTGGATCCTCGCGATCGCCTCGATCTGCTGTCGATCCAGGGCGTGGAACACGACGATTTCGTCGATCCGGTTGACGAACTCGGGCCGGAAATGGTTGCGCACTTCGCCCATGACGGATTCCTTGATCAGCTCCGGATCCTGGCCCGCCATCCGCTGGATCTCGTGCGAACCCAGGTTCGACGTCATCACGATCACCGTGTTCTTGAAGTCGACGGTGCGTCCCTGTCCATCCGTCATGCGACCGTCGTCCAGCACCTGCAGCAGCACGTTGAACACGTCGCTGTGCGCTTTTTCGACCTCGTCGAGCAGGATCACGCTGTATGGTTTGCGCCGCACCTGCTCGGTCAACTGGCCGCCCTCCTCGTAACCCACATAGCCCGGAGGAGCGCCGATCAAACGCGCCACCGAGTGGCGCTCCATGTATTCGGACATGTCGATCCGGATCAGGTGATCCTCGCTGTCGAACAGGAATTCGGCCAGTGCCTTGCACAGCTCGGTCTTGCCCACGCCCGTGGGTCCGAGGAACAGGAACGAACCGTACGGCCGGTTGGTATCGGCCAGCCCCGCGCGCGAGCGGCGGATCGCGTCGGATACCAGCCGGACCGCTTCATCCTGCCCGACCACGCGCGAGTGCAGGTACTCTTCCATCTTCAGCAGCTTCTCGCGCTCGCCCTGCATCATCTTGGACACCGGAATGCCGGTGGCGCGCGACACGACCTCCGCGATTTCCTCGGCCCCGACTTCCTTGCGCAGCAGCTTGAACTCGCGCTTGCCGCTGCCCGATTCGGCCTCTTTGAGCTGCCGCTCCAGCGCCGGCAGCTTGCCGTACTGGATCTCGGCGAGTTTGTCGAACTGGCCGCGACGCTGCAGATCGGCCATCTGGGCCTTGAGCCGTTCGATCTCGGCCTTGATCTGGGCCGATCCCTGCACGGCGGCTTTTTCGGCGCGCAATTCTTCTTCCAGATCGGCGTATTCGCGCTCGAGGCGCTTGATCTCGGCCTCGATCAGCTCCAGCCGCCGGCGCGAGGCCTCGTCGCTTTCCTTCTTGACCGCCTCCCGCTCGATCTTCAGCTGGATGATGCGCCGGTCCAGCTTGTCCATCACCTCGGGCTTGGAGTCGATCTCCATCTTGATGCGGGCGGCGGCCTCGTCGATCAGATCGATCGCCTTGTCCGGAAGGAAGCGATCGGTGATGTAGCGGTGCGATAGCTCGGCAGCGGCGACGATCGCCGGATCGGTGATCTCGACGCCGTGATGCAGCTCGTAACGCTCCTGCAGGCCGCGCAGAATCGCGATGGTTGCTTCCACGCTCGGCTCGTCCACCATCACCTTCTGGAAGCGACGCTCGAGCGCCGCGTCCTTTTCGATGTTCTTGCGATACTCGTCCAGCGTGGTGGCCCCGATGCAGTGCAGCTCGCCGCGCGCCAGCGCCGGCTTCAACATGTTGCCCGCGTCGATCGCCCCTTCGGCCTTGCCGGCACCCACCAGCGTGTGGATCTCGTCGATGAACACGATGGTCTTGCCCTGATCGGCGGCGATTTCTTTCAGGACCGCCTTCAGCCGTTCCTCGAATTCACCCCGGTACTTGGCGCCGGCCAGCAGCGCCGCCAGATCAAGCGTCAGAACGCGCTTGCGCTTCAGCGTCTCGGGCACTTCCTCGTTGATGATCCGCTGTGCCAGACCCTCGACGATCGCGGTCTTGCCCACGCCGGGCTCACCGATCAGCACCGGGTTGTTCTTGGTTCGCCGCTGCAGGATCTGGATCGTGCGGCGGATCTCGTCGTCGCGACCGATGACCGGGTCCAGTTTGCCCTGCCGTGCGAGCTCGGTCAGGTCGACCGTGTACTTCTTCAGAGCTTCGCGCTGCCCCTCGGATTCGGCCGAATCGACACTGCCGCCGCCGCGCACCGCTTCGATCGCCGCTTCCAGCGCCTTGCGCGTCAGGCCGTGCTCGCGAGCCAGCCGCCCGGCTTCGGTCTTGTCGTCGGCCAAGGCCAGCAGGAACATCTCGCTGGCGATGTAGGCGTCGCCGCGCCGCTGCGCTTCCTTGTCAGCCTGGTTCAGCAGGCCGACCAGATCGCGTCCAACCTGGACCTGGCCGTCGGTGCCCTGCACCTGCGGCAGGCGCTTGATCGCCGCATCGACTGCGGCCGTCAGCGGCCCGATGGCGACGCCGGCCCGCTGCAGCAGTGAGCGTGCCGCGCTGTCCGACTGACGCAGCATCGCCGCCAGCAGGTGCAGCGGCTCGATGTATTGGTGGTCGTTGCCCACCGCAATCGACTGGGCGTCGGCGAGCGCCTCCTGGAACTTCGTGGTCAAGCGGTCCTGTCGCATGGTACGCACACGCCTTCGGCAACGGTCCGGACCTTTAGTTTGGGCGTTTACGGGCCGATTTCAACCGCCGGCCGCCGGTACGGGGCCGGCTCAAGGGGGCGGTAGGATCAGCGGGCCAGCCGGCCCGCCGCTAGGACAGAGTCGGCTGGCCCGAAAAATCAAGCCACCGCTGCGCAGCGAAGTCGTACAGCTTGCAGCGCCGCGCCGTATCGAAATACCAGCGCCACGAAAACGCCTGAATCACGATACGGCCAGGCATCAATTGCTCCAGCCTGACCTGCGCCCGCTTCAGGCGATACAGCGGTATGGACATGTCCAGGTGGTGCGCCGTGTGCTCCATGATGTGATGCATCAGCGCGCCAAAACCGCGTCGGAAGGTCAAATGCACGGTGGTGCTGACAGCGGGGTTGGACGCACTCCAGGACGATTTGTCGGCGAACCACAGAATCGACGTGTGCGTGTGGTGCAGGTACACGACAAACCCGATCATCCCGTTCCAGAAGATGAAGGGAACCACGAACGCGACCAGCATCAGCCCGGCAACCGATTGCCCGGTGGCCACAGCGACCCCGACCACGGTGCCGATCCAGGTCAGGCCGGCCACCAAAGCGAGCGCGCAGTCGGCGAAAAAGATCGGCCGGCGGCTCGGCATGTGGCGCTGGCTCGGGAAGAACATCCGCAACCACCAGATCTCAACAAGGTAATACAGCCAGGGCGCCCAGCCGCTCCGATAGATGCGCTCCAAGCCGCGGCGCCAGGCCGGCATCGCCGAAAATTCCTCGGCCGACTTGGGCGCCCACACAAAGTCGAAGCCGCGCAGGTTGGTGTACCCGTGGTGCACCACGTTGTGCCCGACCTCCCACAAGCTGTACGGCGTCAGCGAAGGCAGGAAGGCGATCCGTCCGATCCAGCGATTCAGTCCGCGGTGCTGCGTGTAACTCTGATGGCACGCGTCGTGGCCGATGATGAACAGGCGCCCGATCACGAAACCGCACGCCAGCGCCGACAGCAGCTTCAACAGCGGGTTGGCCAGCAGCAGGGCACCGGCCAGCGCCGCGCCGTACAGCCCGATATCGAGCAACAGCAGCGCGATCGCCAGCGGCGTGGAGCGCTTCACCAGCGGTGCAAGCTCGTTGCGCAACTGCTTGCGCGACAGCACCGGGGCGTGCGCCTGGCGCGCCGCGCGCGCGCCCGTCCGTGCGGTCGTCGGGTTTACGCTCATCATCCGCTCATTTAGTCCGAGGTCGCCCAGCCATCGATCAAACCGATCGATTGTAGCTCACGTCAGTGCGCGCACTGTGGCCATTCCAAGAGCCGTCAGAGCGAGTGAGCCGGCCAGGTGCGCCCCGGCGGTGGCGACCGCCCACGACATCTGTCCCCGCGACAGCAGCGTGACAACTTCGGCAGAGAACGTCGAAAAGGTCGTCAGCCCTCCCAGGAAGCCCGTGATCGCGAACAGGCGCCACTCGGGCGCCAGAGCCTGGCTCTGCGCAAAAAACCCGACCGCCACACCGACCAGGTAGCCGCCGAGCAGATTCGCCGCCAGCGTGCCCAGCGGCAGGTTCGGAAACAGCGGGTTCAGCCTCAGCCCCAGCCACCAGCGCAGCCAGGCACCGAGGGCGGACCCGATGCCGACCGCGGTGAAGGCCATCCACACGGACCCCGGCCGCATTCCTATCGAGCCTGCGGTAAATGGTGGCCGACCATTTCCCGCACAGACTTCCCCCTCTGCCCTCGTGGGAGAGGGGGAAGGGGTGAAGGGGCAGACGAAGCGAGCCGCCTCACTTGCTCGGCGTCGGCACCTGCCAGGCTGCCCGCGCCTGCTCGTCCGAGCAGCGCGCCTCGACCCAGTGCGAGCCCTGCGGCGTACGTTCCTTCTTCCAGAACGGCGCGTCGGTTTTCAGATAGTCGATCAGGAAGCGGCACGCCTCGAATGCATCGTGCCGATGCATGCTGGACACCGCCACCAGCACGATCTGCTCCAGCGGCGCGATCGTGCCGATCCGATGCACGATCAGGCAATCGATCAGGTCCCATCGCTGCCGCGCCTGCCCGACGATATCCTCGAGGGCGCGCTCGGTCATCCCCGGGTAGTGCTCCAGCGTGATGTCCAGCACCTGGCGGCCGTCGTTCAGGTCGCGCGCCAGGCCCACGAAACTGGCGATCGCGCCAACGCGCGGATTGGCACCGCGCAGCCGCGCCAGCTCGGCGCCGACGTCGAAGTCCTGCGATTGCACGCGCACCGTCATCGGCGTGTTCCGGTCGGGCCCACCTCAGCCTCCCGTCACCGGCGGGAAGAACGCCACTTCGGCGCCATCGCGCAGCCGTGTGGCGTCCACGGCCATCGCCTGGTCCACGGCGACGCGAAGCGGCCGCACCTGGGCGAACGCCTCGCTCCACGGGGCGCCGCGCTGAGCGAGCCACGCGCGCAGATCGCCGACCGTCGCCACGCCGGCGGGCGCGTCGATCTGCTCGCTGGACCGGCCGATCGCATCGCGCAGGCGTGCGAAGTAAAGTACGGACAGTTTCACCCGAACAGCTCCGAAAACGGCAGATAGTCGACTTCGTCCCCGCGCGCGACGCACCGGCCGGCGGCGATGTCGGCCAGTCCATCGGCCCAGGCCGCCGACGTCAATACCGCTGAATTCTGCACCGGAAACGCTTCCAGCGTGCCCTGCCCCGTAACGCGGAC
>Ga0307478_10004003_pt1 | contig 10653 bp, 13 predicted proteins | sample atmos_gasesECM4C_2_FD_203713 | JGI IMG/M metagenome (GOLD analysis project Ga0307478, IMG submission 203713) | Hardwood forest soil microbial communities from Morgan-Monroe State Forest, Indiana, United States - atmos_gasesECM4C_05 | ecosystem: Environmental > Terrestrial > Soil > Temperate...
CAGTCGTTGTGCGCAGCGCGCGAGAGGGCGGCGGGATTCTCACCGGCGATCACCTTCTCCACTTCTTTCTTCACGAGCTGAAACGCTTGCCAGTATCCCCGCGCCGCGAGGGCATCGCGATTTCCTTGATCACCAACGTCATGCTCGGGGTCCCAGCCGCCCTGCCGCACTCTCTCAACCAGGGCAGGCGTGACCGAATAACCTTCAATGGACAACGAATGGTAGGCATCGGTCCGATAGATTTCGTCGACGAAGCGAAGATAAGCTTCCTTGTCTGTTGGAAGTCCCGGAGCTTTCGGGAACATCGCGAGGACCTTGCCACGCATCGATTGCCAGAGCATCTCGATGCGGCCCGCGATGGGAGTGGCCGGACGGCCCGACCTAGCGAATATCTGTCCGGGTTCAAATGGAGTGCTCTCTCGCACATCGTATCCGGCGCCCTTCATCGCGCGGAGAATCTCATCGGCGAGTTCGCCGCGCCCCGTTTGGCGGAACGCTTTGGCAAGGTAACCGGCTTTCGCGGAATGGCCGCCATTCAGGAGAAGCCGAAGCAGGTCCGAGGCGTCGGCCAGGCTTGCCATCACCACTTGCGTCTCGAGGGGATACAGCTGAAAAAATGATTCCGGCACGCGCACCAATGCGGCAGCCGGCGTGAACAGACGCAATCCCTCCCTCACCATGAGCGCCGCGCTTGTGGGCATCTCCGCAACTTTCAGATCGTAAAGCGTTGTGCCGAACAAAAGCTGAATATCGTTATTCGTTGCCTTTGGGCTGTGCACAACAAGTTGATCCGGGATCACCGTTCTCTCGCCGTGCAAAAAAAGGGACTGCTCCGGCGACAGGTGCCATTGTTCACTAAAGCGCTCGTCGCAGTAGCGTGCGCAGAATTCCCAGAACGACGCATGCCAGGGGGTGCTCTCGCCGGCCTGTGCGTCGGGGCTTGAAGAAATCAGCCAACCTTTCATGACTTCCTGCAAGAAGCCGTTCTCCACTAGCCGTTCGCGGTGAACCCGGCTAAGTTCGTCGGAACGGAACACACGTCGGTTGCCTTGCTGGAGTGCCTTAAGCACGTCAAGGGATTCAGCCAGTTTTTCGTTCGGCGAGGGCATTGAAGCCTCCGATCCGTCACGATCATTACAAGTTTATTATGCTGCCTAAATACAAGTATATTATGCTGTGTAGTTACAAGTCAATCGTGCCGTATCAATGCAAGTATATGACGCTTTTGTGTTATATAAGTACTTGTAGAATCAGTAAGGTAAGAAATATTGTTCTCGCTAGCAACCTCAAGGGGGGCGTGGGCTCCAGGGAATGTGCACCTTTCGGCGCGGCTTACGGGTTTGTCGAAGGATTCTGTGGCCAACGTCTCTCAAATCGTTACAGTGGACAAGCATTTCTTGACTGAGCGTGTCGGCAAACTCCCCCGTCTGAAGCTGGAATTCGTGCTCTCAGGAATCGATGTTGTCCTCGGCCGGTAGTCGCTCCGCCCGTTTCACGGCACGCAGTGAATACAGTGGATTGTCCTTCCCGAAAAATTCCGTGCAGCGCCAGGGCGGACGTCGTACCTGCAATCAAATCAAACTCCCTCAAACGCGTCCAATTGTGTCACCGCGCCGCGTTCGCCAATGAGCGGTGTGGCACCGTCCACCTCGACCAGGGGGAGCCGCCGGCGGGCGGCCGCAATGGCGTCGCCTTCTCTTGAACCCGCAATGCATCCAGCCCCGCCTGAAAGGTGGTCCGCTCGACTATTTGGGGCGCTCCAGGTTCATGTCTCGTGCTGTCTTTCATCGTTCTCTCCTTTAGCCTCCTCGCTCGTGTTCTTGGCTACAATGGGCAACGTCATCCTGCATTTGACGCGCTCTGCCTCACGAAAGCTGCGAACTGACGCTCGAGCGCCTTGGCTACGCCAGTCCGCCAGCTCTCGGCGATGGACAAGGACGCGGGATCCGGGAAGATTTCCTCTTCCCCTTTCTCCAGTCCATCGAAGATGTTCCGCGCTGCGGATTCGGGCGATGCTTTCGGTATGTTGAAGCCGCGGTTCATATCGGTGTCAACGGGCCCCAGAACCACTGCATGGACCGTTACGCCCTGGCCCGCCAGGAGCGCTCTCAGTGACTGCGTCATGTTAAGAGCGGCGGCCTTCGAAATCGAGTAGGCCGGTATGACCGGCAAAGGTGCGAGAGCTACCAGGGACAGGTTGTTGACGATGGCCCCTTTCGAGCGACTCAGTTGCGGCAAGAAAGCACGCGTCATTTTGAGAATTCCGAAAAGGTTGACCGCCAGGTGCTGCTCGATCACCTCCAGATTGCTTAGATCGTCGTAGATGGCGATGCCGGCATTGTTGATGAGCACGTCGAGGGCGCCGACTTCGCTGGCCGCCCGATCGATCTGCGGAACGCTGGTTATGTCCAGCGTCACGGGCGTTACGCGTGAGTCGGCAGCTTGCAGTGCGCCGCGAGTACCGGCGTATACCTTCTTCGCCCCTCGTCTGACTGCTTCCTTGATGAGCGCCTGACCGATGCCGCGGTTGGAGCCGGTGATCAAAACTGACTTATTCGCAATGTTCATAACCTTCTCCTTTGTTGAGTTGTCTTTTGCGTTCAGAACCCCAAAAACACAATCCGAAATCCATGTTGCTTACCGCACCTCGTACGCTTCTGGAAGGTGCACATCAGCACTCACCGTCCTGTGGTATCGCTTTGCCCATCGGCACATGCCTCCGAGTGAAGCGATGATTGTCCCTCCCAGTTTGGTCAGGGAATATTCGACAGCAACGGCCTTCGCTCTCGTCACGCGCCTGACGATCAAACCCGTGAATTCCAGACTGCGAAGGGTCCGGTCAGCATCCGCTGGGAGACGCTTCCGAGGCGGCGCAGTTGCCCGTGTCGGTAAGGTGTGTCCTTCAGCGAGAACAAAATCCTGGGTGTCCATCTGCCGAAAAAATGCGGGACCGTCTTCAATCCGCGCATCGTCTCCATGGTGGTCTGCCTCCCGCGAAAGCTTCTCGGTGAGACAACTTTCGAATTTGCTTCTCACGGCTTTCTTTCGCGCTCGGCACCGTCCTACCTTGCCAGTGCTTGAAGTGCCGAGCGCAATTAGGAACACATGTTACCTAAGCCCTCTTTGGCTGGCGTCGGCTGATCACTTGCGAGTCGTATTAGGCCCGGCTCGGCGGTGGTCTTGACGTGCCGCGTCCGCAGGCCAGTACGGCATATTTGCATCGGCCAGTTGGCCGCCCTCATAGCGATCGTGATGGCGCAGCCATGACATCGTGAAGGCGAGGCCATCTTCATCGCGGCCTTTGGGAACATAGTCGAGGTAGTTGTAGGTGTTCATGGTGGCCTCGGTCCCGCGACCGTAGGCAGAATACGTGTGGAAGATGTTGCCGTCCTTGTCTTGGTAGAAGACGCTGATTCCCGGCGCTTCCTCGCTAGGGAATTGCATGAGCCCAAAGTTGAATTCGACCTTGCCCTTGCTCAGCTGCTCTGGGGTGAAGGAGACGTGGTAGTCATAGTTGAAATCACTTCCGTGGGATGAAACCCAATTGAACTTCCATCCCATTCGATTCTTGAACGCCTCGATTTTGGAAATGGGCGCCCGCGAAACTGCCACAAAGGAAACGTCGCGCTGCACTAAATGCACCAATGCTGGGTCAGTATGATCCATGTTGAAGGAGCAGCTGGGGCAGGCGTCCTGCCACTCTGGACCAAACATGAGGTGATAAATGATGAGCTGGCTTTTGCCGTTGAACAGATCGGCAAGCGTTTTCTTGCCGCTGGGGGAATCGAAAACGTAGTTCTTTTCGATCTTGATCCAGGGTAACTGGCGCCGCTCCGCCGCAACGGCATCGCGCTCGTGAGTGAGCTGCTTTTCGCGGGCCAGTAGTTTCTTGCGGGCTACGAGCCATTCCTCTCGCGACACCACTTTCGGGTTATCGACTGTTCGAGTTGTCATTTTGACTGCTCCTTTCCTTTGGGCTGGGAACTTCTTTCGCGCTGCTTTTCTTGCGAGACAATTTCACGGCCAATGCCGTCAGCCCTCCCGCGGACGTCGCACTGGCGACGATCAGCCCCATACTTGCTAAACAGAATGGGCACATCGCATCACCTCTAGGTCGGGTGGCGAAGCTTGACCGCTAAAGCCGCCTCTATATGGATGACGGGCACGGTGAGGCCATTTCTACATTGCGACCTGCTGCCCCGTGTCTTCGCTCGACGGGAGGGAGCTGAGCCTTGAACATAGTGATAACGCATAGATTACGGAATGGACGGAAAGTCAGCCTGTTGCGAGCAGGGCTGCCACCTTCTGAGTGAGCGCAGCAGATTTTAGGACAGCTGGAGGAATTAACCGCGCTTCTGCAGCAGGAACTCTCTGACTGCGGGGTCTTCGGCGAGGTCGATCGCGCGGTCGTAAGCGTCTGCGGCCTCACGGTTTTTTCCGAGACGCTGCAGGAGGTGGGCGCGAACCGCCCAGTAGGGCTGGTAATGCGACACAGTGTCCGGGTCAATCCTCTCCAGAACGACCAGTCCTGCTTCCGGTCCGTTCGCCTCCGCAACCGCGGCGGCGTATCCAGCTCGCGTGCCGAGCGCCGGCGATACCCTGAGCAGTTGTTCGTAGAACAGCACGATCGCCCTCCAGTCGGTCCGGCCGCCGCGCGCACGCTCAGCATGCACGGACTGAATTGCGGCTTCGAGCTGAAATCTGCCGGAGCGGCCTTGTTTGAACGCTTCCGCGAGGTGCTGTTCCGCCTCTTCGATCAGCGGAAGCGACCATTGCTTCGGGTCCTGCTCGGAAAGAGGAATATAGCGGCCATCGCGCCCTCTTCGCGCGGGGCGTCGTGCTTCGCAATGGAGCATGAGAGCTAAGAGACCTTGAATTTCAGGTTCGCCGGGCATGAGCTGCAGAAGCGCCCGCGCGAGCCACAAGGCTTCCTCGGCGAGATTACGACCGCGCTGGTCGGCGCCCGCCATGTCGTCCCAGCCGATCCCGAAGGCTGCGTAGATAGCTTCAAGCACGGCGTCAAGGCGCTCCGGCAGATCACGCTCTCGCGGAATTTCGAACGGAATACCACCACTGCGGATTTTTGTCTTCGCGCGGAACAGGCGTTGCCCCATGGTCTTCGGTGCGATGAGGAAGGCTTGGGCGATGCGTGCTGCGTCCAGGCCCAACACGGTCTGCAGCATGAGGGGAGTGTGCATCGCAGAATCGATCGCCGGGTGCGCACACACGAAAAGCAATTTGAGCCGTTCATCAGGAAACTCAGCCGCCACGATAGTCTCCATGGAATCTTCCTCGAGCAGCTTCAGGGTTGGCTCGCTCGCCTTCGCAACGCGCTGATGACGAACAACGTCAATAAGCGAACGGCGCGCCGCTGTCATCAGCCACGCCTCGGGATTTTGCGGCACACCGTCCTCCGGCCAATGGGTGAGCGCCGACACCAATGCGCTGCTGAGAGCGTCCTCAGCGCTGGCCAAGTCGTGCGTGTGCACGGAAAGATAGGCCACCAGGCGGCCGTAGGATTCGCGCGCTACGCGTTCGATAGCCCGGTGCGTGTCTTCCTGAGTGATTCCATTCACCCTGTGAACCCCCGCCGCAGGGCTTCCTTCGCCAGCGGCCGGACTTCCACCGCGCCGATGGATGCTCCCGGGCATCGCGAAGCCCATTCGAGGGCAGCGTCAACGGAAGGGAGTTCCAGGATGATGAATCCTGCCAGCTGTTCCTTTGTATCGGCATACGGCCCGTCCTGTACGCGGCGCTTTCCATCCCTGAGGCGCACAGTTGTTCCTGTCTCGGGCACTTCCAGCGCATCGGCGCCGACGTACACTCCGGCATCGACGAGCGCCCTGTAGTAAGCCCGCCAAGCGCCGAGATGAGGATTGCTATAGTTGTTCTTCCGCATGTCAAACTCTTGGGGTGTGTGGTAGATCAACAGGGCGAATTGCATCAACGTTCTCCCTTTCAGGTGCCAGTCTTCGGCGGTGGTCGGCAGTTCCACGCCTGAACATATGACGGACGGCAAGCGGTCCATTCTACAGCCCAGACCACGTCTGCTGCGATTTCAACTGGGGTAGAGAAGACCGTCGCTGCTCCAGATGACGGCCAACGCGGAGCGCCGACTGCAGGAGCTCGGCATCGAACCCACGCCTCCGCCCACTCCGTTCGGCGCCTATGTTGAGGCCGTGAAGACCGGCAATCTGCTCTTCCTCAGCGGTATGCTTCCTGCCATTGGACACGAGCCGAAGCTCGTCGGCCGTCTCGGGAAAGAACTGGACGCGAACGCAGGTAGAGAAGCGGTCCGCGTTGCCGCTCTGAATGTTTTGTCAGCGGCAAGGCAGAAGCTGGGCTCGCTCGATAAAGTAACCCGCGTTGTTCGACTATGCATCTATCTTGCAACTTATGGAGACTTCTTCGATCAACCAAAGGTTGCCGACGCTGCCTCCGAGCTATTCCGCGATGTTTTTGGAGAAGACAAAACCTCAGTCCGTATGGCGTTAGGCGTGACAAGTCTTCCTCTGGGTATGCCCGTGGCGGTTGAAGTCATCCTGGAAGTCGAGGCATGAGGAGGCGGGCAGACCCGCCTCTGCGTTTGACTATGGCGAAACGGAACTCAGCATGGAACGTTGTGCGCGCGCGATTATTCCACGGCACAGAAAATCATGATGAGAACGGCTCAGGCTTGACTCGGTCGCGAAGCGCAGCCGGAGCCGAATACAAAGGGCGAGATCGACGCAGAGTTTCGGAAAGCGCGCTTTCCGCCTTTAGATGAGCTCGGCAATTGTCGCAAGCCTCCAAGTGGAAGCGAAAATCGTCGAGTTCCTGTCTTTGAGGTCATTGCCAAGATAGCGTAGCGTCTTGACAACGAATTCATCACAAGGGTTCACTGATTGCTTTCCTTCTGTTGAAGCCAGCGGATTCCGTCACAACTAACCCACTAAAATTGGCAGAAGCACGCCCAGGCTCAGAGCAAAAAACCAGAGTGCTGGCGCCGGGCTCTCCCGTGGACGGAGCCGTCGCAATTCCTGGGCCGAAAATCGGGGATGAGAAATGGCGAGCGTGCGCACGGATTTTTCCCTCCTCTTGTCGGAGGTTTGCCTCACTCGCCCAATCGTGCGCTTCCTGTCTTTTTCTTAGCTTTTGAAGAAAAGAATCAAGTGCGAAGGGGCCTGATCCCCCCAGGACTAGCGCCGCCAGGCACGCCAGATACAGGAGGTTTACCTCATAACCGACCGGTCCAAATTGCGGGCCAGCAGCGGTTACTGCTATCAGCTTGATCGAACTGAATCCGTTAGGCAGATGCACCGTGAAGATCGCCACCATCAACAGTATTGCCATCGGTACGCTGGCAAGGGCCACGAAGGCACCCGCCAGGATCGCAAGCCCACCAAGCAATTCGGTCAGTATGCTGACCCATGCCATGAGATGTGGCGCGGGCACTCCCAGCGCGTGCAGAATGGCTGCGAACGAGCCCGCGCCTCGGGCCATCTTCGCATAACCGTGCTCCATGAATCCGTAGCCGACGATCAGGCGTAGCGGAATCGGCGCCCATCGCGCGGGTGCCGATCGTCCCCAAGATCCCGCTGACATTATTTTCTCAATCATGAAAATTCCCTCCAGGCATTTCGATATGTGGGCTGGTCGGTGGAGACCACGAAACTTCTCGGAGATGCGACCCTACCAGCAATCCAAGAAGGGTCATCGCTAGCACGAACGCAGCAATCAGGCTGAAGCGATAGTCACGATCGCGCAGAAAAGCGAACAACATTACGATCACCCGGATGACCGGCAACAATATAAAAAGGGCTATTCCAGTACTCGCAATTCGCATGTCACGCTGGACCACCATTTCCCGCACGGCCGCCCCCGAATCCAGCATTGCCAGCAGCAGACCCACCCCTGCCACGGAAGACGCCACCCACGTGCCCCAATACAGAGTGGCAGCCACGACACGCTCCAGTTTGCAAGAAGCGCCACTAGTCATCGCACAGCCTCCAACAGTCGTATCCCCAACGCTCGCAGTAACATTTGTGCGCCAAGCCCTACGAGCACCACAGCGAAAAGCACGCGAACCTTTTCATTCGGAATCCGTACCAAGATTCGCGCCCCCGCAACGGCCCCTACAACCGAGCCAAGTACAACGGGGCCCGCGATCGCGCTAACGATTTCCCCGCGCATGAAATACGCGCCGGCGCTCACGGCTCCCGTCACGCCAATCATGAAATTGGAAGTGGCCGAAGATACTTTAATTGGCAGCCGAAGCGCCGTGTCCATCGCTGGTACCTTCAGGACACCGCTGCCGATACCCAGAATCGCGGATACCAAACCCGCGCCATACATCAACAGCATTCCGAGGTGTAAACGCTGCACGCGATATGGAACGTCGCTTCCGAGTTTCGCATCGGGATAACTCGAATTCAGGCCCAACATCGCCCATCGGTCGTTTCCTTCCGTGTTCCTGCTGACCGGATCATGGCGATTCGCCATCATTTGCCACGCGGAGAGCAGCAAGATCACGGCGAAGAGGATAAAAAGGAAACGGGTCGGGATGATGCCGATGAGCAGCACACCACTCAGCGCGCCCAGACTCGTTGCAGTCTCCAGCATGATTGCCAGCCGAATGTTTGTCAGGCGGCCGCGAAGAAAGGGAGCCGCGCCTCCGCACGAGCACGCGATGACAGAAACCAGGCTCGCACCGATAGCGGTGCGAATGTCGACATGGCCACCTATCGTCAGAATCGGAACGATGAAGATTCCGCTGGCCATGCCAAGCATTCCGCCGAGCGCGCTCGCGCCCAACGATATCGCAAATAGCCACAGCGCAAGCCAAACATTCATTTACCGCTCTCCCGTTTGTGGTCCGGAGCCCGTGCGCCGGGCAAGTCGAGTCACGAACTGAATCTGATCGCCCCGATAATGTAGCTTTTCATAGTCGACCGGACGTTGGCCTTCGCTGTAGCAGGTCCTCTCGATCAAGAAGATCGGGCTGCCGGCATCGATCCCAAGTGCATCTGCAACGATGCTATCGGCGGAAATCGCCTCCAGTCGATATTCCGCTTCCATTAGCGGCGTATCATACTTTTCCTCGAGCAGTGAAAAAATAGGTTCGGCTTCCAAATCGCTCTGCACAACCTTCTCGCCGAGTTCTCTAGGAAGATATGTCTCGTCGAACGACAAAGGCAGGTTGTCGGCGAGCCGTATGCGTCGAATCCGAACCACAAGCGTTCCGAGCGGCAGACCCAACCGCCGCGAAACCGTTTGGTTGGCGGGGACAGTTTCCTGATCCAGCAATCGTGCGGATGCCGTCCGGCCGAGAAGCTGCATATCCTCGACAAATCCGGTAAGCCTCGTCAAGTCCTGGGAGATCTTTGGCTGCGTGACGAACGTGCCTTTCCCGCGTTGGATCTCGACTAGCCCCCGACGGATCAAATTCTGGATTGCCTCACGAATTGTTGTGCGGCTGACTGCAAATCGCTCAATCAAACTGTGTTCAGCCGGGAGTCGAGTGCCTGGCGGCAGTGTGCCGTCGGCTATATTCGATGCCAGGACTTCTTCGACTTGTGCGTAGAGCGGCATGTGAAGCATAGTCATAATGACATACTGACATCATGATGTCAGTATGTCAAGTTTTCCCCACTTTCCCGAAAATCGAGTCGAGTGCTCCGATTAACGAAGCTGCCGGTGATGTGTAAGCAAAAGGGCGGAGTTCTCGCTGTGATCTTCGATGATTGCAGGAAGTGCTAAGGGCAAGTGCGATATTTCGTTCAGGGAGCGACTTTTGACAGTTCGAGAACCGAGAATCCAGCAGAATCTGCGGCCTTGGCCAATCGCTGGTCCCCGCAGATGAAGCTCCTTCTCGACGGACGTTGTTCGCACCAGATCAAGGACGCGGCAAGCTGCAGGCTATCCGCCGCCCGCAAGGAATGTGCATCTAACAACTGCGTCGCCAAATCACGAACCTGATCGGCGGGAAGAATTTCCCTCCATCCACGGTTTAGGAATCGCAGGCGTGCCACTGCGCCTTGTTTGTCGAGATCGCTTATCTCCTTATCGCGATGGAGGCGGCAAATAGCACTGTGAACTTCTTACCAAGCTTCCCCACCAAACTACGGGCGCGAATCTCCTCAGATGGGACTGAGCGTGACGACTCGCGGCTTCGTGAACACACAAGGGAACGAGCGCACTCGCATCCCAGAACGCGGTCGATTTCTTCACAGTCCTTCTTCTCTATCGGCGAGGACGGCTTGCATCGCCTTGTTTCCTGTAACGCTTCCCGTGGGAATCCTCAAGAGTTTCTTTACGTCCAGTCGCACCTTGGGGAGACGCAGTTTCCCGGCCGCAACCAGACCAAGTTCCTGATCTTCGGCGCCTTCCGCCAAAAATGGAACTAGCTTGGCCACCGGGAGATTGCGGTCTCGGATCACCACTTCTTCGCCTCCTTTGGCGAATGAAATGTACTTGCTTAGCCGATTCTTCAGTTCCGCCACATTCACACTGCGCATTGGGTTGCTCCTCCCTGATGGCTATTATAGCCATGAATCGAGCCGTCGAGAAGTGCCAGTTCTCGTACCTGGCGAATTAATACGGTGGGGGTTAAATGATCGGATCGGTCAAGCGCGGAGCAAAAGAACGTCAACACTGGATGATTTAATTGGAAAT
>Ga0307478_10004004_pt1 | contig 10652 bp, 8 predicted proteins | sample atmos_gasesECM4C_2_FD_203713 | JGI IMG/M metagenome (GOLD analysis project Ga0307478, IMG submission 203713) | Hardwood forest soil microbial communities from Morgan-Monroe State Forest, Indiana, United States - atmos_gasesECM4C_05 | ecosystem: Environmental > Terrestrial > Soil > Temperate...
TGAGCGCTTCCCTTCGACATAAATTGTCATGTTGATGCCCTGCCGGATCACGTCGGCCGCCGCGCGGACTGCGGCGATGCCCGCATCCCGGTTCCCGCGATCCACCGGCACCAGATCCCCAATCCGCATCATTTCCCCCAGCAGCGGATAGCTGAACAATTCCTTCTTCGCCATCACTGAGGTCCGCCTCGGAATCAGCGGCAGCAGAATCGGCGGATCCAGGTTCGAGGTGTGATTCGACATGAAAATATAGGTGCGAGCGGAGTCGAGTTTTTCGAGTCCAACCGGTTCGATTTTCACGCCCGCCAGCTTCACGCCGGTCCACGCACCCCACATCCCCATGCGATACAGAAAACTGACGTCTCGCGTGATGTACGTCCAGGGAAAGCCGAGAATCACCGCGAGTGGCAGGGCCAGCGTCCAGAAGCCGAGCATCACGATGGTTCCGATCAAGGACGCGTGTCTCCTGCGGGCGAGCATTCGCCTCTCAGCCATGCGGCACGGCGGAATTTCTGCTGAGCCGAGATATTCTCCACATCCCGCAACTCAAACTCAACTTCTTCCCGTGCCCCCACTTTCCATTGCAGCTTACGGGCCCCGCCCTCGCCTCGCACGTGAACCTGGAGCGTTTCGCCTGCACGCAGTTGTCGCAGCTTGCGCTCGAAATCCACCGTGGGTTCATGCCCATCGATTTCAAGCAGTACGTCCCCGCTTGCCAGCCCCGCTTTCTCGGCTTCGCTCCCAGGCTCCACTTGCGTCACGGTCGGAGGTCCATCAAAGTTTCGTCCGGCCACGAATCCCACTTCCGCAATGCTTGTCTGGTTCCGGACCAGGTGCAGGCCAACGCTGCGGAAAAAATCGTCCCATGGAATCTCTTCAACGCCGCTTACGTAGGCATGAAAGAACTCCGCAAAATCCGTGTGGGCGACCGCTTCAGCTGCCTGCTCGACGCCCTGGGAATCATCGAAGAACTTGCCCTGCTGAGCATAGTTCTGGTTCATCCACTGAAACAGATCACGGAGGCAAGCGCGTCCCTGGCTTTTGTCTCGCATCGCGAGATCCAGCGCCAGCCCCAGCAACTCTCCGACGTTGTAATAGGAAATGCTGCGTTGCGGCTGGCTGTAGTACGGATACCTCTCCAGCCAAGCGTCAAGGCTCGACTCCTCCGCCGCCTGCGCCCGGCGGGCAGGGCTGTCTTCGAGATAGGAAATCTGCTCGCCGAGGATCTGCAAGTATCGCCGCTCGTTCAACAGTCCAGCCCGCATGAGGATGATGCCCTCGACCGTGCTGGTCACGCCTTCACTGAACCAAAGCGCGCGCGTGTAGTTCTCTTTCGTATAGTCGATCGGCTCCAAAGACTGTGGCCGGATCCGTTTCACGTTCCATAAGTGAAAGAACTCGTGCGCCGACACAATGTCGAGAACCTCGAGCGTATTCTTCAGACTCGCGGGATTTAGGTCGATCGCGGTGGAGTAGGCGTGCTCCATCCCACCTCCGCCCCGGTGCGGAGGAAAGTGATAGAGGAATACATACGTCTGGAACGGACGGTCTTTCATCCACTCCGTCTCTGTTGCGACGATCTTGCGAAGGTCGGCGACAATGTGTCCCAGCTCATAGTCTGCCTTCTCCGCATCGACGATCACTCGGTAGTGTGCGCCCCCCTCGTCGAAATCCGCCTCGTCAAACGTGCCGATCTCTACGGGGGAATCCACCAGGCGGTCGTAGTTGGAGGCGCGAAACGGAGCATTTTCGCCCTCCAGTGCCGTTCCGAATTTCCAGCCTGGCGGGATGTCGGTGAATGTCAGGGCTGTCTCCCACCCTCGGCCACCGACGACGTACATCAGAATTTCGGCGAGGTTGAAGAAGGCATGATGTGAATTGACCTGCGCGCCGTACGGCCCACCCTCGTCGGCGAAAACTTCGTACTCCAGCATCACGCCGTCTTGCGCACCATCGATCCGCCACGTGGTCTTGTCGATCTGGCGCAGAGGCAGAGATTGTCCAGCGGGCGACTTCGCCCTTTCCCAGTTCACGAACTGCGCAAAGTCCCGGATCTGATACACGGCATTCCACACCGGCAGCTGCACCGTGCGCACTCGCTCGCCGGCCGGCAATTGCATTTCAATGTGAAGGAGGTGACTTCGATATCCGGCCAGCGAGACCGTGTAATGCACTCGCTCGCGTTCTGGTTGGCGGCTGGCGTTAGCTTGCGGAGATTCCCTTTGCGAAAACGCGCCGGCCGGGAGAAGCCACGTCACGCCGAAGACGATGAGTGACCTCCACGACCTGGCTTGGATCATGCTTTCGCGGATGCCTCCAGAGGGCTCTTGCTACTGGACGCTGCACTGGCTGGAAGCTGCTTCAGCCGGGCGGGCAGCTTTTCGTAGATGCCGTCGAAGCCGCCATTGGAGAGGATCGCCACCACGTCCCCGCTGCGAAGTTCCGGCGCAACCGTCTGCACGATGCCCTCGACGCCCGAGATGATGCGCGCGTGCTTGCCACTCTGTTGCAGCTCGGCGCCAACCGCCATCAGATCGAGGCGTTCGGCCACAGGAATCGCGTCGGACTTGAACACTCCCGCAACGATGACTTCATCCGCGAGTCCCAGGCTGTTTACCAACTCGTGTTGGAAGACGTTTCGCCGCAGCGTGTTCGAGCGCGGCTCAAGAATTGCCCACAGCCTTCGGCCTGGGTAACGCCCGCGCAGAGCCGTCAGCGTGCCGGCGATCGCGGTCGGATGATGCGCAAAATCGTCGATGATCGTGATGCCGTTGACCTCGGCTTTCACTTCCAAGCGCCGCTTCACACTCTTGAAGGTCCTAAGCGCCTGTTGAATCTTCTCGACCGAGATCCCGCAACCCGTCGCGAGCGCCGTCGCCCCCACCGCATTAAAGATGTTGTACTCTCCGGCCAGTGCAAACTCGAAATCCGCCCACCGCTTCCCGTTCCGCATGACGGTCCAGGTCGTTCGCGCCGGCTCGAAGCGCAAATTCGCAATTTGCCAATCGGAACCTTCACGTGATCCGTAACGCTCCACTGGACAGAAAGCTTTCGCAACGCACCGATTCACGCTGTCACCGGTATCGAACGCCACCACGCGGCCCCGCCGGGGCACCAGGTTCACCAGCCGCTTGAACGAGGTCTCGACCGCATCAAGGTCTTTGTAGATATCGGCGTGGTCGAATTCCACCGAGGTCAGAATTACGGCGTCGGGAAAATAGTGCAGAAACTTCGGTCCCTTGTCGAAGAACGCCGTGTCGTATTCGTCGCCTTCCAGGATGAAATGCTTCCCCGCTCCCAACGAAAAGCTGGAACCAAAATTCTCGGCAATGCCGCCGATCAGGAAAGACGGCTCCAGCCCCGCCGACTGAAAAATCCAGGAAAGCATCGAGGTGGTCGTCGTCTTGCCATGCGTTCCCGCAACCACCAGCACTTCCTTGCCGCGCAGGAACTCATCGTGCAGAAGCTGCGGCAACGAACAGAATGGAATCCGCTGATCGAGCACGTGCTCCAGCTCGACATTGCCGCGAGAGATCGCGTTGCCCACCACCACCAGGTCTGGCGTGGGCGAAAGATTCTTGGGATCAAATGGCTGTGCGACCTCGATTCCCAGCGACGCCAGAAAATCCGACATCGGCGGATACGCCGCCGCGTCCGAGCCGGTCACGCGAAACCCGCGCTCGTTCAACATCCCGGCCAGCGACGCCATCGCGGTACCGCAAATCCCGATGAGATGAATGTGCTTCTTGTTTGCCATGAATGCCCAAGCCTTGTAGCGCCGGCGTCTCGCCGGCTGTCGCGAGGGCATCTTGCCCTCGCAGGTTTTTCTACGGCGTCGTCGCCGCCTCCAATATCTTAAGCTGCGCCTTGCCGCCCGTGACCTTCAATGCTGCGCGCACGCCAATCGGAAGTGTGATGTTCTTCCGGGTCACATGCCCCGACCGCAAGCCGTACGCTACGGGAATGCCCATCCCGCCGACAATTCTCAGGATCACCTCCTGCAGCGTGTACCCCTGATCCTTCGTCTGCTGGCAATCAAGCATCTCTCCGAAGACGATGCCCCTCACTCCGTTGAACTTCCCCGCCAGCTTCATCTGCATCAGCATGCGGTCAATCTGGTACGGCCGTGCGTTCACGTCCTCGATAAAGAGAATCGTGCCTGCCGTACGAATCTCGTGCGGCGTTCCGAGCGAAGCCACCAACAGAGACAAGCAGCCTCCGTACAGGATGCCCTCGCCATCCCCACCGACGAGTCCCTCGACCTGAGAATCTGGATCCGCACCTGCCTCCCACTCCGCGACTCCGGTCAGCGCAGCTTCCCACGACGCCAGATCCACGCCGTCGTCATGCGCGAAGTCCTTCGCGACCATCGGCCCGTGGAACGTCACAAACCCCGCCCAATCCGCGAAGCAGGTCAGCAGCGTCGTAATGTCGCTGTATCCTACGAAAATTTTCGGATTCGTCACCATCTTCGACGGCGAGAGTTCTCTCAACAGGTAGTTCGCGCCGTACCCGCCGCGTGCACACAGGACAGCCCGCACTTCCGGCCGCGTGAACATCTCTTCCAGTTCGCACGCACGGCGCGCGGCCGAACCGGCAAAGTACAAATCCCGCTCAAGGATGGAGTCGAGATAGAACGGCTTATATCCCAGCTCGACGAGCCGCGCGCAGCCTTGCTCCAGCAACTCCGCCTTGATATTGCTCGCCGGGGCGACAATGCCCACGGTGTCCCCGCGACGCAGGGCCCGTGGCTTTTGGCGCTCGATCTGGCCTGCGCTTGAGAAACTCATCGCGACACCCTAGACAAAAAACTCTCCCTCACAGATGAGCGTCGCCGGTCCCCGCAAGAAAACTTCTTTTTCAAACCGCACTTCCTGCGTTCCTCCCGTTGCGTGGATCCGTACTGGCGACTTCGCACGCCCGGTTGCAATCGATGCCACTGCGGCTGCCGATGATCCCGTACCGGACGACTGCGTCTCGCCGACCCCGCGCTCGTAAAACACTACGTCGATATTCGACGTATTTCGAACCACCACGAGCTCAACGTTAATGCCCTGCTTGAATCCAACAACCCGTTGAATCTCAACTGCTTTCTTCTGCCAGTCGGACCACACCTGATCCACGAAAATCACGAAGTGCGGATTTCCCACCGACACCGGAATCCCATCGATCTCGCCAAACTGCGTCGCAATCGCAATCGACCCTCCGACTTCGGGAACGCCCATGGCGGTTTCGAAGTCGTACGTGGCGCCAGTTTTCCCCGTCAATATGCACGTCTTCCGTCCGGCCCCCGTCTCAATCACAAACACTTTGCGCGTCCGCTGAGCGCAAAGGTAAGCCGCCACACACCGCGTCCCATTCCCTGAAATCTCAGCCGGCGAACCGTCCGCGTTGATCAGTCGCGCTTCGATCTGCGCGCCCTTCACCGGAAACAACCACTCCACGCCGTCGGCGCCCACGCCATTGTGACGGTCGCAGATACGCCGCGTAAACTCCGCGTGGTCGGCGCGAACCGCCGAACCCTCAATGATCAGGAAGTCGTTGCCGCAGGCGCTGGCCTTTGTGAAAGGGACCACCATCCCAGCCCGGCTCATTCGTGCTCGACCGCGCCCAGCGAACTCACGCTCGAGAACGTGGCCGATTGATGCAGAAGAATGTTGATCTGGTCCTGGTCTTCGTGCGGGCCGTCGACACAAAAGAGCACGCGCACATGTCCAGGGCTTCCGGCGATGCGCACGTTTTGCATGGTCGAGTGCGCCTGGTCAAGAATGCGATTGGCTTCGATCAGCACACCTTCCGCGGTACCGCCAGTGACCTCGTAAGTCACCAGCGTGGACTTCAGCGCCAGCATTTTTTCCACTCTCCGCAGAAACTCCAGCGCAATCAGGATCAGCCCGGTCGCGAAAATCGCTGTGATGTACAGGCCGCCACCGGCCGCCATGCCCACCGACGCTACCACGAATAACGTCGCCGCCGTGGTCAGCCCCACGACCGATCCGCGCGCGTGCAGGATCGACCCCGCGCCGATAAAGCCGATCCCCGGAATAATCTGCGCCGCGACCCGCGTGTGATCGCCGCCGAAACTCCCGGCCAGTTGGCCTGAGAGAATCGTGTACATCGCGGCGCCAAAGCAGATGAATAGATTCGTGCGCAGGCCCGCGGGCTTGTGGCGAAGCTGACGTTCCAGCCCAATCAGCCCACCCAGGACGGCCGCGACGACAAGCCGAGCGATCGTCGAAGACAGCACCGTCCCCATCTCGGAGCGCAACAAAGCCAGTGTGTTGTGGAAGTCCGGCATGGTCAGCGGAGAACCGGGAGCGAGTGGATTTTATCACCGGAAAATCGCGCTGCTCCCACGATCCCACGCAACCCGCGTTTACCGGGATGATTACCGTCGGAGCCCTACCGCGCGTTCAATATGTGAACCGTCTTCTGTCCTTCCACTTCGATCCGGGAAATCTCCGGCAAATTACGCTCACGCACCGCCTGCCACACCGCATCACCCTCGGTGGCGACTACGAAATCCGCGTGCTTTGTTGGGTCCGCCAGACTTCTCTCCCACAATCCGTTCGGGTCAGATGGCTGCATCCACACCCGATGATTGCCTTCCGAGATCGCCCGCCGCAACGGAATGCCCGCGGCCTGCAACGCTCCCACGTGGTCTCCGAGATACATCAGGAAGCTGGAATTCGCCGGCAAACGCCTCAACTCTTCCGCCAGTTGACTCTCCAGCTGCCTGCGGGTCCTCGAATTCACCCACGCCTCTCGATACCCCACCGGCCCGGCACTCCACACGCCCGCGTAGCTCACAACGACGAAACCAACCATCAGAACTGCGATCATCCGCTTCCCCGTCTCAGTCAGCATCAACGAGAGCACAAACGACGCCGCCAGCGAAAGAAACACCGACAGCGCCGGCAGTAACTGAACCCCATAGCGAACGTTGTAGAAGGAGAACGGCCACCACTCCGGACTAAAAATCGGCACGCCCCCATACGCGACCGAGAGCATGTAGAACGGAAGAGGCAGCCACAGCAAGAACAGCGTCGCGGCCCTTCGCCCCCGCCACGATAACCATCCGGCCGCCAGCAACGCGAACCAGAGCCACGTACGCTGCCAGCCCGCCTCTGCCACGCCCGACTCTCCGGCCTTCATGAAATACAAGGCCGCGATCCCCGGATTCCCCGTTCCCGGATGCGGCGGAAACCCCGGCAGCGCAGTCCTGCGTTCAATCGCCTTCGCCGAGTACGGCCCATTGGCAAACTCGAGCGGGTTGCGATAAACGATCGCGTTATAGGTAAGCCACAAGACGGGTCCAGCCGAAGCAAGCGCAAGAAAGATAACCATCTGGCGTACAGAGCTTCGAACTCCGGAACCTACGCCCTCCGAGGTCTGCGCGTCGGCATCCGCTTCCGCAGAATCGTTGCTGCCCCAGGTTCGCGTCCGTTCTTGGGACGCTAACCTGGGCAGGCACAAAACGGCGAGACCAGCCAGCACTGCTGACACAAACCACCCGTCATATCGGGTCAGGCCCGCAGCCAGCAGACACAACCCACACTTCGTGAGCGACGTCGCCCATCCTCCCCAGCTCGCGTCGCTCTCCCCGCGAATCGCCCACCAGAACTCGCTGAAGTACACGACCGCCCAGACGAACAGCGCGAGGTACAGCGACTCCGTCATCGCCGTCGCCTGCATGTAGAGCAGGTTCGGATTCAGTCCAAAGATGGCCGCCGCGAAGATCGCCGTAAGTTCTGAGGCGACGTCCGACCGCCCGACCGCCCACATCGCTCTGCGCACGAGCCGAAAAATTCCCACCCCGCCGAACACATACGCAATCATGGATGGAATGGATGCGCCCACCCCGGTCCGCCACATCCAGCGCGACACGACAAAAGGGATCATCAGCAGATGCGGCAGCGGAAGCCAGACCGTTCCCAGTTGCAACGGTCCCGGCGTACGCGAATCGAAGACGCGGCGCGCGATGTTGATGTGAGCCACCGCATCACCAAAAAGAAGAATGTCGCCACGATGGGAGTACGTCAGGAAGGAAATGAGTGAAGCGCAGGCTGCGCCGACCGCCACGTACCAGACCAGCGCCCGATCCACTTCGCGGCCACGCGCGTCGGGACGGGCGCCCTGGTCCGCACGTGCATCGTCGCCTTCGTCCACACGTTCCACTCCGGCGATGCCGCCAGCCTCTGTACCCCTTGCGTGGGGACAGCCGCCCTCGGCTGTCCGGCCGAACGAAGTTCGGCGACTTTCACTCTCGCTCGGCAGGTCACTCGTCATTCAAGATGCGTCAATTCGCGGAATACTTGGAAGCGCCCGTCGATCTCTTCCCGCGTCAGATTCTGAAGCCGCTCCGTGCCAAAGCGCTCTACGGCAAACGATCCCATCACGCCGCCGTAGAACAGAGCTCGCTTCAGGACTTCGCGATTCACTTCGCCCTGCGACGCGATGTAGCCCATGAATCCACCCGCGAACGAATCGCCTGCTCCAGTAGGATCCTGTACTTCTTCAATCGGCAGCGCCGGAGCGCGAAACGGATGCCGCCCGACCCCGAACGCTCCCTCGCGGAAGAAGATGGTCGCGCCATACTCGCCGTGCTTGATCACCAGCGCCTCCGGACCCATGGCCAGTACCTTCTGCGCTGCGCGCGGCAAGTTGCTCTCCTTCCCGATCATCTTCGTTTCACTATCGTTGATCAACAGCACGTTTACCAGCTTTAACATCTCCGCCAGTTCGCGCGGGGTGCCGTTGATCCAGTAGTTCATGGTGTCGCCGCCGGTCAGCCGGACGCCGTTCATCTCGTGCCGTACGTGGGCCTGCAGCGTGGGATGGATGTTCGCCAAGAACAGAAACTCGGTGTCGCCGTACTCTTTGGGAATCTTCGGCGCGAATTTCTCGAACACGTTGAGGTCGGTGTAATCGGTCTTGGCTTCGTTCAGATTACCCGCGTAAGTCCCACCCCAGCGAAATGTCTTGCCCGGTGCGCGCTCGATCCCGAGCGTGTCGATGCCGCGCTTCTTCAACACGTTCTCCTGCTCCGCGGTGAAATCGTCGCCCACCACACCCACCACGCGCACTTTCGTGAAGTAGCTCGCGGCCAGGCCGAAATAGGTTGCTGCTCCGCCCAGCACATTTTTGCGGGTGCCCGAAGGTGAGGTGATGTCATCGAACGCAACCGAACCAACGACTAATATGCTCATGAATGTAGGTTTATTTTCCTGCGGAAAGATATTTATCCAGGATCAGGCTGAGTTTCTGCCGCGTCGCGGCCGGAATCTTGTCCCGCTCGGTCAGGATTGCGTGCGCCAGCGCCGACCCGCACTTGCACTTGCGCTCCGTGGGCATGCCTGCCACGGTTTCTTTCACCACTTTCGCAGCGTTCTCTGCGTTTTTCACCAGCACCGCCACAACCTGGTCGACGGTCACCGCATCGTGATGCGGATGCCAGCAGTCGTAATCGGTCACCATCGCGACGGTCACGTAGCAGATCTCAGCCTCGCGTGCGAGTTTGGCTTCTTGCAAATTAGTCATCCCGATCACGTCCATGCCCCAGCTGCGGTAGACATTCGATTCCGCCTTGGTCGAAAACTGTGGCCCTTCCATGTTCAGATAAATTCCGCCCCTTTTGCCGACCACACCCGCCTTCTTGCACGCGCCTTCAACGACCGACGCTAATTGCGGGCACACCGGATCGGCAAAGGCGATATGCGCGACGAGCCCGTTTCCGAAGAAAGTGTCAACCCGATGCCGGGTGCGGTCGAAGAACTGATCGGGAATGACGAAATCGAGCGGCTTGTGTTCTTCCTTCAACGAGCCTACCGCCGACACCGAGACGATCCGTTCCACGCCCAACTGCTTGAACCCGTAAATGTTGGCGCGGAAATTCAGCTCGGTGGGCAGGATGCGGTGGCCGCGAGCGTGGCGTGCGAGAAACGCTACCTTGCGTCCTTCGAGCGTGCCGAGGACATACGCATCCGATGGATCGCCGAACGGCGTCTCCTGCTTCGCCTCACGCACATCGGTGAGCCCGGGCATCGAATAAAGCCCACTCCCGCCGATAATGCCAATCTCCGCTTGCGGCAAACGTCCTCCTGATGCCTTAACCTGGCGCGGCCAAACGCTCGATTATACAGAACGTGCTTCGGTGGGCTGTTGCTTCGGATAAGTACGAGTTACAGGCTGCGGCAAAACCACACTCCACCTCTCCAAAACCTGTCATCTTGTGCGAGTGAGGCGCAGCCGAACGAGTCGAAAGACCCAAACGGGCCGAGACCTCCACTGGCTCCGGCTGCCTTTCACGCCCGGAGCTTTGTTCCTTCGAAATTAGGTTTCGGTCTTGAGGGCGATCACGAAGAACTGAGTACAATCTCAGCCATGAAGCCCGCGCTTGCTTTCCTGTCTGCCTTCGTCTTTGTTTCATCCGTGCTTGCCCAGGAAAAACCGAAGTCCGTCACCGTTCCCATCACGCTCGATCACAACCGCACCATTATCGACGTATATTTGCCGCTCCCCGATGGAACCACGAAGCGCGTGCGGGGCTGGGTTGATAACGGCAATCCCGAGTTGATGATCACGCAGGGTTTGGCCGACAAGTTGGGCTTGCTCGTTTCCGGCGATCCGGGTCTGAACGACATTCCGAATCA
>Ga0307478_10004005_pt1 | contig 10651 bp, 9 predicted proteins | sample atmos_gasesECM4C_2_FD_203713 | JGI IMG/M metagenome (GOLD analysis project Ga0307478, IMG submission 203713) | Hardwood forest soil microbial communities from Morgan-Monroe State Forest, Indiana, United States - atmos_gasesECM4C_05 | ecosystem: Environmental > Terrestrial > Soil > Temperate...
TCGCGCTCCAACCGAACAAGAAAAGAGAGGGCAGGCTCAGTGCCGAGAAAAATTGCACGGCCGTTGACTTTTGTTTGTTGACCACCCTACCCAGCAAATGCGGCACTCCCCTGTCTAAATAAATGTGTTAGGTCAACGTAAGGGAAAAGGGGCAGGCTCTCAATACTTCGAAATCACTAAGTGGAATTGGGTAGCAGCGTAGGAACTCCTAACAAGAGGTCTTTTCTTAGTAGTTCGTACAGCTAAGTTCCGCGATCTCTCCAGATGTCCCTTTAGTCAAATTTTGATTCATCAAAAATGGCCATGGGTCGGTTGCATATGCGACGATGCGCGGACGATTCGCGCTAACCAGTGGTATAGTGCAGGAAATTTTCGATTTCCTAGCGAGGTGGGAGTATGGGTGGTGTTCCTGCGGTGCTCGTTCCCCCGCGACTCCTCTGCATTCTTGGGGTACTACTGTTTGCTGTTGCGGCGCGCGTGCCTGCTCATGCGCAGGACAAGAACCCATTAGCGAAAGATCCCGATGCCGCGAAGCTGGGAGAATTCGAGTTTCGCGCCAACTGTGCGTTTTGCCACGGTCTTGGCGCTCACGGCGGTGGTCGCGGTCCCGACTTGACGCGCGCTCAAAAAAAGCATGGTAATTCCGACGCGGACCTGTTTCGTACCATCAATGAAGGAGTTCCCGGGACCGCCATGCCTCCCAACGGAGCGACGCAGCAGGGTGTGGGAATGACCGAGGAAGAAATCTGGCAGGTGATTTCCTACATTCGCAGCGTGCAGGTGAAGAGTTCCGCGCAGCCGACGGGGAACGCAATGCGCGGGAAAGAATTGTTCAACGGCTCGGCGGCGTGCGCCACCTGCCACATGATGGAAGGCAAAGGCGGCCGGCTGGGTCCGGACTTGACCGCTACTGGCATGGCCCGCTCGGTTGATTACATTGTTGATTCGATGCGCAATCCCAGTCGCCGCCTGGCGCAAGGAATTTCCGAAGCCATGAAGGAATTCTCGCAAGAGTACGAGACGGTGAATGTGGTGGACGACCGCGGCCAGAAATTTCAGGGCGTGGTGTTAAACGAAGACAACTTCACATTGCAAATGATCGACACCCGCGAGCAGCTTCATCTTTTCGAGAAGGAGAAGCTGCGTTCGCTCGAGAAAAGCCGGGAATCAATGATGCCGAAGTATGACGACAAAATGCTGCCCGAAAAGGATCTGCAGGACATCGTAGCGTATTTGCTGAGCGCAGGTGGCAACAAGTAGGGACGTAAATCCGTGGAGGTAAAAATGCCGGCCTACTTTATCGTCGACGTGAATGTGCACAACCCGGCGGGAATGCGCGAATATCTCGAACGCGTGCCTGGGACTTTGACGAAGTACGGCGGCCGGTACATCGTGCGCGGCGGCAAATTCGAAATCGTGGAAGGGAACTGGCAGCCCAGCCGCGTGGTCATGCTGGAATTTCCAAACATGGAGCAAGCGAAACGCTGGTACGCCTGCGAGGAATATAAGGAAATGAAGGCCGCTCGGTTCAAAGCGGCGACCACGGATGTCGTGCTGGTGGAGGGCTGCTGACGGCGTTAGCCGGCAACACAGGTATGTGAGGATAGCGACGATGCCTACGATCTGCGCGAGAGGAACTTTAGCCGCTGCCGCATTGCTGTGCTGCTCGTACGTCGAGGCGCAGGTCACCCCGCAGCGCCTGCTGGACTCCGCGAAAGAGCCGCAAAACTGGCTCACCTATTCCGGAGACTATGCGGGTCACCGATTCAGCGCGCTGGATCAGATCAACACCAATAACGCGCACGCGCTTGTGCCGAAGTGGGCGTATCAGACCATGGCCGGAGGGAAATTCGAGAGCACGCCGCTGGTTGTGGACGGCGTGTTGTATGGCACCGGCCAGGATGATCGCGCGTTCGCGCTCGATGCGCGCACTGGCCGCCCAATCTGGCAGTACCAGCGAGCCCTGCCGGCTGACATTCGACCATGTTGCGGACGCGTCAATCGCGGCGTGGCCATTCTCGGCGACAAAGTTTTCTTGGGCACGCTGGATTCGCATGTGATTGCGCTGGATGCCAAAACGGGCAACGTAATCTGGGACGTGACCGCCTTCGATTACACCAAGGGCTACAGCATCACCCTAGCGCCCTTGGCCGTGAAAAACCTGGTAATCGTCGGCGTGGCCGGCGGCGAATATGGCATTCGCGGCTTCATCGATGCGTACGATGCGAATACCGGCGAGCGCAAATGGCGCTTCTACACTGTCCCCGGTCCGGGCGAGGCTGGCCACGAGACTTGGGAAGGGGAGTCCTGGAAAATTGGCGGCGCTCCGGCATGGATCACTGGTTCCTACGACCCCGCGACCAATACGACGTTCTGGACCACCGGAAATCCCTCGCCGTCGAATCGTGGCGAAGGGCGCGCCGGAGACAATCTCTATAGTAATTCGCTCTTGGCTTTGGATGTCGATACCGGAAAACTGAAGTGGTATTTCCAATTCACCAAGCACGACGAACACGATTACGACGCCACGCAAGTCCCCGTATTGTTCGAACGCGACGGCAAACACTTGCTGATGCAGGCTAACCGCAACGGTTTCTTTTACCTAATTGATCGCGGCAACGGAAAACTGCTTTCCTCCAGCGCGTTCGCCAAAGTCACCTGGAGCACCAGCAAGGACTCGGAGGGTCGGCCGGTTGCCAATAAAGAAGCGACGCCCACGCCGGTCGGCAGCCGCGTCTGCCCTGGCGCGGCGGGAGCGACCAACTGGATGTCGCCCACGTTCGATTCACAAACCGGATTCTTCTACGTGACCGCTCGCGAGCAGTGCGATATTTTCAGCACTGCTCCGCAACCGTATCAGGCCGGCCATGCGTACTACGGCAGCGCGTATTTTCCCAACGATGACACCGCACCATTTTGGGGCGCACTAAGAGCCATCGATCCGGCTACCGGGAAAATCAAGTGGGAATGGAAGCATCCATCGCCGACCTGGTCGGGAGTGCTTTCGACAGCCGGCGGGCTGGTCTTCACGGGCGACGCGGAGGGAAATTTTATTGCGCTGGACGCCGCAACGGGCAAACCGCTGTGGCACTTCCAGGCGGGGGCGTCGGTATATTCGTCGCCGATGGCGTACGCCATCGATGGCAAAGAGTACGTCGCGGTCGCGGCAGGCTCCGCGCTGTTTACCTTCGGCCTGCCGTAACCGCGTTTCACCCGTTCAACATCTCGATGGCGGTCAACGCATAAATAGCCGCGCAGTCGCGCACTCTTCGCAAATCCACATATTCGCTCGGCCCATGCGCAACCGATAGCAAACCAGGTCCGTAGGCGTACGCAGGAATTCCCATCGCGGCATAAAAACGAATCTCCAGCAAGCCCGGACACATCTCAAACTGAGGTGCTTCGCCGGTGACAGTTGCCACACTCTGCGCCAGCGCGCGGCCAAGCGTTTCTTCCGCGGAGGAGGCGGCCGCACGCCCCTCTTGCAAGACTTCCCACTCCACGCGAATTCCATCGCGCCGGCATTGTTCCAGCACCTTGATCAGCCGCTCCTTTTCCGTGTCAAAATTCTCCTCCGGGTTGATACGCCGATCGATGGTGAACCAGCATTTCTCCGGAACAACGTTGAAGTTGGTTCCCCCACCGCTCTCGCCGCCCAACATCAAAATGGAATTGCCAGTCTGCTCGGCCCCGATTGAATAGCCGGTCTGGCGTTGCTCGACTTCTCGCTTGAGTTCCTGAAGCCTGGCAACAACGCGCGCCATTTGCTCGAACGCGTTCTCGCCCCGATGTTGCAGACCCACGTGCGCAGATTTGCCGAGTACCGTGATCCGCATCGTGATCGCGCCACGGTTTGCGTTCCAAATCACGCCGCTGGTTGGCTCGGGCATGAGCATGCCGATGCCATCGCGTCCCAGGAGTCCTCGGCCAGCCAGCCAAGCGGAACCGCGAGCCCCTCCCGTTTCTTCGTCAGGCACCAGTGTGAGCCCGATTCTTCCGCGCAACTCCACACCGCATTCGCGCATCGCGCGTAGCGCATACAGCATCGATACGATGCCACCCTTCATGTCGCAGGAGCCGCGGCCAAACAGAAAGTGGTCTTTTCGCTGCGGCTGAAATTGCTCCGTGGATTGCGCCGGCACCACGTCATAGTGCCCATGAAATTGCAGTGTGCGTCCTCCGGGGCCGAAACGGGCGGCCAAGCTGGCCGCGGGCTCAAGGCTAGCGGTAGGTGTACCTGGGATGGCGGAGAATTCGTGCCGCTCGCAGTCGAGCCCTGCCTGCGAAAGCTTCCGCTGCAAAACGTCCGCACAAGCTTGATAATTTCTTCCCGGCGGATTTTCGGTGGCCACGGAAACAAGTTCCGCCAGCAGCGTAGCCATCTCTTCTTCGTGCGGCTCCAACCATGCGAGCAGACGCTCAGCCATCTTGGAACCACCGCGAATGGAGGGCGGCATATGCCGGATTTTACGGAAGCGTGCACGCACCGCCAAGCTCCATATTGGTGCTGACTCCAGCCGGCGACTACATGGTGAGGACGGCGCGGAACCGGACCTTGCCCTCCGCGACACGCTGGTATGCCTTCGGAGCCTCGGCCAGTGGGTACGTCTCGACAATCGTTTTGACTTTTCCTTGCGCCACGAAATCCAGGGCTTCGTAGAGATATTCAGGGCCGTTTTGCTGGCTGCCAATGATTTTGATGCGCTTGAAGAGCAGCTCGATTAGCGAGATCGAAAGCGGCTCCGCGTCAGCTCCCATAACGATGAACCTGCCGTCTGGGCGCAGACCCTGAATGCTGTCCACCATGGATTTGGTCGAGTTGGAGGTGCTGAGGATGATGTCGGCTCCGCCCGCTGCGGCAAGGCTCTTTCCGTCGCGGACAATTTCATCCGCGCCCAGCTCGCGAATCATCTTGTCCTTATCGGGGGAGTGAGAAATCGCGATGGTCTCGAAGCCCGCAGCCTTCGCGTATTGTACTGCCAGGTGCCCAAGGCCTCCGATGCCGAGCACGGCCACGCGCTCGTGCGGCTGTGGATCGGCCCAGCGCAGCCCGCTATAGACCGTGTAACCGGCGCAGAAGATCGGGGCTGCCTGCTCGTAAGAGACCTTGTCGGGAATGAGATAGGTTGCGTCGGCGTTCATCAGCATGTACTCGGCATGTCCGCCTTGCGCCTCAATTCCCGTGCTCTTCAGATAGGGACAGAACATTCTGCGGCCACGCTGGCACCATTCGCAGCGCCCGCACGTGGATTGAATCCAGGCGGTACCCACGCGGTCGCCTACCTTCCGCGCGGTGACGTCGGGAGCCACGGCACCGATCTCGCCGACCGGCTCGTGACCGAGGATGCGGGGAAATGGACCTGGAATGTGTCCGAGTGTTTCGTGCACGTCCGTATAGCAGATGCCGCTGGCGCGCATCTTCACCAGTACCTGACCGGGTCCGGGTTGAGGCTGAGGGACATCTTTGACCTGCCACGAACTGCTCATTGCAGGAACGACTGCGGCTTTCATGAGTTTTCCTCCTGACGCGGTTCGATGCAGGCGTCTCGATGTTCGGTGCATTGGCTTTTTTTATCTCCGACTGCCAATCGCACAGACAAGTTGAGAGCAGTCAGGCCAAGTCCAGATAAGTCGGCTCGGGTGATCTTAAGATTGGTTCTCGGATCAAGGCCACTCGGAATCAATCCCTTACCGCTGGCGATCTTCTTTTGCAGACCGAACCCGTAGTGCATTTCCTCACGCGTTGACACGCTTGCACGCCTCCGCTACGCTTTTCAGTTCGCGCATCGCGTAATTTCGCTGCGTGCAGCTTTAAGAGCCTCAGGTCATAGACCGGAGCGCCACTGGACAAACCGCCGCATGGCCGAAGAAAAGCTTCCCACCCGCTCGCAAGACTTCTCCGAGTGGTACAACCAGTTGGTCGTGAAAGCGCAGCTCGCCGATTACGCACCGGTGCGCGGCTGCATGATCGTGCGGCCCTATGGCTGGGCGCTATGGGAAAACATTCAGCAAGCGCTGGATAGCAGATTCAAAGCGACGGGACACCAAAACGTCGCGTTTCCCTTGCTCATCCCCCGCAGCTTTATCGACAAGGAGAAACACCACGTAGAAGGATTTTCTCCCGAACTCGCCGTGGTCACTGTTGGCGGCGGCGAAGAGTTGGCCGAACCGCTGGTCATCCGGCCCACTTCGGAAACCATCATCGGCCACATGTGGTCGAAGTGGATTCAGTCGTACCGCGATCTTCCGGTGCTGATGAATCAGTGGAACAGCGTGGTGCGCTGGGAGCTGCGCACAAAGCTCTTTCTGCGCACCCTGGAATTTTACTGGCAGGAGGGCCACACTGCGCACGCAACTCGCCAGGAAGCCGAAGCCGAAACACGTCAGATGCTGGACATCTACGCCGATTTTGCTGTGAACGACGCAGCCATCCCCGTGATTCCCGGCAGAAAATCCGACGCCGAAAAATTTGCGGGCGCCGACGTCACCTATTCCATCGAAGCCATGATGGGCGACGGCAAGGCCTTGCAGTCCGGAACCTCCCATTTCCTGGGACAAAATTTTGCGCAAGCGTTCGAAGTGCGCTACCTCGACCAGAACGGCCAACTCCAGCATTGCTGGACGACATCGTGGGGACTCTCTACACGCGTCATCGGCGCCATCATCATGGTCCATGGCGACGATCAAGGTTTGGTTCTCCCGCCGAAGCTTGCGCCGTACCAGGTGGTGATCGTTCCTATCTACAAAGCCGACGAGGAGAAGTCTTTGGTCCTCGACACCGCGCGCAAGCTGAAAGGGGAACTGGCCAAAGCAAATATCCGCGTCACGCTCGATGAGCGCGAGGGCTCGAGCCCCGGCTGGAAGTTCAACGATTGGGAAATGAAGGGTGTTCCTCTCCGCGTCGAACTTGGGCCAAAAGACGTTGCCAAGCAAGCCGCAGTGCTCGCGCGTCGCGATCGGCCCGGCCGGGAGGGCAAGATTAGCGCCCCGCTGGCCGATTTACCGATCACCGTCGAACGTCTGCTTGCCGAGATCCAGCAGTCGCTGCATGACAAAGCCCTGGCGTTCCGCAAAGCCAACACGCTCGACGCCAAGACCTACGATGACCTTAAGAAGGCGGTCGAAACCGGTTTCGCTTTTTCCTATTGGTGTGCCGGGCCGGAATGTGAAGCCAAGATCAAAGAAGAAACCCGCGCCACCATGCGTTGCATCCCCCTCGAGCAATCCGGCGGTTCTGGCGTTTGCGTGTACTGCGGCAAGCCAGCGGCAGAACGCGCCATATTTGCGCGCGCGTACTGACGGTTTCTCGCCTGCGGCTGGGTGCCTGAATTGTGCGTCCTGTTGCTCTCCCGGAACACCTCCCGGCGCTTACGCTCGACACCCTATCCGAGCGAGTGTTAGCGTAAAAGTACGAAAAGTTCTGCCATGTTTTGCCGATCACCGTGTTTGCGTTCTCGGTCGGCCATAAAGAGGCTTACGTGATTCAGTTGTCCAGCAAGCAGCGGCGGGTGCGCACCAGTTCGCAACGTGGCGAAGGGAAGTTCAAGGCTATTGCCTACCTGGCGATTGTCGTCTTCGCTGCGTTTTGCGCTTTCAGGCTGCTGCCTCCGTACATCGCGGAATATCAGCTCTCCGATAAGATGCAGGACCAGGCCCGCTTTGCGGTCGTAAACCGCTACACCGAAGATCAAATCCGCGACACCATCTTCAAAGAGGCCCAGGATCTCGATGTCCCCATCAAAAAAGAGGATATCAAGGTGCTCGCCAGCAACTCGCTGGTCAGAATCTCGCTCGATTACACCGTTCCGATCGATCTTCTGGTCTATAAAATGGACCTTCACTTCACCCCATCGAGCGAGAACAAGTCCCTGTTATAGGTTCCGTTTGCAACGCGAATTCAAGAAAGCCCATTTGTACTCCGGGCCTTGTGCTCATTTCGCAACTCCGCCCCTCCTCTTCGCCTTTCTTACCGTAAGCACTTGCGAGACAATAGAGTTCCAGCCACTGGGAGCTAGCGCGTGCGTATTCGGATCCTGAAGGGTTTCTGGACCTCCGGTCTCGGTCTGACCATTCTAGGGGTAATATTCGCCATTTTCCTGACCGCCGGCGGTCTCTTCACCTACTACTACACCAAGTATTCCCGCATGATCGATGCGCGCCTCTCGGGCCACGTCTTGCAGAGCACCACGCAAATCTTCTCTGCGCCCGAGCATATCTCCGTCGGCCAGGCCATCAGTCCCGAGGAGCTGACCGGTTATCTGCAGCGCGCCGGGTATCGTCCCGAAGCCGATCCGAATGCTCTTGGCCAATACACGATCCAGCGCTCTGCCGTAGATATTCGTCCTTCCAAGCTCTCCTACTTCGTAGGCGGCAATGCTCTCGACGTCCAGTTCACCGGCAAAACCATTCGCGCTATCCGCCCGCTGGGTGGCGGCAACACGCTCGATAATGCCGAAGTTGAGCCAGAGCTAATCACCAATCTTTTCGATAGCACGCGCGAGAAGCGCCGCCCTGTGCGTTATGACGATCTCCCTCCGATCCTCGTGCACGCCATCCTCTCTGCCGAAGATAAGCGCTTCTTCGAGCATGGTGGCTTCGACTTTGTGCGCATCGCGGGCGCGGCTTGGGCCGACTTGCGCCACACCAGCAATCACTTCCAGGGCGCCAGCACGGTCACCATGCAAGTCGCGCGAACCTTCTTCCTGAGCAACGAGCGCACCTTCCGCCGCAAAGTCGCCGAGGCCATGGTTTCCCTCGAACTCGAGGGACGTTTCACCAAGCAGCAGATCTTCGAGTTGTATGCCAACGAGGTCTACCTCGGCAATCGCGGCAGCTTCGGTATCCGCGGGTTCTCGCAAGCCAGCGTCGCGTACTTTGGCAAGGATCTTCGCCAACTCACGCTTTCCGAATGCGCGTATCTCGCCGGCATTATTCGCGCGCCCAATTATTATTCCTCCGCCGATCGCCATCCCGAGCGCGGCTTGCAAGCGCGTGACCGCGTGCTCACGCAAATGCTCGACAACAAATACATCAATGACGAGGATGTGCAGGCCGCCAAGAAAGAGCCGCTGAACATCGTGCGTGCGTCGGTTTCCGGCAGCGAGGCGCCCTATTTCATCGACATGGTCAAGGACCATCTGTTGGACAAGTATCCAGAGAGCGATTTGCTCAGCGAGAATTTTCGCGTTTACACCACGCTTGATCCCGCGTTGCAGCGCGCCGCCGCGGCCGCCGTCGACACTGGGATGAAAAATGTCGACACCTTGCTGACCAAAAAGTATGACCGGTGGCGCAAGGAGCAAGCGAAAAAGGGCAGCAGCGAGCCCATCCCGCAGGCGCAAGTCGCGCTGGTAGCCCTCGATCCGCGCACCGGAGAGATCAAAGCAGTGATTGGCGGACGCGATTACGGGCAGAGCCAGCTCAACCATGCCCTCGCCCATCGCCAACCGGGTTCCGTGTTCAAGCCCTTTGTCTACGCCGCAGCGTTTGATAGTGCCGTGGACGGTGTGCAGCCCATTGTTACTCCTGCTACGACCATCGACGATGAACCCACCACCTTCGAATACGACGGCGTCGATTACACGCCTAACAACTATGGCGAACGATTTTTGGGCCGCGTTACGGCCCGCGATGCGCTAACCAATTCGCTGAACGTGGCGACGGTAAAGGTGGCTGAACTCATCGGCTACGGGCGTGTTGTTCAAATCGCGCGGCAAATGGGCCTCGGGAATAACATCCGTGCGACGCCAGCGGTGGCACTGGGCGCTTACGACATGACCCCGGTGGACGTTGCCGCGGGATACACGACTTTCGCCAATATCGGAACGCGGGCCGAGCCACAATTCATTCGCAACATTATTGGAGCCGATGGCGAGATCCTGGAGAAGGTCACGCCCCAGACACATACAGCTCTGGACCCGCGAGTCGCTTACCTGGTTACCAGCGTCCTCAAAGATGTCTTAAATCATGGCACGGGCGCGGGAGTCCGTGCGCGCGGCTTCACTCTACCCGCGGCAGGAAAGACGGGCACATCTCGCGACGGCTGGTTCGCCGGCTTCACCACCAATCTCCTGTGCGTCATTTGGATTGGTTTCGACGACAACCGCGACCTGGGCTTGCTGGGCGGTTCGACGGCCGGGCCGATCTGGGCGGATTTCATGAACCACGCCACCGCGCTTCCCAGCTACCGCGATGTGAAAGACTTCGATATGCCGGAGGGTGTGCAGTCCGTTCTGATCGATCCCGAGTCACTCCAGCTGGCCACCTCCAATTGCCCCACCACGCGTCAAGAGGTTTACATCGCCGGCTCCGCTCCCACACAATATTGCGAAATTCACGGCAGCCACAATGTCTTCACCTCTACGGGTTCCTGGCTCTCCCACGTATTTGGCGGCGGCCAACCCAAGGAGCCTCCCAAGGACGCCGACGGCAAAACACTTCCTTATGACCCCAATCGCCCTCCTTACGCGACCGGGCAAGGCCAAGCAGAGCAGATGACCCCGGAAGCCAAAGAAGCCAAAGACAAGGAAGAAGAAAAGAAAAAGAGTCCCTTGAAGAAGATTTTTGGTATCTTTGGAGGTAAGAAGAAGGACTCCGACAAGCCCAAACCGGACGACGCAACAAAGCCGGAATAAGGCTAGCCGGTAGACAA
>Ga0307478_10004006_pt1 | contig 10650 bp, 10 predicted proteins | sample atmos_gasesECM4C_2_FD_203713 | JGI IMG/M metagenome (GOLD analysis project Ga0307478, IMG submission 203713) | Hardwood forest soil microbial communities from Morgan-Monroe State Forest, Indiana, United States - atmos_gasesECM4C_05 | ecosystem: Environmental > Terrestrial > Soil > Temperate...
GACGAATACCTGTAGAGAATCTCTTGGAGCACTTCGACGCTGGTGCAGCCCTCTACTTGGCCTCGCTGTACTCTCGCGAGCAAACGGCGCGACGGCTCCCGATGTGGATGTTCCGTCCCGGCCACGTACATCGGAATGTTCGAATCAATGAAAACCTTCACGACCGCCCGGATTCAATCTCGGCGATCATGTCATCGATGTCGGCAGTCGGAGCGCCTAGTGACGCGAGGCGCGCAAGTGGTTCCGCTCCAGGCGATCCCCCGCCGGACCGCTGCTCAAGAGCCTCTTCGATGGCCTGGCGCACCCACGCGCCCTTGGACATTCGGTTGCGTTGTGCGGCCTTTTCGATTCTTGCGTCAAGCTGCTCAGAAATCAAGACTTGCAGCCTATGGCTCATATGAGCATGCTAACATGCTCAATCGAGCCGGTCAAGGCACAGTGAGCTGGCAGGCTGTAGATTGGCCCACTTTGGCGAGTACATAAGGACCTTCGGGAATCACGGCAATACGCGAATCGCGCGGCAGTCCGGCGGTCAACGCTTCAATGGCCTCGGCCGCCGTGGCATGGGCGCGTCCCCAGAGCGACGCGTGAAACTCGCGCGGCAAGCCGGGCACATAGAAGAGCACCGTCGCCTTGGCCGTTACGAGTGCCAGCTTCTCAAGTTGCCATTGATCGATGGTCACGGGCGCTTCGGCGATGTGCCGCAGAAACTTGCGGTCGGATGGATTCTCACGCAGCATGCGGCTGAACTCCGGTGCTCCGGCGCCCTCATCGCACGCCGCCAGCAGCAGAATCCGGCCGCCTGGCTTGACGATGTGCGCCGCCGCGGTGATGCCTTTGATCGATTGATAGAACGTCAGATCGAGCGGGTAGCCGGCCGAGGTCGTGATCACCGCGTCCACCGGCTCTTCGAGCGTCTCGAGCATTGCTTCCGAGACGAACGCTACACCGTGCTGGTGCGCCACAACCGGATCGCCGGCAAAGACACCGCAAATCGGCCGAGCGCCGGGCGCTCCGCGCCCCAGCGCCACATCCACAACGAAATCGTGACGCGCCATGCGTGCGATCTCCAGCAACTCACGATGCAGTGGATTGTCCTCAATCGAGCCTTCCACGGCGCGCCCGTCGCGCATGAATTTCGGGCTGTGCAGGACTTTGATCGTCTCCTGCGCCGCCAAACCTGGAGCGACTAACTTGCGCCCGCCCGAAAACCCAAGCATCAGGTGCGGCTCAATGAAACCGAGCGTGATGTGCAAATCGGCCGAGACAAAGCGTTCGTCGATGTGAACGGGCGTTCCCGACGCGGTCGTGCCCAGACGGCGGTGCTCGTCCAGGTTTCGGGCGTTGTGATTGACCACACGGTAACGCTCGGCCACCGCCGCGCCGCAGATTTCGCGAATCTCCGCATCCGTGGATGGCCGATGCAAACCCGTCGCTATCAAAATCGTGATGTTCTCGCGGGGAATGCCCGCCCGCTCCAAGCGGCTCAAGACAGGCGGCAACACCACTTTGTTCGGCGCGGGCCGAGTGATGTCACATACCGAAATCGCGGCGCTCCGCTGGCCGCGCGCCAATTCCTCAAGCGGCGCCGCGCCGATCGGCGAATCCAGCGCTGCTTCTAGGGCCGCTATGGAATCTGGAAGAGGCTGCGCCGAGCGAGTTTCCAAAATCTGGTATTGACACCGCGTCGGCAAATCGACAATCAACCCGGATTTTCCAAATGCAAAATCCACCCGCATAGCGCAAACGTACCATAACTAAAGTGTGTGGGGAGTGTTACGAGGTTCGGAAACCAAATTGCAGTATCAAGCGGCGGAGGAAGGGTTCTTTATGTGGGTCGCAGCAATTCTCGCGGGGATGGTGATTCTTTGCTTGTTTTTATCTATGCTGTCTTCGCCCCCTTCGGTGGGACGCTGAGTCATCGCCGCGGACAATTTGACACAGTGTCCACAAGAGGCACGCCAAGTTGTCGGAAGGCCCAAGCCCCGATCCCTTGTATTTCGCCAGATTGCCCCACCCGCCACGCTGCTCTATACTAAAAACTTAGAGCAAAATGCCGAAAAGAACGTTTCAACCGAATAGACGGCGGCGCGCGAAAACGCACGGCTTCCGCACGCGCATGAAAACCGCCGATGGACGGGCGGTTCTGTCTCGCCGCCGCGCGCAGGGCCGCAAGAAGCTCACCGTCAGTTCCGAAAGGTAAGTCCGAATCGCAGGTTTTCCGAAAAGTGTTCGCCTGTTACGCCCCAAAGATTTCCGGCGCGTGTATGACCACGGAGACCGTTACGCCAGCCGGTGCTTTGCGGCGTTCTATATCCGGCGTTCGGAGTCTGGGGGTCCGTCGCGGAACGGCGGGCCGAGGATCGGGTTTACGGTTCCCCGGTCACTCGGTGGCGCGGTGGTTCGCAACCGGATCAAAAGGCGTGTCCGCGAGGCGGTTCGCCTGCGGCTCGAACAACTAAATCCACAGTGGGAAATTGTCTTCAATCCGCGCCGCGCGGCGATAGACTCGCCCTTCCCGGAACTCATCCGCGAGGTGGAGAAGTTCTTTCTTCGTTGCAGCAGTTCGTCGTAGCCTCCTTGCGGCTGTATAAACGATTTCTATCGCCCTGGCTGCCCGCGGTCTGCCGCTTTCATCCAACCTGCTCGGAATACATGCGTGAGGCAGTGGAACGATATGGCGTCCGGCGCGGAGCATGGATGGGCGTGAAGCGCCTGTGCCGTTGCCATCCCTTTCATGACGGCGGAGTAGATCTGGTTCCATGAGCGACGACCAGAAGCCCAGCCAACCAGGCCCCAAACCCGAGTTGACCACCGAAACGCGGTTGCTGATCGCGTTCGCGCTCATGGGGCTGGTATTGTTTGCGACGCCCTACTTGTTCAAGTCGATAACACCGCCACCGGCAGCGAAGAAGCCTTCAGCCACGCAACAGCAGCCCGCGGCGGTTACGTCACCCGTGGTTCCGGAAGCGCCTGTCGAATCCCCGGCAGAGGTCAAGGCGACACCGGCCGGACATGTCGCCGCGCAAAAGGAAGAGCTCTTCGTTGTCGAAACCGATCTGTACAAGGTCGTGTTCTCCAATCGCGGGGCCGTCGTCCAGCAGTGGATCCTGAAGAAATACACCGACGACAACGGCAAGCCGCTGGAACTTGTCAACGCGGCCGCAGCCACGAAGGCCGGCTACGCGTTCCAGTTGTATTTTGAACAGAAGAAACCGGCGGTGGACCTGAATACCGTGCTTTTTGCCGCCAAACCGGCCGAGGACCACCTGGGCGTCACTTATCAGTACTCCGATGGGGCCTTAACCGCGCGCAAGACCTTCCAGTTTCAGAAGAGCAAATATGTCACCCAGGTTTCGACCGATGTGCGCGAGAACGGCGCAGTTTTACCGCACCTGGTCGCCTGGCGCGGCGGTTTTGGCGACCCGGCCGACTCCGCGACCGACCAGCACGTCATTTATTTCGACCTGAATGAAACGAAGCTGAAGACGCATGTTTCCAAGGATGCCAAGAACGGTCCGGTCACCGCGGAAGGCAATTATTCTTTTGCCGGCCTTGAGGACAAGTATTTCGCGGCCGTGTTTCAACCGGCCGCACCCGGCCCTGTCAAGGTGGTCACGTTTGGTGACGCCGTCGTGACGGCTGCCGATCCTAAAGAGCAGCCGCGCGTTGGTGCCGGCATCGGCAGCCTCGCGCACAATGATTTCGAACTATTTATCGGGCCAAAGGACATCGACATTCTCAGCAAGATCAACGCGAAGCTGCCGAACATCGTGGACTTTGGCTGGTTCTGGTTCTTGGCCAAGCCGCTATTCTACGCCCTGCACTATGTCGCCGATCATTGGATACAAAACTACGGTTGGGCGATCATCGTCGTCACCATCCTGATCAACTTTCTGCTGTTTCCGCTGAAGCTTACTAACTTGAAGTCCATGAAGAAGATGCAGTATCTGCAGCCGCAGATCGCCGCCATCAATGACAAGTACAAAGGCCTCAGCATGCGCGACCCGCGCAAGCAACAGCAGAATGAGGAGGTTATGGCGCTGTACAAAAAGCACGGCGCCAATCCTATGGGCGGCTGCCTTCCCATGCTCATCCAGATCCCGTTTTTCATAGCATTTTACAAAGTACTGTATGTCTCGATTGAGCTGCGCCATGCGAATTGGTTATGGGTTACGGATCTATCGTCGGCGGAACACTTGCCGATCCACATTCTTCCAATCGCCATGATTGCGACGCAATTTTTCATGCAAAAGATGACGCCCACCACGTCGGCGGATCCCAGCCAGCAGCGCATGATGCTCATGATGCCACTCGTAATGGGCTTTTTCTTCTATAGTTTGCCTAGCGGCCTGGTGCTATACTATTTGACTGCCAATTTGGTGGGGATCGCACAGCAGGTATTTTTCAATAAGACTGCGACGGTAGCCGACATTCCCCAGCCGCTACCGCCGGCAAAGAAGCCCAACGCGAGAATCAGACGGTGACCGACAAAAAATATACCGTCACTTCAGTGACTCCAAGGATCGATCAGTTCCTGAAGCCGCTCCTCGAAAAAGGCGGCTTTCAACTGAATTACGAGGCCGCGGAAGGGGAGTCGGTGAATCCGGATTTCGAAAACCCGGAAGTGGTGGTACGGTTTTCGGGTGCCGATGTCGATCTGCTGCTGTCCAATAAAGCCGAGCTCTTGCTGGCTTTGGAATACATCACCATGGAAGCGCTGCGCATGCCTTCCGAGGACCATTCGCGCATCTCCTTCGACGCGCAGGATTACAGGGCCTTGCGCATCGAGGAATTGCGCCTGAGCGCCGCCGCGGCCGCGGAAAAGGTGAAGCGCACCGGGCAGCCGTTCAAATTCAATCCCATGAACAGCCGCGAGCGCCGCGTGATCCACTTGGCGTTACGCAACGAAACCGAACTGCGCAGCGAAAGCACGGGCCACGGCGGATTTCGGCAAGTCGTGATCTATCCGGCGGGCATGGCCAGCTTACCCGAAGCGCCGCCACCCGCGCCTTATTCGAACACCGGGCGTCCCCGTGAACGCGACCGGGATCGCGATCGCGGCCGGCCCCGCGCCCAGGGCCGCGGCCGCCGCTGAACCTGACAGACACCATCGTCGCTATTTCGACTCCGCCCGGTCGAGGCGGTCTGGGAGTCGTGCGTGTCTCGGGAGGCAATGCGACGGTGATTGCCGCCAAGATCCTACGTTTTCCCCGCGAGCACGCCTGGTGCTCCTGGACCAGCGCTCTTGCCGAGCTTCCCGACGAACAAGGCCGCACGGTCGATCAAGTTGTGGTCACGTTCTTCGAACACCCTCGCTCCTACACCGCCGAAGATGTCATCGAGATTTCGTGCCACGGCGCGCCGGTCGTTTTGCGCTATTGCGTGGAGCGCGCCATGGCGGAGGGTGCGCGGCCCGCGGAGCCCGGCGAATTCACCCTGCGCGCCTACCTCAACGGCCGCATCGATCTGCCACAAGCCGAAGCGGTGCGCGATCTCATCGAGGCGACCACGCTTTACCAGGCGCACATCGCCGCGCAACAGGTGGAAGGCTCGGTGTCGCGCCGCATTGCCCCGGCGAAGGAGCAGTTGCTGGAACTGATTTCGCTGCTCGAAGCGGGAATCGATTTCGCCGAGGATGATGTCAGCGTGGCGCCCGCGGCGGAAATCCTGCGACGGCTCGATCCCATCGAGCGCTCGATAGAGAGCATGGCGGCGAGCTTTTCCTACGGCAAGCTGGTGCACGCCGGCTTCTCCCTGGCGCTGGTGGGACGGCCGAACGTCGGCAAGAGCAGCCTGTTCAATCGCCTGCTCGAACAGGACCGCGCCATCGTCACCGATATCCCCGGCACGACGCGCGATCTGGTCTCCGAGGTTGCGGCGATCCGCGGCATCCCGGTGAAACTCGTTGACACGGCGGGCATCCGCGCGAGCGAAGGGCTGGTGGAGACGCTGGGCATCGAGCGCAGCTTTCAGGCCATGGCGGATGCCGACCTGGCACTGGTGGTGGTCGATCTATCCGCACCGATCGAGCTACAAGATCATGAACTGATCGAACGCGCCAAGTCGCAAGGACGCGCGCTGATCGTGGGGAATAAGTCAGACTTGCCGCATTCAGATCCGGAAGGCGCGATTCCGGTCTCGGCGCTGACCGGCGCCGGAATTGAAACCTTACGCGAGGCGATATTCGCTACCATTGCACCTGGCGGTGCCGCCGAACCAGAGACAGGCCTCATCACTAGCCTTCGGCACGAGCAACTGCTACGTGAATCGCTCGCCTATCTAGTGAAAGCCCGCGGCGCGGTAGCCGACAACATCCCGCACGAAATGCTGTTGCTCGATCTGTACGGCGCCCTACGGCCCATCGACGCGATCACCGGGGCCACGACAGCAGATGATATCCTCAACCGGATTTTCTCGACGTTTTGTATCGGGAAGTAGTGAAAGTGGGGCAGGCGCCCTCGCCTGCTGCCGACGCCCTCGTCGGCTCCTGGGCGGGTCCAGGGGATCCGCCCCACGCCACGTATAATGAAGTCGTGCAGTTGACGATCGAGCTTCCGGAAGATGTGCTGGAAGCCCTAACCAACCGTTGTGCGGACGTACAGGCGCTCGCTGCCGAAGGTTATCGCTCCGGCGTGCTTTCGGAGTCTCAAATCAAACGCATGCTAGGTTATGAGAGCCGTGTGCAGGTGCACACCCTGCTCAAGAATCACAGTATTCCCTATCGCTATGCCGTGACAGACGTCTCCGATGATCTTGACGCTCATCGCGAGCTTGGCACGTCAGGATGATGTGCCGCTCTGAAAAACGGATGCCCGATTGGGCTTAGGGCGTTGCAGCAAGATCAATGGCGCGACCGTGGGTCCATTCCGGTGAACTTACCACTCAAGGCAACAGAAGCCGTCTCACCCGAACACAATCTGTGCAATCACCAACTGCGGCAGAGCCTGGTTCCAGCTTTGGGGGATGGTATCGAAGGCGAGGCGGAAGCTTTTTTTCTGGCCGGGCGCAATAGGGCCTGTGCGGCTGCCAACGATGGGAACCCGCTCGCGCAGTACGAGTTGTCCATAGGCGTCGTAGAACACGCAGTTGATCTCGACTACTTTCAACGTGCGGTCGCCATTATTCGTGATATTGCCGACAATCTCGACCACCTGCTGCTTCATGTAGCTTTCGGCAGCCTTCATCTCGACGCCGCTAAGCTGCAAGTTGTGGACATACTGCTTGGCTTCCGCTGTCAGCACCGGCGGCGCCGGCGGATGTTTGCGCGCCCAGTAGTCGTAGCCCGTCCACGCGCCGAAAGCCAGGATCACGATGATGGCGCCCACCACCACCGGGATCGGGATCGAGAAACTGCTCTCTTCGGTTTTGATGCCTGATTTATCGCCCGCCAACGGTCATCTCCCGGATGAGAAGCGTGGGAGCGGCCGTCGAACCGCGAAACTCCAGGTCCTGTCCGATCACTTCCACATCCATCAACATATTATTCAAATTTCCGGCGATTGTAACTTCCGAGACCGGGAACGCCAGCTCGCCGTTGCGTATCCAGATGCCAGCGGCGCCGCGCGAATAATCGCCGGTGACAACGCTCACTCCGGAGCCGATCAGCTCCGTCACGTAGAAGCCGTTCGAGACGCCGGCAATAATCTCGGCGGGCGTGCGTTCCCCGCGCTCCAGAAACAGATTGCCATGGCCGATGCCGGCGTTACCAGAAAGCCCGCGCGAAGCGTTGCCGGTGGTCTTCATGCCGAGCTTGCGCGCCGTGTAGGTGTTCAGCAGGTAGCTCTTCAGCACGCCACGCTCAATGACGGTCGTGCGCCGAGTGGGCACGCCTTCATCATCGAACGGAGAGCTGCCGAACAAGCCGGCGATCGTGCCATCGTCGATGACGGTCAGCGTTTCCGCGGCAACCTTTTCGCCCAGCTTGCCCGCCAGGAAGGACGCCTGCCGGTATATCGACTCTCCATGCACCGCCTCGAAGATGCTGCCAAGGAGACTGCGTGCCGTGCGCGGCTCGAATACCACCGGGACGCGCTGCGTTTCCACCTTGCGTGCGCCCAAACGGCGCACAACGCGCTCGGCCGCCACCTGCCCCACGTGTGCCGCGGGCTCGAGTCCCGCGAAACTGCGCGCCATCGACACCCAATAATCGCGCTCCATGGACTCGCCTTGCCGCGCCACGGGAACCGCCGCCAGCGAGCAATAGCTCGAACGATACTCACCCATGAATCCGCGGGAATTGGCGAATATGCGGCGACCCAGGCGGGAATCGAACGAGCCACCCTCGGAGTTGGTGATGCGCGGGTCGGCATCAAGAGCGGCTGCTTCAGCGGTGCGCGCGAGATCAATTTTGAACGGTGTTTCCAGGCGCTCCACATCGGCGCAGTAGAGCTGCAAATCGCTTGGGATGGTCCCGAGCTCCTCCGCATCCGGAAGACCGGCGTGCGGATCGTCGCTTGTGATGGCGGCCAGTTCGACCGCCGAAGCCACCATGCGATGAATCCCATCCGCCGACAGATCCGAAGTGTAGGCGGAACCGGCGCGCTTCCCGATGAGTACGCGCAGCCCCGCGCCGCGCGAACCGGCCTGTTTCAGGCTCTCCACCTCGCGCATGCGCACGTTCGCGGAGAATTCGTTGCCTTCGGAAATGGTGCACTCAGCTTCGCTCGCGCCCCGATCGAGAGCCTGCTTCACCGTTTCCGCGGCCAGTTCAGCGAGATGATTCTGGCTCAAGCCGTGCCCCCCACGGTCATACGATCAATCTTGATCGTGGGAATGCCGACGCCTACCGGAACGCTCTGCCCCTCCTTGCCGCAGATGCCGATGCCCTCATCGAGCTGCAAATCGTTGCCCACCATGCTGACGTAGCGCAGGGCCTCGGGCCCGTTGCCGATCAGCGTCGCGTTGCGCACTGGCCGGGTCAGCCTGCCGTCTTCAATGAGGTAACTCTCCGATGCCGAGAAAACGAAATTGCCGCTCGTGATATCCACCTGCCCGCCGCCAAAGCTCGCGCAATAGATTCCTTTCGGCACGGAGCGAATAATCTCCTCGGGATCGCTTTCGCCAGCCAGCATGAAGGTGTTGGTCATGCGCGGCATCGGAATGTGCTCGTAGCTTTCGCGGCGGCCGTTCCCGGTGGGCGCGGCGCTCAGAATACGGCTGGAAAGCTGGTCCTGCAAATACCCCCGCAGAATGCCGTTTTCGATGAGCACGTTGCGCTGCGTGGGATTGCCTTCATCATCCACATTGAGTGAGCCGCGGCGATGGCTGATGGTGCCGTCGTCAATCACCGTGCACAGCGGGCTGGCCACCTGCTGGCCGATGCGGTCACTGAATGCGGAGACCTTCTTGCGGTTGAAGTCGGCCTCGAGACCGTGGCCCACGGCTTCGTGCAGCAGAATGCCCGGCCAGCCGGGACCGAGCACGACGGTGGTTTCGCCCGCCGGAGCTTCCACGGCATCGAGCTGCACGATTGCCTGGCGCGCCGCTTCCCGGGCGAAGTGCTCGGGCGTTTTATCCTCCAGAAAATACGCGAACTCAACGCGTCCACCACCGCCCGAGTATCCGCGCTGCGGAGCCGTGCCAATCTGCTTCGCGAGAGCCGCCACGCTAATGCGGGCCAGCGGCTGCCGGTCGAAACTTAAGACGCCGGCACTTGTCGCGACCATCACGTGGCGCAGGCTATCCGCGTAGGTTGCCTGCACCTGAAAGATACGGGCGTCGTAAGCGCGGGCAGCGGCGTCGGCGCGCTTCACCAGATCCATGCGCTTTAGGAACGCCGTCTCGTTCGGGGCAGTGAGCACCGGGTACAGATTCCGCCTGCGGCCTTCTTCAAGCGGCGTCTTTTCCACCTTGGCCGGACCGGCGGCAATGCATGCGGCCACGTGCGCCGCCTGGCGAATCTTCTCGGGGCTGAGGTCGTCGCTATATGCGTATCCCGTCCGCTCGCCCGCGATGACGCGCACGCCAACGCCGAGCGATACTCCTTGAGTTGCGCTCTTCACGATGGATTCGTCGATGCTGATCTGGCTGGTGGAGAGGTACTCGAAATAGAGATCCGCATAATCGCCACCCTGGGAAAGGGCCTCAGCCAGATACGATTCCAGATCCCCGCGGGTCATGGCGAACCGCGAAGCGAAGAAAGAATCCGAGAAGCCCATGTATCTCTTGAGGTTAGCACGCAGCAGTGGCCTTTCCGGCTTAACGAACTTTAACGGCGCGTTAACCGGAACTCAACAATACGAAACGTCTTAGTTAGTGAGGGCAACAAAGAAGCCCCAGAAAAGGAAGGAAACAGTCATGAAAAAATTATCAGCTTTGATGTTAGGGGCCGCGATGGTGCTCGGTTCGGCGTTTGCCGCTCAAGAGGCTGCCAAGCCCGCTGAAAAGCCGGCGACCACCACTTCGAAGGCCACGACCAAGAAGCACAGCAAGAAGACCACCAAGAAGAGCTCAAAGAAAGTAGCTGCCTCTGCGGCGAAGGCCACGCCTGCTCCAGCCCCTGCAAAGTAACAAATCCTGCCACGGTTTGGCAGGCCCGCGAGGTCTGCCAAACCCTGTTTTTTCTGTCCTCAGATCCCTCTCGATTTCCGTCTGAACTTGCGCTAACGTTGCAGATGCTATGCCACGACCCAGTACTCTTGCCCAGGT
>Ga0307478_10004007_pt1 | contig 10650 bp, 8 predicted proteins | sample atmos_gasesECM4C_2_FD_203713 | JGI IMG/M metagenome (GOLD analysis project Ga0307478, IMG submission 203713) | Hardwood forest soil microbial communities from Morgan-Monroe State Forest, Indiana, United States - atmos_gasesECM4C_05 | ecosystem: Environmental > Terrestrial > Soil > Temperate...
ACTCGATTTGTCTTGTGCTCGTGCAGCGCGCTCCGTTGGCCGGGCGAAGTCACCACTTCAATCACGCGCGCCTCTGGTGTGTCAAACTTTACCCCAGCCGCGTCTTCCGCCACCAGCGGTACGGCCACTAATACCAAAGTCATCCAGACGCTGCTTTGCATGGGTTCATGATGGCACGATCAGGAACACATCGGCTAAGAGCCGTGGGCCCTGTGTCCGTGAGATCCTCTGGTCGCGCGTCGATATCGAAGGTTTTCCCTGGCACCTGAGCCCGCTACCGCCTCTCTTGCCCATCCCTCCAACCCGTCGTATAGTCGTCTAATCTGGAAACCACCTCGAGCCGCTCCATGTTCCGCCTCCGCTTCTGGTTCCTCCTCCCCGCTCGTGTCTGGTTCGTCATTCTCTTCCTCGCTCCCTTCGCCATCATCTGCGCCTACAGTCTGCTCACACGCGGCGTCTACGGCGGCGTTGAGCGTCCCTGGACCCTCGAAAATTACCGCCGCCTTATTGACCCCCTCTACGGCTCCATCCTGTTGCGCTCCATCCTGCTGTCTGCCGCTGCCACCGCCATCTGCATCGTCCTCGCCTTTCCACTCGCGTTATTCATCTCCCGCGCTACGCGCCGCAAAAGCCTCTACCTGCACCTGGTGATTCTCCCGTTCTGGACCAGCTTCCTGGTCCGCACTTACGCCTGGATGTTCCTGCTGCGCGACACCGGCCTGGTCAACACCACGCTCATCGGCCTGGGTTTTCTTCGCCAACCGCTGCCGCTGCTTTATAACGAAGGCGCAGTGCTGCTCGGACTCGTCTATGGCTTTTTGCCCTTCATGGTCTTGCCGCTCTATGCCACGCTCGAGCGCATGGATCCCACTCTGCTCGAAGCCGCCGCCGATCTCGGCGCGCGCCCATGGGCCACCTTCTTTCGCGTCATCGTGCCGCTCGCGAAACCTGGCATCTGGGCCGGCGCGGTCCTGGTCTTCATTCCCTGCCTCGGCTCCTACCTCACGCCCGACCTCCTTGGCGGCGGCAAGTCCGTCATGATCGGCAACCTCGTGCAGAACCAGTTCACCAATGCGCGAGATTGGCCCTTCGGCTCGGCTGTTTCTCTCGCGCTCATGCTCCTCACGCTCGCCGCCCTGGCCGTCGTCTACCTCCGCGGCCCCAAGGAAATGCTGTGAAACGCGGACTCGCCATCTACGCCGCCCTTGCCTATGCCTTTCTCCACGTGCCGCTCGCCACGCTTGTGGTCTTCAGTTTCAACGCCTCGCGCTTCACTCTTTGGGAAGGATTCTCCCTGCGCTGGTACCACACCGTTTTCACCGATCCCGAAATGGCCGACGCCGCGTGGAACAGCGTCATCATCGCCGTCGTCTCGACGATAATCTCCACCGTCGCCGGCACGCTCGCAGCCTACGCCCTGTGGAAGCGCGCCTCGCGGACCATCTCCGGCTCCCTCTATCTTTCGCTCGTCACGCCCGAAATCGTCACCGGCATTTCGCTATTGGCATTTTTCCAGTGGGCCTTTCGCTGGCTCGGCTGGCACCTCGGCCTCTACACCGTCATCCTCGCGCACATCTCGTTCTCCATCGCCTACGTCGCCATCGTCGTCGCCGCCCGCCTCCGCACCTTCGATCCCGCCCTCGAGGAAGCCGCAATGGACCTTGGCGCTACCGAGTGGCGTGCCTTTTGGCGCGTGACGATCCCCGCGCTCGCCCCTGGAATCGTCGCAGCTGCTTTGCTCGCGCTCACCATCTCCTTCGACGATTACGTCATCACCAGCCTGGTCGCCGGCGTCGATTCCACCACCCTGCCCATGGTCATCTACGCGCTCGCTCGCCGCGGCGCCAATCCCTCCATCAACGCGATCTCCGCGTTGATCGTCGTCGTCTTCGGCGTGCTCATCCTGATTTCCGAGCGTCTGAGGAAAGCGTGACCCGCCGCACGTTCCTCGCCGGTGCACTCGCGACCACCGCCTGCCGCCGCGACCACCGCCCGCGCCTCAACGTCTACAACTGGTCCGCCTACGTCGCGCCCGATACCATCCCCAACTTCGAAAAGGAATTCGGTGTGCGCGTCCGCTATGTCACCTACGAAAGTAATGAGGAGATGCTCGCCCAGGTCATCACCGGCAACTCCGGCTGGGACGTCGTCTTCCCCACGCATAACCGAATCCCTCCCATGTCCGCCATGGGCCTGCTCGCGCCCCTCGATCACGCGCGCCTGAAAAATCTCGGCAATCTCGAAGCGCAGTTTCAATCGCCGTCTTGGGATCGCGGCCTCCGCTGGGGCATTCCCTATATGTGGTACGGCACCGGCATCGCCTTCAACCGCTCGGTCGCGCCCGCGCCCCGCTCCTGGGCCGATCTCTGGAGCCCGCGCTTCAAAGGCCGCCTCACCATGCTCGACGATCCCGAAGACGTGATCGGCGCGTCGCTATTGAAATTGGGCCTTCCGTTCGAATCCACCGATCCCGCCCAACTCCGCCAGGCCCAGCGTGCGCTCTTCGAACAGAAGCCGCTCGTGCGCGCGTATCTCAACGCCGAAGTGCGTGACCAGCTCGTTTCCGGCGACGTGCTCGCGGCCCAGTTGTGGTCTACCACCGCCGCCCAGGCCCTCGACGCCGCTGCGTCGCTCGATTTCGTTTTCCCTGCCGAAGGTTTTCCGCTCTATTGCGACAACGCCGTCATCCTGCGCGAGAGCCGCCGCCAGCCGCTCGCCCACGTCTTTCTTGATTACCTGCTGCGCCCGTCCGTTTCCGCCGCCATCGCCCAATCCACCCTCACCGCCACCGCCAATGCAGCCGGCCGCGCTCTTCTCACCGACAAAATCCGCAACAGCGCCGCGCTCTATCCTCCGCCGGATGTGATCGAACGCGGCGAGTGGCCCGGCACGCTGCCCGCTGCGGCGCAACGCTTGCGCGACCGCATCTGGACGGAGATCAAAGCAGCGTAGAATTGCCTTGAGGCAAAATAGTGTTATGACGCTCGATGAGCTGCGCCGTTCAAAGAGGGACGAAATACTTCGCATTGCCGCCACCCATGGTGCGAGCAACGTCCGTGTATTCGGCTCACTTGCGCGAGGTGAAGGCTCTCCGACAAGCGACATCGATTTCCTCGTAGACATGGACCCGGATCGTAGCTTGATGGATCTTGGGGGGTTGTTAATGGACCTTCAGGAAATGCTCCCGGCCCGGGTAGACGTGGCCACTGAAAAGATGCTGCGTCCCAAAATCCGTGAGCGGGCCATGCGCGATGCCGTCCCTCTATGAGGGATGATCGCGAGCGGCTCACTGATATCCTGAACGCGACTGACCGAATTTTGGAGAAGGCCCCGGCCGACCGTGCCGGGCTCGAACGGGACGAGATGCTTCAGGTGTGGGTTCTGCATCATCTGCAAGTCATAGGCGAAGCAGCCAGGGCACTCTCAGACGAATTTCGAGCCCGCCATCCGGACGAAATCTGGTCGGAAGCCGTCGGACTCCGGAACATCTTGGTTCATCATTACTTCGAAATCGACCGTAATCTCATTTGGAATGTCATCAACCGTGATCTTCCATCCCTGCGCGACTTGGTGGAACGCCTCCTGGCGATCGAGAGCTGAGCGCGCATCAAAGTTCTCAAACCATCGTACATTGAAGATATGTTCCTCGCCCTGCTCCTCACCCTCTCCGCCCCGCCGGATTGGGTCCCTGCGCGCTGGCGTTGGCTCGAAACCAGAACTCTCGACCTCCTCCGCGGCACGCCCGTCAACTGCCTCTTAATCGACTGGGACTCGCAGCAAAAAGCGCAAGCTGCCGCCTTCGCCGCCGCCGCCGCGGAAAAAGGAATCGCTACCCTCGCGGTTATCCGCCCTGGTATCGATCCCTCTGAGCCCGCCCGCGACGCCATCCACGCCAAACTCACTGGCGTTGTCCTCGAAGGCGATTTTCAGAAGGAGGCAGCCGACCGTGTCAAGGCCGCCATCACTCCCGCGCCCATCATCGAACTGACTCTGCGCAGCCGCATGCCGCTTGGCTCCGATGCCCCCGTCATCGGCACTTATCAAGGCGTCTGGCCCGGCATCCCGGTTATGGAGGATGGCGCCGCCAAAGCCGGCCCTTCCGGTTCGCCCTGGATCAACACCAACGCCGGTTTTCTGCGCGCCGCCCGCTCGTTCGGTTCAAGCACCGTTTGGATCGCCAACCTGCCGCCGCCCAAGACCGTCATACCCGGCGATAACTACGCGCAAGTCATCGGGGACGCCGCCATGGTCGGTGCGCGCTGGGTCATCGCCCTCGATGACGATCTCGCACGCCGCCTCCACGATGCCGACAAAAAGGCGCTCGCCGAGTGGGCGCGCATGGCCCACCAGCTCGATTTCTACGAATCCCATCGCGACTGGCGCGCCTTCCGCCCCTATGGCAAACTCGCCGTCGTCCAAGGTATCGGCGATGGCGCTCTTCTCTCCGGCGGCATTCTCGACATGATGGGCGCGCGCCACACGCCCGTCCTGTTCGTTCCGCCCGATCGCCTCCGCCCCGGCACGCTTGCGGGCACATCCATGGCCGTCGATGTCGACGCCGCTTCGCTCACTCCCGAGCAGCGCGAAACACTCAAAGCTTTCACCCGCGCCGGCGGTACTCTCCTCACCGGCCCCGCCGACTGGAAGGAAAACGCCGCCACTCAGCCCGACCAGATCACGCTCGACGACAAACAAACCAAGCGCCTCGACGACATCTGGCACGACATCAACTCCATGATCGGCCGCGGCAATCTCGGCGCACGCCTGTTCAATGTTTCCTCCATGCTCTCGAACTTACTTGTCTCCCCCGACGGCAAGCAGATCCTGGTCCACCTGGTCAATTATTCGAACTACCCCGTTGACTCCGTCGCCGTTCACGTTCTCGGCGACTTCCACCAGGCCACGCTCTATCGCCCCGAATCCCCGGAAAAGAAGTTAGAAACATATAAAGCCGAAGACGGCACCGGCGTAGACATCGACTTAGTCACCGTCAGCGCAACATTGCGCCTGGAGTAACCGTGGCGCACGCCTCGGCGTGCCGCTGCCGGCTTCAGCCGGCAGTCAAACGAACTGTTGGCGCTCATCGGCTCGGTGTGCTTCCCATAACATCGAGTTAGTCACAGGGACCGCAACTCTGCGCCTGGAATAGGTTCTCGCGGGAACAAACCGCCTCACAGCGGTGTCGAACTAGACAACTCGGACGCTGCCGTCTGCCAAACGTGCGCGCCCAGCGTTCTTGGAGAACTGCATGTTTAACGAAGTGCATTACGGGATGTGGAGCTGGAAATGGGCGGAGAATCTTGTTCAGGATCTGCGCTACGGCGCGCGGCTGCTGCGCAGGCAGCCGGGGTTCGCCGCCACGGCCATCTTGGCATTGGCCATCGCCATCGGTGCCAATGTGGCTTTGTTCAGCGTGGTGAATGCTGTCTTGCTTCGGCCTCTTCCATACCCCGACGCAGATGAGCTCGTGATGATATGGAAGCTACGCTTTCCGGGCGGAGGCATGGGGGCATCTCCGGCCGACTTCCTCGCATGGCGAAATCAGAGCCAAACCTTTCGAGGCATGGCGGCTTTTTTGCGCCAAACGTGGAACCTCTCCGGGCGAAGCGGGCCGACGGAAGTCGAAGGCGTGGGTGTTACCCCCGACTTTTTCTCGGTGCTTGGTGTTGAGCCGGCCAGTGGCCGCCCATTTCAGCCTGAAGCAATCGGTGGTGATCTACGCGCGGCGCTGATCAGTGACCGGCTCTGGCGGAACTGGCTGCATCGTAACTCTGACGTGATTGGCAGCGGAATCACACTGAACGGCCAACCTTATACGATCCAGGGCGTCTTGCCCGCCTCATTTAGTTTCATGGACACAACCGCTGACGTGTTCATCCCCATGGCCCTCAATTCCGCCAGCAACGGTAATTCGTTGTCCGTGCTTGGCCGGCTACGCTCCGGCGCCACACGCGAGCAGGCTGAGGCCGAGCTGGCCGTAATTGCCACCCGACTGCGCGCCGCCACAGGAGACGTCTCCCGCATGAACCCAAGTGTCGTTCCGCTCGCCACCGAAGTAACAGGCAACGTCGGGACATTGCTTCTACCTCTTTTCGGGGCGGTTGGCTGCGTGCTCCTGATCGGCTGCGCCACACTCGCAAACTTGCTGATGGCGCGTGCCTCCGCTCGCAGGCGGGAGATGGCGGTACGCTCGGCACTGGGCGCCGGCCGTGGGCGTCTGATCGCCCAGATGCTCACCGAGAGCGTGTTGTTGGCGCTCGTGGGAGGTCTCGCGGGCCTTCTATTAACGAACTGCCTGCTCCGCCTGGTAGTCGCGGCGCATCCCAAGGGTCTGCCGCGCATTGAAGAGCTCAACGTAGATAGCGACGTGATGCTATTTGCACTAGCCGTATCTGTGATTACCGGCATCCTATGTGGCCTGGGCCTCGCGCTCCGGGCTTCTCGCGTCAGCCTTGAAGCCACACTCAGAGAGGCCGGCTCCAGTTTGGCCGGTTCCCGGCGGCAATGGCTGCGGGGCACGTTAGTGGTCGCTGAAGTGGCACTGTCCTTCGTGCTCCTGGTGGGCGCCGGCCTTCTCTTAAGCAGCTTCGTTCGGCTCGTCACTGTCGATCCAGGATTCCGTGCCGACCACGTTTTGACCATGCGTGTGACATTGCCCGGCTATTACGAGAACATGCCGCAGATTAATTCGTTCTACGAGCGCTTGGTCGAGCGCGTAGAGAGGCTGCGGCGAGTTGAGAGTGCCGGCCTGTCGATGTTCCTGCCGTTGGGGCGTGGTGTTATGCATGTCCCGTTTAGCCTTCAAGAAGGCCCGGCATATGAGCTCGGCGACGGCTCTGATAAGGGCTGGGACGTGCGCGCGATCTACTATGTGAGTCCAAACTACCTTGCCACCATGCGTACACCTATCTTGAAGGGGCGCGGTTTTGCAGCTATCGACAGCCTTCCGGGTGCGCGGCCCACGGTCATCGTGAACCGAACGTTTGCACGTGAGTTCTTGCCGAACCAGAATCCTATTGGACGGCGAATTCGTCTGAGCTACGGCAATCTCTGGTGCACTATTGTGGGCGTGAGCGAGGACATGAAGAATGGCGGACTCGGTGACGATCAGCTGTGGCTCAGTAAACCGCCATTCGGGACCATCTATGTGCCGTACATATTCCGTGAAGCGGAACTCCTCCGTCCCGAAAATCTGAGCATCGGTCGTAACATGTACCTTGTCGTTCGAACCACTGGTGAGCCGCTTCGCATGAGCGATGCCGTTCGTCACGCGGTAATGTCAATCGATCCCAATCAACCCGTCGCCGAAGTGAAAACCATGGAAGATCGCGCTATGGACTCGGTTGCCTCTCGCAGGCTAGGTATGTGGCCGCTTGTGATTTTCGCCGCGATGGCGCTCGCGTTAGCCGCTGGAGGAATCTATGGGCTCGTGGCTTACGCCGTGGCGCAACGCACGCGTGAGATTGGAATTCGTGTCGCTCTAGGGGCTAGCCGCGCCGACGTGCTACGGTGGGCCATGCGGGACAGCATGATTCTCGCGTCGGTCGGCCTGTTGATCGGTGGATTGGCTGCGCACTGGTTGACTAGCGTACTCGCCAGCCAACTCTACGCCATTACAGCGGCCGACCCGACCACCTACCTCGCGGTCGTTGCGTTGCTACTGGCAGTGGTTGCAGTGGCCACCTACCTGCCGGCCCGCCGGGCTGCATCGATCGATCCCATGGTTGCTTTGCGCTCGGAGTAAACTAAAAGCATATGACCCGACGCGAACTGCTGGCGCTCATCGGTACGGCGCCGCTGCTCAAGGCTTCGCCCGATGCTCCCACTGCTCCGGTCTCGATTGCTAAGTGCGCTTCCTATAACGACGATGTCACCGCGACGCTCGCCACCATGTTCGATCAAATCGGCGGCCTCGATCGCATCGTCAAAAACAAGACCGTCACCATCAAGCTGAACCTCACCGGTAGCCCGGGCCTGCGCCTCAAGGGCCGCCCGCTCGGCGTCACGCATTACACGCATCCAAAAGTGGTAGGCGCAACGGCGTACCTGATGGGTCGCGCCGGGGCTAAGCGTATCCGCTTCGTCGAAAGTGGCTGGGCGCTAAGCGGTCCGCTCGAAGACTATCTGCTTGATTCCGGTTGGAACGTGCGCTCGCTGGTCAGCGCTGCCCCCGGTGTCGAGTTCGAAAACACCAACAACCTCGGCAAAGGCAAGAGCTACGCGCGGTTCAAAGTTCCTGTCACGCCTTACATCTATCCGGCCTTCGATCTCAATCATGCGTTCGAGGAAACCGATGTCTTCGTGAGCATGGCGAAACTCAAGAATCACGAAACGTGCGGTGTCACGCTGTCGCTCAAGAACTGCTTCGGCAATACGCCCGCTTCCATCTATGGCGACAATGCCGGCAACGACGAGCCGAATGAAAAGCCCACCAGCGGCCGCGAGGCCGTGTGTCACGAAGGCAAGCGGCAGCCCTCACGCTCCGCTCCGCCAGAAATTAACTTCGGTGCGAATCACGATCCCGGCTATCGCGTCCCGCACATCGTCGCCGATCTCGTTGCCGCTCGTCCCGTGGATCTGGCCATTATCGATGGCATCGAATCCATCTCCGGCGGGGAAGGCCCCTGGATTCGCAGCAAACCGCTGCGTCTCGTGCAGCCTGGCGTCCTGATCGCCGGAACCAACCCCGTTACCACGGATTCCGTCGCCACCGCCGTCATGGGCTACAACCCTCGGGCCGTTCGCGGAACCGTCCCCTTCACCACCTGCGACAACACGCTTCTTCTCGCCGAGCGCCACGGCATCGGCACCACCGATCTGAAACGCATCGAAGTCGCCGGCGTTCCCATCGCCCAAGCCCTATACAAGTACGAAGCGTAAAACGGGGACTGACTACTGTGTCCCAAATGCACCCCGCCCAATCTTCACCGGAAGGCTACCCCGTGGACACAGCAGTCTGTCCTCGTTTCACTTCCTGGTTTTCTCGGCGTCTCTGCGTCTTGGCGTTGAGTCTTGCAATTCCGCTCTCCGCCCAGCTTCACCACACCATGTTCCCGCCGGTTCGCGGCACGCACGAGATGGTGGGCGCAGCCAACAATCTCGAAGTGGAAGCCGGATTCCGCATTCTCACGCAAGGCGGGAATGCCATCGATGCCGGTGTCGCAACGGTCCTCGCCGCGGCGGTTACTGAACAATCGCGTTTCGGGCTCGGCGGAGAAATGCCTCTGCTCGTGAAACTCGCGGGCAAACCGGTTATCGCCGTGAGCGGCATCGGAACCGCGCCCGCCAAAGCCACCGTCGAGTTCTACCGGAACCGAAAAGCCGAACCCTGGGAGGAGGAAGCGCACATTCCGCCCATTCCCGCCGTCGGCATACTCGCTGCTCCCGTGCCAGGCGTCTTTGACGGGCTGATTCTCGCGCTCTCCCGCTACGGCACCATGTCGTTCGCCCAGGTCGTCGCGCCAGCCATTGAATGCGCGGGCGGCTTCCCCATCGCCGAGGAGTTCGCGGCTTTCATCCGCGGCAACCAGCGCTTTTTGGAGTTGTGGCCCGCATCGACAGCTTTCTTCCTGCCCGGCGGCATGGCGCCGGACCGCGGCACCGTCTTCCGCGAGCCTACGCTCGCCCGGACGCTGCGCGCGCTGGTCGCCGTCGAAAAGAAAACGCCAGGGAACCGCGCCGCCAAACTCCGCGCCGTGCGCGATTACTTTTACAAGGGAACGCTGGCCCGTCAGATGGCGGCTTTCTCCGAGCATAATGGCGGCCTCATCACCTACCGCGATCTCGCTGGTTTTCACGCCGAGACCGACACCCCGCGCAGCACTACGTATCGTGGCTATGAAGTGGTCAAACCGGGATTCTGGACGCAGGGCCCGGTGATGCTGGAAGCCCTGAATCTTCTGGAAGGCTTCGATTTGCGCTCCATGGGGCAAAATTCGCCCGAGTATCTGCACACTGTGGTGGAAGTTGTGAAGCTGGCCTTCGCCGATCGCGATCGCTACTATGGCGATCCCAAGTTCTCGCACATCCCGGAAGAGACTTTGCTTTCGAAGGATTACGCCGCCGATCGCCGCAAGCTGATTGACCCCGCTCATGCTTCAATGGAACACCGCCCCGGCACGTTCGGGGCGCCATTGCAAATGGAAAAGGTTTCGACGGCGTCGATCATGCCCGCGCACGACACTACTTGCGTAAATGTCGTTGATCGTCACGGTAACGTCTTTTCCGCCACGCCCAGCGGCGCGTGGCTGCCTTCCGTGATCGCCGGCGATACAGGCGTTCCGTTCAGCACGCGCATGCAGTCATTTGTGCTCACACCCGGCCATCCGAATCAGGTCGCGCCCGGAAAACGCCCGCGCGTCACGCTCAGTCCCACCATTGTTTTGAAGGATGGAAAGCCGTTCCTCGCACTCTCGACGCCCGGCGGCGACAATCAGGACCAGGCCTTGCTGCAAGTGCTTCTGAATATCATCGAATTCGGCATGTCCCCACAGGAGGCCGTCGAAGCGCCGCGCTTCCAGACCGAACATTTTTACAGCTCGTTCGGCAATCATGAATTCACACCCGGAAAGGTCAATCTCGAAGGCCGCATCCCGAAATCAACAGCTGACAGGCTGACAGCATTGGGCCATTCCGTGACTGTCACCGGGG
>Ga0307478_10004009_pt1 | contig 10647 bp, 11 predicted proteins | sample atmos_gasesECM4C_2_FD_203713 | JGI IMG/M metagenome (GOLD analysis project Ga0307478, IMG submission 203713) | Hardwood forest soil microbial communities from Morgan-Monroe State Forest, Indiana, United States - atmos_gasesECM4C_05 | ecosystem: Environmental > Terrestrial > Soil > Temperate...
CGCCGAGCCAGCGTCTCGATATACCGCGGACTGGAGGCCGAATCGCCCAGGGTCTCCCGCAGCTTGTTCACTGCGGTGTTCAGGCTGTGGTCAAAATCCACGAAAGTGTCGGCAGGCCAGAGTTTCTGGCGCAACTCCTCGCGCGTGACCACATCGCCGGCCCGCTCCAGGAGCAAGGCCAGGACTTGAAACGGCTGCTCCTGCAGGCGGAGCTTCGCGCCGCTCTTGCGTAGCTCACCCGCCGCGAGGTCGAGCTCGAAGACTCCAAACCGCGCGATTCTGCCGGAGGATTTTTCTGGAAGATCGGGCATGGAACAATGGACGACGACCAACGACGCGTAGTGTAGCACCGGGCCAGCCTCGCCCGATGTATAACTGTTTAGATCGCCTGCACCAGTTCCCCCGCGGCGTACAATATATGTTGTGGTAAATGCTCAACGCCAAAACGACCCGGCCCGTAAGCATCCACGGCACGCGGTTTATGCCACCGAGACTTCAGGTTTGCTGCTGATCGGGGTTCTCCTGCTGGTGCTTACGCTGATTCGCTACTGGCATGCCATTCACTGGAGCGTGCGCTGACGGTGGCCTCGGCGCAGCCTGAGCCGCTGCTGGTAGTTGTGCTTGGGCCCACGGCCAGCGGAAAAACTTCGCTTTCTCTGGCGCTCGCGAAACGCTTCCATGGCGAAATCGTGAATTGCGATTCCGTCGCCATGTACCGCGAGTTTGAGGTTGGGACCGCGAAGCCTGCGTCTTTGGAACGCGCTCGCGTTCCCCACCACCTGCTCGATTGCGTCGCGCCCACCAGTCACATGACAGCAGGCGAATATGCCCGCCAGGCAAGGCAAGTGCTCGAAGAAATCAAAGCGCGGGGACATTTGCCGATCGTTGCAGGTGGAACCGGACTCTATTTGCGCGCCTTGCTTGAGGGCTTGTTTCCCGGTCCCGAGCGATCTGAAGAATTGCGCTTGCGATTGCGCGAGCGAGTGACCGTTCGCGGCGCTGACTACCTTCATCGCATTCTGCGCCGACTCGATCGGGCCGCGGTGGAGAAGATTCATGCCAAGGACACGCCCAAGCTCATTCGCGCGATCGAGGTATGCCTCGCATCGCGGCAGAAGATGACGGAACTCTGGCGGCAACGCGGGCGCGATCCGCTGCCCGGGTTCCACATAGTGCGGCTCGGGCTAGATCCCGATCGACAGGCGCTCTATGAGCGAATCAACCGCCGCGCCCTACATATGTTTGAAGCCGGCCTGGTCGAGGAGACGAAGCTCCTGCTGGAGAAGTACGGCGCGGGCGCTGGCCCCCTGTCTGCGCTCGGCTACAAGCAGGCAGTGCAAGTCCTTCAGCGAGAATTAACTCCTGCGCAGGCTCTGCAGGCGGCTCAGCAAGCGCACCGCAACTACGCCAAGCGCCAGATGACGTGGTTTCGCCGCGAGCCGGAAGTTCACTGGCTGCGCGGCTTCGGAGATGACGCGCAGATTCAGCAAGAGGCGGCGGAACTGGTCTTGGGTCTTAGGTCTTAGGCAATAGGGGGAGGCGGGTCTTAGGTCTTGGGTCTTAGGCCATGGATCGTTTTTGCGCGTGTTCTGGTTCGCAGAAGCCCAAGACCCAAGACCTGCTCCTCTGCTATCGTTCTGTGCATGCATCGCACAATCGCCCTCTTAGTGTTCGCGCTCCTGGTAACGACGGGCGCCTCCGCCAAAGATAAATATCAGCGCCCGGGTCCCATTCATCAGACGCGTGCTGGCGACAAGTGGGCTGAGAAGACTCTGCGCAAGCTGACGCTCGAAGAGAAGATCGGGCAGGTGTTCATGATCTGGTGCCGCGCCAGCTTTCTCAATGTGGAAAATCCGGAATACCTGCAACTGCGTGAGGCCATGCGGAAGTATCACGTGGGCTCGTTCGCCATGACGGTGCATGTGGACGGCCCGTATCTGCTGCGCAGCGAGCCCTATGAAGCCGCCGAGCTGCTCAACCGGCTGCAGAGCGAATCACAGCTTCCATTACTCTTCGCCGCCGATTTTGAACGCGGCGTCTCGATGCGACTGATGGGAACTACGGTTTTCCCTCACGCCATGGCTTTCGGTGGGGATGGCAAGACGGAAGACGCAGAGACTTTTGGTCGCGTCTCCGCCGAAGAGGCTCGCGCCATCGGCATTCATTGGAATTTTTTCCCCGACGCCGACGTCAACTCGAACCCCGCAAATCCCATCATCAATACGCGCTCGTTCGGCGAAGATCCCAAGCAAGTGGGCGATCTAGTTGCGGCGTATATCAAGGGCGCGCATGAGGGCGGCATGCTGACTACGGTCAAACATTTTCCTGGTCACGGAGACACGGCAACCGATTCTCATCTCGGCGTGGCCAGCGTCAACGTTGATCGCGCGCACCTCGACACGATTGAGCTGCCACCCTTCCGCGAAGCGATTGCGGCGGGAGTCGACTCCGTGATGGTGGCGCACGTGACGGTGCCCGCGCTCGATTCCGATCCTAATCACGTGGCCACCATTTCGCCGGCGATCGTTTCCGACCTGCTTGAAAAACAACTTGGCTTCGCCGGAATCATCGTCACTGACGCGCTGGATATGGCTGGCCTGACGCATCTTTTCGCCAACAACATCGGCCGCGCTGCCGTCGAGGCCTTCAAGGCGGGCAACGATCTCCTGCTCATCCCCGCGGATTTTCCCGCCTCTTATGACGCCATGCTCCAGGCAGCACAGTCGGGCGAGATTTCACGGGAACGGCTGGACCGGTCGGTACTGAAGATCCTGAAGGCAAAAGCGTCTTTGGATTTGCAGCATTCCCGCTTGGTGGATGTGAAGGCCATCGCCACTCAGGTGGGAAAGCCGCAAAACATAGCTTTCGGGCAGCAGGTGGCCGATGCCGCGGTTACGCTGGTGCGCGATAACGGCAAGGTTTTGCCCCTCAAATCCAAGGGAACTTTGAAGACCGGGCTTCCGTATACCACACAAGAGGAGACGCACAATCAGGTGTTAGCGGTGATCTTCTCCGATGACGTGCGGACCGAATCCGGCCGGACCTTTGGGCGCGAGTTTCGGGCGCGAATTCCTGACGCTCGCCTGATGTACGTAGATCCGCGCTTCGCGGCCGGGATGCGTGATGAGGTGCTGAAGGCAGTGGACGAAGCCAGAACCGTTGTGGCTGCCGTTTATGTGGTTCCGAACGCGGGCAAGATCGGAAACTCGGTGGCCCTGGCGGACGCTACCGGAATGTTGTTGCAGCAAGTGCTGGACCGTGCGGCGGCAAAAACCGCGGTGGTCGCCATGGGCAATCCGTATCTTGCAGCGGACTTCCCAAAGGTCGAGAATTATATGTGTACGTTTTCCAATGCGACGGTTTCCGAGCTTGCCGCGGTCAAGGCGCTGTTTGGAGAAATCGCCCTTCACGGGCATCTTCCCGTAAGCATTCCGAAGGTTGCGCGGCGGGGAGCCGGCATTGAGCGTCCGGTGCAAGTTGCCGGTGGAGGTTCTGAACATGGGCAAGAATAAAACCTCTGCATCTATCATCACCGCAGCCAGCTTCGCCGCGCTCCTGTTTCTGGCCGGATGCAGCATCAACGTTAAGAAAGAGCCCAACGGGCAAGACAAGCAAGTCGATATCAATACGCTCGTCGGAGGAATTCACGTCAGCAAACAGGCGGACATCTCTGACATCGGTCTGGCGATCTACCCCGGCGCCCGCTTGAAAGAAAAAGATTCCGACCACGGCGATAAGAGTGCCAATGTAAATATCTCCGGCTTCGGTTATGGAATCAAAGTGGTGGCGCTCGAGTATCAGTCTGATGAAGGGCCTGCCAAGATCGTCGCTTTCTACAAAGACCAGTTGAAAAAATTCGGCAACGTTCTCGAGTGTCACAGCTCGGATCTGAACTTCGACATGAGAACGGAATCGCACGAGTCGAAAGAACTGACCTGCTCGAAAGTAAACCAAGGCAACAACGTCGAACTCAAGGTAGGCACGAAAGACAACCAGCACATTGTCGCTGTCCAGCCGGAAGGCAAGGGGTCGAGCTTCTCGCTGGTGTATGTACGCACGCACGGCAAGGATGCCGACATTTAGCGTTTCGAGGCTGGTTCGCATCCAGCTGGTTCGCATCCAGCTTGTTCGCATCCAGCTTGTTCGCATCCAGCTTGTTCGCATCCAGCTTGTTCGGATCTAGGAGGACGGTTTATGTTTCGTTACTTAGCCTCATCGCTCGCTCTGGCTACCATGCTGGTTTTGCCGGCTGCCGCACAGGACTCCGGCAAACACGACGATAACTTTGACGTCCGCAGCACGATCGGCGACTTGCACGTAGGCAAGGATGCCAACGCCCAGAAGGCTGGCCTGCCGCTCTATCCTGGGGCGCGAGTCCGCCATGATGAGGAGAACGGCGACGCCTTCAATCTGGGAGTTCTTACCGAAGCCTTTGGTGTGAAGCTGGTGATTGCGAAGTACGATTCCGACGATGCACCGGACAAAATCATTTCTTACTACCGCGAGCGCTTGAAAAAATATGGCAAGGTGTTAGAGTGCCACACGCGCGAGCACGGTGGCGACAGCCACGCTGAGGTCAGTGACGACGAACACTCCAAAGAGCTGAAGTGTGAAGGCGATAACACAGGTCCAGTGACGGAGTTGAAAGTTGGAACGGAGGACAATCAGCACGTTGTCGCCGTAGAACCGAAGGAGGGCCACAACGGCTCAACCTTTGCGCTAGTCTACCTTCACACCCGCGGCAAGCAAGGCGACATCTGACGGTTCAATCGTCAAGACCACCAGCCCGAGTTCCTGCTGCGCCGTTGGTCGTGCGATACTTTCAAGCTAGCCCTTCGCAAAGCTTCCATGGACCATCCCTGCCATAAGTGCGGGCACAGCATCGAAGACGGCAAGGCCTTCTGCGCACAGTGCGGCGCGCCGCAGATTCGCGTGGCGATACCCGAAGCCCCTCCGGAGTCCGCCGCTGCGGGCGGTATTTTGCCGGCTCTAGTGCAGGGAGCGGAGCCAGGTTTCCCGGGCGTTTCGATAAGTTCACTTCCCACACGCTGGTCTCACGCGACGCGGCCATGCGCTCTGGCCGCCGCCATTGCAGTTGTGCTGATGTTTCTCGGGTTGAATCCGTTCGTTGCCGCGGTCGGTGCCGGATTTCTGGCTGCAAATTTCTCTCAACGCCGCAATCCTGGATTGGTGATTCGACCAGCTACGGCAGCCCGGCTCGGCGCGTTCAGCGGTCTGCTGCTTTTCGGCGTCTCGACTATTCTCGAGACTCTTGCGGCGGTCGTCCTTCAAAAAGGTCCAGAGATACGAAGCCAGATGATGGACAAAATGCAGCAGGCGGCCACGCGCTATCCCGGACCTCAGGTCGAACCCTTTCTGCAGTTTGTAAAGTCTCCCGGTGGTTTTGCGTTCATGATCGTGGCTTCTTTGTTTTTTGGATTAGTGGCTTTCTTAATCCTGGGCGGGCTGGGGGGAGCTATCAGCGCGGTCTTTGTGGGAAGGCGCAATCGTCCATAACCGCGGACGTTCGCCGATCTCCAGGCGCGCGCAGGGGCCGCGCTTCCCGGCGGCCTTGCCGCAGGCCGCGCGGGCCGCGTATGATTCACCGTTTGCATTCTGTCATGAATAAACCCGCGCGCGGCTCACTGCTCGGCATCGAGCACATGGAGGATAAGGAAATCCTGGGTCTGCTGAAGCTGGCCCGGCGCATGAATCCTCTTAAGGCGCGTCCTCTGTTGCGCAACAAGCGCATCATGCTGCTGTTTTACGAACCATCCACGCGCACGCGGTCTTCCTTCGAGATCGCGGCCAAGTCTTTGGGCGCCATTACCACTCTGGTGCAATCCTCGGGATCGAGTATCGAGAAAGGCGAATCGCTGCTTGATACCGGCTCGACTCTGCGAGCAGTGGGCGCGGATGCCATCGTGATTCGTCATCCCGCCGCCGGCGCGCCTCACCTGATGGCCAAACACCTTGATATTCCAGTCATCAATGCGGGCGATGGCATGCACGAGCATCCTTCGCAGGCTCTGCTGGACGCTTTCACGATTTTGAAACACAAGAAATCGTTCAAGGGACTACAGGTGGCGATCATCGGAGATATCCTTCACAGCCGGGTGACCCGCTCGAACTGTCATTTGCTCACACGGTTCGGAGTAAAGATTACGCTTTGCGGTCCGCCCGAGTTCGTGCCTGAAGTGGCGGCGACGCTTGTGCCTGGTTTACGCGTCACTCGTCATATTGAAGATGCGTTGCGCGGAGTGGATGTGATCATGCTGTTGCGGCTGCAGAAGGAGCGGGTGGTGGGCCAGAAGATTCGAGTGCAGGATTACATTGCACGCTACCAGATGACAGCGCAACGCCTGAAACTGGCCCGACGCGACGCGATCGTCATGCATCCCGGGCCGATTATCCGCGGCCTTGAAGTGACCGCTGAGGTTGCGGACGGTCCTCAATCGGTGATTATGGATGAGGTGCACAACGGCGTTCCTACGCGCATGGCGATCTTGGCGCGTGCGCTGGGCAAGGCGAAGTGACCCGCGAATTTACGCGGATTAAGACGGAGTGGATTAAGACAGTTAGAGATGCCAAACGATAAATCCAAACCGCGGGCGCTGCTGATCAAAGGCGGCCATGTGATCGATCCTGCGGCGAAGACGAACGGGCCGATGGATGTTCTTCTGCGCGACGGCCGCGTGGCTGAGATCGCGCCGCCCAACAAGGTGCGCGGCAGCGCCGACGAGAAGTTCGACGCGCGCGGCCTGATCGTTGCCCCAGGATTCATCGACCTGCACGTTCATCTGCGTGAACCGGGACAAGGCTACAAAGAGACAATCGCGAGTGGCACCGCCGCCGCCGCTGCGGGAGGATTTACCTCGGTGTGCACCATGCCGAACACGTCGCCCGTGGTGGACACGGACGAATGGGTCGCGTGGTTGCGGCATCTGGATCGTGAAGCTGTGGTCAACGTATTTCCCATCGCTGCCGCGACCCGTGCCTCGCGCGGTGCGGCGCTCACCGACTTTGCCGCTCTGCAGCGCGCCGGAGCAGTAGCTGTTACGGATGACGGCAAGCCCATTCTTGACGACGAAATCATGCGCGCGGCGATGCGACTTGGAGCTGAATTGAATTTGCCGGTCGTGCAGCATGCGGAAGATACGCGCCTCACCAAGGCGTGCTCCATGCACGAAGGCCCCACCAGCTTTCGTCTTGGTCTGCGCGGCATGCCCGCCGCCGCGGAAGCGAACATTGTGGATCGCGACGTTACATTGGCGCAGCACATTCGCGAATCCCGTTTGCATGTGGCGCATCTTTCCACGTCCGACGCCCTGAAGGCGGTGCGCCGCGGCAAACGCGCCAAGGCGCGTGTCACCTGCGAAGTGGCGCCGCACCACTTCACGCTGCTTGACCAGGATGTGGGAGAGTACAACACGAATTTCAAAATGAATCCGCCGCTGCGCTCGGCCGCCGATCGTGAAGCCATCCTGGTTGCGCTCGCCGACGGCACCGTAGACGCCATCGCCACTGACCACGCTCCTCACGCCACGCACGAAAAGCAGGTCGAGTTCGAGCACGCATCCTTCGGCATCACTGGCCTGGAAACTGCGCTGGCTCTGGCTATCACCAAGCTGCATCGCGAGCACAAGATTCCGCTGACGCGCATTGTGGAACTCTTCACCGCCGGTCCAGCACGAGTCTTCGATCTCCCCGGTCGCGGATCGTTGGCCCGCGGAAACGTCGCCGACGTAACCATCTTCGATCCCAAAAAACGCTGGACGTTTGAAGCCGCCAAGTCGCGGTCGTTGTCGCGCAACACGCCGTTTGACGGCTGGCAATTCACCGGGAAAGCGGTGGCGACGATTGTGGGTGGGAGGGTTGTTTATCGGGCGGATTGATCGGAATATCCATACAGTTTAGTGTATATTTCCATTAAATGAGTGCTATACTGCGGTGGTGATGAATGGACTCCAGCGCTCCCAAAGACGCAGTAATTGCTTGGGAGGGCAATTCCAAAGAAGTAATCAGCTCGTTTCCGGATGTTGTGAAGTACAACTTGGGATTTGACTTGCGGTTGTTACAGCAAGGGCAGCAGCCCACGGACTATCGCCCGATGAGTTCCATGGGTCCGGGAGTTTTTGAGTTGCGGGATCAGGACGAGCGGGCATGGTATCGCGTGATCTATTTCTCGCGAGTGCGCGACGTAATCCATGTGTTGCACTGTTTTGAAAAGAGGAGCCGCGAAACGCCGATGAAGGAGATCAATACGGCGCGGCAACGGCTGAAGCTGGTGCGGGCGCGGATGATGCAGGAGAAAAGGCATGGCACGAAGTAAGCCGACTTACGTGACCCGGGGTAACGTGCTCGATGACTTGGGATTCACACCCGAGCAGGCCACGGTCTTAAAGTTCAAGGCGGACTTGTACCAGGCGATCCTGAAGCACGCTCGAAAGTATTCTTCAAAACAATTGCAGGTGATCCTGGCGGAGCCTCAGCCACGCGTGAGCGAACTGCTCAACGGGAAAATCGCTAACAAGAGCGTGGACAAGTTGCTCTACTACGCCGGGCGACTGGGGATCGAAGCCAAAGCCCGATTTCCCCGGACCAACAAAAAAGTGGTCCAGCGAGAGCTGGCTGCGGCTGCGCGATAAATGTCACGCCACAATCCCCATCCTCTTGCCCACCCGCCCCAGCACTTCCAGAGCCTGCTCCAACTCCGCTTTCGTGTGCGTCGCTGTCATGATGGTGCGGATGCGGGCTTTGCCTTCGGGCACGGTGGGGAAGGCGATGCCGGTGCCGAGCACGCCTTCTTTGAAGAGCTCGCGGGAAAAATCCATGGTGAGCTTGCCGTCACCGATGATGATGGGAGTGATGGGAGTTTCGCTGGCCGGAGTGGCGCGGCCTCCGATGTCGAAGCCAAGCAGGCCCAGTTCTTTCTTCCAGAAGCGCGTGTTTTCCCAAAGTCTTTCCATGCGCTCGGGTTCGTTTTCCAGGACATCGAAAGCCGCAATGCAGGTAGCAGCTACAGAAGGCGGATGCGACGTAGAAAATAAAAACGGCCGCGCGCGGTGGTAGAGAAAATCAATCAGATCTCGCGTCCCGCAGACGTATCCGCCCAACGCGCCAATGGCCTTCGACAAAGTTCCGACCTGGATATCGACGCGCCCATGCACCTTGAAATGATCGATGGTGCCGCGGCCGTTGCGGCCGAGCACGCCGGAAGCGTGCGCGTCGTCGACCATCATGATGGCGCCGTATTTTTCCGCTGCGTCACACAGACCGGGTAGAGGGCCAATGTCGCCATCCATGGAGAAAACGCCGTCGCTGATCAGCAGCTTCTTGCCCGGCTCGTCTTTGACGCTGGCCAGTTGCTCCTCCGCGTGGGCAACGTCTTTGTGACGAAAAACCAAAATCTTCGCCTTCGAGAGGCGTGCGCCGTCGATGATGGAAGCGTGGTTTAGCGCATCGGAGATGATGAAATCGTCTTTGCCCAGCACCGCCGACACGGTGCCCGCATTCGCCGCAAAGCCGGACTGGAAGACCACGCAGGCCTCCACGTTCTTGAAGCGCGCGATTTTTTCTTCCAGTTCCATGTGAATCTTCATCGTCCCGGCAATCGTGCGCACCGCACCCGATCCCACGCCGTATTTGCGCGTGGCTTCAAGCGCGGCCTCGCGCAACTTGGGATGCGTGGTCAACCCCAGGTAATTGTTCGACGCCAGGTTGATGACCCTCTTGCCGTCGAACGTGCAAACGGGCGCCTGCTCGTCGTCAAGAACGCGCAACTTGAAGTGTGTGCCTTTGGCTTTGAGTTCGTTGAGCTGATCGGTGAGGTATGAAAGCGGGTTGGCGCGGGCTGCAGTGGTCATGAGAAACCTCGAAAACTTTTTGCCACGGATTTGCACGGATCAACACGGATGGAAGCCGATCATGAGTGTACTGCCCCGCATCCGTAAGAGTTGGGCTAGAACATAACGGGGTTTCCCGTCTCAATGCTGGCCTCGCAGAGCTGCTTCATGTTGTCGAAAAATTCTTTCTCCGAGTCGGCCAGAATGTCGCTGGAGTGAAGTACGGTGTTTACTTCTTTCAGTAGCGCCGGTGACTCTTTGATGGGGATCCAATCGCCGGTGTGCGTGCCATCGTACAAGACTTTCTCCAGCAGAATGGGAAACTTTGGTCCAGGACTTCCCTGCAGCGCGCGCAGAAAGCTGCGAAGATTTTTCACCCGCGTGATGTTTCCTAGAAACAAGGAAAGAATAAATCCGCCGTGCTCGCACGAATCGGTGAGCCACTGATCGTGCGCGTCCCAATCTTCATCCGATGGATCGCCCGTCAGCATGGGCTCGCCAGATTCGTCATAGGTAAGGCGCTCGGGGAACGGGTGTGGCTTGGCCTTGCCGTCGCGGATGCAGGTGCAGCGAACGAATCCGTCAAGGCTCATGAGCTACCTCTTTAGCGCTGTTAGTCTTTCTAATGCAATTTCTGCTCTGACCAATACATTGCGGCGGAAGCATTCGCGGGCAAGCGCCCCGCGTCACACGGTCCGTACTACACGGTCATTTCACGCCGTTTGGGTACACCAATATTTTACTGGCTTCGCCGGTTTTGAGGCGCTCCATGGCTTTGGCGAAATCCTTCATGGATACGCGG